>Ga0302325_10000444_pt1 | contig 115311 bp, 86 predicted proteins | sample Palsa_T0_2_FD_201948 | JGI IMG/M metagenome (GOLD analysis project Ga0302325, IMG submission 201948) | Peat permafrost microbial communities from Stordalen Mire near Abisko, Sweden - Palsa_T0_2 | ecosystem: Environmental > Terrestrial > Soil > Palsa > Peat permafrost | place: Sweden: Abisko...
CTGGCAGCCGCATGGATGACGTGATCTTTGAAGAGTTCAAGGGCACCGGCAACATGGAAATCAACCTGGACCGTCGGCTCTCCGACAAACGCGTCTTCCCGGCCATCGACATTCAACGCTCCGGAACACGTAAAGACGAATTGCTGCTACCGCCCGACGAGTTGAGCCGCGTGTGGGTCTTGCGCAAAGTGCTTAGCCCGCTCTCGACCGTTGAAGCCATGGAGCTCCTGGTCAGCCGCCTCACCAAGACCAAGTCCAACGCCGACTTCTTGGGCTCGATGTCCGCACCCACGTAGTTCTTTGGTTGCAGGCACTCTTGCCCGTGCATCAGCGACCGGTTCATCTTGCGCAATCGAAACCATTTAGAGCGACAGCAAGGCAGCGGATTTGCACGTCAACTTTGTCTAGCTTCTACTCGAGATGCGACCTGCTGAGCTTGCCAGGCGGGTACACCACATAAGAATCCCTGCAAGTATTCATTTCAGGAGATTTAAAGCATTTGTTTTGTCACATTTATGTAAGTGTTCATTCCACAGGGGGTTGCTGACCAGTGGCCCCGAGGCAATGCGCAACGTATTATATAATCAATAGCTTAGCGTTTCCTACTTAGTGCAAGCAGGTAGACGCTCAGTGCGGCGAAACGGCCGGCGTCCCGGCGCTCTTGGCCGCGGCGGCCGCCAGCCATTGGTGCACATGTTGCTCGAGAATGCTCAGCGGCACCGCGCCATTCGCCAGCACCGCGTCATGAAATTGCCGTACATTGAAGTTGGCGCCAAGCTGGGTTTCCGCGGCCGTGCGAAGTTGCCTGATCTTTAGCTGGCCGAGTTTGTAAGCCAGGGCTTGACCGGGCCACACTAGGTAGCGGTCCACTTCCACGGTGATGTCCTGATCGGTTTTTCCGGTGTTCTCTTTGAAAAATTGGATGGCTTGTTCGCGACTCCAGCCCATCGAGTGCATCCCGGTGTCCACCACCAGGCGCACGGCGCGCCACATTTCATAGGAAAGCTGCCCGAACTTGGAGTACGGATCTTTGTACAAGCCGAGCTCATCTCCCAGGCTTTCCGAGTACAGCGCCCAGCCTTCCACAAATGCCGAATAGCCAACGTTCCGTCGAAAATCCGGCAGATCGTTCAGTTCTTGGGCCAGGGAAATTTGAAGGTGATGACCGGGAACGGATTCATGCAGCGACAACGCCTCCATCTCCCACGTCGGCCTGGACCGCAGCTTATAGGTATTGACGAAGAAATAGCCCGGGCGGCCAGCCGCGGGTGCCCCGGGCTGGTAGTAAGCGGTGGTCTGCGAGGGCGCTTTGAAATCCGGGATGGGGGTCACACCATACGTCAGGCGTGGCAGCTTGCCGAACTCGCGCGTCAGTTCCGGATCGATTCGTTTGTCGATGATGCGGTAACCGTTGACCAGGTCTTCGGCATTGTCGTAGTAAAAGCGCGCATCGTTGCGCAGAAATTCCGTGAACTCATGAAAGCTCCCGTGAAATTGCGCGGCGGCGATGACCTGATCCATTTCGGCGCGGATGCGTTTCACTTCGGACAATCCGATTTCGTGAATTTGCTGCGGCGTGAGATTGGTGGTGGTTTGCCAGCGCACGTGAAAGGCATAAGCCGCGGAGCCGTTTGGCAACGCCGTGGCCGCGATGGTGTCGCGGCACGCGGGAATGTAGGTGGCGGCCACATAGTCATGCAGCTTCTGAAACGCGGGCGCGACGGCGGAACTGTAAATCTCTTTGGCGCGCCCCGCCAGCCGCGCGCGTTCTGCTTCGGAAATCGCGGCGGGAAATTCCGTGAAAGGTTGCAGCAGCGCGCTCTTTAAAGGATCCGCAGGAATCAGATCGGAGATTTGCTTGGGAAGATCGCGCAACATCAGCTTGGGAGGAGTGTATCCGCGCTTTAACCCCTCTTGTAGCAACGCTTGTTGTTGCTCGACATACGACGGCAGCGCGACGAGACGCGCCAGAATGTCTTCGTAATCGCTCACGCTGCCGCTCGGCATGCTGGAAATGGTTTCCGCGGCGCCCTGTTGCACGCCGCCCATCTGCGTCACGGGCATCCACAGGTTTTGTGGCACCACGTTGCGAAATGGCATTGGATCATCGCCATACTGCAAGCCTTCTTCCGCGGTACTCAGGAGCTCAAGGTATAAGTCGTAATTCAGCTGCTCGGTGGGAGAGAGCTCTGCTCGCGAGATGGATTTGAGCATCGCAAGGCTTTGTTGCAAGTGCTGTTTGCGGGCCGCGATACCCTGCGGAGAATCGTCGGCCCAGCGCCGATTCTGTCCGGGGAAGCCCACGCTCGTGGCCATCTCCGGATATTCCGCCATCCAGCGCTTCCAGTCTTCATCGAGGTATTCACGGAAGCCCCGCCGCGCGGCCTCAGTCTTGTCGTATCGGCGCAGATCAGTGTTCTGCCCCATAGCCAAACCCGGCACAAGGCACAGGACCGAAGCAATATAAACGATCATCGTGACGCGTGTCATATCGTCCCCCGGACATTCGACAACTGTTCATCGCGCTGCCGCGCGAGCATCACCACCAGCTTGGCGGTCTCTTCGATGTTCATGGCGGTGTTGTCCACGAGAATGGCGTCGCCGGCACGCACCAGAGGTGAAACTCTGCGTTCGCGATCGCGCTGATCGCGTTCGCGGACTTCCACAAGCACTTCCGCCAGCGTCACGGGATCGCCCTTTTCCTGATGCTCTTTCCAGCGGCGGTGGGCACGCACATCGGGAGCGGCCTCGAGAAAAATCTTTAGCTCGGCCTTGGGAAACACCACGGTGCCGATGTCCCGGCCTTCCATGACCACGCGGCCGCCGGCGCCGGCGTGTTGTTGCTTGGCCACGAGCACTTCCCTAACCGTGCCGATCGTCGCCAGACGCGAAGCGGCCTGCGCCACTTCCGCGGTGCGAATGGCTTGCGTGACTTCCAAGCCATCAAGAAACACGCGGTTCTTTGCACCGGTGCGTTCCTGTTCGTTAGTAGGCGGCTGCAACTCGATGCGCGTAACCTTGGCGAGGGCAACGAGTCGGACTTCATCGTCGAGTGAAATATTCTGGTGCACAGCTTTCAGAGCGAGGGCGCGATACATCGCGCCGCTGTCCAGATACAAATACCCCAGCATCTGCGCTACCCGGCGCGCGACGCTGCTCTTGCCGGATCCCGCAGGTCCGTCAATGGCGATGGTTAGTTTCGGCATGAGCTATTGGGGTTTTCCTTTGCAGGGCGTGATTTGTGTGACTGTTTCACGCAAGGTCAAAAACCCATGATGTTGTAACCGCAATCGACGTAGATGGTTTCACCGGTGATGCCCGATGCAGCATCGGAAAGCAGAAACACCGCGGTGCCCCCTACTTCGGCGGGATCGACGTTGCGCTTCAAGGGCGCGCGTTCCGCGTGAGCTTTTAGCATTTCACCCAACCCGGAAACGCCCCGCGCAGCAAGGGTCTTGATGGGCCCAGCCGAAATGGCATTCACGCGAATACTTTTTGCACCGAGATCGCTGGCAAGGTAACGCACGCTCGCTTCGAGCGCAGCTTTCGCCACACCCATGACGTTATATTTGGGCACAACTTTTTCCGCGCCGTAATAACTCATGGTGACGATACCGCCCCCCGAAGTCATCAGCGGCACAGCCGCGCGCGCCACAGCGATCAGCGAGTACACGCTAACGTCATGCGCGATGCGAAAACCTTCGCGGGTGGTATCGACGAATTCACCTTTCATGGCGTCCGCGGGGGCGAACGCCACGCTGTGGACCACGCCATGCAGAACTCCATATCGGGCGCGCAGTTCGTCGAATAGTTTGGCGATCTGGTCGTCGTAAGAGAGATCGCACATGAAGCCCGTGGCGCCGGGCAAATCGGTGATGAGATCCCGCGCTTCCTGTTCGAGGCGCTCGTTCTGATAAACGATGGCCAAGCGATAGCCGGCTTCCTGCAATTTCAGGGCGATGGCCCAGGCGATGCTGCGTTTATTGGCTAAGCCAAAAATTACCGCAGTTTTCTGCGCATCGGTCATTCCATGAGCCCCCTTGCTCTCTTCGATCAGCGTTGCTACTTCAAATGCGATGAAAAGCTTTCTCGATTTCCTTTACCGAATATCTTAGGACCACGGGGCGACCGTGCGGGCAGCTCATGGGGCAATCGGTCTTTGCGAGCGCACCCAGGAGCCATTCCATTTTGGTTTGATCGAGCGGCATGTTTACTTTGATAGCCGCGTGACAGGCGGTGGAGGCGGCGATCTTGGCCTGCAGCGTGTCGATAGAAATGGCCGCGTTTTCGCGGTCGAGGCCGTCGAGAATTTCCGTAAGCAATTTTTCCGCATCAGACGCGAGGATTCCGGCAGGCACCGCTTGAATGGCGAAGCTTTTCGGACCCATGGGCTCGACTTCAAAACCGTTGGCCGCCAATTCTTCAGCGATCTTTTCGAAGATCACGATTTGGCGCGGCGAAAGGTCGACCACCATGGGCATCAGCATGCGCTGCGATTCTATTTTTCCGGTGCGGCGCGCGTCGAGATGCTGCTCGAAGAGCACCCGTTCATGCGCCACATGCTGGTCGACAATCCAAAGCCCAGCGCCGTTCACCGCCACGATAAAACTGGAGCTAACTTGGCCAAGCGGTTTTAGATCGGCGATCTGCTCGGGGCGCGGCAGAGAAGCGGACGCATGGCCGTTGGCATCCGCAAGATTTGCCACCCAGGGCGGCACAGGAGATTTTCCCGCGGAGGAAGCCGCGCCGGATGGGGCATCGATCGCTATCGTATCGAAAGCAGGCGTCGCGCCGGGAGTTTTCCCGAATGATGCTCCTGGCGCAAAAGCGAAGCGCTGCTCCTCCGGCCGTAGCGGGGCGGAGGTGAGATCGAAAGCGCTATCGGACCCGACGCCGGAGCCGAGACCGACTTCGGCCAGGGACGGCCCCAGCGAGGGCGCAAACGAGGGAATCACGGCGCGCGGGACGCCGGAATCAGGGAGCGCGGCGGTAACGCCGGCGAGGAATGGCGGGGACAAGGTAGATGAAGCAGGAGGCGAGGGCAGTGCAGCATAATTCGCTCCCGGTTGCGCCGCCCCAGCGCCCGCCGCAAAACTGGCCACGGACCGCGCGGCCATCAGTGTTTGCCGAATAGTATCTCGCGTTAAATCGTGTACGAATTGCGCACGGCGGAAGCGCACTTCAATTTTCGCCGGGTGCACGTTGACGTCGACTTCGTCGTAGGGCATTTCCAGCATTAGGAGTGTTGCGGGGAAAACATTGGGCGGCAGAATGTTGCGATAAGCTTCGTGAATGGCGTGCAAAATCAGGCGGTCGCGGACCAGACGCCGATTGACGAAAACATAGATGCCATTGCGATTGGGCCGCTGCACCTCCGGGCGCGAAGTGAAGCCCGACACCGTGAGCGTGGCTTTTTCTTCGCCGGCTTCCAGCTCCGGCTCAGTGATCGCGGAGCGAAACGGCGAGGTGACGGGCGATATTTCCACCAATTCCTCCAGCGCTTGGCGCCCGAAAAGCTGGTAGATACGATCCGCCATTTTTTCCGTAGGGGGACAATCGATAATGGTTTGCGTGGGCGTGGTGAGCTGAAACTGTTTGTCTGGATTAGCCAGTGCGTAGTGGGTCACCAGCGAAGCGATGTGCCCCAACTCGGTGGTATCGGACTTCAGGAATTTGCGGCGCGCCGGAACACAATAAAATAAATCGGCCACGCTGACGGTAGTTCCGGGAGGCAAGCCCGCGGATTTCACGTTGACCAGTTTTCCGCCGGCGAATTCGATGCGGGTGCCCTCGGCCTCGGCGGCATCGCGCGTTTCCAGCGTAAGGCGCGAAACGGCGGCAATGGTGGGCATGGCTTCTCCGCGAAAGCCTAGGGTGGCCACGCAGAGCAAATCGTCCGCCGTGCGCAATTTGCTGGTGGCGTGCCGCTCGAAGGCCAACAAGGCATCGTCGTGGGTCATCCCGTGCCCGTCGTCAATGACGCGAATCATGCGCTTGCCGCCCACTTCCACTTCCACACGAATACTCTTCGCGCCGGCATCCAGCGCGTTTTCGAGCAGCTCCTTGACCACCGATGCCGGGCGCTCAACGACTTCTCCGGCGGCGATTTTATTGGCGACCGCTTCCGGCAATATGCGTACGCGGCTCATGCGTTAGGCACTAACCACTTCAAATTCACGGGTTAGTTTTTGAAATTCGGTCGCCAGGGGCTCAAGGCCATATTGGGGTAGTCCGTAGGCAGAGAACGCTACCTTTGCTATCTCGTGGAGCGCAATGAAACACGTGGCGAGCGCCTGAGGCACCCATTCGTTGCTGGGCCCAACCTGGAGCACAAATTGAGAAGCACTCTCTCCATGTGAGAGTCTCCCCGCCGCCGTCGCTACATCGGAGTGGACTAACTGCGACAGCATGAGATACACAACATCGTACAGGTAGTTCGGCTTTGGTAGGTGATCGGCTCTCTGCCGCAGTGTTTTGGGCCAGTTGGATTCAGTTTGGATGTCTTCCGCAGCTTTAATGAGCGACTGCATTTCATCCGCGGTCGCATGCGGCTTCATCCTCTTGGCGAGCCTTTTATTGCTTTCCGCCAAAGACTTTGTAAATGCCCGAGCACGCTGCTCTGGGTCTTGTTGGATATAGTCGGCGTTGATCGCAGATTCAATAAGAGACCTCGACAAGGCGGCTGCCTGGGTGCCGTACCCGGACTTAGATAGTCGAATGACAGATCGGGCATCGTCCTGAGCTTTGGCAAGGATCAAGCTCATGGACTGTTGAAAGGACGTATTAACGGGCAAGTTCGAGGAGATCGTCGCCTTGTCGATCGTCCGCCAAAGGCGGTCACAAAGCCCTGCCAGACTCCAATTGTGGTTGGCCAGCGAAGAATATGCCGCCATCAGTTCTAGTTCTTCTTCTTGTGGACCATCGACTGCTGACGGAGACTCGGCCATAATGTCTTGGGCTTTCGTCGTTTTGGGAAAAGCTACAACTTCGCGAATGGATTTTTCGCCGGCGAGCAACATCACCACGCGGTCGAGACCCAGCGCGATGCCGCCGTGCGGCGGGGTGCCGTAGGTTAATGCGTCGACGAAAAAGCCAAAGCGCCGGCGGATTTGTTCTTCGCTTAGGCCGAGGGCCTTGAAGAGGCGCTCCTGAATGTCCTGACGATGGATTCGGATGCTGCCGGAGCCCAGTTCGACGCCGTTCAGCACGAGGTCGTAGCCTTTGGAGCGAACTTCCCATGGCGCCGACTCGAGCTTTTCCAAATCTTCATCGACGATGCCGGTGAAGGGGTGCTGGGCGCTGACCCAGGCCTGGTCATTTTCGTTCCATTCAAAGAGCGGGAAACCGGTGAGCCAGAGAAATTTCCACTTGGTTTTGTCGATGACACCCAGGGCTTCGCCAAGCTGCAAGCGCAATTGTCCCGCGAGCAACGCGGCGGCTTCCGTGCCTTTGATTTCCTGTTTCGCGGCAACGGCCACCACCAGGTCGCCGGTTTTTGCGCCGCAAGCGTCGGCCAGCTTCTTGACGTTGTCCGCGCCGAGCAGCTTTTCCATCGTGGAAGTCGGGCCTTCCGGCGCCAGCTTGACGAAGTAAACTCCGCGCGCGCCAATGCCCTTCCCTTTCTCCGTAAGCTCATCGAGTTGCTTTCGTGAATAGCCCGCCGCACCGCGAGCCGCAAACGCAAAGACATTCCCGGCAATCTGCAATTTTTCTTTGGCTTCGGGCGGAAACGCGCTGGTCACTTCGTGCAGTTCCATGGCAAAGCGCATATCGGGCTTGTCGCTGCCGTATTTGCGAATGGCCTCTTTGTAGAGCATGTGCGGAAACGGCGCATCGGCTTTGACGCCCGCCACCGCGCAGGCGCGCACCATGACGTTTTCGATGACGGCGAAAATATCTTCCTGGCGCGGAAAAGACATTTCCACGTCGAGCTGGGTGAATTCCGGCTGGCGGTCGGCACGCAAATCCTCATCGCGGAAACATTTGACGATTTGGAAGTAGCGGTCGAGTCCGCCAATCATCAGGATCTGTTTGAAGATTTGTGGCGATTGCGGCAGCGCGTAGAACTGTCCGTGGTGCACGCGGCTGGGCACCAGATAGTCGCGCGCGCCTTCCGGAGTGGAGCGCGTGAGCATGGGCGTTTCGACTTCGAGAAAGCCCATCTCGTCCATGGTCTCGCGAATTTCAAGGAAGACTTTGTGGCGAAGCGCCAGGTTGGCGTGCGGCTTCGGCCGGCGCAGATCCAGATAGCGATAACGCAAACGCGTTTCTTCCGCCGCGTTGATGTCCTCCTCGATTTGAAACGGCGGCGTCTTGGCGTTATTTAAAATGTGCAGGCGTGTAGCGATAACTTCGATTTCGCCGGTGGCCAAATCGGGATTGGGTTTGCCGCGGAGGATGACCTTGCCCTCCACAGCCACCACAAATTCCGAGCGGGCTTGTTCGGCTTTCGCGTGCGCTTCGGGCTGCGTTTCTTTGTTGAAGACTACCTGCACGATGCCCGCGCGATCGCGGATGTCCAGGAAGAGAAGATTGCCCAGGTCACGGCGGCGCGCTACCCAGCCCATGATGACCACATTGCGGCCAGCGTCGCTGTTGCGCAGCGCTCCGCAATAGTTTGTGCGTTTTAAATTGCCTAGAAAATCCAGCACGACTCTAGTTTCCCTTCAGGTGCGTCCTGTTGTGCATCGTCCGCAGCTTACCCATTGAAAATAAAAAGCACGGGTCTAAAGACCCGCCATCACAATTTTAGAAATTCGAGCAGTTGCGGCTCGGTGAAATGTTGCTGCGTTCCGTCGGCCAGCGTCTTGAGCGTGTATGAACCTTCGGAGACTTCATTATCGCCGAGGATGAGGGCGTAACGCGAGTCGAGCTTGCTGGCGCGCTCGAGGGCTTTGCCGAATTTTTGCTCGGATGGCGGCAATTCCACGCTGAAGCCTGCGTTGCGCAGCAATTTCCCGATGTGCACGGCAGCGGGGTAGGCGTGTTTGCCCATCCACGCGATGTAAACGTCCCTTCCCTGCTGGACGGCCCCCTTGCCAGCATCCTGCAGCGAGAGGATCAAGCGGTCTTCGCCAATGGCGAAGCCGATGCCTTTGGTGGGCGGACCGCCAAGCAACTCGACGAGTCCATCGTAGCGCCCGCCGCCGCACACCGCATTTTGCGAACCCAGTCCCTTCGCGGTGACCTCAAACGTGGTGCGCATGTAGTAGTCGAGACCACGCACGAGGCGCCAGTTCTCGCGATAAATCACGCCGCGCAGCTGAAGCTGGTTTTTTACGTCGGCGTAGTGCGTGGCGCACGCGTCGCAAAGGTGATCAGCGATGCGCGGTAGCTTGGCGATGATGGCCTGCTCGGATTCGAGTTTTGAATCAAGCACACGCAACGGATTCGTTTCAATGCGGCGCTGACTGTCCGTTCCAAGCTGATCTTTCACTTTGCGCAATTCAGCCCGCAACAACTCCACATATTTTGGCCGGCAATCCGGAGCGTTGTGGCCGATCGAATTAATGTTTAGTTCGAGGCCCGGCAGCTCAAGCTTGTCGAAAAACGTCATCACCATTTCGATGACTTCGGCGTCGGTCGCAGGAGCATCGTTGCCGCCAAGCACTTCCGCGCCGATCTGGTAGAACTGGCGATAGCGGCCCTTCTGCGGGCGCTCGCGCCGGAACATCGGCCCCATGTAGTAAAGCTTCACTGGTTGGGGAAGTTGTTGCATCCCGTGTTCGATATACGCACGACAAACGGACGCGGTCGCCTCCGGGCGTAGGGCGACGAGATCGGTTTCCTCCAAAGAATCAAACGACTCACTTTCCGCTTGGCGGATCAGTTCAGCACGAACCCGGGAGTTAGCATCGCTTGCCTTTTCATGAGTCTGCTTTGCCACCGCTCTGGTCCTACGAATCCCTGTGTTCGTCCTAGGGGAATCTACCCAGAAATATAATTCTTTGGCGGCGACGTCTGTATCCTCGCCTATGCTTTTTTCAAAGAGATTGGCGGCCTCAAAAATAGGAGGACGTATCTCTCCTAGTCCAAAAGAACCGAAGACCTCTCTAGCGACACGTTCGACATGGTTCCACAGAGACGATTCGGGGGGAAGCAGGTCACGGAGTCCCCGGATCAAACGAAAACGATGCGGCTGACCAGAAACCGAAGCGTTTTCGCTCACCCCAGGTCCTCCTTTTCATCCTTGTAAACCTTGCCGTATTCCACGTAGCGCTGGGCGTAATCGCGGATGCTGGCCAGGTGCAGCTCAGTAAGGGTGCTCTTCACTTTGCCGGGGGCGCCCATCACCAAGCTGCGTGGCGGGATTACGGTGCGTTCTGGAATTAATGCTCCGGCGGCGACGATACTCCCGGCGCCGATCACCGCGCCATTTAAAATTATGGCACCCATGCCGATCAGGCAGAGTGACTCGATCCTGCAGCCGTGCAAGGTGGCGGAATGACCGACGGTAACTTCGTCGCCAAGGATCAGCTCCCACTCGTTGCGCATCACGTGCAAGACGGAGCCGTCCTGAATGTTGGTGCGCGCGCCGATGCGGATATGATACACGTCGCCGCGGATCACGCACATGGGCCAGACGCTGGAGTCTTCGCCGATGGTCACGTCGCCGATGATTACGGACGCAGGATCAATGTACGCGGAGGGGGCGATGACGGGGCGTTTGCCGCGAAAGGCGCGAATGTCTGGTCGATGTGGCAACGAGTGTTCTTCCCTGCGCGGCGGGCGCTATCCTGTTGCAAGGAAACGATATACGGCGTGCCGCCAGCAATCCGCCGTGAAAAAGGAACTCCGTCAAGATAGCATCCGTGGGAAGAACTGACAAGGAACGCGCCAATAGCGACTCGGGCGCCCGTTGAAGTGTAGTCAAGCGTGGACGTGCCGCTGGCGACGCTTTCGCTCATGGAAGAACCTCGCTGGGATGTACGCTATCGAGGACGGAAAAGTTTCCCGGGATTCCGAGTGCCCAGCTGCGAGCACAAACGATTGTAACGTATTGCGTTTATAGAAAATTTTTCAATCGATCTGCACGGATGGGCCGCCGGAAGTGGGACGAACTTCGTCGACGCGTTTGACCACGGCGCGCGCCAACGCGAAGAGACTCTTCGCTCCTGGGGCAGATTCCCCGAACGAGGCCACCGGCTTGCCAACATCGCCGCCAACTCGAATGCGGGGATCGATCTCGATTTCGCCCAGTACGGGAACACCGTACTCGAGCGCGGTTTTTGCACCGTCTCCGTGGCCAAAAATGTCGATGGGTTGCGCGCAGTGCGGACAAGAAAAGGTGCTCATGTTTTCCACCACGCCCAGGACTTCCACGTTTACCTGGCGAAACATTTCGATGGCTTTGCGCACGTCCGCCAGCGCGACCGTAGAAGGCGTAGTAACCACCACCGCGCCGGTGACCGCCACCGTCTGAATCAACGTGAGTTGCACATCGCCCGTGCCGGGAGGCAGATCAATGATCAGATAGTCCAGCTCGCCCCATTCGACGCTGCGGAGAAATTGCGTGATGACGCTGTGCAGCATCGGGCCGCGCCACACCATCGGTTTATCGCCGGGATTCAGCAGGCCCATGGAAATCATCTTCACGCCCAGCGCGTCCACCGGATAAATGCGGCGCTCTGCTGTGGCTTTCGGTTGTTCTAGCGTGCCCAGCATGATCGGCACGTTGGGCCCATACACATCGGCGTCCATCAATCCGACTTTGTGGCCGAATTTCGCCAGCGCAATCGCCAGGTTTACGGCCACAGTAGTTTTTCCGACGCCGCCCTTTCCGCTGGCGACGGCCACGAGATTTTTGACACCCGGAATGGGCTGGCGTTCGGGAACCTGTTGCGGTGCCGGTGGCATAGTTTTTTATTCTCAGGAGACGAATCAGATTTCCCGCTTCGCTCGGAATGACACGTTATTCGTAGGATCGAAATTGCCGGAATTGGCAAGCCTCGCAAATCGCAGTGAATCTGCAAACTCTCGAAGATTGCCGCCCTAGGCATTTCCTCCATGGCATTTTTTGTATTTTTTGCCGGAGCCGCAAGGGCACAAATCGTTGCGCCCAACTTTCTTCGCCCCAGCCTTCACCGGCTTCGGCGCTTCGGCCTGGCCTTGGCCCGTTTGATACTGTAAATCTTGCTGCTGGCGCTGCTGGCGGCGTTCCATTTCCTTGGCGAAAGCCGGCAAATGTTGCGGCGTGGCCGGCGCGGCATCTCCGCGCGCGGCTGCTGCCGCTCCGATTCTTTGCGCCGGAGCGGGCAGTCCGGAGGACGTAACATTCGCTCCAGAAATTCCCGGTGCGGCGGCCTTCATCTGTTGCGGCTTCGGCGGTTCTGGCCGGGCCTGTAGACGAATCGGAGGCGGCTGTTGCGAACCGTCCGGTGGCCCACCCGCACGCGGCGCCTCGTCACCCCTCTGCACCTGGATGTGGAAGAGATAGCGCACGGTTTCGTTATCGATGCGCGCCATCATGTCTTCAAACATAGTGAAAGCTTCTTTTTTGAACTCCACCAGCGGATCTTTTTGGCCATAGCCACGCAGGCCGATCGCTTCTTTTAAATGATCGAGAGACAGCAGGTGATCTTTCCACTGCGAATCGACCACATCCAGAATGATGCGGCGTTCGAGCCAGCGCATCAGCTCGGCGCCAAACTGTTTTTCTTTCTCCTCGTAACGGTTCTTGATCGCTTCCACCGTTTTGTCGGCCAATTCATCATGCGACAGCGTCGCGGGATCCGCCCCGGCGGCCTTCATGTCCAGGCCAAACTGCGCATTCGTTTCCGCCAGAAACTGCGTACCATTCCACTGGTCCGGGTGTTGCTCGCGCGGACAGAATGTCTCCACCAGTTCGCGGGCTACTTCTTCCGCGACGCTCAAGACGTAGTCGCGCTGATCCTTTCCTTCCAACGCGGAGCGGCGAATGCCGTAAATGGTCTCGCGCTGCTTGTTCATCACGTCGTCGTATTCCAGCAAATGCTTACGAGCATCGAAGTTTTGCGCTTCGACAGTTTTCTGGGAATTTTCGATGCGACGCGAGATCAATCCGGACTCGATGGGCACGCCTTCGGTCATGCCCAGGCGGAACATCAGCGCCTTCACCTTTTCACCGCCAAAAATTCGCATGAGATCGTCTTCGAGTGAAAGGAAGAATCGCGACGAGCCCGGGTCGCCCTGGCGACCCGCGCGCCCGCGAAGCTGATTGTCGATGCGGCGGGCCTCATGGCGTTCGGTGCCAAGAATGTGCAAGCCGCCAAGCTCAACAACTTCGTCGTGTTCGGCTTTGCACTGCGCGGCAAACTCGTCGTACAGCGGCTTCCATTGATCCGACGGAACTTGAAGAATTTTGCCCTCGTGTTGGAAAAGTACCATGGGCACCGCTGCCGGCGCGTCGGTGGCAGCCACCCCGTCGCCAATCACCGCCGGAGCGGAGGCGTAAGGCATCGCGAGGCGCTTCTTCAGGAAATAATCGCGCGTCATCTGCTCGGGATTGCCCCCTAGCAAAATGTCCGTTCCGCGGCCCGCCATGTTCGTGGCTACGGTGACCGCACCTTTGCGCCCCGCCTGCGCTACCACGCCCGATTCGCGCTCGTGCTGCTTGGCGTTCAGCACTTGGTGCGGAATGCCGTGACGCTTCAGCAATTCTGCAATGGCTTCGGACTTTTCGATGGAAATCGTACCGACCAGCACTGGCTGGCCCCGCTCGTGATATTGCCGAATACCGTTCGCCAGCGAATCATCTTCCTGCAAGATGCCGTTGACGACGGCCTCGAATTTTTCCACCTCGGTCCGATAAACGACGTCCGGATGCTCCTTGCGAATCAGCGAGCGATTGGTGGGAATCACCACTACGTCGAGATTGTAGATCTTCGCGAATTCCGAAGCTTCGGTTTCCGCCGTTCCGGTCATGCCGGAAAGTTTTTTGTACATGCGAAAATAATTCTGAAACGTGATGGTCGCCAGCGTCTGATTTTCGCGTTCGATCTTGACGCCCTCCTTGGCTTCCACAGCCTGGTGCAAGCCGTCCGACCAGCGCCGGCCGGGCATCTGCCGCCCGGTAAACTCATCCACGATGATCACTTCGCCGTCTTTGATGACGTAATCCACGTCCTTCTTGTATAGCGCATGCGCGCGCATGGCCTGATACACGTGGTGCATGATGTCGATGTTCGCTGGGTCGGACATATTGCTCAGCCCTAGCAGCCGTTCGCATTTCGCAAAGCCCTCCTCCGTGAGCGTCGCGGTGCGGTGCTTTTCGTCCAGGGTGTAATCGATATCCTGAATCAGCTTGGGAATAATCTTGTCGATTTTGGCGTACTTGTCGGTGGATTCTTCAGAGGGTCCGGAAATAATCAGCGGAGTGCGCGCTTCATCGATCAAAATCGAGTCGACTTCGTCGACGATTCCGAAATGATGGCCGCGTTGGACGCAGGTGGCCAAATCGTATTTCATATTGTCACGCAAATAATCGAAACCAAATTCGTTGTTGGTTCCGTAGGTGATGTCCGCGCCATACGCTGCGCGCCGCTGTTCATCGTCGAGGTCGTGCACGATTACACCGACGGTCAATCCCAAGCCGCGATATAGCGGACTCATCCACTCGGCATCGCGCCGCGCCAGATAATCATTCACGGTAACGATGTGCACGCCGCGGCCTGCGAGGGCATTCAGCACTGCTGGCAAGGTGGCCACTAGGGTTTTTCCTTCGCCCGTTTTCATTTCCGCGATTTTGCCTTCGTGCAGCACCATGCCGCCGATGAGCTGCACGTCAAAATGGCGCATTCTCAAGAATCGCCGCCCAGCCTCACGTACCAACGCGAAAGTGGGCACGATCACCGGCTCCAGAGCCTTCTGCAATTGCTCGCGATATTCCGGTTCCGCAGGGTCCGCGTCCTGTAAACGTTCCTGCACCTCGGTCTTCAACTGTGCGAAACGCCCCTTCAGCTCCTCGTCACTGAGAGCCTGCACCTCCGGCTCCGCGGCATTGATAGCCGCCACGCTGGGCTGCAATTTCTTGACGTCGCGCTCATGCTTCGTGCCGATGAACCGCGCGACGACGCGGTCTAATACTTGAGCTACTTCCATGAAGGGTTTCGCCGTTTCCTGACGGTTTTGATGTGCACCACAACCAGAGTCGCGCCACATTGGCCGCACGGCGGCGCACGTAACATCCTATTCTAACCGGTTGGAAGCGCCAGCGCCAAGAAGAGCGGTCGTGTGGCATTCACGGCTGCAGCGGAGGGGCCAATCGCCTGTTTCAGAAAGCGGTAGCGACGAAAGCCGTGGTGGGATGCGACCTTAGCGGGTGACGGAAAGTTCGGTGTTAGCCGCAGGATGATCCGATTCCGGCCTGGCGTCCGTGTCGCAGCGGCTATCCAGCAGCAGGCGGCGGTATTTGGTGCGCTCTTCGAGAGAAATATCCACAATTTCGAAGGCCATGTCTTGGGCGCGGTAATCGCGCATCAGGGCCGCGGCCTGCAGATTGCGCAGCCCCAATTGCAGCCTCAGTTGCACTGGGGTTCCGGGCGCCAGGTGACGGCTGATGGTGGCTACGCCGCCCGTCAAGCTGGCGGTCTTGATATCCAGTGAACAATTTTCCTTGAGATTGGTGCTGACGGCGCGCATTGGTTTGCGCAGCCGCACGCGGGGGTGGCGGCGTTGGCGAACAAATTTGGAGTCAGCCGAGATCGCGAGTGGCGCGAAAGTCAGATCGTCACTGTCGATTCCGGCTTTCGGGCAGAACTCCCTGAACCAATCCGGTTGCAATCTTTCGAGCGCCTGCAGCGCCGCGATGCGTAATTCCTGCGGCTGCGCCCAGCCAAAAACCTTTCGCGCGCTGGCAATGCGCTGCAGCGTGGAAATGGATTCGGGCGCGGAAATGCGGCCCAGCGCTTCAATGGCTTTCAGGCGCAAGTACGGGCCGCCACCCAAGGGCAGATCGCCATCCGCGATGGTGAGCAAGCGCCCAAGCGCTTCGCGATCGGAGGTTACACCAATCTCGTCAATGACTAGCGGAATCACCATGGGATCCACATGATCGATGAGCTCGAGGAGAATGCGGCAGCGTCCAACCGCACCCGACGAAGAGATCTGGCGAATGATGCGATCCTGTGCGGTGCGTCCAAAATCTTTCATGCGCGCCGGCAGGAACACCTGTACCGCCTGCGGATCGAGTTTCGTGAGCAAACCAGCCATTTCCACGGCTTCCACGACCGGGCCGCCACGCAGGGTGTTGCGCAAATACTGCAAGCCCTCTTCGCCCAGGTCGTGAGCGAGATTGGAAATGTGCTCGGAATCATCGCGTAGAGCACAGCGATTGAAGCGCGCCGCCAACTGCTCGATGGCCGATTGGGGCAAAAGTTTCAGCACGCTGGTCAATCCAGCGGCCGCCTGACGTGCGCGCAACGCTTCGTCGACAAATTCGGGCACGCGCTCTTCGATACCCATTTTCGAGCGCAGACTGCGGCCGACGCCCGGGCGTTGAGCCTCGACGGCCACCAACAAATCCAACGCCTGCTCCATGGCGGGATAGCAGCGGCTAGTAGCGGCTTCCTGACTGAGGCGCACGAACGCGGCACTCACCAAACCCTGCAATTCGGCATCCTGCTCCAGATTCAATCGCAGGCCTAGGTGCCGCAGCGCTTCGCCCAACAGTTTCGGATCGGCCTTGGCATATAGATCAGCCATTTCCGAAAGGCCAACAGCGGTCTTTTTGCGCGCGTCGGATTCGTCGCTATCCGCGCAGGCCGCGTAGTTTTGCAGAATGCTGATGGCCTCCGCCACGTTGCCTTGCGCGATTAAATCGCCCACGTAAGACTGCACGTTGCGCGGCGGGATACACCAGGCCTCTCCCGATAACAGCACTTCGCGCTTACCGCTGTCCGGCACCGCGGCCCAGAACTGGCGGTCCAGAATTTCGCGGTGCGATTCGGCCAGAATCCCCGCTTCGCTCATCTTGTCTTCATGCGCGCCGAGGATTTTGCGTAGATTCTCAATTTCCGCGTTCATGCGGTCCAGCATCTGCCGCACGGCATTGACCTTCACTTCGCCCTGTTCAAAGCGCTCCAGCGCGAAGCGAATCGCTAAATGTTCGGCCAGTTGCACCAAAACAGATTCGTCCGGCTTGCCCACAGGCGCTTGCGCGGCAAGCCCCGCAATTGCTTGTTTCAGAATGTCCTGAGCGTGTCCCGGCAATTCCGCCATCTGCGCTTGAAACGCTCCTGCCGCCGCCACGCCGCCCGTCGCACCCATTTGCCCGAAACTCGTGAGCGCATTCAGGATTCCGAAAAGTTCTGCTTCGCTTGGATCGCCCGTGCGAATTATTCTTGCTACCGAAGGATTCGGTACGATGAATTCTCCGGAGCCTACGGCATCCTGCAGGGCGCTGCCATCGTAAACGCTGCCTTCTGAAGAATTCTCAGTGGAGACACGGCCCGCACCTCCACTCCCAGCGCTGGGATCCCCGCCGGCCCCTGCGTGACCTCCGTTTTCGCCGTAGCCGCCGCGACCGCCTGATCCTCTTGATTCGCCACCGCCCTTGGAGCCTTGCGCCGCGGCGATCAGCTCCAGCAATTTTTGCGGGTCGTTGAGCCATTTCTTAAAGTCTTCGTGTTTGTCCCCCAGCGACGCCGCCGCGATCTGCGCCGCCACGCTGGCGTCTTTCAAGCGCGCATCGGTGGCCACGAAACAAATTTCGTTGATACGAATGCCCTTCGCGCCCGTCAGCGCGGACTTCAATTGCAATGCCAGTTCGGATGGTTTGGCTTTGCTGGTGGGAAAGGCGTGCGCGAAATGCACCAATTCATCTTGGGTAACGCAAGGGAAAAATTGCACGCTGGCCAGGCCCGCGGCAGAGAGCAGCGACGCAAACTGTTTTTCAGCCGGTGCGCCCTCGAGCGGGACGCCATCGAGTAATAGCTGCGAGCCCGTGGCTCCGAGCAACAATCCGGTCTCGTTGCCCGGAGGAATGGCGGCGTGCAGCTCCTCCCAGGCGGTGTCAAGCTGTGCCATGGTTCTCGCGTGATCGTAGCCGTACAGGCGGGCAAACTTCAGCAGGATGTTCAGGCTGCGAACGAAAGCTCGTCCAGAAGTGCTCTTGGGATCGGGTTTCATCATGCGTGGCGCGTCCTGCAATAGGACTGCTTGCCTAGTACCTTAGGATTCCCACTCGTTTAGGGCAATGGTACAGAGGGTCTATGTGCCCCGCACGTCACGCCACCGAAGGGGCAAGTACGGCACCTGTTCGAGGGTACGGGAATTCAACGCGAGGACAGGAAGAGCAAACGTCGACGTTGTGAGATAGGAGCGCGTCTCACGGATCGACCGTGCCGAAAGTATCAGTGCTTCGACAAAGTGATGCGGCCGCGACGACGCGTGCGATTGGTTACCGCGGAGACGATAGGCAGGCCGCCCACTTCCAGCAACATTTTGCGCAAACGGCTGCGGTCGTCGAGATCCATATCCACGAACTCAAAAGCCATGGCTTGCGGCCGCGCTCCGCGCACAATTGCTTGCGCTTTGATATTGCGCACGCCTTGCGACAATTTCAGGTAGATGAGCGAGCCTGGCGCCAGATGACGCTCACCCACGCCAACACCGCCGCCCAGATTCAGTTCCGGGATCGAGAGGCGGAAATTCTCGCGCAAATTGGTGGTCACACCCTGGATGTTGCGGGCAAGCTTCAACCGCGCGTAGCGACGCTGACGGATCACCGAACTTGCTGTATCGGGGTCTAATGGTTCCAGTCCCAAATCTTTGCGGTCCAAGCCGCTCGAGGCCGTTTTTTGCATGGCCATGGCGGGATCAATGCGGGTCAGAGCCTGGACGGCGGCGATGCGCGTCTCGGCCGGATACTGCCACCTCCAGACCTGTCGGGCATCTAGAATGCGCTGCAGGAATTCGCTGGCGGCTGCGGCGCGCAAACGCCCCAGCGCCTCGATGGCTTTCAGGCGCACGTATTCGGAAGTCGCGCTGTTTTCCGCAAGTTCCAGGAGCTTGGGGATGACGACGTGCTGGCCGCTCATGCCCATTTCATCGATGGCCAGCGGACGAATCAAAACGTCCAGGGAGTCGTACAGTTCCCCGAGCAAGCGCGCGCGCTGCGCTGCCGGCGCTGAAGAAAGCTGCCGAACGGTGCGGTCATGCGCTGAGCGCGGCCATTGCGCCAGGCGCATTGGCAGGACTTTTTCCAGGCTGTCGGGATCGATCTGGCTCAGCAAGCCTACGGCTTCGGCAGCTTCCGCGGCCGGCGCCGTCTGCAGCATCTCCACGAGATTTTGCGCGGCTTCGGGGCCCAAGCCTCCCACGATCTTGATCAGCAGGTCGCAGTCCTCGCGGAAACCGCAGTGCCCGAAACGATTGGTCACATAATGGATCGTCGCCAGCGGCATCAAATTCAAAATATCGGTCATGCCGTCTGCGATGTGCCCGCTGCGCAGCGCTTCCTCGATAAATTCCGGCAAACGCTCTTCCGCGCCGATGCGTGGTCGCAGGCTCTGCGTCGCTCCGGGTCGCTGCGCCTCGATGCTGTCCAGTGAAGCGAGCGCCTGTTGCATAGCGGGGTAACAGCGCTTGGACGCCGCCTCTTGGCTCAAGCGGACAAACGCGGCACTGACCAGCGTTTGCACCTCGGGTTCGCGTTCCAGCGCCAACTGGTTGCCCAGCCGGCGAATCGCTTCCATCAAAGCGCTGCCGTCTCCGCTGCCATAGAGTTCCGCCAAATCGGAAAGCCCGATGGCCGTTGTGCGCCGCGCTTCCGCGGCTTCCAACCCCACGCAGGCCGCATATTTCATCAATACTTCGTTGACCGTTTTTAATTCGCCGCGACGCAACATATCTTCAAGAAACAATCGAATGTTGCGCGGCGGAACGCACCAGGATTCATCCGAGATCAGCACTTCTTTCTTATTTTCTTCCGGAACCTGCTCCCAGAATTCCTGATCGAGCAGTTCCGTGTAAGTCTGCACCTGCAGACCGGCGTTGGCCATCAACTGCTCTTGCGTTCCTAGAATTTTGCGCAGCGCCTCGATTTCGGTGTTCATGCGATCGAGCATTTGCTTGACGGCGTTCACGCGAAGTTCGCCGCGTTCGTAACTGTCTAGCGCGAAGCGAATGGCCACGTGCTCAGCCAATTTCAGCAGCATTGGTTGATCGGGTTTGCTATCGGGAGCCTGCGCCGCCAATCCCGCGAGCGCCTGCTGCAAAGTGTACTGCGTGCGTACTGGCATGGCGCTCAGGCGCGATTGGAACATCTGCGCATCCATGCGTGGCTCCGAATCCTTGCGCGACTTACCCAATTGCGCGAACAATCCCAGGACGGAGCGAATACTGTCTTCTTCGACCGTGTATCCCTCGGATGTGCCGCCTCCGCCTTCTTTGTCCCCAGGCATGGGCGGGATGTTGCTGCGGATCATCGAGGACGCAGCCAACCAACGTCCGGTGACACCTTCTCCGCCACCACTACCACTGCCACTGCCGCTGCCACTACCTCTTCCGCCCCCAGTTCCGGTCCCGCTACCCGAACCGCCACTGCCCGACCCTGTGCCTCCACCGGCGCCTGTTCCGCTACCTGTGCCGAACCCCCCAGGACCACCAAGACCGAGTCCCCCACCCCCGCCTCCGACACCTGAACCGGATCCGGAACCGCCTCCTGGGCGGGCATCCCACAAACTCGCTGCCCCAGCCGTTCCGTCGCCACCACTTGCCCGGGTCACGCCGTCTGCTCCCGAGCCACCTCCAGGCGCACCGCCGCCAGGACCGCCGCTGCCGCCGAATCCCGGGCCGGTGCCGCTGGAGCCTAGTCCCGGCAACCCACTCCCACCGCCTCCGCCACTACTACGCAGACTCTCTGCGGCGAGAATCATCTGCAACATTTTGTTTGGATCTTCAAGAAAGTCTCGGAATTTGTCGCCTTGAGCGCCCAGGGTTTTGGCGACAAGTTGCGACGCGACTTTTATGCCAGCCGTGGAAGAGTCTTCCGCCACATAGCGGATCTCGTTCACCTTGATGCTGGTTTCACCGGCCAGCGCAGATTTCAACTGGTCGGCAAGCGATTGAGGTTTGGCGTTGCCGCTGGGAAAGGCACGCACAAATCGCGCAAATTGCGGCTGCGTCAAGGTGGGTGAAAAATGGATACTTGCAATTCCAGAAGTGATCAGTAGTTGCGCGAAACTGCGCTCGCCCGCGGCGGTGCCCAGCGGCACGCCATCGAGCAGTATTTGGCTTCCTGACGCGCCCAGCAACAGCCCGCCGCCGGCGCTCTCATCCAGCGCGGCGCGCAGTTCTTTCCATGTGGTTTCAAATTGAGCAGCCGTCCGCGCGTGTCCAAATTCATATAGACGTGCGAACTTTAGCAGGATGTTTAAGCTGCGGACGAATGTCCGCGCGCCCCCACGTGTTTCAGCGCTCATACGTTTGTGCGGAGGATTCCGCCTTACCCTCGATCCACATTACAGTAGATTTCTTTAGCGCGGTAGACAAGGACGTACATAAGGCGGTGTAGCTGTTAAGATAACCGATGCAATAAGCAAGCGGTGGTGGTTTACCACACCCCTTTCCGACGGCTCTGATTCGACACATTGCGACTACTTTAATTGTCCGCTGCCCTGCGGAGCCTTAAAATGATTGCAGTCCGACGTGGTACATCATGACCGATCAGCTCGATAGTCAACGCTTTAAGCCTGAGATGCCGCGCATTCCGGGCCTTTCCGACGCTCCCGGACCGCTCACGAGAAGGCCTGCGCTCGGTACGATCGGCATCCTTTTGGTGATTCTCTTCATCGTCGGGCTCGGGGCGCACTTTGTTCTGCGGCCTAAACCCGTCGAGCCGGCTCTGCCTCCGGAGCCTCCCCGTCTTCAGGTGCCGGCCCCCGCTCCCGATCCCGATTCGCTACTTCCCGTGGCGACCGACGACGATCCCGTCATCGCCTCGGTCGCGGAAATGAGCAAGCCTTGGAGCGCCAAAGAGTTTATTTTTCGCGACCGCACCACCGGAGAGAACATTCCATCGTTGCTCATTCGGTTGTCCGGAGGTTCCGCGTCGCAAGCTGCCGGGTATTGGGGGCTGGTGATGACTTCCGCATATAGTACTTGCCGCCTGGAGTACATCACGGATTTGGACAAGCTGCGCACGGATTATGAATTTCGCAACGCCAAACACGCCATGGTCGGCAATCCCTGCACCCGCACGGTTTTCGACCCCGCAAAAATGATCATGCTGCCGGGAAATATTTGGGTCCGCGGGGCTATCGTGCAAGGCTCGGACGTACGTCCGCCACTGGGCATTGAAATACAAATCAAGGGCAGGAATGTTCTAGCCGTGCGGCGTGAATAATCAGTTGCCGGCAGGTTGCAGACACGCCTTGACAACAACGCCGTCTACGCATAAAACCTTTTCTTTGCCATGCCAAACGAAAATTTCCGGACTTTTGCGAAATCATCCCGTCGCGACTTTCTGAACAGCACCGCTGCCGCTTTCTTGCTCGCGCCATCGTCCGCGACCGCCGGCGCGGTTTCCGCCTCGGAGAATTGCTCAGCACTCCCAACCCCATTCGCAAATCTGCGGCCGCTTGCCGATCGCATCCATCCCATTCAACCCGAAGAATTTCGCGCCCGCATGGCGGAGGCGCAAAAGCGCATGGCGGAAAGTCAGCCCGCGTTCGATGTCCTGTTCATCGCGCCGGGCACGTCGCTTTATTACTTCACCGGCATCCGCTGGGGCCTCAGCGAACGCCTGCTCGGGCTGCTCATCCCGAAAACTGGCGAGCCCATCCTGGTCGTGCCAGCTTTCGAAGAAGGGCGGCTGCGGGAAAAGCTTAAGTTTCCGATGGAAGTGCGCATTTGGCAGGAAGACCAGAGCCCCACACGCATCGCGGCGGGCGCGCTTGCCGATCGGGGCCTGCGCACCGGCCAGGCGGGCATCGAAGAAACCGCTGGCTTTACGTTTTTTGACCATTTTCGCGCGACGGCGCCGGGCTTCACCTGCGTCTCGGCCGATCTCATCACCATCGGTTGCCGCGCGCACAAATCCGCTCACGAACTTGACCTAATGCGTTTGGCTTGCGATGCCACCTTTGATGTTTTCGCCGCGGTGTTTGCCTCGCTAAAAGAAGGGCTTTCGCAGGAGGATCTGGGCAATCTGGTGGAGGCGGGTTTCGCGAAAATGGGTTTGCGCGGCGATGCTCTGACGTTGATCGGCGTGTCGGCAGCGCTGCCGCACGGCACATTGCAACCGCGCGCGCTCAAGCCCGGCGATGTGGTGCTGATCGACGGCGGCTGCGCCGTGGAAGGCTATCAATCCGACGTGACCCGCACCGGTGTACTTGGCGAGCCTTCGGAAAGAGTCGCGGCGGTTTTCGAAATTGTGCGCCACGCGCAAAATGCGGCGCTTGATGCCGCGCGCGCAGGCAAGCTCTCCGGCTCCGTGGACGCCGCCGCTCGCGCCGTAATCACCGGCGCCGGCTACGGCCCCGACTACAAATTCTTCACCCATCGACTGGGCCATGGTATCGGCCTCGACGGCCACGAACATCCCTACCTCGTACGCGCCAGCACAACGCTCCTGGAAGCCAATATGACGTTTTCCAACGAGCCGGGCATCTACATCCCAGGCGAATTCGGCCTGCGCTGCGAAGACGACATAGTCATCGCCACCGACGGCCCCGCCAAACTCCTAACAAAGGGCTTCCAAGCCTCCCTAGAAAAGCCCCTAGATTTCGTATAAGGCGAACCGTATGGCAATCGAGACGAATAAAAAACCTGATTGGAAACTACATGGCCTGCGCATCGTTAGAAGCGGCCAACTAGATACCAATACACCGCAAACTCCCGGCATGACCCGCGCCGAAGCCATCTCCCACGCCCGCGTTGGCGCGCAAAAACTCTGGGCCGGCACCGTGGTGGTGCATCCGAATGCCAAGACCGGTCCGCATCATCACGGAGAAGTCGAAACCGTGATCTACATCGTTCGCGGGCGCGCTCGTTTCCGCTGGGGAGAGCGTTTGGAGTTCGTGGACGAGGCGGGCCCGGGCGATTTCGTGTACGTCCCGCCCTATGTGCCGCATCAAGAGCTAAACGCCAGAAAGGACGAGCCCGTCGAAGCCGTAATCGTCCGCAGCGGACAAGAGCCAGTCGTCGTCAACCTGGACATTCCAAGTCCTGAGGAAAATCCCATTACACCTCAGCCCGACCCATTTCACTCCGCTCCACGCAAGCCTTGAGACGACGAAACGCGGTGCACGACAACCTCGTGAATTTCGATCGACCTGTTCAGCATCGTCTACCGCCTCGCGCGCGCTGCTTCGCAAAATTCCACCACCCGCTGCTCCGCCCAAAACCTCTCTTTGCCCGCATGCCGCGAAATGAACGCGCAATGCCCACCATACAACGGCGCGTCAAATCGGATTGATGGATTCTTCTCCAGCCCCACCGCCAAAAACGACACGTACGGAACAAACGGATCATCTTCCGCCGTAATCACCAACATCGGTACGCTCACCTGCCCTACAACATTCTTCGCGCTGGCATGCTCATAATAATCATCCGCATCGCGATAGCCCGCTGAAGGCGCGGTAATCGCATCATCGAATTCCCGCACCGACCGAATCGGCCCCAATTGCTTCGCTGGCGGATAACGATCCGGAAATAATTTCGCTTTGCGCTCATAGCGCGACATCAATCCCGCCACAAAATGCCGCTGATACAAATAATTGTCCCGCCGCTCCAGCGCATCCGCGCACGCCGCCAAATCCATCGCCGGACACACCCCGCACACCCCGCGCAATTCCGCCGGTGCCTGTGCACCGAACTCCCCAGCCATCTTCATCACCAAATTCCCGCCCATCGAATACCCGATAAAGAAAATCTCGCGAAACCCATCCACCTTCACGAGTTCCTCAAAAACCGCCAGATAATCCGCGCTCATTCCAGAGTTGTACAACGTAGGCGTCAGCGCCTCCGTCCCCCCGCAATTCCGCTGATTCATCCGCACCACGTGATAACCGCGCGCAAACGCCCGCTCCCCAATCCCGCGCATATAGCCAGAATCGCTCGACCCTTCCAGTCCATGCACAACCACCATCACCGGCGCATCCCGCCCCTTCCCCGGCTGCCAATGACAATGCCCCAGAAGCTGCGACCATGGATCCGCCCGAAATAAGCGATCTTCCGCCCGCGGCAAAGCAAACCGCCGCGGCCAATACACCGCCGCAATCGTCATCGCGTGCCCACTTTTCAAGAAAACATGAGGCTCAAACGGCGGGAAAGCTGGAAAACGCGTCGCGCTTAAATTCTGCACTCGAAAACTGTAGTGTATCTATACAGTGGCGCACAAGCAGGACCAGCGAGCGAACGCATGTGATATCCAATATTTGTATTGACAACTAAATAATAGACCCCGTACATTTGTCTGCGTAGTGAACCGCACCCCTTTCTTCCGAAAGCCCAAAACATCCGCGTATTTTGTCGTGCCGTGCTCAAGCCCTAACTGCGGACTGGGCGCTCCTGCATTTCCACCAGAGATTACGCGGGCTGTAACTACGTGAAAAAAATGAACATAAACAGATTTGTCGGACCTGTACGAAGGGTCAGTTAATTAGAAAGCGCGCCGAACAGGAACGCTAGGTGCATTCAGTACCAAGAGTACTAATACTAGCTTGCAGAGGCTCGGCTCATGCACCTCTGCTTTGCGAAAACCCTATTTCACTGCCCGAACTGCGAGAGTGAGGCGATTCGCCGCTCGGAACGCCGCGGCTTTGTAGAACGCGTATTCTTGCGCTTGGCGCTGGTTTGGCCCTACTGCTGCGACGATTGCGATTTGCGCTTCTGGGGATTTCAACCCGAGGTGCCCAGCACCGCCCCGCCGCGCGACTTGCGTATCGCGTAAGCCTTCCTCCACGCTGGTCCGCCCTTCGTACATCCAACCGCGACCTTACTTGTGGCATTTGATCGGAAGGCGGCGCAGTTCTTTTTGCGAAGCCTGTAATTCGCTTCTTTCGCCCTGTCCCAAAAATGCTTTAGAATTGAACCTGTGCGCCCGTAGCTCAGCTGGATAGAGTATCTGCCTTCTAAGCAGAATGTCGGGAGTTCGAGTCTCCCCGGGCGCGCCAGTTCCCTTTTTTCAGATCCTCCGCGCGCACCGCGAGGAATAACCTCACGTGGCAAGTTGCATCCGCCGGGCATCTACTGAAACCGGCGTACCTAGACAGGCGCCCTTCCATGAGACCATCGCGTCTCGCGCCAAACGCTATGGCTCGATCCTCGCTAAGCGGAACAAGGCGGCGCATCGACTCGCATTACGGAATTGTCAAAGCACAGGGAGGGAATTATGCAAATCCTGGTTGTGGGTGCCGGCGCCGTCGGCGGGTATTTTGGTGGCCGTCTGCTTCAGGCCAATCGTGATGTCACCTTTCTTGTCCGCGCTAAACGAGCAGAAGAAATGAACAAGCACGGACTGCAGATCCTTAGTCCACATGGGAACGTGAAGCTGCAGCCGAAACTTATTTCTGCCAGCCAGCTCTCCAAACCTTTCGACCTGCTCTTGCTCGGCGTGAAAAGCTACGCGCTTTCTGATGCCATGAACGACTTCGCTTCCGCCGTCGGTCCAGACACGATGATTCTTCCGGTGCTCAATGGCATGCGTCACATCGACCTTCTCGTAGAGCGCTTCGGCGAGCGCGCCGTTCTCGGCGGAGTCTGCGTGGTAGCCGCAGAAATTGACGAAGCTGGCCGCATCAAGCAACTGGCGGATTTCCAGAGCCTCACTTACGGCGAACTCGACGGGCAAACGACGGCACGGCTGCACAATGTGGATGGGACGCTTCGCGGCGCGGGCTTCGACGCCGCAATGTCCTCTCATATCATGGCGGACATGTGGCAGAAATGGGTGCAGCTTGCCGCGCTGGGCGCCATCAACTGCCTCCTCCGTGGCGACCTCGGCCAGATTACCGCCATCCCGGGAGGCGCGGCTCTCTCTCTCGAGCTGCTCAGTGAGTGCTCTGCCATCGCGGCCGCCTGCGGATATCCGCAAACGGAAGCTTTCCTCGAGCGTCAGCGCGCTCAGCTCACCGTGCCAAATTCGCGCATGACCTCCTCCATGTATCGCGATCTCACCAGAGGCGCGCCCGTGGAAGTAGCCACGATTCTGGGTGACCTTCTGGAACACGGGCAGAAACGCGGCCTGGCCACACCACTCTTGCAGGCAGCCTTCGTGAATCTGTCGATTTACCAGCATGCACGCGACCGCTCCACCATGTCAGCGTCCCAATGACTAGCTAACCATTCCACGCAATTTCCGTTATTTATTCCACCATTTTGTGCTGGCCACGTTTTTTTTGTGAGGCCAGACTCATTTCCTGTGGGAGACTTGTCGCCTAAAGGCGCGGCTGACCATCGTCACCGCTCACCCCGCGATCGATGAATCCATTACAAATCATCGGCTTGGCGCTGGGCACCGGATTTTCCTTCGGGCTGAATCTTTACGCCACCGTCGCCACTTTGGGTATACTGCAACGCCTCGGTGTTATTCAATTGCCGGAGGCCATGCGGGCTCTGGCGCATCCGTGGGTCATCGGCTTCGCCTGCGCGTTGTACGCGATTCAGTTTTTCGCCGACAAAATTCCTTACCTCGATACCATTTGGGACGCCCTGCACACCTTCATTCGGCCGCCCGCCGCCGCGGTGTTGGTGTACGCTGCTTCCGGCGCCGCTGCCCCGGAATGGCGATGGGGCGCAGCGTTGCTGGCAGGAGGCGTGGCGCTCACCTCGCACGGCGCAAAGGCCAGCGCACGCGCCGCCGCCAACGTGAGCCCCGAGCCGTTCAGCAATTGGGTGCTAAGTTTGGGCGAAGATGTATTGGCAGTGTGGCTCAGCTGGATGGCTTCCGCGCATCCGCTCGCGACGATCATCCTGGTGATTTTGTTGTTGGTGCTTTGCGCGTTCCTGCTGTATCACCTGTTTCGCTTCGCGCGCGGCGCGCTCCAAAAATTGATGGGTTCTTAAATCGTCGGGTACAGTTATTTAAGATATTCCGCCAGCCAGTCCAAAAATGTCTTGTACCAAAACTGCGCGTTTTGCGGTTTTAGCACCCAATGCCCTTCATCGGGAAACACCACCAGCTTTGACGGCACGCCCTGGCGTTGCAGAGAATCAAAAAATTCCAGAGATTGCGTATAGGGCACGCGGAAATCATTTTCACCGGCAATCACCAAAGTCGGCGTCTTGTACTTTCCCAGCTCTCCTGCATAAGTCGCGGCCGACCATTTCTTGTAAACTTCGGGGTTCCCCCACGGCGTACCCTGCATGTCGTGCTCGTTAAACCACAGCTCTTCTGTGGCGTACATCGACGTTTGATCGTAGACGCCGGCGTGGCTGACGATCGCCTTAAACCGCCCGGAATGCGTGGCAATCCAGTCCGCCATGAAGCCGCCGTAGGAACCGCCCGCGGCAGCCATGCGTGCACCGTCCACGTACGGATATTTTTTCAGTGTGTAATCGATCCCGCTCATCACGTCGGTATACGCTTTGCCACCCCAATCGCCGGCAATTTCATCCGTGAATTTCTGGCCGTACCCCGTGGATCCCCGCCGGTTGATCATCAGCGTGACGTAACCCGGCGCGGAGAAAACTTGCGCGTTCCAGCGATAACCCCACGCGTTGGACCACATCGTCTGCGGACCGCCGTGCAGCAGCACCAGCAGTGGATATTTTTTTGCCGCATCGAAATTCGGCGGCCGAATCATCATGGCCTGGATTTTTGTGCCGTCCGCCGCGTCAAACCAATACGTCTCCGGGGCGTTCATCTGTAGTTTCCCCAGCAGCTCATCATTTTGATGGGAAAGTTGGCGCACATTCGTGCCGTCGGCGTTGGCGGCGAAAACTTCCGCGGGCATGGTGAGGTTGGTACGCTCGAACGCCAGAGTTTTGCCATCAGCGCTCACAGAAATAGCGCTGTTGAATCCGTCGCCGATTAATTTCCTCGGCGTCGCTCCCGCCTGCGGGGCGATCGCGTAGATCGGCGATAGCGTCTCATTTTCCGCGCTGAAGTAGATGCTCTTGCTGTCGGAAGACCACCCGAGGTCCGCCGCACTGCGATCGAAATTGTCCGTAAGGCTGCTGGCCTTTCCCGCTTGACGGTCATACAACATCAGCCGCCAACGATCCGATTCATAGCCCGGGGTTAACTGCGCGTGATACGCGATGTAACGTCCATCCGGCGAGTACACCGGATTGCCATCGAATCCGGGATTCGTGGTGATGCGTTTCGGTTCGCCCCCAGAAATAGCAACCAGAAACAGATCGCCGTTCGTGCTGAGCGCTTCCACCTTATCCGTAACCGCCGTGAAGCAGATCTCTTGTCCGTCCGGCGAATAATTTATATCTTCCGGCCCGCCGCGCTCGTCGGGAGGGACGTCATAGTTGGCGCCAGGTGTGAGATCCCTGGGCGCCGCGCTGCCATCCACGGACATCACAAACAGATGTGCGCGCTTGCCCTCAAACCAGTGCGTCCAGTGCCGATACAATAGCTGCTCGTACACATGAGCCTTTACCTTGGACTTTTCCTTTTCCGCGTCGCGGGCACGGTTACACGCGTCGTCTTTGCAATCCGGATACACGGATGAGGTGAATGCTATGGTTTTGCCATCCGGAGAATATTTAACAATGTCCGCCCCGGTGGAAAGATGCGTGACCTCGCGCGCTTCCCCGCCGTCCATCGGTAGAAGATACACTTGCGAATTTTCGTCACGCGAAGACAAAAAAGCTAAAGTCTTCCCATCCGGCGACCACACCGGTGAAGAATCATGTCCACTGGTTGTAAGTTGCAACGCCTCGCCCCCCGAGCTGCGTACCGCCCAGATGTTTCCGGCGTTACGATTCGCATCCATATCGGGCGTAGATACCGCGTACGCAATCCATTGACCATCCGGAGAAATCTTCGGATCGGCGACGCGGTGCATGTGAATTAGGTCGTCGAAAGTGACGGGATGCTTCGCGGCTTCTTGAGCCACGGCGGGAAAACCGCATCGCAGCGTGGCGGCGCAGAACAGTGCGGTTCTTAGGAGAAGGCGTGTCATCAAATACTCCAGGTATTCTTTTTCTGTGAATATTGTGTAGCCCAGCTGTGACCAATGAATGTTGGCACGAATAGCCCCGGATTCCAAGAATCGCCTGCCGCCCTTTGCTACAATGGCACCGCTACGGCCCTTAAACGTTACTCGCGCACTTATAAATAAAATTCATAGCGAAGTCCATGGAGACACGCAAGAATGTGCAAATGGATTCGTGCTTTCGCAATATTACCGGCGTTATTCCTCATCATGGCTGCCGCCTCGGGGCAACAGACAAACGCGGTCAAACCACGCGCCCGCGATCTGGGCGTGCCCTTTGAAGGCACTCCCGGCCCGCTGAACGCCATCACCGATGTTGCCGGCGTCACCGTCGGAGAGACTACGCTGATTTCCGGCGAGGGTAAACTGGTCATCGGCAAGGGCCCGGTCCGCACAGGCGTCACGGCCGTCATGCCGCGCGGACAGAACTCCATGGCGGACCCTGTATTTGCCGGATGGTTTTCGCAAAACGGCAACGGGGAAATGACCGGCACCACTTGGGTCGAGGAATCCGGATTTCTTGAAGGCCCGGTGATGATCACCAATACCCACAGTGTCGGCGTCGTCCGCGATGCCGTGATTCAGTGGCGCGTCAATCACAAGGAACCTGAACCCGACGACGAATGGTGGTCGTTGCCGGTGGTGGCGGAAACCTGGGACGGATTTCTGAACGATATAAATGGCTTTCACGTAAAGCCGGAAGACGTATTCCACGCCATCGGCTCCGCGGCATCCGGCCCGCTTGCGGAAGGAAGCGTCGGCGGCGGGACCGGTATGGTTTGCAACGGATTCAAAGGCGGTATCGGAACATCGTCACGAAAACTGGAGCCGCCCCAAGGGGGCTACACCGTTGGCGTGCTTGTGCAATGCAATTTCGGCCGCCGGGAGAACCTGCGCATCGCGGGCGTGCCCGTGGGCAAAGAGATTCCGGAAGATGTTCCTTATACATCGGCCAAGTTTGACGACGTAGAGCGCGGCTCTATCATCGTCGTGGTGGCCACCGACGCGCCGCTCGTGTCGGCGCAATTGAACCGCGTGGCGCGCCGTGTGACCCTTGCTCTTGGGCGGCTCGGAAGCTTTTCCGGGAATGGCTCCGGGGATATTTTCATCGCATTCTCCACCGCGAACTCCGGAGCTGCCACCGCGGAGAAGGTTGTGGATATCAAAATGCTCCCCAACGACAAGATGGACGATCTGTTTGCCGCAACCGTATGGGCTACGGAAGAGGCCATCGTGAACGCCATGGTCGGCGCGGAGACGATGACGGGAATCGACAATCACAAAGTGATTGCGTTGCCGCACGATAGATTGCGCGCCATACTGAAGAAATACAATCGTCTGAACCAGTGAACCCTTCGCCTCGCAGAATTTTGTCGCGATCTCTCCAACTATGCCTGGTCATAGCCGCAGGCGCGCTGGCCTGGTCGTGCCAGCAGCGCGAAGGTCCGGCGGAAGCCCCCATCGCGATCACCTACGTTACGGTCATCGATGCGACCGGCGCGCCCGCCCAGCCCGATGTGACGGTGATAATTGCGCGGGGACACATCGCATCGATATCCCCCTCCCCTGAAGCAAAGATTCCGCAGCGCGCAAATATTGTGGATGGCCGCGGGAAATTCTTAATTCCCGGTCTGATCGACATGCACGTTCATTTGACCGGCGCTGGCGAACCGGACGGTAGCCGGAAATTCATGATTCCGTTGCTAATCGCCAACGGCATTACTTCGGTGCGTGATATGGGCGGATATCTCGAATCGCTCCTGCCGTTGCGGCGCGAGATCGAAGAAGGACAGCGGCTGGGGCCGCGCATCATCCTCGCAGGACCATATCTCGACGGCGATCCGCCCGCGTTTCAGCCCTCGCTCGTGGTAACCAATGAAGTGCAGGCTGGGGAAGACGTGCGCGATTTGATCCGCCGTGGCGTCGATTTTATCAAGGTGCAGTCGAATCTAAGCCGCGACGACTACTTTGCCATTGCGGCGGCCTGCAAGGCCGAACACATTTCCTTTGTCGGCCACGTTCCCGATCGCGTCACTGCGGCGGAAGCTTCGGCCGCCGGCCAGAAAAGTATCGAGCATCTTACCGGCGTACTTCGTGCCTGCTCGAGTGACGAACCGCGACTCATGCGCGAGCAATTCTCCGCGGCCGCGGGAAAAGAACAATATGTCTCATCGACGACTCGGCAGCTCGACTGGGACGCCGAACTGCTGCGAACGTTCTCAGAGCGCCCGGCGAGCGCGCTGCTCAGCGAATTTCTCGCCAACGGAACGTGGCAGACGCCCACGCTTGTCGTCCTGCGGCAGGACGCCTATCCCGGGGAAAATCTGGCGAACGTGCAGGATCCACGCATGAAGTATGTTCCCCGGCGGGTACTTGAGCGCTGGAAGGAAAACGCGGGGCAGCAAGCCTCGGGAGCCACGCAGCGCGAATACGTGCTACGCCACGGCCTGATGGAAAAGTCCGAACACGTCGTTGGCGAAATGCAGCAGGCCGGAGTAAAAATTCTCGCGGGCACGGACACCGCCGCACCTTTCGTATATCCCGGTTTCAGTCTGCATGACGAATTGGCATTGCTAGTCGACGCCGGGCTAACGCCGATGCAAGCTCTGCAAGCCGCCACCAGCCGCGCCTCGGAATTTATGGGCAAAAGCGCGACGCAGGGCACCATCGAAAAAGGAAAAATTGCGGACCTGGTGCTGCTCAATGCCGATCCACTGGCAGACATTCACAATTCGTCGCGGATCGCCGCGGTGCTGGTGCGCGGCAAGCTTCTTGATCGATCCGCGCTGGACGCTTTACTTTCGTCTGCCGAACAATTTGCCGCCCACTAGCGCCAAAAACATAAAGCGCTTCCGGCATTTTCTTGGTGATTTGTCATTCCGAGCGCCGCGAGGAATCCGCTTTCTGCCGCGCAGGGCTAGAAGCTAAACGATAGGTACTGCGGTCTTGCGCGCCGGATTAAAGAATGGCATCGCTACCACCTTTGCCGAAACGCTGTGCCGTACCGCTTCGACGGTCATTTCCATTTGCAGAACGTTGTCGAGCACGGCGCTTTGCCGATGGACGCACGCCAAAGCAATCATTTTCTTCAGCGTTGGCGACCACGTTGTGGAAGTAGCCTTGCCGATCTGCTTGTCCCCGCGATACACCGGCACCGCGACGCGCGAGGCCACCGTCGGCACCTGCGGCGCCATGCGCATTTTGTCGTACAGCGCTTCTACTTCCATCCAATTAATTTCCAGTCCCACCAGCGCCCGCTCCGCCCCTTTCTTTGCCTCGCGGACTAATACATCACGCCCGACAAAATTCTCTTTTTTCAGATCGACCAGTTTTCCCAATCCGACTTCCGCTGGCGAGTATTTTTGCGAATCGATCAGCGCCTTCTTGCTCGAAATGTAATCGACCTCGATGAGAATCAGTCCAGCCTCGATCCGCGCCACATCCAGCGCAATCATTCCCGCCGGATGCACATCGAACGCCCTGCCCTTGCTGACCAGCGCATCCCAGACTTTTACCGCGTCCTTCCAAGGCATCCAAATTTCAAAGCCGAGATCTCCCGTGTAGCCGGTCCGCGAAATATCGACAGGAACGCCCGCGATTTTTCCGTGCGTCACGCGAAAATATTTCAGGTGGGCGATGTCCGCATTCGTGACCCCTTGCAGCAATCTCCCGGAAGTAGGGCCTTGCACCGCGAGCGCCGCGACGTGCTCGGAAATATCCAGGATCTCCACGTCGAGACCAAGAGCATTCTGCTGAAACCAGCGCAAACTCGCGTCCGCCGCGGTCCAGCGATAATCGTTTTCTCCCAGCCGCGTGATGGTCCCGTCATCGATCACTTTCCCTTCGGGATCGCACCAGCAGCAATAGATCACCTGATCGACCGCCACCTTCTGAATGTCCCTCGTGATCACCCGATTCACGAACTTGCTGGCATCTTTTCCCGTAATCCGATACTTAAATAAAGGAGAAATATCAATCAACGCCGCCGAATTGCGAATGGCGTTGTACTCGTGCTCGTGGTGCATTTCGTAAACGCCCACGGTGTAGTAGCCCGACCACTCCCGGTAGTTCAGGCTCTCGCACAGCGCAAGCGTTCGTTCATGAAACGCGGTTCCAACCGGCACGCATCCTCCCCAGTTCCCGATTCGCGCGACACCGGATTATAGGTGCGAACTCGCAGCCCTCGCAACCCATCGAGAGGATCGTAACGGGCCCAGTTGTGCAGCTTGGTGAAAGCTGCAGGGTAAAGTCCTAACCCAACTGGAATCAACACTTACGAAACCGTATCAAAACAAGCGACTTTAACCATCTTAGAATGAGCGGTTACGCAAAGTTCTATGTGGCGTGCCCATGGGGTTCGATTCCTACAAATCGCACGCAAATCATCACGTTCGAGACATGGCCCGGTCGCGACGCCGGGCGAAGTGGGAAGTGTCCTTTACTCCTGGCTGTTCTAGCCCTATAGTCAAACGGCCAACAAGCTCTTCCTCAATGATGCGCGTCCCCATCGCCCAACGTTTCGCCGCGCTAATCCTCCTGGCGGCGGCATTGCAACTCTCGTCATCGCCCGTCACCCGCGCAGAGGACATTTCCAAGATCACGGCCACCGGCTACGTAACCGATCTCGCCGGCACGCTGAGTCCCGGGACCAAAAACTCTCTCGAAGAGCTCTGCACCGAGCTCGAACAAAAAACCGGTGCACAGATGGCCATCGTTACCGTTCACGACTTCCAGGACGAGTCCGTCGAAAACTACGCCGCCGATCTCTACAAACATCTGGGCATCGGCAGCAAAAAAGACGATCGCGGCGTGCTCCTCCTCATCTCCCCGGATCAGCGCAAATACCGCATCGAGGTGGGCTACGGCCTCGAACCAGTCATCAACGATGCCCGCGCCGGAGACACTGGCCGCGCCATGGTTCCCTTCCTTCGCGCCAACGATTACGACCGCGCCATCCAAACCGCTGCATGGCAACTCGCCAAGTACGTCGCCGATGACCGTGGCGTCACCCTCTCCGGGCAGCCGCAATTCCGAACCCCTCGCCCCTCCAACGGCTCCAGCTCACCGATCGGGCTGTGGTTTTTCCTCATCGTAATCATCCTGTTCTTCGTCTTCGCGAGCCGCGCTGCTAGAGCTCGCGGAGCCGGAGGAAGCAGCAGCGGCTGTCTTTGGTTCCTCCTGGGAATGCTAATGAACAGCGGCGGGGGCGGCGGCTATCGCGGCGGCGGAGGTTTTGGCGGCAGCGGCGGCGGCTTCTCCGGCGGCGGTGGATTCGGAGGCTTCGGCGGAGGCAGCAGCGGCGGGGGCGGCGCCTCCGGCGGTTGGTAGCACAATTCACACTTCCGCCGAGCATCGCCGTTGTGCGACTCGCTTGCCTTTACGATCTTGTACCGCCTGAGCTTAGTCTCGGCCTTTGTAGAGCGCAGTACGCCGCGCCCCTTCCCGGCAAGATTTCTCATGTCGGGACGGTATTTGGTTCGCCTTTTTCGACAAACGAAAAAGGACGCAACGTGACAGCAGTGCGATGCAAGCAGGAGACAACATGCTCTCAACCGAATCCAAGCTAACTGACCTTGTCAACCGCCTCAAAGAAATGGCTGGCACAAATCTCCATTCCGTTGTCCTCTATGGCTCCGCGGCCCGCGGTGACTTTCATCGGGATCATTCCGACCTCAACGTCCTGGTCATCCTCGAATCCGTGGCCGGGCCCGATCTCCGTCGCGTCTCCCCTGCCGTGAAATGGTGGATCATCGACCAACGCGAACCCGCGCCACTCTTTTTCACTGCAGAAGAATTAGCCCGCTCCGCCGACGTCTTCGCCATCGAGCTCCTGGACATCCGCGAAGCCCACAAAGTCCTCTACGGCGATGATCCGGTAGCCGCAATCAACGTACCCATGAATCTCCACCGCGTGGAGCTCGAGCACGAACTGCGCACCACGCAATTAAAACTCCGCCAGCATTTTCTATTGGCCGCCGACCGCCCCGGCGAACTGACCGCCGTCCTAATCAAATCCACCTCCAGCGTGGTCACCCTCTTCCGTCACGTGCTGATCGCCTTCAACGAAACTCCGCCCACCGCGCGCGCCGAAATCGTCGCGCGCACCGCTGCGGTCACCGGCGCCGACGTCTCCGCCCTCACCACGGCACTGCAACTCCGCGATTCTCCAGCCGCCAACCACGACATCCTGGCCATCTACGGCTCGTACCTGAAAGCCCTGGAAAAAGTAATCGCCGCGCTTGACCACCTTATCCCCAAGCACGAATGGCAACGCGTCGCGAAGGCCAATCCGTGAGCCGACTCATCGCCCACACCAATAATTGTCGTCCCGAGCGAAGCGAGGGATTTGGTTTTTCCAAAATTTCAGCAAAACGCTCGAATGTTAGGCTATCTTTAACCAACACCACTTTGAGGGAACCATGAAAATCGCACTCGTCGTTCTGGTCATCGTCATTCTGATCGCCTTCATGCTGGGCGGTTCGTTCGTCTCGCGCCGCAACCAAATGGTCGTCCAGCGCGAGGCCGTCAACGCCCAATGGTCGCAAGTCGATGTCGACTTGCAACGCCGCGCCGATCTAATTCCCAATCTCGTCGAAACTGTCAAAGGCTACGCCACGCAGGAGCAAGTCGTCTTTGGCGACATCGCCAAAGCCCGTTCCGCCCTGATTGGCGCGCAGACTCCCACCGACAAAATCGCCGCTAACGGCCAACTAGACTCCGCCCTCAGCCGCCTGTTGGTCATCGTCGAAAATTATCCTCAGCTCAAATCCAACGAAAACTTCCTCCGCCTGCAAGACGAACTGGCTGGCACGGAAAACCGCATCGCCATCGAACGCCGCCGCTACAACGAAGCCGTGCAAGCCTACAACACCAACATCGCCACCTTCCCCAACTCCCTGGTTGCCAGCATGTCCGGTTTCACTCGTAACGACGCGTACTTCAAGACCGACGAAGGTGCCCGTGTCGTCCCCAAAGTAAATTTCAATTTCAACAACACTCCGTCAACGGCGCCATCCGCCACACCGGCCCCCGCGCCCGCGCACCCATAGCAATCCGGCTTAAGGGTTTGTGTAGCGCGGGCGTCTGGTTCGTTGATGCCGGGCTTTAATCCGGCCTGCGGTCTTTCTCTTTCAGCGTCGGGCTGCTTCAGCCGCGGCTGGCTGCCGCCTGTTCCGCGAACCGTCTCGCGACCTGTCCTTCCAGCCGGTAATTGTCACGGCACAACAAAACCTTCGTCCTATTTCAGCCGCAAAACCCCATTTGTCAATCTGCGTGCGGAGGAATGTATGAAGACCAGACTACTGTTCGTGTCTTTACTCTTGGCGGGGACCGCTTGCGCCAAACAGCACGACGACTATCAAACCGGCACCCTATTGCGCATGGACTCCGCCGCCTGCGGCACGCAGGAAAAGGGCGCCAAGTCCGTTGCCGGTGAACTCCTGGGCACCGACGATCAGCACAAGAAAACGCAGCAACTCCTCTGCCAGGAATACGTGCTGCAAAGCGATCACGTCGTCTATCACATCCGGCCCAAAGACGATAAGCATCCGGCTCTTCTGCCGATCGGTGAGACCGCCCAGTTCCGTCTCCACAAAGACGTGTTGATCCTCCGCACACCCGAATCTGACGGCAAAGATCGCGAGTATGTTGTCGTCTCCATGGCGCCCAGAGAGAAAGATCCCACCGTCACCGCGCAGCAAGCCCCGCAGCTGCCCCAGCAGCAAACGCAACAGGCCCAGCAGACTCAGCAGCGGTAGTTCACGCTCAGTAGCAGCAACTTTCAGGGACGCTCCACTCCGCCGCGACATCCAGCGGAGTGGACCACTTCCTAATTCCTTTCGCGGAAGAAGGTTTAGACGTTATTTTGATAGAGCTGCGTAGTTTAAACCGCAAAGCTCTAGCAGTCGGCGGAGCTCGCAGCGCTGCTACCCCACGTCGAGCTTCAAATCGCTGAAGGTAGCATCGAAGCCCGCACCTTCCGGCGCTGCACACATAATCCCCACCTGCGCCTCAATTCCGGGTACAAAATATCCCTGCCGCACCGAGGTAAACTTCTTTCCGTCGAGCGAGCATAGCGTCTCGATGGAATCTTTCTTTCGCACTGCTTGCCACCAAATGGCCGCACTTTCGGAAAGATCCGGCATCGTGGACCAATCCGAAAAATCCCGCGTGAATACCACGCTCGCGTGCCGCTGCTCTTCAAAAAATTCCGTCCCGCATTTCATCCAGTTCTCCGCATCCACGCGCACCATCAATCCCGCCTGGTCATACAACGCCGCATACTGCCCATTGACGCGCGCTCGAAACGTAAAGTCTCCGCGAACCGGCAAATGAAAAAAGTGGCCGTTGTCGGTGATATACCCATAAAATGTCTTCCGCCAAAAATCCGTCTTTGCCCGGCTGCGTACGATCAGCCGACCGCCGTCGCGCTTCTCTGACGCCGGTGCGTTCATCCAAGTCATCCGCCCCAGCAAATCCTCACCTTCCGCCGCATTTGCACCCGACCCCGCGCCGATCATTAGCGCTCCCGCCGTCAAAAAACTCGTCCGCACAAATCCTCGCCGATCCAATGGCATACGGGTCCGCCTCTTTCGGTGGTCTTTACGCCCACTGCGCCGCTGTTTCAAACTTGGCCGAGGAACTCTCGCAACAGCATGTGGAAATGGTGGACGCCATTTTCGCGCTTCACCGAATACCGGCCGCGGTCGTAGGCGGCGGAATGCAGGCCTTTTTGCACGTTGCTGCACAGCATGATGTCTTCCTGCTGCACTTCGTCGCTGAAAGCAATGGCGCGCGCGATTCGTTCCTGGCTCTGCGGCGATTTAACATCGTGGAAAAACCACTCAAAGATCGTCAGCGTCTTGTCTTGCGAAAGCGGCACGACCACATTGGTTGAAATATTGTCCGGATAAATATTCAGCATCAGGTTGGGGAAAATCCAGAAATACAACGCTTCCTGCAAGCCGCCGCCCGGCGCGTAAAAACGCTTCGCACTGTCGCCCTCCTTCATCGCGCGAATTGGCGCGAACTGCTGCGAATGATAGCGAAACGTGCCCGTACGGTAGTTTGCGTAATCGATCTCTTTCATCAATCCCGGATGGGCGATGGGAATGTGGTAGCCCTCGAGATAGTTGTCTACGTACACCTTCCAGTTACAATCGATCACATAATCCCGCCGCTCTGCGGATTGCAAGCCGGCAAATGCGAAACCATCGGCTTGCTGCGGAATCTGCCCAAGAAAATCGCCGAGCGGCGGCCCGGCGTCGTCGAAATTCACGAAAATAAATTGCTCCCACGTTCCTACGCGCAGCGGCACCATGCCCATGGTGCTGCGATCGAAAAACTCCACACCCTCCACATCCGGCGTGCCAATCAATTTTCCATCCAGCGTGTACGTCCAGCCATGGTACTGGCAGCGCAGAACATTTTTGCAACCGCTGCCCAGCGCAATCGGGCCCGCGCGATGGCGGCACACATTGCTGAACGCGCGCAGCATCCCTTTTTGGTCTCGCACCACGATAATCGGTTCGCCCGCGACTTCCGCCGTGAAATAAGTTTCCGGATCGGCAATCGTCCGCGCCACGCCATTCGCTTCTCCGCACCCTTGGCTCAGCGTGCCCACGAGCTGCCATGTACGATGAAAAATCCGCGCGCGCTCAATCGCCAGAATCGCCGGATCAGTATAAAAACGCGACGCCAGCGTCTGTGCGCATTCGATCTGTTCGTTGACGTCCAGGTGCAAAGGTTTGGCGATCATAAAGAAATCGTTTCAGCGCGAAATGCACGGTGAGTCATTTTTCAGCAACAAACTTTATTCTTTGAGCTTGCGGTCCGCTGCTAAATCCGCAACGCGAATTAAAACTTGCGAGTTTCCTGGCGCGACCAGCGCTCCACCACAATTTTCGATTCGGTGTAGAACTCCACGGCATCCCGCCCCTGCCCGTGCAAAATGCCGAAAAAGCTTTCTTTCCACCCGCTGAACGGGAAATATGCCATCGGCGCGGCCACGCCAATGTTGATGCCAATATTTCCGGCCGGCGCTTCGTATCGGAATTTACGCGCCGCTGCGCCGCTGGTGGTGAACAGGGAAGCTTGATTGCCATACGGACTGCGCCGCAGGAATTCCAGCGCCTCGTCGATGGAATCAGCGTGTACCAGGCTCAGCACCGGCCCAAAAATCTCCGTGTGCGCCAATTGACTGTCCGCCGGCAGACCGTCCAGCACCGTCGGCGTCAGAAAGTTACCCGACTCAGATCCCGCGATCTTCGTGTTGCGTCCATCCATCAACGGTTTGGCGCCTTCTTTGACCCCCGCGGAGATCAACCCTTCAATCCGCTGCTTGCTCTGGGAGGAGATTACCGGCCCCATGTGAACCCCTTTGTCCATGCCATTGCCCACGCGGATCGCGGAAGCGGCTTGCGTAATGGCATCGCGAAATGTTTTCTGCGCTTCGCCAATCGTCACGGCTACGGAAACAGCCAGACAGCGCTGGCCCGCGCAACCAAACGCGCTGTCGCTGATGATTTGTTTGGCCAAATCCATGTCCGCGTCGGGCAAGACAATCACATGATTTTTCGCGCCGCCCTGGCACTGCATGCGCTTCCCGCTGGCCGCCGCGCGTGTATACACATGTTTCGCCACCGGCGTCGAACCCACGAAACTAATCGCACACACTTGCGGGTGGTCGCACAGCGCATTCACCACGTCTTTTCCGCCGTTCACAATATTCACGACGCCTTTGGGGAGGCCGGTTTTCTCCAGCAGCTCCATGGCGCGATGCATGGTCAGCGGCACGCGCTCGGACGGTTTCAGCACGAAGGTATTGCCGCAAGCGATGGCGTACGGTAAAAACCAGAACGAAATCATCGCTGGAAAATTGAAGGGCACAATCGCTGCGACCACGCCCAACGGTTGCCGAATCTGCATCTCATCCACACCGGGTGTCACGTCTTCGAGCACGTGGCCTTGCATCATCATGGGAATGCCGCACGCGACCTCCACATTCTCAATGCCCCGGCGCATTTCGGCTTTGGCTTCGGCAAACGTCTTGCCATTCTCGCGCGTGGTGATCGCCGCCAGTTCGTCGATGTGTTCTTCAAGCAGGTTTTTCAGCTTGAAAAGATATTGGATGCGTTCACCGGGGGAAGTTCTGCGCCACGCGGGAAACGCCCCTGCCGCTGCTTGCACCGCTGCATCGACATCGGCGGAGGTGGAAATTGGCGTGTGCGCGAGGACTTCGGCAGTCGCGGGATTGGTGACGTCTACGAATTCCGTAGCTGAGGAGCGGTGCCAGCCTCCGTTGAAGTAATTTTGCAGTTCTTGTGCCGCTGAGGTGACCGCGGTGCTCATGTGTTTCTCCTGGCGGCGGACATGCACTCCTCGCCGCGGATGCGATCCTGCGTTATAGGTGTGAAGGACGCGCGATGTAGTTTACCAAAAAAGATAATGTCGGTGCTCTGCAAGATGTTCGCGGGCCCGGCCGCGTTTTCGGTTTTGCGGGATGTATCGCCGATTCACACGGCCGTCGGTATTTCGCCAGGGCCTGCATTACGGTTGTCCATCGATGAGTGCCACGCCAGCCACGCCACCGTCGCCAGCATGCCCATCCAGCCGAGGGAACGCGTCGCGCCTCCGATCTTCTGATCCTGCAGAAGGAGACCCCATTGTCCAAAAAGAATCTCCCAATCGTGGTCGCCGGAGCCCACGAGCGGCAACGCCATGACGCGCGCATCGGCCATATACGTCCCGATGTAAAGGAAATTTTCGAAGAACCAGAAACCACAGAACGCCGTGGCCGTCACTTCGCGCTGCCAGAAAAAATACGCGGCACAAAGCAGCGGAACCAGAAGTTCACCAAGCGTGCCGCCAAGAATCATGATGGTGTATCCGAACCAGCTGAAGAAAAAGTGACCACCTTCATGAATGATCAGGTTCACGTAGTCGAGAAACAGAAAGCCGGGGCGATCGGCAAAGGCGTACAGAAGAAATGCCGCATAACACACCAGCCACGCCGTTCCCGCCGCGCGGGATACTGGCTTCCATTCGCCGAAATAATTTTCCAAGAAGGGCACGACAAAAAGCGTAACAAGGCAAGAGGCGGAAAAACGAATCGCGAATGCAAGAGTTTCTATGCCGAACGGTTAAAAGCAGATTCCTCACTCCGCTCGGACTGCCAATGTTAGTTTGTTCCGAACGTCGGTCTCGGCGGATGGAATGCCAGTAAGATGATCGCGTGGCGAGCTATTTCCCCAGTGCAGCCAGGGCTTCGTAGGCGGCGCCGAGAAGCGGCGCGGTTTCGTTCAGGATTACGGAGACGGGGATATTGCTGAGCAGGCCCTCGAAGTGCCATTTATCCTTGAAGGCGGCGGCGAAGGCGCCGTCTTTCATTTTTTCCAGGATTTTTACGGCGATGCCGCCGGCGACGTACACGCCGCCGAGCGCGAGAACCTTCAACGCTAAATTTCCCGCTTCCGCGCCGTAAATAGAGGTCCACAAATCCAGCGTGTCCACACACGTGCGGCAGGATCTATTCAAGCCGTTGCGCGTAATTTCTGGCGCAGGATCCGAGTCCGGATCCTCAAACGAAGCGTGCCTAATATTGGGAGCGAGAAATTCGTGAATGGTGCGGAAGCCACGGCCGGAAAGAATCAGTTCCCAGCTGACTTGCGGATAACGGCGGCGCATGAAACGCAGCAGTTCGATCTGCTGCTCGGAGTGGGGCGCAAAATCGGAGTGGCCGCCTTCCGAGGGCACGACGTAGTAGCGCCCTTTGTTCCAGACGAGGATGGACTCGCCCAGGCCGGTGCCGGCGGCGAGCAATGCCTGTGTCCCGCCAGGTTCGGCTTTGCCGGGATTCAGCTCGCAAAAATCCTCCGGCGCAAGATGCTGCAAGCTATGGCCCCACGCGCCCAAATCGTTCATCAATTCGACGTGCGCGACGTTGAATTCGGTTTTCAGGTATTTGGCTTCGACAATCCAGGGAAGATTCGTGGCGCGCACCTGCCCGTGAATTACCGGTCCCGCGATGCCGAATCCCGCCGCTTCAATCTTACCGTTGCCGAGGTGCGGAGCAGCGACGCGCGCAAATTCCCTGACGATCAAATCGAATCGCGCGAATTCCTTGCTGGCAAAACGCTGGCTGAAAACGAGGTTCAGTTTGCCGTCTTTTTCGGCAAACAGCGCGAGATTGCATTTTGTTCCGCCAACATCGCCCGCAAGAATCACCATAGCCCCCAGGATTGCATCTGTTTCGTTTGCGCGGTTGCATCCCGCTTTTTCCGCTCCGCTGCGTACGCCCCGTTCGCAGCGCCTGGCGTTGCTGCTCAACGCCGCGTTGCAATGCTCACTGCGGGTTGTGCCAGCGGCGGCCGTCGCGCTCAATCAGCGCATCGGATTCCGCCGGGCCCCAGCTTCCGGAAGCGTATTGCGGGACACTGGCGCTTTTCATCGCGCCCCAAAGATCGAGAATCGGATCGATAAGCGCCCAAGCGGCTTCGACGTTGTCCCCGCTATCGAAAAGCGTGGCGTCGCCGCGCACGCAGTCATTCAGAAGCGTGGCGTAGGCGCTGCGCGGGGGTTCGCCGAAACCTTCCTGGTAGCTAAATTTCATGGTGACATTGCCAATATTCATTTCCGTGCCAGGCCGTTTGGCGCCGAAAGAAATGGAGATGCCTTCGTCCGGCTGGATATTGAGAATAAGGCGGTTCGGTTCGATGCCTTTATCGCGGAAAACCATGTGTGGGGCGCAGCGAAATTCGATGACGATTTGCGTGCTGCGCTTGGCCAGACGTTTTCCAGTGCGCAGATAAAATGGCACGCCGGCCCAGCGCCAATTGTCGATGAGCACTTTGGCGGCGACAAAAGTCTCCGTGCGTGAGTGAGGGTCAACGCCTTGTTCCTGGCGGTAGCCGGGAACGTCTTTGTCGCCGATTTTTCCGGCCGCGTACTGTCCGCGCACTACGGAATGGGCCATCATTTCCGGATTGAAGGGGCGAATGGATTGCAGAACTTTCAGTTTCTCGTTGCGCACGGCGGTGGCCTCGAAGGACGCGGGCGGCTCAACAGCGACGAGCGAAGTAAGTTGCAGAACGTGGCTTTGGATCATATCGCGCAGCGCGCCGGTGGTTTCGTAGAATCCGCCGCGGCGTTCGACGCCAAGGGTTTCGCCAGCGGTGATTTGCACGTGGTCGACGTAGTTGCGATTCCACAGCGGCTCGAAGATGCCGTTGCCGAAGCGCAGCACCAGGAGGTTTTGCACGGTGTCCTTGCCGAGGTAGTGATCGATGCGGTAGACCTGTTTTTCGTCAAAGACGCTGAGCACTTTGTGATTCAAATCCTCGGCGGAGGCGAGATCGCGGCCAAAGGGTTTTTCGATGATGATGCGAACCCAGGAGTCGGCCGAAGCAGGTTTGTTGAGGCCGGCCTTGCCGAGTTGTTCGACGATATCTGGATAAACTTCCGGAGGAGTGGAAATGTAAAAAAGCCGGTTGCCGCCAAGATTTTTCTGTTCGGAAAGTTCTTTCAAGCGCTTGGCGAGTTCGGCGTAGGACTCGGGCTTCCCGTAGTCGCCGGCACTGTAATAAAGGTTGGCAGCAAAATCGCTCCATTGTTTGGGATCGATGGGACCGACTTCGGAAATGGTTTTAGCGGCATCGCCGACGGTGGAGCGGAAACTTTCGTCGGTCATCGGGGTGCGGGCAAAGCCGATGATGCCGTAGCGTGGCCCCAAGGCTTTGTGAATCGCAAGGTCATACATGGCGGGAATGACTTTGCGCTTGGCCAGATCCCCGGAAGCGCCGAAGAGTACGACGGTGCAAGCTTCGGCCACGCCGCCGTATCCGGAACGATTGTTTTGTGTGGTCATGAAATTCCCCCCATTATGCAACATTTAAACGATTCAATGCCAGCTTTGGCGCGGCCATCCGCGCTGCCGCGCACCGCCGAAGCTATACCTCCACGCCATAGGATTTCAGCTCCTCGCACAACTGCCCGGCGTTTTGGTAGTGAATGGCGTGCATGCCCAGGCGGCGCGGGCTTTCCAGATTGAGCGGTCGGTCATCGATAAAAAGGCACTGCGCGGCGGGCCGCTGCGTGACCGCTAGGGCGAAACGAAAAATTAATTCCTCGGGTTTGCGCGAGTGCACGTAGCAGGAGCTGAAGAAAACTTGGAAGTCCTGATGAAGTTTGAAGGTTGAGATACGGAACTGGTTCAGTTCCAGCGGCTCGTTATTGATGGCCCCGACAAAATATTTCCCAGAGCGAGCTACGGCGTGGAGCATGGCGCGAGATTCCGGGTATTCCTTGGACTGCGCCAACATAAAGTCGGTGAATTGTTCGCGCGTAAAGGGGCGCGGACGATAGAAAAGGGTGCGGTTGAGGTATTCGTCCAGCGAAGTGTGGCCGGCATCGAAGGCCGGGAAGGCCAAATCGTGACGATCCTGAAATTCGTCCCAATCGAAATTAAACTCGGTGGAGGCGTGTCGGCGGGCGTGGCGGTCCCAGCCGTTGGTAAGCACGACTCCGCCGATATCCCAGAAGAGCGTGGTGATGTCGGGCACAGGGCTGGACCTCGACGTTTCCCGGCGCGGTGTTGCACCGTTTAAAGCTCACGAGATAGTGAAGACACGGGCGGGTGCATGTCAAGCGGCTGAGATTGGTTGAGTTGGATCGGCTTTTAGTAAGGGCGACAACCGGACACAAACGATGTTCTGCGATATTTCACCCTTCGAAGCCGCAGTCTGCCAAGATACGTTCGTCACGAGGCTGGGAAAATTAATAGAGAGTGCGAGAGCGGCGTTCACGATAAGGAGTAAGCCATGGAGAATGGTGCGACGCTTGCGCCCGTGTCAGACCGCTACCGGCAAATTGCTGGTCCCATCCACACGATTCTCGTGGTGGCAATCTTAGCCGTATGGGCGTTTCTGGGAAGCATCCGCGCAGATCGGATGAGGACCGAGGCGAATCCGCACCGCGTGCGGGTTTATTTGCTTACCCTCGTGTTTGAATGGCTCGTGGTCGGTTTTGTGGTGGCAGGGGTGAGGCGGTTTGGCGCGCCCGTAGCCGACGTTTTAGGAAAGCGTTGGGAATCTGTTCGGCACGTGTTCAAGGATATTGGAATCGCGGCGGCATACTGGGTCGTCTCGACCGGCCTGCTGTTCATTCTCGGCCGGCTGCTGCAGATTGCGGGCGGGGCTCACAGAATGGAGTTCTTCCTGCCGCACGGGGGCATGGAATTAACACTGTGGATAGCGCTCTCGGTTACGGCGGGTATTTGCGAGGAAGCGATCTTTCGAGGTTATCTGCAACACCAGTTCATAGCGCTGACGAAAAACGCTACCGCCGGGATTCTGCTCTCTGCCGCGGCGTTCGGCGCGGCTCACACATACCAGGGCTTCCGGATGGTGATTTTGATCGCACTTTACGGAGCGATGTTCGGAATTCTGGCGCACTGGCGCGGAAGCGTGCGCCCTGGGATGATCGCGCATGCGTGGCAGGATTCATTGAGTGGCGTGACTGCCGCGGTGACGAGGCATTAACCGCGCTCGCTGTGGGCCTCTCCGGCCAGGGCAAATTGCGGTGCAGCAGCCGTCGAGATGGCAGTGATGGTGTCGTCGCGCTCGCGGCGTGGGTAGGTGGGCGTAACGTTAATCACTCAAAAGCGGCTGCCGGTAGTCCTGCGGCATCGGACAGAGCTATGGTGTCACGCCGTAGCACGGCGCGCCCCGTACCAGGGAAATCCAATGCATTCTGTCAAGAACCTGTCGTTTAAGCGGCGCACTTTTCTGAAAGGTGCGGCAGGTGCGGCGCTGGCTGCGCCGTGTGGCTTTGTGTTTGCGCAACATTATCAAGACGATGCGCTGCTGGATGATCTCGCGCGCCGCTGTTTCGCCTATTTTTGGGACGCCAGCGATCCGGAAACCGGTATCTGCAGAGACCTGATTCATGGCGACCCTGCCGACAACGACAAGAAGGGCGACGAGCCGCGCGGCAGCACCGGTGTGACGGGCTTCTGCCTGACGGCGCTATGCATCGGCGCGGAACAAAAATGGATCACGCGAGAGCAAGCCAAGGATCGCGCGCGCCGCACGCTGCGAAGCTATACCGACGGCAAGGTGCTCGCGACGAACGGATGGTTCTATCACTTCATCGACGCGCATACCGGTGAGCGCTGGAAAAATGCCGAGATTTCGACGAGCGATTCCATCTGGCTGCTGGCAGGCGCGCTCACCTGTAGGCAGTACTTTCACGAAGACCGTGAAATCGGCGATCTCGCTACACTGCTCTACAGCCGTTACGATTTCCCATGGATGACCAATGGCGACGGCAAGTTGCTTTCTCACGGCTGGACGCCCGACGGTTTCATCAAGTTTCGCTACGACAAGTACTGCCAGCTTGCGGCCATGTACTTGCTGGGAATTGGTTCTCCGACGCATGCCCTGCCGCCGGACGCCTGGTACGCGTGGGGACGCGAACCGAATTCCTATGCGAATTACAACTACATCGGAACATCGCTTCTGTGGACCTATCAGTACCCTTTTGCCTGGTTCGATTTTCGTGGTCGGCGAGAGAGCCGCGGAACTAAAGTCGACTGGCTTGAGAACTGCCGCGTCGCGACGCGTGCGCACCGCGAATGGTGTTACACCGAAGTTGCGAAGGAGTTCCCCGGTTACACGCAGGCGATTTGGGGAATTACCAGTTCTTCGAGTCCAACCGGTTATGCCGCATGGGGCGGACCTCCGCGTCACGGAAAGATAGACGGTAGCGTCGTGCCATGCGCTGCGGGCGGTTCGCTAATGCTGGCCCCGGATATTTGTATTCCCGCGATGCACGGTATGAAAGATAAATTCGGCGACAAGATCTGGGGCCGCTACGGATTGGCGGACGCCTTCAATCCGGGGACCGGATGGGTGTCGCCAGACACACTGGGCCTCGACGTCGGCGTGACGCTGCTCAGCATCGAGAATCTGCGCCACGGCGGCGTTTGGAACTGGTTCATGGCTAATGCCGAACCGCAAAAAGCTATGCGGCTCGCGGGCATCGATACTTTTTAAAGCGGACGGCGAGCCTGGCCAGGATTACGGAGTTCCAGTGTCGTGTGGAGAGATGACCCGGCCGAACTCGGAGGCGCGGCTGAGGCGGTCGAACATCTGGTACGCGGCCGTCGAGATGGCGGTGATGGCGTTGCCGCCGTCGCGTTCGCGGCGCAGGTAAGTGGTCATAACGCTGATCACGTAAGGGCGGCTGCCGGTGAACACGATGCCGGAATCGTTGCGCACGCCCTCGAGTTCGCCGGGCTTATTGGCAACGCGGAGATCTTCGGGCAAATCGTAGGGAATGTAGCTTTCTTTGTGGACGCTGAGAAGCTTGAAAAAATCTTGGGTGTACTGTTTGTTGAGAACTTTTCCGCGATAGAGCGCTTCGAGGAGCTGCATCATTTCGCGGGGAGTGGAGATATTTTCGCGGCCCTGGCTGGCGGCCTGGAGATCCATCATCTTGCGGCGCAACCGCGTATGCGTCAGGCCGAGCGAATCGAGGAGCGCGTTAACGTTTTCCATGCCGACGCGATCGATAATCACATTGGTGGCGGAATTATCGCTGACGGAAATCATCAGCGCTGCGACGTCGCGAATGGTTAGACGCGTGACGCCGGGCGTCAGGGCCTCGGCGATGCCACTGCCGCCGACGATGTCGCTCTGCTGCAGGGTATAAAAGTCGTTAAGCTTGATCTTGCCTTGCTGAGCTTGAAGAAATAACTCGGCGAGAATGGCGATTTTGATGGAGCTGGCGGTGGGTAGGACCTCGTCAGCGTGCAGAAAATAGCTTTGGCCGGAGGAGAGGTCGAGGACGGCCACGCCGAGCACGCCGTCGAGGCGATGGTCGATGTCGGCGATAGTGGCTCCGAGTTTCTGCCACAATACTTTTTCCTTTTCCTGCTCCGCTTGTTGCGCACGACAGGTCTGCGGGATGCAGGCGGCCAAGACCAGGCAAGCCACGCAGGCGGATCGTCTCGCCGCGAACACCGGGAAGAAATTTCTCGACAGATTTATTAACAAGAACATGCCTCCGCTTTCGCCGGGGATTATACCGGAATTGACATGTCGGCAGCCTCTTAGCGCACTTAGCGCCAGGCCCACATCATCAGGAAGATTAGTGGGTATTCGACGCCGTCGCTAAAGTTGTGCCCAAGGATGGGTGCGAGGAGGCTGCCGGATTTTTCGCGCCAGTAAGCGTAAAGAATGCCAAGCGCAAAGCCATAGACCTGCTGACCGAGAGCGTACGGGAGAGGCTGCGTCCAGAAACTGGTGATGTGCGCGAGCGCGAATAGGAAAGCCAGAATGACTCCTGCAATGTGCATGTCGTACCGCAGGAAGCGGATGCGGCCGGAGGTACGCTGCATGAGAAAGGTTTGCAGCAAACCGCGGAAAGCGATTTCTTCGCCGAAGCCCACAAAAATTCCCTCGAAGCTGAGCCAGCCAGCAATGTTGGAGGCACTCAGCGGTTGGTAGTCGGTAGGCGCGGCGTGCGCAATAATTTGCGGAAAATAATCTACCAAAGTCATGACCACGCCAAAGCTTGCGCCCCAGGCAATGGCCGGTAATACGTATGATTTATTCTCGGGCCACGCGAAACCGTACTCGGCGAAACGACCTCTGCCGAGCCAAGCGATGAGCAGCGTGGCGAGTACGAGCATCACAACATCCGCCACGTAGCGAGCCAGCCAAGGCATGGCCATAGAGCGGTCCACGCCGATGCGGTGCATGACCCAGCCGGCGGCGATACCTCCGGGGAGGATGACCACGAAGCCTAATGCGATGGTGGCGAGAATGGGCCAGAGGCCGACGCGCAACTGCGAGATGGAAAAAGAAGAGGTCGCATCGCCGATGAGGTAGTCGTTCATCCTTTGGTAAAAATTTGTCTAGTCAATGCCATGCGGCCTGCAACGCGGCCTATTTTATGCGCGAGATGCCTGCCCGACAACCGATATATACATTCGAGAGATCGTTGTGCTGTTGACGGTTGTTCCGTCTGAGCGGACGCTGGACCCGAGTCCACGAACGGCCCTCGCGCCGGCGGATTCAAGGCGTTGAGACGCAGATGCGCTTATCGAAGGGTTTCGGTTTTCTGATCTTTTTCGAGCAGGGCCATGACCCGGGCAATTTCCATTTCGATGGCCACGGCAGTGACGGGCTTGGAAATGTAACCGTCCATTCCGCATTCATGGCAGAGCTGGCGATCCGAATCGAACGCATTTGCCGTCATGGCGACGATGGGGAGGTGCCGGCCGGTATTTTTCTCGCCCGCACGAATCTGTTCGGTGGCTCGCAGTCCATCCATGACGGGCATCTGCATATCCATGGCGGCCAGGTCGAACTCCTTCTCAGACAAGAGCTGCAAAGCGATTTGGCCGTTGCCGGCAATGGTGACCAGGTGCCGCATTTTTTCCAGCAGCCGCGAGATCAATCGCTGATTGACCAGATTATCCTCCACCAGCAAAATGCGTAAACTCCGTCCGGACTGTTTGGCGGGCTTTACGGGATGCAAGGTGAGCGGTCCCTGCGGACCTGCTTGGCATTCCTGCAGTGCTTCGTACAACGTCGAGCGTCGATACGGCTTCAGAATCGTGCGCGTCACCCCTTTAGCCGCCCACTGCTCCCGCTCAGAAGGATCGAGCGGTTGCGAAAGAACCAGGATCACCGGGACAACACGGCCCGCTGCAGCGTGCAGGGCGGCGAGCGCTGCAAAGCTGACGGGGGCCCGCGGGCTCTTCTCCAGCAGGATCGCAAAAAACTTTTCAGCGGCAAATCGTGGGTCTTTCAGCCGGGCCATCGCCTCCTGAATATTCGCGGCGGTCACCACGTTCACGTGCCAACGCGGAAGCAGGCGCTCGAGCAATTCACGATTCGACCGATCGCCATCTATGGCCAGGATGCGCTGGGCCTGCAGCGGCGACGGCCTGCTGGGAAACGCAGGGAAACTCTCCGAGGCAAGTTCGGGCAATACTTTGATGGTGAAATGGAATTTGCTGCCGAGTCCCACTTTGCTTTCCACCCAGATGCGTCCGCCCATCAGTTGCACGAGGCGCTGGCTAATGGCCAGACCAAGACCGGTCCCGCCAAAACGACGAGTGGTGGACATATCCGCTTGCGCGAAAACCTCGAAGATTTTTTGTTGTTTTTCCTCTGGGATGCCGATGCCGGTGTCGGAGATGGTGAACTGCAGCACCAGTCGCTGTTCGTCCGTGCCAGCCAAACGCGCGTATATGGCCACGCTTCCCTCGGTGGTGAACTTCATGGCGTTTCCGGCCAGATTGATCAAGACCTGGCGCAGACGCGTGGCATCGCCACGCACCGATTCGGGAACGTCGCCGGCGACGTTCCACAGCAGGTCGACGCCTTTCTGCTGGGCTCTCCTGGTCAGGGGCTGCAAGGCCTCTTCGATGCAGTCTTCCACTGATATTGCGGCGATTTCAAGCTCGAGCTTGCCCGCTTCGATCTTGGAAAGATCCAGAATGTCGTTCAACAGCGTGAGCAAGGATTCGCCGGAACTTTGCACCATGCTCAGATATTCGCGTTGCTCCGGGTTCAGGTTAGTGTCCAGCGCCAGAGTGGTCATGCCCAAGATGCCGTTCATCGGCGTGCGAATCTCATGGCTCATATTGGCGAGAAATTCGCTCTTGGCGCGGTTTGCGGCTTCCGCGTCTTCTTTGGCCTGGTGCAGCGCTTGTTGCGTTTTTTTTCGTTCAGATATGTCCACGAAGGTGACCACCGCACCCTGAGATTCGCCGTGTTCGAGAAGCGGATGACACCAAATTTCGGCGTCAAATGCCGTGCCGTCCGTGCGCCACAGAAGTTCGTCGATGGCGTGGTAACTTCCTCCGACCCGGAATTGTTTTTGCCACGCGCATTCGCTCACCGTACAGGGGGAGCCGTCGCGGCGCGTGTGATGGATGACGTCGTGAATGTTGCGCCCCAAAAGACGCTCCCGCGAATCGCATCGCAACATGCGCAACGTCGCCAGATTGCAGAAAGTACATCGTCCCTTGCGATCGACGCCGTAGATGGCTTCCCCGGTGGATTCCAGCAGCAACCGAATGCGCGCCTCTTCCTCGGACAGGCGCAGCTCGGTGGCGTCGCGTTCGCTAATCAATGCGCCCAAAACTAGTCCGGTAAGCGAAATGATCAACATCAAGAACTGCAGCGAGGTGAGTTCCGAAGGCGTTCGCGGATGAACGCGCAGCGCCAGGATGATTCCCGAATCCAACGCCAGTATGGCTGCAGCGGCGCCTCGCAACCCGCGCCGCACCGCTACCCAGATGAGCGGCAGGAAAACCAGGTAGAACATTTCGTTGCCGCGGGAAAACTTGCCGCTGAGAACCACCCAGAGCCCCACTCCGACGCTAAGGGCAAACAAACAGGACTCCGCGCCGCGGCGCGCCCCCTGGAGCTCGTGGCGGCTGGCGTGGGGTTTCGGCGAATTTGCGCTTTCGCTCGCCTGCGCGCCTTTCGTGAATTGCTGCAGCCACGGCACAATGTAGATGAGACAAACGGGCCCCATGGAGCTGATCGCCACGGCATCGCCCACCCACCAGTTCAAGCTCGCCTTCAGATATTGTCCCGCGGGAATGAAGTGGTCGGCCTCAAGCAGGCGAACGCCCGTGAAGGCCACTACGCCTGAGGAGCAAATGGCCACCAGCAACAACCACAATACATCGCGTAAAGAACCGAGGCTCGGGGCGATCTTGACCACGCGGCGCAAAAAGACCGTGGCTGCGGTGTACGAGCAAACGGTCGCGGGATTGTCCACGAGAAATGAATACGAAAAGACCGGCACATGATAATTCAGGATCGACGAGATACCCTCTGCGATGAGCAGCACCGGCAGATAACCCGGCCCGAATCCAATCAGCACCGCGAAGGTCAATCCCGCTGGTGGATACCATGCACTGACCCCCGGCCATATTTGAAAAAAAACCGTGGAGCGGTCCAGAAGGACGTACAGCACCACAACGCAGGCGGCGACGCCAAACTTATGAAGAAACAGTCGCGTTTCTGAAGTCAATCATCCCTCCGGCTGGACTTCCGTGTCGGTGTCGCCAAGCGCATCACGGGCGGCGCTATTTGCGTTGAATTCGGGAAACAAATAGCTGCAAGAATTTCTCCGCTTGCACATCGGTACAAACTTTGGCGTTGGGCGCGACTTTATCGACGCCTTCTATGACGTAACGGTCGCCTTCGGGGAAATGGCGGAGCACGTTCCGCTCCACTTCGTTCCGGCGATTGGCCACCGTCTCGCCGCGCGTGAACTCCCCTCGTGTTTCCACCTCCACCTGCATGGCGGGAGCGGTGACCAGAGCCGCGTCGATGGCCACGCCGACCGCGAGTGGATCGTACATAGGGGTGCCGGTGTCGCCGAATTTTTCGGAAAGTTCGACCAAAAACTTGGCGACGCTGTAGATGAAATCATTTACTGGCCCGTGGGTTTGGCCGAGTTGTTCAAGATGTTTGCGGGTGAAAAGCGTTTTATCGCCTACGTCCAATCCCACCATGGTGAGCGGCCAACCCGCCTGAAAAACGATTTGCGCGGCCTCCGGATCGTTGTAAATGTTGGCTTCCGCACTGGCGTTGACGTTGCCGCCTTTGATCGACCCGCCCATCAGAATCACTTCCTTGACCAGCGGAACGATGGAAGGATCCTTTTCGACAGCGAGAGCAATGTTCGTGAGCGGGCCGACGGGCACGAGCGTGATTTCGTGCGGCGAGGCGTGCACCAGTGCGATGATCAGGTCCGGGCCGAAACGCGCGTCCACTTTGCATTTGCTGCGAGGCAGCTCGATATCGGCCAGGCCGTTCTTACCGTGCCAAAATTCCGCGGTGATGAGTTTTTGAAACAGCGGATGCTGCGCGCCGCCGGCCACCGGAACGTCGCAGCGATTCGCCAATGAGACCATGCGCAAAGCGTTTTCAAGGCCTTGCGCGGCGGTGACGTTGCCAGGTACGACGGTAACCGCGCGAACATCAAGTTCCGGCGAGTTGAGCGCCAGCATTAGGGCCATCGCATCGTCGGTACCTGGATCCGTATCGAGGATGATTTTTTTTGCCCCGGTAGCCGCCGCCCCGGAATACGCGAGCAGCGCGAGCACCACGGCATAACAGCAGGCGCGCAGACAGAAAATCGGGCGGCCCTTTGGCCTGCGGTTGCATGCGTTTGCCGGCACAAAAGAACGTGTAGCTTCGAGAGGCGTCAGGGACACTTAAATTCCAGTCTGTGGAGAGGGTCAAGAAACACGGCTGCCACGGTCGATTTACGGAAGGGAGTTTAGAATATACCAACACCCTAAAGATAGAAGACGATTCAAAGAAAAGCGTGCTCAATGGATTATCGGAGTTACGGGGTCACAGTCGTTAGCGGCCGAGGGTAATCACCACGCCGCCGGCGACAATCAGCGCTCCACCAAGGAGCACGTGCAGCGAGGGTGTTTGTTTGAACGCCATCCAGGAAATGAACTGCGCGACGACGAAGAAGAAGACCACATAAAGACCCAGAAGTTTTCCGAAGTCCCACGACGGGCGATTCACCGTCCAGCCGTACGCAAAAAGAACGACCGCGCCCGCGGCGAAGAGTAGCACGCGTTGCCAAGGCGCCCTCGAGCGGAGGCCGAACCTGACGACCGCGTCGCCGCCAGCTTCGAGAACCGCGGCGGCGAAAAGAACTAGGATGACGCTGGTGCGGGTCATAGTCTCAGGCTCCTGGTCTTGAAAACAGCGCGGCGGAGATGTTAGCCGATTTGCGTTCGTGTGTACCGCGGGAATTGCCGCCAGCGCGGCGCCCCAGCGATGGCCCGCGCGGGCAATTTACGGCTGCTAGGAATTTTTTGCATTGTGCAGTAAGGTAAAGCTTCATGGAATATGCGGAGGATCGATGATGGCTGATGAATCTTGTACGCCGACACCGGCGGTGAGCGTGCCGGCAAAGCCCGGCGAGCGCGTCGTGCATTGTGTAAAGTTCGGTAGGGATATGCCGGGGCTGGATCGCGTGCCTTGGAAAGGCGAAATCGGCAAGCGTGTATTCGAGAATGTCTCGAAAGACGCCTGGAAATTGTGGATCGAGCACTCCAAGATGGTAATGAACGAGTACCGGCTGAATCCGCTGGATCCGAATTCCATGAAAATTATGGAAGAGCAGATGGAACAGTTTTTCTTTGGCGCTGGCGCGAAGCTTCCGGAGGGATATGTGGCGCCGAAAGCGAAAGGTTGAGTGGTTTCGCGCAAAATGCCGGCTGGGCTGGCCCGTCGGTCCCCACTAACGCGATTCTCGAAACTTAGCGCGGTCCTCAAATTTGCACGGATGGATGATGCACGGCCAGGCCGGGCGTGATGTGAAAGTGTAGTTTGCCATGGGACTGGCGCAGCGCGTTTTCTACAAACTCCGGATCTTTTCCCTCGGCAAAAATAAAACCCAAGTAGCTGGCGCCTTCGGGCCACGCGGCAATGTAGTCATGCGGTCGGGTAGTGATCAGAATTTCCGTTACCCCGGGTGTGGCCGCAGCGCCTTCTTGGCCATCCACGCCGGTGTAGATGCCGCTTCGCGGAACAGGCACCATCATAACGCCGGAGGCTTGCGATTCGCGCGGAGACCCGGCGCCCGGCAAATCCAGCGCGTGACGCAGCAGAAGTTCTTCGAGGCCGATGATTTCCGCGTCCTGCATTTTGAAACGGAGCGAGCGCGCACATAGCCCGCCGATCGGGCGCGGTGCGATCTCCAGCGGCCACACGCGCACGCCCTGACCGTCCGGGCCTTCGCAAACGTCCGAACCGCCGCAATTGCCTCCGCCTTGACTATCGCCATCTTGCGGGCCATCTTGCAGAATTTCACCAATGCGAAATTCTGCGTGCAGCGGACCGTGAGACAAGCCGAGTGCTGCGGCTGACGCGCGCAGTGAGTTTTCTATCGCGGCGACTTGTTGCGGCGCGAGCCGCGTGGGTGTCACGTAGATGGTTTCTTCGAAGTACGGACCCTCGAGCGGATCCGGTTTGTCGAAGATGGCCAGAATGCGAATTTCGCCCTCGGTCATCAGCGCTTCCACCGCCACTTCCCTGCCGGGCAGATAGCCTTCCACGATGATTTCGTTCAGGTGCGGTTCGTGGGTCGCTTGAATCTCCGGAGTTTGCAGCAGCTTGCGAATGCGCGTGGCCGCAGCGATAAATTCCTGCCGGTCGTTCGCGCGAATCACTCCCTGGCTCGCCGAGAGCGAGAGCGGTTTTAGAACGCACGGGAACTTAATTTCCAAAAACGCGGGCTCGGGGATGACCTCCAGCGCGATCGCCCGAAACCAGGGCACCGGCAGGCCGGCGGCGCGCAAGACTTCGCGCGTGCGAAGTTTGCTGCGACAGGCTTCCACCGCCGCCGGATGATGAAACGGAATGCTGAGCGCGCGCGCCGCGAAAGCCGCGGCGTGCGCGGGACGATCTCCCAACGCCAAAATTCCGTCGATGCTTTCGCGTCTTAATGTTTCCACCGCTATTTGCGCGGCTTCGGCGGGCCTTTCAAAATGCACCGGGATGGCGCGATCTTCCCAGGGATCATCCAGTTGGTGGCAGCGATCGGTGATGTAAACGAGTTCGACGTTCAATTTTTCCGCGGCGTCGGCGAAACTGCGCGTCTGGTAGCCCAGCTTGGAAGTGAAGAGCAAGACGCGTTTGCGGGTTTCGTGCATAAGTCGCCGAATCGCAGGCGATTTCAGACGAACTGCTCCGCGGAAATCGCGGGATCTTTTGCCGGCGCGGGCTTGGCCGCGATGGCTGCAGCGGGCGGAGAAGACGTTGCGCCGATGGATACGAATTGCGCGGCCGTCGGTTCGGCGCAGCAATACCACGGTTCGCTCAAGAAGGGCACGGCGATAGGTGCCTGTTGCTGCGTCAGAGCTGGCGCTAAAATGCCCGCGGCGGCGTGTGCCGCCAGCCAGATACCGGCGAACGCAGCGGCACGAGAAAGATTTTGCGCGTCTGCATGCGCGGCGATTCGCTGGATTTCGGCGCTGAGCGCATCCATGCGCGGGTCCCTGTGCCGCCAAGGGAATACCAGAGATTGCGCGTCGAAGGCCCCGACGAAATTCCGCACTTCGAGAAGTTCGAGCAAGCGCGAGCCCGCGGGAATCAGCAGGCGGATGCCGAATTGAATGGGTGCGACGTTTTCGATTAAATTTTCCTCGTAAATCACGCGCAGCAAATCGAGAAAATCTTCCATCGTGGTCCACGGAGAGAACGGCACAAAGGTCGGATGCAGCGTCATGCCCAGTTTGCGAAACATTCCCGCGACTTCGAGAAACTCTTCGCGCGTGTGGCCTTTGTCGAGAATTTGCAGAAAGGTGTTGTTCACGGATTCCACCGCGCTGATTACGAACAGGCAGCCGGTGTCGCGCAAGGTAGCGAGATGCTGCGAATATTTTTTCAGGTGCTCGATTTTTATCGTGACGTCGTAGGTGACCTCGGGAAATTCCTCGTGAAACAATTTTATGATTTCCAGCGCGTGGCCGATGCCATTGAAAAAATCGGGATCGCCGAAAGAGATGTGCTGCGCCCCGGTGGCGACTTGGCGGCGAATGTCTTCCAGCACCACGCCGCGCTGCACGATGCGAAAGACGCCCTTGTACACCGGCACGATCGGGCAATGGCGGCACAGATGTTTGCAGCCGCGGCTGGCTTCCGTCGACCCCACCACGCGGTGACCTTCGCCGGGAATCACCAGGTGCGCGTATTTTTCGATGGGTGGCAGACCCCCGCGGTCGGGAACTTCAAACGACAATCTTCCGAGCGAAATCAACGGGGACAGTTGCCTCGCCGGTCCTGCTGGCTTCTGTAATTGCGACGGTGCCACGTCTGAGAGGGCCGATAGCTGTTCGGCCAAATTGGTCAGCTCATCCTCAAATTCTCCGCCGAGCATCGTTTGCACGCCGAGTGACCGGAACAGGTCGACATTCATGGGCGCATATAAGCCATAGCAGCAGAGATGCGCTTGCGGATTTTGGCGGCGCAACTCCGGAATCAGCTGCGCCGCTAGGCGCGTCGCCGTGTGCATCGGCAGATAGATGCCCATTAATTCGGCGGCGTTGATTGCTTCAGGAATTAACGATTGGCGCGAGAGGTCCAGGCAGGTCACCCGGTGGCCGCGTTTGCGCAACCACGCAGCGGGCGACACCAGGCCAAAAGGCTGGCGGCCGAGCTCGTAGGTGCTGATCAGCACGATGTTCATCGTTGGTGCGCGCCGGCCACTTCCGCAGCGCGTTAGAGCGGGACCACTACAGTATAGCCGCCCGCGGGTCGATTGGAATTCGGTTATCATGGAGGAACGAATTGCCGGAAAGGACGGCTGGAATGGTCATCTCCGCGGGAAATTCTTTTGGGACCAGTGACACGCTCCACGTCGGCGCGCAGACTTTTGAAATTCGGCGGCTGGAAAAACTGGAAACACACGGCGTGGGGCATTTGAATAAGTTGCCCTTTTCCCTGCGCATCCTGCTGGAAAATTTGTTGCGCTGCGAAGATGGACACTTCGTGCATGCGGCGGATATCGCTGCGCTGGCATCCTGGAAGCCGCATTCCGCGGAAAAAGAAATCGCCTTCATGCCCGCCCGCGTCCTGTTGCAGGATTTCACCGGCGTGCCCGCGGTGGTGGATCTGGCCACGATGCGCGAAGCCTTTACGCGCATGGGCGGCAACCCCAAGCGCATCAATCCGCTTTTTCCCGCTGAACTGGTCATCGATCATTCCGTGCAGGTGGATAGTTTTGGCACGGCGAATGCATTTGGGTTAAACGCCGAACTGGAGTTTCAGCGCAACGTCGAGCGCTACGCGTTTTTGCGCTGGGGGCAGACGGCATTTCAGAATTTCAAGGTTGTCCCGCCCGATACCGGCATTTGTCATCAGGTGAATCTCGAATATTTGGCGCGCGTGGTTTGTGTCTCGCCTTCCGGAAGGCGGTTCGAGGCCTATCCGGATTCCGTGGTGGGCACGGATTCGCACACCACCATGATCAACGCGCTGGGCGTGTTTGGCTGGGGCGTGGGCGGTATTGAAGCCGAAGCCGCGATGCTGGGTCAGCCGTCTTCCATGCTCATCCCCGAAGTGGTGGGATTCCGTCTACACGGGCGCCTGCGCGAGGGCGCGACGGCCACCGATCTGGTGCTGACGGTGACGGAGATGCTGCGCAAGAAAGGTGTCGTCGGAAAATTCGTGGAGTTCTACGGCTCCGGCCTTTCGAGCTTGAGCATTCCCGACCGTGCCACGATTGCGAACATGGCCCCGGAATATGGCGCGACCATGGGATTTTTTCCCGTGGACTCGGAAACCCTCGCGTATCTGGAATTCACCGCGCGCAGCCAGGAGCAGGTGGCGCTGGTCGAGGCCTATTGCAAGGAGCAAGCGCTGTTCCGCACGGATGAAACCGCGGATCCCATCTTCAGCGACACCCTGGAACTGGATTTGAGCAGCGTGGAACCAACGCTCGCGGGACCCAAGCGTCCGCAGGATCGCGTGGCGCTGCGGCAGGCGAAATCGTCGTTTATGAAAGTGCTGGACGGCACGGCCACGAAGCACGTGCAGTTGCGCAACAACGGCGACTCCTTCGATCTGTCCAGCGGCGCGGTGGTCATCGCGGCCATCACCAGTTGCACCAACACGTCGAATCCATCGCTGATGCTCGGCGCGGCGCTGTTGGCGAAAAAAGCAGTGGAGCGCGGGTTGCGCACCAAGCCTTGGGTGAAAACGAGTTTGGCGCCGGGCTCGAAAGTAGTGACCGATTACTTGCATGCTGCGGGACTGACGAAGTATCTCGACGAACTTAAGTTTCAGCTCGTGGGCTACGGCTGCACCACGTGCATCGGCAACAGCGGGCCGCTGGCGGAAAACATCGGCGCGGCGATCAAAGACAACAATATGGTGGCCGTCGCGGTGCTCAGCGGCAACCGTAATTTTGAAGGGCGCATTCATCCGCTGGTGCGCGCGAATTATCTGGCGTCGCCGCCGCTGGTGGTGGCGTACGCGCTGGCTGGGCGTATGGATATCGATCTGACAACCGAGCCGCTCGGAACCGGCAGCGACGGCAAGCCGGTGTTTCTGAGCGACGTCTGGCCCACGCCGCAGGAGATCGCCGGCACCGTGCGGGATTCGGTGACCAGCGCGCAGTATCGCAAACAATATGCGCAGGTTTACGAAGGCGATGCGCGTTGGAAGTCGATGCCGATTCCGGTGGGAGATGTGTATCAGTGGGATGCGAAATCGACTTATATCAAGATGCCGCCGTACTTCGAGAACATGCCGAAGTCTCCGCCGGCCCTGGCGGATATTCACGGTGCGCGGGTACTGGCGATTCTGGGCGACAGCGTTACGACGGATCATATTTCACCGGCGGGTTCGATTGCCGTGGATTCTCCGGCGGGAAAATATTTGATCGCCAACGGCGTGAAGCCCCACGAGTTTAATTCTTACGGGGCGCGCCGCGGCAATCATGAAGTGATGATGCGCGGAACGTTTGCTAACATTCGGCTGCGCAATCAACTGGCGCCGGGGACGGAAGGCAGTTGGACGCTGCATTTGCCGAACGGCGAAAAAATGTTTATTTACGACGCGGCGCTGAAATATCGCGAAGACGGCGTGCCGCTGGTGGTGCTGGCCGGGAAAGAGTACGGCTCGGGATCGTCGCGCGATTGGGCGGCCAAGGGCACGCGGCTGCTAGGCGTTCGCGCGGTCATTGCGGAAAGTTACGAGCGCATTCATCGCAGTAATTTGATTGGCATGGGCGTGCTGCCGCTGGAATTTCTTTCGGGGCAAAATCGCGAAACGCTCGGCTTGACCGGGCACGAAGTGTTTGACATCGAAGGCGTGGCCGCACTCTCGCCGAAGAAAACCGTAACGGTGAAGGCCAGCGCCAGCGACGGAACAGTAAAAACTTTTTCGGCGATTGCGCGGGCCGATACTCCGGAAGAAGTTTCGTATTACAAGCACGGCGGCATTTTGCAATACGTTCTGCGCCAGATGCTTTGATTTTTCTCGTCATTCCGTGCCGCCTGGCTCGCTTTATTTCTTGAAATGCAGCGGCGGCCGGAACAGAATATCCCGCCTTTCATGACTCACAAGTATCAGGAAAGGACTCACGTGCTGCAGCGCGGCTTGTGGATTTTTTTATTTCTCGTTTACTGCCCTGCTTATGCGGCGGCGCAAGCGGCAAGCGCGCCGGCGCAAGCCGTGCCTGCGACCACGACCGTGATTCGCGCCGGCAAATTGATCGATGTCGATGCGGGGAAAGTGCTGGCGAACCAAGTGATCGTGGTGCGCGATGGCAAGATCGTTGCCGTGGGTGGCGCGGCCGCGGCGATTCCTGCCGGCGCTGCGATGATCGACCTTTCCAACATGACGGTGTTGCCGGGACTGATTGATTGCCACACCCATCTGGTGGGAGATCCAAACGATACGGATCCGCTTTCCGAGCTGCGAAAAACTTCCGCGGTGCGCGCCTTTGAATCCATCCCCAACGCCAAGGTTACTTTGCTCGCCGGATTTACCACCGTCCGTGATGTGGGCACCTATCGGGCGCTCGTGGATGTGGCGTTGCGCGATGCCATTGCGCGCGGCGACGTGATCGGACCGCGCATGTTTGTCGCCGGCGCGTATATCACCATTACCGGAGGCGGCGGTTCGCTGAATGGCGTGGCGCCGGATATTACCTTGCCGTGGGATTTGCGGTTTGGCGTGGCCGATGGCCCGGATGAAGTGCGCCAGCGCGTGCGCGCACTGGAAGCCAATGACGTGGATTTGATCAAGGTAATCGCCACGGGAGCTTTTTTGTCGCACGGGAGCACGCCGACAACGGATGATTTCACGTATGAGGAGATTCGCGCGGCCGTGGAAGAGGCCAACAAAAAAGGGTTGCGCGTGGCCGCGCACGCGCACGCCGCGAGCGGGATCAAGAATGCCGTGCGCGCTGGCGTGGCTTCGATCGAGCACGGCACGATGATCGATGACGAAGGCTTGCGCATGATGAAGGAGCATGGAACCTATCTGGTCGCGGATATCTATGACGACGAATGCATCATGGCCGGCGGTCCGAACAGCGCTCCGGCGGACTTTCAAGCCAAAGAACAGCAGTTCGCCGAGGTGCAGCGGCAGAATTTCAAAAAAGCGGTATTGCTCGGCGTGAACATTGCTTTTGGCACGGACGCCAGCGTTTGTCCGCACGGGACGAATGCGAAACAGTTTGCGTATCAGGTGAAGTACGGTCAAACGCCGATGCAGGCGATTCAATCGGCGACGATCAACGCGGCCACGCTAATCGGCAAGCCGGAAGAATTCGGATCCATCGCGCCAGGAAAGTCGGCGGATATTATCGCAGTGAACGGGGATCCGCTGGCGGATGTGCGCGTGCTCGAACATGTGGCCTTTGTGATGAAGGAAGGCAAAGTTTATAAACCGTAGTTGGCGCAATTGAGCGCGAAAAGCAGATCCCTGGCTTCGCTCGGAATGACCATCCTTTGGCGAATCTTTATCTTGCGATGAAATGATTGGTTCGCGACCGATACGCTTTGTGACCGAATGCCTAAGCGCGGCCTTGGCGTTTTTGGGCCAGGACCAAGCCGCGTGGAGTTGCCAGCAGTAGCACCGAAAGCAGGCCTTCCTGTTCCATTTTTAGCGCGGCTTCGCGGACGGCTTTCATGGTGGAGCTGGCATCGTGCATCACAATGATGCCGTAGGGGCTGATTTGCGGCAGGAAACGGCGCACTTCCTGTTCGCGGATGCTGGTCTCGCTATCGCAAAAGAGCATGTCGATCTGGCCGTGGATTTTCGTTTCCAGGCTGGATTCGTTGCGTGCCTCGATCCACCGCGACAGTCCTGAGGACTTAAATCTTTCGACCGCGGCGGCGTAGATTTTTGCGTCGTATTCGCAGGTGATCACTTTGCCGAGGCCGTTGCCCTGCAAGCCTTCGGCAATGCGCAAGGTGCTGAGTCCGGAGAAGGTTCCGGTCTCGACGACCAGTTCCGGCTTCAGCGTGACGACTAACGCTTTCAGAAAATCCAGTACTTCTACTTCCGCGCTCATGGAATCGTACATGTGCCACCGTTCGGGATGCGGACATTCGGGAGTGGGTTTGTGATACTCCGGCTGCAAAACTTCGCCGCGAGAATCTATGTGCTCGACGATGCGGTGTTCTTGTTTAAGCGCATAGTACCGGCTTTTAACACGCCAAAGAAGCACCGCGCCAACAAGAATGGAAACAAGACTCGCGGCTTGGGCGTTGGATAACCCGAAAAAGGAACGGGGATTGATGCGCAAAAATTCCACCAGGAAGCGCGCGAGTCCCGTGAGCATCAAATAATTGCAGAAAATTTCGCCCTTCGCTTTGGGACCACGAAGGGATTTCGTGCCCATGTGCCACAAAAAGGCGGCGATGGCGATCCAGATCAGAAATTCGTAGATCGGAGTGGGATGCACACGGCAAGTCGCCGGCCAGCCGAACTGCACACAGGTGTCGGTGGTGGGCACGACGCCGTTGGGGAAACTCATGCCCCAAGGCAGCAAAGTGGGCCGGCCGTAATCACCGTCGCCGCTGAGCAGGCAGCCGATGCGGCCGATGGCGTAGCCGACGGCGGCGGCCGGCGAGCAAATGTCAAAGAACTCGAGGAGCGGAAGCTTAAAATGGCGCGCCAGAAAAATGAGCGCGAGAATTCCGCCCAGAAAGCCGCCGAACCAGGCAAAGCCGTAGCGCGTAAAGAGCATGGGCCACGGATTGGCGAAAAATTCGCGCGGCGTTTCCAGCACGTGGTACAGGCGGGCACCCAGGAGGCCGGCGATGCCCGCGATGGTGACGATCAGAAAGCCTTCGTCCTGCTGCGAGCGTTCGCGCGGCTTTGACGACTTCCTGCCGCTCGCGACGCCAAGATTTCCGCGACGATTGATGTCGGCCTGAAGCATATAGCCGGAGACCAGTAACGCCGTGGCCACCATCAGGCCGAACGTGGGAATGGTCAGCGGGCCAATGTGCAGGAAAGGAATCATGAAAAAAGTGGACCAAAGAAGTATACACGATGCTTTAGACCGGGCCTTTAACCGGCCGTGGGCTGGGCCTTCGGTGCGCGTGTGGACGGAGATTTCTTCCGCTGTTCTGGGCACGCAGGTAAACCGGCTACTGCCTCTTGAGGCGCACGTAAAGGCGGTAGCATCACCACAAGAGAAGCACAAGGCCGCGAGGTGCCCCCACATAGAAATCTTTGTAAGTGATGATTCTGAAGAAGTTGAGGTGTTGTCAAAACAAAATTTTAATAATTGATTGAGCGACCTAGGGTTGCCGGCGGAGGGCACAAAGTATTCATTTTTCATTCACGCGCGCATAACACGCCCAGCGTATCCCGGTAGAGGCTGTGCCCTTCTAGCGTTGCCGGTCTCCGCGCTCGTGGCTGGCGGGTCCCCGCCGGGAAAGGCGAAGGTGCACGTCAGGAATTATCCAGAAACAAAGGAGAGCTATGATTCAAAAGCCTTTACGCTGTCTCGCCTCCGCGCTGACAGCACTCACACTCACTGTGGCGCTGCCCGGACTATCCTTCGCTCAACAAGCAGAACCGGACACCACTACCCCGATCAAACACGTGGTGGTGATTTTCGACGAGAACGTCTCCTTCGACCATTATTTCGGCACCTACCCCTACGCCACGAACCCCGACGGCGTTCCGGCGTTCCACGCCAAAGACGAGACACCGCGCGTCAACAACCTGCTGGCGGGCGGTTTGCTGGACGAGAATCCCAACTCCACGCAACCCTTCCTGCTAAGCCACTCGGAAGCGGTAACTTGCGATCAGGATCACGATTACACGCCGGAACAAGCGGCTTTCGACAAGGGCCTAATGGACATGTTCGTTCAACAAACGGGCTCCGGAGATCCCATCAACCCGGCGACCAACGAACCGTATCCCCCGGGAAACTCAAATTATTGCTTTGATGCGGGCAAAGGGAACGGCATTGTCATGGGCTACTTCGACGGCAACACCGTCACCGCCCTTTGGCATTACGCGCAGCATTACGCCATGAGCGACAACTCCTTCGGTACCAACTTCGGTCCTTCGAGCGTCGGCGCGATCAACGTCGTTAGCGGGAACACCTGCTGCGCGACGCTGCTGCCTTTCGCCGCCAACGGCACGACCCCCGGCAATCCGGCCGGCGACATTGCGGGCGGTAACGCGAATCCTTCCACAACATACGGTGCGCTGATCGGCGATCCTCGCCCCGGCTATGACAATTGCTTGACCACCCCCGTGGTGGGCACGGCCAAGTCGACACGCGTGACCATGTCCGGGCTGAACATCGGCGACCTCCTGAACAGAAAGGGCCTCACCTGGGGCTGGTTCGCTGGCGGATTTGCCTTGACCGGCGTGAATCCGGACGGCACACCTGCGTGCGGAGCGGTTAGCATCGGCTTGGCCTCACCGACCGGCTACCATGACTACATTCCGCACCATGAACCGTTTCAATACTATAAGGCGACCGCCAATCCCAACCACCTGCCACCGACCGACGATTCCAAAATCGGCAAGACCGACCAGGCCAACCACCAATACGACCTGAGCCTATTCACCACCGCGTTAACCGAAGGCCGGCTGCCCGCGGTGTCGTACTTGAAGGCCAAGGGCGTGCAGGATGGTCACCCGGGCTATTCCGATCCGCTCGACGAACAGACGTTTATCGTCAATACCATCAACGCCATCGAGCAAAGCCCGTATTGGAAGGACACCGCGATCATCATTGCTTACGACGATTCCGACGGCTGGTACGATCACGCCATGGATACCGTGGTGAGCCAATCTGACAGCGCCGGAGACGACGCATTAACGGGTGTGGGAACTTGCGGCGCAACTCCCGCCGGTGGCACGCCTGGCCGTTGCGGCTACGGCCCACGCTTGCCATTGCTGGTGATCTCGCCCTACGCGAAGCACAATTATGTGGACCACCGCCTGACGGACCAATCCTCGATTGTTCGCTTCATCGAAGACAATTGGGATTTGGGCCGCATCGGGAATGGTTCTAACGACGCCGAGGCCGGAACGCTGAATGGCTTCTTCGACTTTGGCGAAAAACCGAAGAACCACGTGCTCATTCTCGATCCGTCGACGGGCGAACCGATTCAGCCCGACATCGACTAGCCGAGAGGGTTGCGGGATTGCGGATTCATATTCGGTGATCCGTATTCCCTGACGGTTTGCCCGATGCTTGCGAAAGGCTCGCTCCGCGATTTACGGGACGAGCCTTTTTGTTTTGCGTTTTCGTCGGGTCTAGCGAGCATCCATTGGGTCGCCGGTGTTGTGTTCCGCGATTTGGAATCGCAAGAAACGGTGGATGGCTGCAATTGCGTGATGGTCCGAGGATGAAATAACCACGCGTGCGCCGTTTGGGGTCTCCTCGAATGAGTAGCGAATGTGCTTTCGCAATCGTTTCATTTGCGGGACTTCTGGGGGAACCGTGTCGTGAACGAACATCGGAATGGCGAAGTCTCCGTCTTGAAATGCCTTCGTTATATGTGCGAGGTGCATTCTGATGCTAGCTCGATCATCGGAGTCTGTACCTTTATTCGCTTCGACCTGGATGACACCGCCGTCCGCACTCAGGAAGAAGTGATGTGTTGTGTCGGTCTGTGAGAAGCCCATGTCGGTTCGACCTCGTTCCTCCATGGTCGAATGGCTGTCGCTCATAGGACAGGCGGTGTGGGCGTCTTGCCGCGGTGTGGCTTCGGGCGGAGATTGTGGGCCAGCTAATGTGCTGTCGCATAAAACAGCGCTGAATATCGCAGCCAGAATTAAGGGTTGGAACCCGTTCCAAGGTCAAGCAAATTTGTGGCTCTTGCGTGCAGGCTGGGAACGAGCCAGCGGAATAAAGATGTTGCAGCGATCGCTCCGGCGAGTTGCGCGATCACAAACAGAGGCACATCGGCTGGGCGAATTCCTGCGAATGTGTCGGTGAGTGAACGAGCGATTGTGACCGCTGGATTTGCAAAGGACGTTGAGGAAGTAAACCAATATGCGGCCGTGATGTACGCGGCGACGGCGAACGGAACCACTTTAGAGCGCTGACGCGAGCAGCCCCAGATCACGCACAACAAACCGAAGGTCGCTACGAATTCGCTGAATACCTGAGCCGAACCACTGCGTGCATGATGGGACACAGCTATTACCGGCAGGTCGAACATGATGTGCGCGGCGATCGCGCCACCGATCGCTCCGATACACTGGGCGGAAACGTAGCACACCGCGACTGTCCACGAGACGCCATGCTCGATGGCGTCCACGAGTGTGACAGCAGGGTTGAAATGCGCGCCTGAGATTGCTCCGAAGGTGAGAATCAAAGCGGCTAGCGCCGCGCCCGTGGCGATGGTGTTGGCCAGAAGCGCTATTGCCACATTGCCGCCGGCCAGACGTTCACCCATAATTCCGGAACCGACGACAGCGGCGACGAGAAACCCGGTGCCCGCGAACTCTGAAACGATTCGGCGCAAAAGCGTGTGCGTCATTGTTGTCCGATGCGGTCGATTTCTTTTTTAATCGCGAGAGCGTCGAGAGATGCGAGGGGCAAACTTAGAAATAGATTGATCCTGCGGCCGAGCGTAACAAACGCGTCTCTGAACGCTCGGTCTATTTCTTCGGGGGTGCCACCGACGGAAGCAGGATCGGCGATTCCCCAGTGGGCGGTCATAGGTTGGCCGGGCCAGATGGGACAGACTTCTCTTGCGGCGTCGTCGCACACGGTAAAGACAAAGCTCATTTGCGGCGCGCCGGGCTTGGCGAACTCTTCCCAACTCTTGCTTCGCGCGCCTTCTATTGGCAGGTTGGCAAGCTGCAACTGTTTGAGTGCTTCTGGGCGCACCGTGCCGGAAGGAAAGCTGCCTGCGCTGAAGGCAGTGAAATGCGGGTTGCGTCTACCATTTAGGAGGGCTTCGGCCATGATGGAGCGGGCCGAGTTGCCGGTGCACAGGAACAGAACGTTGTAATGGTGCGCCATGAAATCCCTGAACTATTTCTAATCACAACAGGCCGGGCCGGAGCGCACTTTCTCTTTGGATTCAATCGGCTTTACAGCACGAATGAACGCGCTCAGGAACTTGCCGTCCACTTGCGGAGCCAGGGCGTCGACGTCCAAACCCTGACCGGAGAGGAACTCACGGGCATCTTCGACGCGATATAGGCGTGTGGGTTCAACTTTCACGTCTGTAAATCCGGCGGCTGAAAGTTTGTTGCGGTAATCCGATTCTTCCAGTGCGCCTGCGATGCAGCCAACCCAAAGCAAAACGCTCTTGCGGATTTCCGGCAAGATTTCTCCGCGCGTAACAACGTCAGAAACGGCGAACCTTCCGCCGGGCTTCAAGACGCGGAAGGCCTCGCGGACCACGGCATCTTTGTCGGCGGAGAGATTGATTACGCAGTTGGAAATAATTACGTCCACGGAGTTGTCTGGCAGGGGAATTTTCTCGATTTCGCCTTTTAGGAACTCGACGTTCTCGACGCCCGCCTTTTGCTTGTTGGCGTTCGCAAGGGATAGCATTTCGTCGGTCATGTCCAGGCCGTAAGCCTTTCCCGTTGGACCAACACGCCTGGCGGAGAGCAGGACGTCAATGCCGCCCCCCGAACCCAAATCGAGTACGGTTTCGCCGGGATTAAGCTTGGCGAGCGCGGTGGGATTCCCGCATCCGAGCGAAGCGAGCATCGCTTCGGCGGGAACTTGATCTGACTGCGCGGCATCGTAAAGATTTGAGGTTATCGGATCGACGCCCGAGCCGCTTGCCGGCGCTGCGCCACAGCACGAGCTTCCTCCGCTGGTTACGCGGAGTGCCGCGCTTCCATATCTTTCTTTTACGGCATCTTTTATATTTGCGTCGCTCATCACGAGTCCTTTACTTGCAGATTTGGATGACATCCCTCGGCGCTACGGCCTTGTTTCGCGTGCAGCATTCCGCATACAGGAATTGCAGCACTTCTTGCAAGGCCTCGGTATTTGCGGAATACCGCAAGAACGTGCTTTCGCGGCGCACAAGAACCAGGTCCTCATTTCTTAACTTATCGAGGTGATGCGACAGCGTGGAGTTCGGAATATCGAGTTCGGACTGAATCTCCCCGACGACCAGGCCTTGCGGATGCGCGGAAAGGAGCAGCTGCATGATGCGTAAGCGCGGTTCCGTGCCCATGGCCGAAAACATGTCGGCAAATTTGGCTACGCGCTCTGCATTCTGTTTGTTGGAAGTCATTCTATTTCGATATTTGCAGAAATATGGATTGATGTCAAGAAGATATTGATGTCGAGAAGATTTTCTCCTGCGGGCTGCCGCACGCAATTCCCTCAAAATGCCCGGCCACGCCGTAAGCCAAAAATGGTTTCCCGCCGGGGCCGGCCTGGACTAAACTGCCGTGCGCCATGAAAATCCACAAACTGACCAAAGAAGCGGCCCGCATTGCGGAGCACTACCGCATCGACCACGGCAAGAAATTCCGGCTGAAGGATTGGGATGCGGCGGACGTTGGGCACATACATTCCGAGGAAGAAGCGGAGAAGGTGCTGGAACATGGCAAGCAGCTTCTGGATGTGCTGCAACAAAAACTGTGGGCGCAGGATAAATGGGCATTGCTGATCATCCTGCAGAGCATGGACGCCGCCGGGAAAGACGGGGTGGTGAGTCATGTGATGTCCGGGGTAAATCCCGAGGGCTGCGATGTAACGTCGTTCAAGACACCCAGCACGGAAGAACTGAACCACGATTATCTGTGGCGGACGCATGCGCGCGTTCCGGCGCGCGGAACGATTGGCATTTTCAACCGCTCGTAGTACGAGGAAGTCCTGGTGGTGCGCGTGCACAAAAAAGTGCTGGCGGCAGAGCGCGCACCGGTGCTGGTGAAGGCCAAGCATCTATGGGAACAGCGTTATCAGGATATCAACGCGTTTGAGGAGTATTTGACGCACAACGGCGTGGTGGTGCGGAAATTTTTCCTGCACCTTTCCAAGGGCGAGCAGAAAAAGCGTTTCCTGGCGCGCCTGGACGATCCGCAGAAGAATTGGAAATTTTCCATGGCCGATATCAAGGAGCGCGGGTACTGGAAGGACTACCAAGAAGCCTATGAGGAAATGATTCAAGAGACGTCCAGCAAGCGCGCGCCGTGGTACATCGTGCCCGCGGACAATAAATGGTACTCGCGGCTCGTGGTTTCGGCGGCGATTGTGGAAACCCTGGACAGTTTGCAGCTGGAATTTCCCGTCGTGGATAAGGCGAAGAAAGAAGAGCTGGAACAAGTGCGCAAAGCGCTGCTCGCGGGAAAGGAGTGAAGGGCTCGGTGCGAGCGTTCTGCTCTTTCTGGCGGAATCATTGCGTCCGTTCAGAGAAACGGGTCCGTAGTCGAAGGGTTTGAAGCGAGAGAGGCGAATTGCAATGGCATCGGTGAACGCACGAAAAGACGTGGAGCAGATCGCGGCACACTCGCAAGCTGACACCGTAATGCTGCTCGGAATTGCAGCGGTGGTGGCTCTGCTGCACGTGCTGACCAACAATCGCTACGGCTTCCATCGCGATGAACTGCAATTTTTGAGCGATGCCCGGCATCTGGACTGGGGATTCGTGGCCTATCCTCCGTTTACGCCTTTTGTGGAGCGCGTCGCGCTGGGAATTTTTGGCGTTTCGCTGGGGGGTTTGCGGCTTTTTTCGGTGATTACGCAGGCCGCGGCGATTGTAATCACCGGGTTGATGGCGCGCGAACTGGGCGGAGGGCGATTGGCGCAGGCGGCGGCAGCGCTGGCGATCGCGCTTTCACCGCTGCCGCTGTTTGAGGGCACGGAGTTTCAATATTCGTCGTTCGACTATTTATGGTGGGTGCTGGTCGCGTATTTTACGATTCGCCTGCTGCAGACGGAGAACCCGCGGTGGTGGCTGGCGATCGGCGCAGCCGCGGGAGCCGGACTGATGACCAAGTATACGATGTGCTTTCTGGTTTGCGGGATAGCGGGAGGACTGCTGCTGACGCGCGAGCGGCGATATTTGAAGAGCGGGTGGTTTTGGGGCGGGGCCGGGTTAGCCCTGCTGATTTTTCTGCCGAACCTCTTGTGGCAGGTGCGGCACGGATTTATTTCGCTGCACTTCCTCCACCATATTCACGTGCGCGACGTGGGAGAGGGCCGGTCGGACGGCTTCGTGCGCGATCAGTTCCTGATCTGCGTCAATCTGTTTGCGGCGCCGCTATGGATTGCCGGGCTGATCGGTTTTCTTCGCGACCGGCGAACTCGTTTGCTGGCGTGGATGTATTTGATTCCGCTGGCGCTCTTCGTGATTGGCAAAGGCCGCGGGTATTATCTGGCGGCGGCGTATCCCATGCTGGTGGCAATGGGAGCGGTCGCCGGCGAACGCTGGGTCGCTTCGCTGCGGCGGGCTTGGCGGCGGACGGTGGAAGCCGTGTTCTTCGCCGGGCTATTCGCGTGCGGCTTGTACATCTGCGCGCTGATTGTGCCGCTAGCCTCTGCTGGTCCGTTGCGGGATTTCGCGCTCAAGAAAAATGGTGATCTGCGCGAGGAGTTTGGCTGGACGGAGATGGTCAAGACGGTCGCGGACATCCGCGATTCCCTGCCGCCCGAGCAACGGCAAAGTGTCGGCGTGCTGGTGGGAAATTACGGCGAGCAGGGCGCCATCGAAATTCTGGGGCCGGCGTATCAGTTGCCTGCGCCGATCAGCATGACGAATTCGGCGTGGCTCCGGGGCTATCCCGTGCCGCCGCCGGAGACGCTGATCGTGCTTGGCTTTTCCCGCGAATCGGCGGAAGAGGCGTTTACATCGTGCCGGCTCGCTGGACACAACGGCAATTCGGAAGGTGTTGCGAATGAGGAGAGCAAGTATTATCCGGATATTTTTGTGTGTGGCGACCCGCGCGAGCCGTGGGCGGAGTTCTGGGAGGACGAGCGACGCTTTGGCTGAAGGCGCGCACATAAATGCTCCCCGGCTTTCGCTATCGAATGATTCATGCGCTTCGCCACGAGGCTCCGTCGTTTCTGTTAGTATTTCGGCGTGAAACGACGAACCTTGCTGTACGCTCTTTCCGCTGCGCCATTCGTCGCCGCATTTAGTTTTGGGAAATCACCGCAAGAAGAGGGTCCAACTATGCCAGATTCGGCCACAGTATATGAATTGCGCGTGTATCACATCGCGCCTGGCAAATCGCCTGATTTGCTGACGCGTTTCCGCGAGCACACCATCAAACTGTTTGACAGGCATGGAATGAAAAGCCTGGCTTATTGGACGCCGGTGGACGAGCCGGAGAAGAGCAACACGCTCATCTACATTCTTCAGCATCCCAGCCGCGAGGCGGCCACCGCCAATTGGAAATCGTTTCAGGACGACCCGGAATGGCAAAGCGTTCGCGATAAGTCGCAGGCGAACGGCAAGCTCGTCGAAAAGATTGACTCCACGTTTCTCAGCCTGACCGATTTTTCCCCGCGCATCAGCTAAGCCAACTACTTCGGATTGTCGTAGGTGTAGCGGAGCGTTGGGGGCAGGTGATCCGAGCGCTGGCGCGTGTTGTAGTCGAGCTGATAGTTCAGATGCTCCGCGTCGGTGGGATATTGCTGACCGTCGGGATATGGATAGGATAGGAGGCCGTGGCGCGGCAACGGTTCAACAGTGAAACCGTGCGCGGCGTAAAAATCCAGATCTTTCTCGAAACCGTCGGCATAGAAGAAATAATCGCGAACCCATCCGGCGGGCAGTGCGGGAAGTTTGCGCGGGTCGAAGTCGAGCTTTACGCCTTCGCCGGAACTGAAAATGGCGAAGCGGTCGTCGGCGGCGTTTAGTAGCGTGCGCACGTCACCGTAGCGCGTGTAATTGCCCGCCGCGCGAGCGTACGGACCGGACATGCTGCGCCGGCTGTAGGAATACAAAGTGTCGCTGGCCGGCGTGAGGCGCGTCTCTTTGGGGAAACCGAGGAAGGCGAGCGAAGCCTTGACCAGCGGAACTTCTCTGACGCGCGCGGCGGCGTTCGCTGGAGGATCGAGCGTCTGATCGATGCGCACCGCATCCCAATAAATTTTCAGATTGTTAACGATGCGGATGCGGCGCGTGCCGGCGGGAAGTTTGCCGGTGAGATCGGCAACTATGGTGCGCGCGAGTCCCGCGGGAAAGCCCATGTCCTCAATGACGCGAACCCACTGGCCTTTGGCGTCTTGCGCTTCGACATACGGGGCGATTACTTTTATGCCCGCTTGATCGGCGGCGTACATGGACGTGGCGGTGAAATAATCGGTGTAGCCGTCGATCAGCAAGCGGAGCGGCTTGTTCGCGTCCCAAGCGCCAAGATCGAGTTCCAGCCAGTGCAGCTTCGCAAAACCGGCGTAGGGCAAGGCCTCGAAGCTGGTAACGTAGCGGCGGTCGTGTTTGGCGATCAGCGGCAGGACGTCGTTGCCACGATCGTCCCAAGCGCCTGCGGGCGGCCGCGCGTTTTGCGTGGTTCCATTTTCCGTTGCAATGACGCGAAATTCGGGGAATGGCGGATTGCTGGCAAAACGCTCGTTGGGAAAAACATCGTAGGACGCGGGATGATCGATGGCTAGCAAGCGCACTTGATCGAGATACACCGTTTCTTCCATGGGCTCCAGGAAGCGGAAACTGAGCAGGCCATTGCGCGGCTTCGCGCTGCGCGCGGAAACTTTCAAATATTCCGTGGGATCGGGAACGTCGCGTTCTCCGGGAGCTATCCAATGGCCCACGACGCCGGGACCGATCATGTCCGCAATAAACTCGTACTCGCGGCCATTCCAGGAAAAGAGCACCGGGCAGGAGCTGCCGCGGCGATCGAGCTCGGAAATGGTTTGCGCGCGTTCCGCGGTCAGATTTACTTCGTCTTGGGGAACACCCGTGGGCCAGAGGAGACGCACAACTTCAGCATTTTTCTCTGTGCCTAGACCCGCGAGAATGGGAGCGGCGCTTTGCCCCAGATAGCCGGAAGCGCCGGCGATTTCCCATTTTTGATACAGCGGTCCGGCGTACATTTCAACTTTCGTGCCGATACCGCTCTTGTTGTCATTGAGCGCCTTCAGGCCGATGCGCATCCAATTGTTTTCGTTGCCGCCATGATTGCGCAGCAGCACCGGCGGGCCTTTCAGCTGGGTGACCAGTAAATCCGCGCCGCCTGTGCCGGTGACGTCCGCAACGATTACCGAGCGCGGCTCATGCAGTGTTACAGAATCGAGTTGTAAATCCTTGGTGACATCGCTCCAGCCCTTGGCGCCGAGATTTCGCAGCATGCGAATTTCCCCGCGATTTTCCGTTTCGCCCGCTGCCACAAGATCGATCCAGCCGTCATTGTCATAATCCAGCGCCGCGAGGCCCCAGCCCTTTTTCCAGCCAAAGTCCGGCAGCGGCACGCGCTGCAAATGGTGGCCGTCCACATTGCGCCACAAACTGATGCCCGGAGCGCCGTCATGCGTGAACGCCAAATCCATCCAACCGTCCTTATCGAAATCGAGCGCTACCACGCCTACCGCGGGAGGCAGATTTTCCTTTTTGAAATCGATGGCATCCAGCGCCACAAATTTGCCTTCACGAGGATTTAGGTAGACCGTGGCGCCGTTCGCGCCGCCTGCCACCACAAAATCGATGGCGCGATCGTTATTGAAGTCCGTGTTGACCACTCCTGCGCCGGAAGCGGGCACGTCTAGCGCCGTCTCCGCTGAGACGTCAGTGAACGTATTATTGCCATTGTTGCGCCAGAGTACATTCTTGCGCCCGGAATCCCCGCCTGGCGCGCTGGTCACATACAAATCCAGGTCGCCATCGTGATCGTAATCGACAAACGTGAGGCCCACGCAACCAGGCTCTCGCCGAATGCCGACCGCAGCGGTGGTATCCGTGAATTTTCCGCCGCCATCGTTGTGGAAGAGCCGCACGCCATCCGAAAAACACACGGCCAGATCGGGCTTGCCGTCGTTGTCGTAATCGCCCACGGCGCAGCCAAGACCTGCCCCTTTGATCTCCAAACCTGCGTCATGTCCGGCCGACGCGTCGAAAAGGCCGTTGCCCAGATTGCGCAGCAAGCGGCTCACGCCGTCGAGCGCGGCGCTTACCAGAAAGAGGTCGGGCTTGCCGTCGCCATCGTAATCAAAAAAGCACGCTCCCGTGCTTGGTCCCAGAGCCGCAGGAGCGCTGGCCGCCACCGCCTTCACCGCGAGGATTTCTTCCGCGGCGTAGCGCACCGGAATCGGCGCAGGTGCGTCCTGTCCTTCACCGCGCGCAAACTCCGCGTAAGAAAATTTGCCCTGGTCGCCATACCCGGCGCCAAACGGCGCACCCAAGTGCTCGCTGGTAATTTTTTGGAATTTGGCCAGATGTTCCCTGGCCGCGTCCGCGTTGCCGCGGCGCTGATAAGCGCGCGCTAAGCCAAATTCGGAAGACGCATGGTACGGAAAAATCGCCAAGGCTTTCTGAAATGCCGCGATGGCTTCATCGTATTTCTGCAGCTGCGTGCACAAATAACCCAAAAAGTAATAAGCATCCGCTTCGTTCGGCGCTATTTTCGTGACGCGTTCAAACGCCGCGATGCCTTTTTCCTGCTCGCTCAAATCCTTATACACCAAGCCCAGGTTGTACCAGGCGTACGGATCGTCTGGCCGCTTTTCCGCCGCGGCCGTCAGTTCGCTGCGCGCCGCATCCGGCTTCTGCTGCGCCAGCAGCGCAATTCCGAGATTTACCTTCGCCACCGCAAAATTTGGGTTTGCCCGCAACGCCTCTTCGAAAAGTTTTTGCGCTTCCGCGGGCCGCTGCTGATTCATGTACGCCACACCCAAGGTGTTGAAGCGCATCGCCTGGGCCTCATCCGCCGCGGCGGCTCCGGCTCCCGCTGCCGACGACATCCCGCGTCCCGCCACCGCTCGGAATTGCGTCGCATTTGAGTGCAGCGCCGCCCCGGCTAGCAACAACAGCGTGGTGCACATCACTGCCGCCAGCGTTAATCGTCGGTTAGATAGATTCACGAGTTTGTTGCTTCCCATCCGCGCGGAAAAGCTGCGCACTTATCGTAGCACCAGGAGATTCGTGTGCGCCAAACCACCATCGCCCGCTGAGCTCCTGTGCCGGCCGCTGCCATCCCCAGTCTGTGCTGTGACGTCCTACCGTGACCCGGGCCGCGCCTTGACCCACCCCGCCACTCCGCTTAGTCTGCAATTCGATCCCATGTGCGAGCTAAATTTCCTTTCGATCAGCGAAATCACACAAGGTCTACGCGCCAAAAAATTCCGGGCGCAGGACCTCGTGGCCGCGCAGCTGAAAAATATCGCGCGCCTACAACCGCTGCTGAACGCCTTCACCCACATTGATGAAGCCGGCGCCATGGCTCAGGCGCAAGCAGTGGACGCCGCTCTCGGCCCCGGTACCGGACTCGGCCCGCTCCACGGAGTGCCTGTCACCATAAAAAGCAGCATCGACGTGGCCGGCTGGCCCTGCCCGGCCGGCTCGCACCTTCGCGAAAATTATCTTGCTGCCGCCGATGCTCCGGTGGCCGCCCGGCTGAAATCTGCCGGCGCGATCGTCCTGGGCAACACGAACACTCCCGAATACCTGATGTCCTACGAAACCGCCAACGCGCTGCAAGGGCACACCAGCAATCCATGGAATCTGGCGCACTCCTCGGGCGGCTCGAGTGGGGGCGAAGCCTCCGCCATCGCCGCGGGCTGTTCCGTTGCGGGTGTTGGCAGCGACGGAGGCGGCTCGATCCGCGTGCCCGCGCATTTCTGCGGCATCTGTGGCCTCAAGCCCACTCCCGGCCGCATCCCCGCCACCGGTCACTTCCCTCCCGGCGAAGGAGCCTTCTCCTGGCTGGGCGTGGTCGGGCCTATGGCCCGCACGGTCGCCGATCTCCGCGCGGTCTTCGACGTGTTACGCGGCCCCGATCCCGGTGACGCGCTGTCCACTCCGGTCGCGCCACAAAGCCCCACGCCAGAAACTCTTCGCGGTATGCGCATCGGGCTGCTGGAAACGAGCGTTTTTGGCCGGCAGTCCTCAGAAACCTGCGCCGCGATCCAAGCCGCCGCAGACGCCCTCACAGAATGCGGCTTCCTCGTGGAACCATTTCGGCTGCCCGAACTTCCCCGCGCCCTCGAACTCTGGTGGTTTTTCTTCGGTCCGGCGATCGCGCATCTCTTCCGTCCAACCATCGGCCGCGATCAAAAATCGCGATTGAGCACGCAATTCCGCGAATACTTGACGGTAGCCCAAGCCAGCCCGGCGCCCACACTGGACAGCGTGTTAACGAACTGTGCGGAACGTGATCGCGTGCGAGCCGGCATCCTCCGCCAAATGGCCGGCGTCCCCGTCCTGCTGTGCCCCGTTTCCAACACTACCGCCTTCCGCCACAACGAAGGCACCTGGGAAGGCGCCGGGAGCTATCGTGACACCATGCGTGCCTCGCAATGGGTAAATCTAGTGGGCTTCCCGGCCCTTTCGATCCCGATGCATTTTTCCGCCGAAGGCTTGCCCATCGGCGTCCAACTCATCGCCCGCCCAAATGAAGAGGAATTGTTGCTGGAGGTAGCCGCCGCGTTAGAACGAGCTCGCGGCACGTGGCCCAACCCAAAAATCTAGCGCGCCACCAGCGCTGGAACTTATGCCGCCACTCCGTCGACCATGTTCCATCTCCACAAATCACTGCGGCTCGCGCGTCAACTCCGGGTTGGGCACGCTCTTATCGCCAAGGTCCGCCCGCGCCTTCCCCAAACTCTGATTCATCAATTTCTGCGCCTCCGCCAGCTCCTTCCGCGACTCATCTTCTCGCCCCAGCCGCGACAGTATTTTCCCTCGCAAATAATGCACATTCTGGCTGTCCGGCGCGATTTGCAAGGCTGCGTCGGCCTCCCGCAATGCCGCGGCATATTTCTCTTCACTAAAATAGATTTGCGCCAAACCGAACCGCGCCGCGCCCATCCGTGCATCGTACTGAATCGCTTGGCGGAACGCCTGTTCCGCCGCATCGTTTCTTTGCATACGGATATACAGCGCACCAAGCTGCGCATAGTCGTCCGGGAGATCCGGCTCGATGGCGATGTCTTTGCGAAACTCCTCTTCGGCCGCTGCATCGCTATCGCCTAGCCGCACGTGCGCGACGCCTAGATTGAAATGCACGTAGGGTAGCCGCGGATTCGCCTCCGCCGCCCGCTGCAACTCGCGAATGGCCGCATCGTTTTCCTGGTGATTCAGATACGCTTTTCCCAGAATCAGATGCACTTCGGGACTGTCTCCGCCAACTTTCACCAGCTGCGCCAACGCGCGCTCATCCACATCTTTCTTGCCTGCACTGTTCGCCGCGATGCTCAGCACGTAGAGATACATCACATCTTCGGACCGCTGCGGCCACAGCGGCTCCAGAGTCGCCATGGCCTCGTCAAACCGCTCCGTCAAAACCTGGCACAGCCCCAGCAGATACCGTGCCTGCTCCGAATCCGGCTGATCGCGTAACACGGAAGCCAAGGGCGCAATCGCCGCCGCATAATTCGCCCGCCGAAATTCCACCAGTCCAATATTCAGCCGCACGCCGGTCATCTTGGCATCCAACCGTTCCGCTTTCTTCAACAGCTTCAGCGCGCCATCCCAATCCTTCCGCCGCATGGCAATTACGCCCAAATTCGCGTAAACGGCGGCCGACTGCGGATCGACCGAAAGCACCTGCCGAAAACATTGCTCTGCCAAATTCAAATCGCCGCTCTGCAGCGCCGCCGCGCCCTTCTCAAACGCCTTTTTCGCATCCACCCGCGCCGCTGCCGAATCCTGGCCCGCCGGACCGGCGTGCACCGGGGGCCAAGTTATCGCCAACGCCGCGGCCAGCGCCACCACGGGGGCTTTTATACCGGCGCCGCGCAAGCGCAGGAATACGCCATACCTCGTCAAGACTGGGTCCGTCACGTGTTTTTTTTCCGCACGGTAACAATATAGCGTGAAATCTCCAGCCCCTCGCGGGGAGAACTCCGCCGCTCCCGGCCCCGCGTCTCGACGCCATGCAATTCGCGGGCGGCGCTGCGGGAAACAAATCCTTCGCCGCAAAATTTCACGCTTGACACTGCTCCGTAAATACAGTATTAATCCGTTTTAATAGCGCATTTCGGTGTGTTTTGCGAGAACGTCGAGAATCGCAAAAGGGACAGTTCAGCGGCCAGCCTGCCGGCGGGTCCGGGATTTTTGTCGCTGCGCCCGTCGAGGCGGGGTAGTCCGCGGCTTCCCGCGAACGTATTTGTCCCGTTGAACGGCAAATCGCTAACGATTGCCGAAAAATTTCTCGGAGGTTTTATATCGTGAGGGCTAAACTGATTCCTTCGCACTGTTCCACCATCGCCAAACTGCTTCTGCCGTTCTGCGCGGCCCTGCTTTTCCTGCTTCTGCCGCTCGCCACGCGCGCCCAGGACACCGGCTACATCGCCGGCACCGTCACTGACAATTCCGGCGCTGCTGTTGCCGGCGCCAAGGTGGTCATCTCCACTGTCTCCGGCAACCTCAACCGCGAAACCCAAACCAACGGCGACGGCGCGTACACCGTCGCGGGTCTCCCCGGCGGCACTTACAATCTCACCGTCACCGCCCCCGGCTTCCAAAAGTTCCTCGCCCAGCACGTGGTCCTCGACGTCGCGCAAAAATCCCGCGTCGACGTGCAACTCACCGTTGGTGTCGTTACCCAGGAAATCATCGTCAACGGCGAAGACGTCGCGCAAGTCGACACGCAATCCGCCGAACTCGGCACCACCATCACCGGCAAGCAGGTCGACAAGCTCGAACTGAATGGCCGCAACTTCACCCAACTCGTTACCCTGGCTGCGGGCGTCGTCAGCCAGACCGGCCAGGACGAAGGCACCGTGGGCGTCAACGGCAACGTCGCCTACAGCATCAATGGTGGCCGCACGGAGTACAACAACTGGGAAATCGACGGCGGCGACAACATGGACAACGGCAGCAACACCACGCTGAACGTCTATCCCAACCTCGAAGCCATCGCGGAATTCAAAGTTCTCACCTCCAATTACGGCGCGCAATATGGCCGCAATGGCTCCGGTACCGTGGAAGTGGAGACAAAATCCGGGTCCCACGATTTCCACGGCAGCGCTTTCGAGTATCTTCGTAACGATTTCTTTAATGCGAATTCCTGGACGGACAACGGAACCGGAATCGCCCGGCCCGAATATAAAAAGCATGACTTCGGATACACCGTAGGCGGCCCACTCTATATTCCTCACCTCTACAACAATGACAAGAAGAAAACTTTCTTCTTCTGGTCGCAGGAATGGCGCAAGGAGAAAGTTCCCGGAGCCCCGATCGATCAAAACGTCCCATCCGATGCCGAGCGCACCGGCAACTTCAATGATGTCTGTCCCGTTTACACGGGAGCGACCTTTTCTGGCGGGCCCAACGGGGCGTTCCCCGATTGCCCCTACAGCGCACTCGCGCTGGATGGAATCACCGCCACGCCCTTCGTGAACAACAGTGTGACGCTAGACTCCACCGCGCAGGCTCTCGTCGCGCTCATTCCCAAGGCTAACAATCTGACGGGCATCAATGGTACCTATGCCACCGGACAAGCTGCGGGAACTGGCATTCCTGCCAATGTCAGCAACCCTGCCCTTCCCACGACTTGGCGGGAGGAACTGATTCGCGTGGACCACAACCTCACCGACACGGAGCGCCTCACCTTCCGTTACATCCACGATTCGTGGTCCACTCAGGTCGAAAATCCGCTCTGGGGCAATGGCAGCAGCTTTAACAACATTGGCACCAACTTCGTCGGTCCGGGTACCAGCTTTGTGGCTCGTTTGACCTCCAATTTCAGCCCTACCCTCTTGAACGAGTTCGTGGCCAGTTACACGGCGGACCACATCGACCTTTCACTCACGGGAACTCCCGTTGCCATTCCGTCGGGAGGCATTAGTTTGGTGCCCCTCTTTAGCAACGGACTGGAGGGCAAGCTGCCCGCCTTCACCGTCGCTGCCAGCAACGATGGTGCCATCTACGGCAGTGGCGGCTTCGAGGTCGATACCGGCTATTTCCCCTGGAAAAACGCGAATCCTACCTACACCTACCGGGACAACCTCACCAAGACCGTGGGAAAGCAAACCCTGATCATGGGCGCCTATTTCGTGGCCTCGCAGAAAAATCAGTCTTCATCGACTTACCAGCAGGGCATTCTTGGATTTGATCTTTCAAACCCCAACACCACCGGGAACGCTTTTGCCGATCTTCTTACCGGGCAGGTGGGCTCCTACAGCCAAACCAGCGCGCAGCCTTATTTCTATGACCGCTACAAAATCTTGGAGCCTTATTTCGAGGACGACTGGCGGGTAACTTCCAAATTCACCCTGAACCTCGGCTTGCGTTGGAGCTTCTTTGGCCGGTATCAGGAAAAGTTTGACCAGGAATACAACTTCTCGCAATCGGCGTTCGTCGCTGCCGACGCGCCGATTTATTATCCGTACAACAGCGCCAACCAGGCGCTCTTGGTGGCTGGCTCCGGCAACTTCCTCAATGGCATCGTCGACTGCGGTGCCAAGGGCGTCACGACCGGCTGCTTGACCAACAAATGGATTAATCCCGCGCCTCGCTTTGGCTTCGCGTGGGATCCCAAGGGTGACGGCAAGACCGCCATTCGCGGCGGCTATGGCATCTTCTTCGAACACATGAACGGCAACGAAGCCAACGCCGAAGCCCTGCAGGCCGGCACTTCGCCGGTGGTCCTCAACGGTTCGGTAGCCAACATTACGGGTTATGCCAACGTAGGATCGGGCGCGCAAGGTGCGCCGGCTCCTACGAGTACGTTCGCCATTCCGGATCATGGAAAGTGGCCCTACGTCCAGCAATGGAATCTTAGCGTGCAGCACGAACTTCCTGATCACCTCATCCTGTCGGTCGCCTATGTCGGCAGCAAGGGATCACAGCTCAGCTTCCGCAGGGACCTCAATCAGCTTCAGCCCGTTTCTGCCGCCAACAATCCCTATCCCGCTGGCGTTCCCATCACCGCGGCAGATTGCAACAGCATTGTATTCGATCAGAGCACGGGCTCGCCGACCTCTGGCCTGCCGGTCTCCGCGACGATCAGCACCGGAGCGGTTGTCACCGGACAAGCTCTCGTCAATCTATCGGTTGCCTGTGGCGACAACACCGCAGCCTACTACAGACCTTACCAGGGATACGGCGACATCACCCTGATCGAGAATGGCGCCAACTCCATCTACAACTCCCTTCAGGTCGGCCTGCAGCGCACCGTGGGAGATCTCACCCTGAGCTTCGCCTACACCTATTCGCACTCGATCGACGATGCTTCCGACGCCGACGACACTTTGGGCGTGAACGGGTATGACCCCAGTGGCAATCGCGCCAGTTCCAACTTCGACATGCGCCACAATGCCAGCATCAGCTATGTCTATAACCTTCCTTTCTTTAGGAACTCCAACGGATTCACGCACACTCTGCTGGGCGGCTGGCAGGCTTCGGGAATCACCGTCATCCAATCTGGACTTCCTTTCAACGTCGTGAATGGATCCACATACAGCGATAACGCCGGCGTGGCGAAGTCTGGTGCCTTTACGCCATCACGATTGGATCTGGTCGGCAATCCCTACGATGTTCCCGCGTCCCAGGTCGATCAATTGGGTAGCGAGTTCGGGGTGCTCCGCTACAACCCAGCCGCATTCGAGCTGCCCACCGGTCTGACCTTCGGCGACGTGCAACGCAACGAGTTCCGTCTTCCCGGCCGCATGAATTTCGACTTCGGCCTCTTCAAGCGCTTCGCCTTCAAGGAACACTACGCCTTCGAGTTCCGCTGGGAGAACTTCAACGTGTTCAACCACACTCAACTCGATGCTCTGGGCGGCACCGTCAGCTCCGGCGGAACGGGCCTCACAACCACCGACGGCTGCAACGCTTTCAATGCTGGCGATCCCAGTTGCGCGGGCGGCGGCTTCCTGGTCCTGGATGGCGCCCACAACCCGCGGATTATGCAGTTCGGCCTCCGCTTCCAGTTCTAATCATCAGATCCTCCCACTACCACCACAGGCGGCGCTCACCTGCGCGGCCTGTGGTTGGTAGGCATCTTTTCTCTTGGATTCCAAGCCGCCCTCCACGCCGCGGCTCTTCGCCCGTAATAAACCGCATAACCAGTGGCTACGGTAGCTATTGACGACAAGGTATTTTCGTGCTACCGTTTCCCATGGTACTTCGCCCTATCCATCCCGCCGCCCGCTGCTCGATTCTTCCCTCGCCCGCCCGGCCCGCCCAGTCCTCAACCCACTGTCGTCGCCAGACCATGAAATGCAACTTTTCCCTCCCTCCCAAACCTAAACCACTTAGAATGAATGCACTACGCACTCTTTCGCAAAATTACCAAATACGCGCGAAACGCGTCCCTTTGTTTTCAATCGCTTACATACTCTTCTTAATTTACAATTCGCGATATCTCCAGCATTTTCTTGGCCTTGCGCACTCTTTGCCAAAAACACCGGGGGTGGGGGTACCCTCTGCCCAACCGTCTTTCGCTTTTGTTTCGCGCTCCAGATTTTTCTGGCTGGCCCTCCAGACCGGAGTAGAATGCGCCTTATGAACCGCATCATGAACCGACGAACCTTCATCAACTCCACCATCGCAGCCAGCACCTTGCTGGCTTGCACCAAGTCTTGGGCCGGCGTTCCGCCGTCCGCTGAACCGGACCGCCGCGTCTCGCCTATTGGGCTGCAGCTCTACACCGTTCGCGAACTGATGAAGACGGACTTCGCGGGCACGCTGGCACAGGTCGCCGCGGTCGGATACAAAGAAGTCGAAATGGCCGGCTATTTCAATCACTCGCCGAAAGACGTGCGCGCCATGCTCGACAGCCACGGCCTGACCTCGCCTTCTTCGCACATTGATTACAAGGTTTGGGAAACGTCCGTTCCCTCGATCATCGAAGGCGCGCACATCATGGGGCAAAAATATTTGGTCTGTGCCTGGATCGACGAAAAACAGCGCAACGCACCCGGCGGCTGGAAGCGCGCCGCCGACCTATTCAACCGCGTCGGCGAAGAATGCAAAAAAGCGGGCATTCAGTTTTGCTATCACAATCACACTTTTGAATTCCAGCCCTCGCCCACTCTGGGCGGCAAGTCGCCTTACGACTTTTTCCTGGAGAACACCGATCCAAGTCTGGTGAAAATGGAAATGGATCTCTGTTGGATCACCGTGGCGGGCGGCGATCCGCTGGCCTATTTTAATAAGTACCCGGGCCGCTTTCCGATGGTCCACGTGAAGGATTGGAAAGGCCAGGGCGGCACGATGGCCGACCAATCCACCCGTATGGCTAACGTGGGTCAGGGATCCATCGACTGGAAACACATTTTTGCGAACGCCGGCCAAGCGGGCATCCAGCACTATTTTGTGGAGAACGATGAGGCGAAGGGCATCGACGACATCCGCATCAGCTATAACTATCTGAACGAGCTGCGCTACTAAAGCGCCGGTTACGTCTCCTGCGGCAAGGGTGGGCAACCGGGAAATTCGCGCAAGGAAGTATTTCCAATATATTGCAAATCTGCGATGCCAATTTTGCTGGTATAAAAAGCGTCGCAAGTCATGTTGCGCAGCAGCGCAAAAAAGGCCACGCCCTGGCTGAGCGCCGGATCTTTGACGGCGTTGGCGCGGTAAGCGATCGAATCCATCGCTTCGCTCTTTTGCTGCGGCGTGCATTGCAGAAACACGTTTCCGTAGCGGTCGCCGCAATATCCATCCAGCCAAAAAATGCCGCCGCCAATTCCCAGCTGAAACTTCTCATTCTCGCTGCTCAACAAATCGATAAATTCCGGCGCCCCGCCCTCCACCGCACCGCCGGAATGCTCATCCTTGGGAATGATGGCGTCGCAGAGAAACGTCAGCGTGGCGTACTGATGCGCCGAGAAATACTTTGGCGCATATTTTGCGGCAGGCGCGGTTCCCTTCTCCGTGCGCACCAGTTGATGAATATATTCAGCGGCTTCCGCGGGGATCACCTGCAAGACGGAGCCGCCGGCAGCGCCAATGGCTAGATTCTTCAGAATATCCCGGCGCGAAATTTCCGTACTCATCAGAGATTTCCCTTCTTCGCCTCATCGAGCAGATGTTCTGAAGCCCGCCAGGACAGCGCCATAATCGTAAGCGTCGGATTCTTGTCCGGATTGGTCACCAGCGGCGCGCCGTCGGTAACGAAAACATTCTTAATATCGTGGGCCTGACAATAAGAATTCAGCACCGACGTTTTCGGGTCCGCCCCCATCCGCGCGGTCCCCACTTCATGAATAATTTTTCCGCCCTCCAGAATGCCAAACGGGTATGGCCCGTCAATGCGCGTCTTGGTCTGATATTCTCCACCCATGGTTTCGATGATCGAGCGGAAGGTCTCCTGCATGTCGCGCGCCTGGCGTAATTCGTATTCCGACCAGCGGAAGTGGAAACGCAAGACGGGAATGCCCCATTGGTCGACGACGTCGGGATCGATCTCGCAGTAGGTGTCGGGATTCGGAATCATCTCACCACGCCCGGAAAACCCAACGGTGGTGCCATACGATTTGCGCGCTTTAGCTTTCAGCGCCGCGCCGTAGCCCTCTTCCCGATGGCACAAATGGCGGAACATCCCCACGCCCGGCATGTCCCTTCCGCCGCCGATTTCAATATGGTAGCCGCGCGGAAAATCATTCTGGCGATCGAATTTCCACCAGGGAATGTACATGTGCATTCCGCCCGTGCCGTCATGGTTGTGTGGCGGCATTCTTTCGAGCGCGGGTACAATTCCCCAGCCGTCGCTGCCGACCGAGTCCGTGAGATATTTTCCGACAGTGCCGGAAGAGTTCGCCAGGCCGTTTGGAAACGTTGCGGATTTTGAATTGAGCAACAGGCGCGCAGATTCGCAGGCGCTGGCAGCAACGACGACGGCACGCGCGCTGATGCGTCGTTCCGTTAGCGTGGCCTTATCGATGTACGAAACCCCGGTGGCTTTGCCGTCGGGGCCCACGGTGATTTCTCGCGCCATGGCGCCGGTGACCAGCGTCAAGCGTCCCGTTTCCATGGCCGGCGGAATCAGCACCTGGCTGGAACTGAAATTGGAGCCGGTGATGCAGCCGCGTCCGCACTGGCCGCAGTAATGGCAAGGCAGGCGGCCGTTGATAGAGCGCGTCAAAACCGCGAGGCGCGACGGGATGCAGATAATGTCTAATTTGTCGCAAGCTTTCTTAATCATAAGCTCGGTGCAGCGTGGTTTGGGTGGCGGAAGAAACACGCCATCGGGAGCGCTGGAGACATTTTCCTTGGTGCCGAAAACGCCGATATAACCTTCCACCTTGTCATAGTACGGGGAGAGGTCTTCGTAGCTGATCGGCCAATCGTCACCGAGGCCGTCCCGCGAGCCAGATTGGAAATCGATGGGAGAAAAGCGCAGCGCGATGCGACCCCAATGATTGGTGCGTCCACCGACGATGCGGGAACGAAACCACTGGAAATTCGCGCCTGGGGCAGAGGTGTACGGTTCTCCGCTAATATTCCACGCGCCGTTGGGAGCGAGAAATTCGCCGAAGTTCTCGCTGGCATGTCCGCCGACGCCCGCGCCGCGATGCGGCAGTTCATAGGGCCACATGAGCATTTTGAAGTCTCTATCGGGATGGACGTCGGGGCCGGCCTCCAGCATGGCGACGCTGAGGCCGCCTTCGGTGAGAATCTTGGCGGCCATGCCGCCGCCCGCGCCGGATCCGATGATGCATACGTCGTAAGTCTTAGGAGAGCGAGCCACTTGGGCCATGGGAATAAACTACTACAACTCGCCTTTCTTCATCTGCGAAACCGCGTAGTCCGCGGCGCGAGCTGTCAGGGCCATGTAGGTCAGCGAGGGATTGACGCAGGCGGAGGAGGTCATGCACGCGCCATCCGGCATGAAGAGGTTTTTCACATCGTGCGCCTGGTTGTAGGCGTTGAGTACTGAGGTCTTTGGGTCACGTCCCATGCGCGCGGTGCCCATTTCGTGAATGGTGAGCCCGGGCGGATTATTTTCGATGAACGGGCGAATTTCCGTGGCGCCCGCGGCGGCCAGCATTTCCGCAGCTTCGGTGGACATGTCGTGCAGCAAGGCGTTTTCATTGGCGCCAAAAGCGCAGTTGATCTTAACCGTGGGAATGCCCCACGCATCTTTTTGCTCCGGGTTGATTTCAAGATAATTATCGGGATTGGGCAGGCATTCCCCGAAACCATACAAACCGAGATGCCACGCACCTGGGCGGCGCAGCCCGTTTTTGAAATCCGCGCCGAGGCCCGGCGCACTAATGCCGCGCGTCCAACTCTCGCGGAATCCTCCGCCCTGAAAGCCGTAGCCGCGCAAGAAGGCACTCTGTTTGGTTTTGACATTCCTAAAACGGGGAACGTAGATGCCGTTCGGGCGATTGCCAAAATCTTCCTGGTCTTCGTGGCCGGGGATGGCGCCCTGCGCGCCGGCGCCCATGACGTGATCCATGATATTGCGGCCCACCTGGCCGCTGGAGTTAGCGAGTCCGGCGGGAAATTCGCGGCTGGTGGAATTGAGCAGGATGCGCGCGGATTCCAGCGCGGACGCGCAAACAAAAATGATCTTGCCATAAAATTCGAGCGCCTGACGATCTTGCCCGTCGACGACGCGCGCCCCAGTGACCCGGCGCGAGCCGGGGTCGAAAATCAGGCTGTGAACAACGCTGTAGGGACGAAGCGTAAGCCTGCCGGTCTTTTCCGCCGCCGGCAGCGTGGAGTTCAAGCTGCTGAAATAAGAGCGGGTGATGCAGCCGCGATGACAGACGCCGCAATAGTGGCACGCCGCGCGGCCTTTATGCACTTGCGTGAGAACGGCAGAGCGCCCGATGGTCAGGATGCGACCGTCGTCAAAATGTTTCGGAATCGCTTCCTTCAAGACGCGCTCCGCGCAATTCATCTCCATGGGTGGCAGGAATTTTCCGTCAGGAAGCTGCGGCAGTCCTTCCAACTGGCCGCTGATGCCGGCGAATTCCTCAACGTAGTCGTACCATGGCTCGATGTCTTTGTAACGGATGGGCCAATCGACCGCGATGCCTTCGCGGAGATTGGCCTCAAAATCCAAATCACTCCAGCGATAGCTTTGGCGTCCCCAGGTGATGGACTTGCCGCCAACCTGGCGGCCGCGGATCCAGGCGAAAGGTTTTCCGGGAGGGGTGGTGAAGGGATTCTCCAGGTCGTTGACGAAAAATTTGTTCGAGTATTCGTCGCAGGCGTAATAACACTCGCGCTGAATGGGCTGCGTACGCTCACGTTCTTCGCGGTTATCCCAGCCGCGAAATTTCAGTTCCCAGGATGGCACGTGCTCGACGTAGTCCCGTTCCGGAACGATGGGACGGCCGGCTTCGAGGACCAGCACCTTTAGACCTTTTTCCGTCAGCTCTTTGGCCGCCCATCCACCGGTGATGCCGGATCCGATTACGATGGCGTCGTATTCTACTTTTGGCATTTCGCTGGTGCCCCCGTTGGTCAAAGCTTGTTGACGTCTGCGACCAGCCTGCAGCCGTGATAAGAGCCAGGGATAATTTCCTTCTTCAATTCCTGGGTAAAGCCGATTTCTGAGGTGTAGTAGCCGAAGAGCGTGAGGCGTTTGAAAACGCCGAAGAAGTTGCCCTGCAACTGCTGGTCGCGGTCTTGGTGGGCCGTGTGGTGCGGCTTAGGCAAATGTTCCACTCTGGCCCATTCTTCATCCATCGCGCGCAGCAGGGACTCTTGCTGCGCGGCGGCGCTGTCGGCAAAGGCCTTGCCAAACAGTTGCTCGCTGCGTTCGTCGACGCCGGCCAGTCCTTGCAAAAAAGTTTTTCGCTCGTCGTCGGTCGCCCAGTCCGTCAAGATGACGTCGATAAATTCGTTCACCTTGGCGCCCTGGGCGCCGGGAGTTTCGGTTTGCGGAAGAATCATCTCGGCCATGACGGTAACGGTCGCGTTCTGACGGGCATCCAGGGAGCGCAACGCGCCGCCGGACGCGGCTTGCGATTCGCGCATGGCGTTGTGCATGAGCGCGATGACGCTCGGACCCACGGCAGGCATTACCGCGCCCGCGGCCAGCAAACGAAATAGTTCCCGGCGCTGCATCGACACAACCTCCCGCAATCAGAAAAGCACCGCCCAGAAGACGGCTTGTACAACGGCACTACGCAGAAGCCACTAATTCGCGCGCGGCGCGTAATGAGGCTACGGTGTCGCCGGTGGAGATAAATTCCATGGCGGCGTAATGGTGATAATTCAGTTCGCGAAGCTTGCGGAAAATATTGGAATAGTTGATTTCACCGGTGCCCGGTTCGTGGCGTCCGGGGACGTCGGCGATATGCACGAGGCCCACGACATCGATATTTTTTTCGAGCTTTTCGATCAGATTGCCTTCCGCAATCTGTTCGTGGAAAAAATCGTAAAGAAATTTTACGTTTCCCCGGCCCGTTTCGCGAACGACGTCAAAACCTTCGGCTACCGAGGTCAGGAAATATTTTGGATTTTCCTCGGGGTCGATATTTTCGATCAGCACTTCGACATTCTTTGCGGCGGCAAGGTCCGCGGCGGCTTTGAGGGCTTCGACGCAGTTGGCGTGCATCTGGGAGTGGCTCAAGCCATCGACACGATTGCCGGAAAGCAAAATCAGCTTATTGCACTGCAACTCTTCCATGCGAACCAGGTGCGCCTGGATTTCTTTCAATAAGGCATCTCGCTGCGCGGGATCGACGAGGCTGCTGGAAATGCCGCTGGTGGCGTCAAAGGCGATGCCCAGCGCTTCTCGTTGTTTGCGGACGCGGGCGTAATCTTCTTTTGTCCAATCCTTAAATTCGCCCACAAGTTCCGCGGCGTGATAGCCGGCTTGCGCGACGATTTCGAGGCGCTGGTCAAAGGGCAGGTCACGGCGCACGGTCCACAACATCACCGAGAGCGGAAAGGGCGGCTGAGCCGCGTCTGGAAGGGCGCCGGGTTGAGTCTTAGAGGCGAAAGCGGGCGCCGTTAGACCGGGAGCAATGAAAACCGATGCCGCACACGAGCCCAAAAATTGTCTCCGTCGCATGTCAGGAGCCCAATATTTCGTCGCGCACGTTTTTCAAGACGTAGGCGGCACGCTCGACCCCGACAGGGCCGCTTAAGATGGGATCTTCATTCTCAATGCTGAGAACGCCCTCATAACCCACATCCATATAGGCCTGGATAACGAATTTCCATAGGCTGGCGCTATGCCCGTAGCCGACGGCACGAAACGTTTCCGAAGCGAGCGCGAGATCGTTGGCTTCAAAGGAAAAATTCAGGACGCCGTATCGATTGACGTTGTCCGGGAAGAAAACCGTGTCTTTCATGTGCGCGTGATAAATGGCACCCTGTTTACCGAGGAAATGAATGACTTCGACGGGATCGCAACCCTGCCAAAAAAGATGGCTTAGATCGTTGTTGGCGCCGATTTCTTCACCAACCGCTTCGCGCAGCCGAATTAACGTGCGCGGATTGTACACCACGAAATTGGGATGCATTTCGAGCGCCAGGCGATGGATGCCGTGTTCGCGGGCAAATTTGGCGGCTTCCTTCCAGTAGGGAACGACCTTTTCTTTCCATTGCCAGTCGAGCGCGACGGCGTATTCGGGCGGCCATCGATAGGTAATCCAATTCGGCTGAGTATCCGTGGGCGCGCCACCGGGGCAGCCGGAGAAGCCTACAATTACTTTCACGCCCAACATTTCGGCGAGCAGCACCGTCTTGCGGAAGGTGTCCCGGTCTTTGGCAGCGTGCATCGCGTCGGGGTGGAGGGGATTGCCGTGGCAACTCAGAGTGGCGACCTGAATATTGCGATCCGTGAATTTTTTCTGCCACGCTTTGGCCTTCGCGGGATCGGCGACCAGTTCATCGAGGGGGCAATGTTTGTTGTCAGGATATCCGCCGGTACCGATTTCCATGACTTCGAGGCCGAGAGCCGTGACGCGGTCGAGCATTTCGTCGATGGAAAGATCGGCGTAGACAGGGTCGAAGACACCGATGGGAATCTTGCGAAGCTTGCGGCTGGCGGCCGTCGTGCCCTGTTTCGGGGATTCATTGCCAATCACGGGCCAGTTGGGCATGGCCGGCGGGTTTGTGCCTTTGGCGAACGTACTCGCAGGTACGGCCGTAGCCAGAAGGCCCCCGCCACCAGCGGCAAGAAATTTTCGGCGATCCATCGCTTGGACACGTTGGGCTTGGACTTGTTGCGTTTTCATTACAGCGACTCCCTCGACGAAGTGCGTTCCATGGTGCACCAGCGGTTCGGGGCATTATACGCCCGAGAGCACCCGCGGCAAGCAGGTAAATCGTTCTTTTATTGGCGTTTTGGCGAGAAGCGTCGTGGCGGACGGGGGCCCTTCCGGGGCGCACTTAGGAGTGAGCTGAAGTGTCTGAGCGCTTTCGCACTTCAGCGGCGCTTAAGCTCCTGCAGCGGAGGAATCGACTGGGCCGCAGTGACGGCAGCTTCCGGGAGATTTTTCTTGTGGAGCAGCGCGTCCACCACCATTTCAATGGCTTGGCCAGCCGTTGGAGGAATGAAAATGGTTGCGGCGAGCAAACCGCTGCTTACCCAAGCCTGGCCGTTCTTGGGTATTCCGTCGCAGCCGAGATAGGGCAGATTGAGCCAGCGGTCGCGATCCAATTCCGGTAACTCCTGAAAGGCTGTGCGCGCACCGATGGCCATGGAGTCGTTTTGCGCCGCAATCAGGTCGACGGTGGATCGCTGCGAGGTCATTAATTTAAGCCAGGAGCGCACGGCTTTTTGCGAGCTATCTTCGGTCCATTGTCCTTTAAGAATGGACACGTGAATATTGGCTGGCCGCGCCTGTTGCATTCCGGCGGCGCGCTCTTTGGCGGCAAAGTGTTCGGTTGGTCCCTGAATGTAGAGGACGGAGCCGCCTTGCGGAAGCAGCGCGGCGAACTGGCGTCCTTGAATGCGGCCAATTTCGTATTGATCGGGACCGAGAGAGAAAATTGGGGCGGTAGAGGTCTTTCGCAATTCGCTAATGTAGGTGGCTTCGCGATTCAGGACGGCCCAGGCAATTCCGGCGCTGACCGCGGCACGGGCCGCTTGCGAGAGCGCGGTACCTCCAGCAGGTTCGAAGATGACGGCATGAGGGCGCACGGCCGGCGGAGACTGTACGGCTTTGAGGATTTGCGTGCTTTGCGTGATGGCGTCGTTGCCGGCATACACCACCTGCAGTTCGACGTTGAGTTTACGCGCGGCTTGCTCTGCGGATTCCGCCTGTTCTATCTGGTAGTCGTTGTCGCTGGTGATTAAAGCAACCAAAAAGCGCAGTTTACTCATGTTTTGGGAGCGCCGTGCCTCTTCGAGTTGAGAGCGTACGCCAGAAGCGACAAAAACTCCACCGCAGGCTCGACACAAAGCAAATTTGCAAAACTAGCAAATTCGCGCATCCCTTCAACGAGGCCGGAGATCCCCAAGAGCGGGAATGGAACGTGGGACGGTCAGCGCGGATTCTGGAAGTTTCTTGCCGTTTTGCAAGGCGTCGACCAGCATGGCGATGGCTTGGCCGGCGTTGGGAGGCACGAAGACCGTGGCGGCGAGCAGACCACTCTTCACCCAAGCCTGGCCGGTCTTGGGTAAGCCGTCGCAGCCGAGATAAGGAAGCTTGAGCCAGCGTTCGCGATCCGCGTCTGCGGGCAATTCCTCGAAGGCCTTGCGCGCGCCGATGGCCATGGAATCGTCTTGTGCGGCGATCAAGTCGATGGCGGAACGACGGGAAGTCGACAATTTCAGCCAGGAACGCACGGATTTCTGCGCGCTCTCTTCGGTCCACTGGCCTTTAACCACCGTCGCCTGAATATTCGCGGGCTTGGTTTGCTGCATGCCCGCGGTGCGTTCCTTGGCGGCGGAATTTTCCGTAGGGCCCTGGATATACAGAATGGAGCCGCCTTGCGGAAGAAGCGCGGCGATTTGGCGGCCTTGAATACGGCCGATTTCCACGTGGTCGGAGCTGAGGGAAAACAGTGGAGCGCTGGCGGTTTTGCGCAATTCCGCGAGGTACGCGGCTTCGCGATTCAAAATGGCCCAAGCGATGCCTGCACTGGCCGCGGCGCGGGCCACCTGGGGAAGCGCCGTACCACCCACGGGCTCGAAGATCACCGCGTGCGGCCGGAGGTTCACGGCAGACTGAATGGCTTTTAAGATTTGCGTGCTTTGATTGATGGCGTCGTTGGCCGCATAACAAATTTGCAGATCGACGTTAAGTTTACGGGCGGCACTTTCGGCGGATTCCGCTTGTTCGGTTTGGTAATCGTTTTCGTCGGTGGTTAGCGAAACAAAAAAACGGAGTTGGGTCATGTGTGGGAGCAAAGCATTTCCAAATGGCGGCCCGCGTTGCGGGCTCTGCAACAATCCTAGCGCGAAGCGAAATCAGCAACGATATTTTAGATGGACGCTGCGTCGTTTCCAGAAACAAAGGCGCTTACTACTACTTTACCGGTTTACTTGGGAGGCGCGATCATCTCCATGGCCCAGATGGCGGCGGGCCGCATATACATGGAAGCACGGTAATTTCCGGTGATGTCCCAGGCTTCCGGGGTGCGGAACCAGTAGCCTTTGGTTTCATAGCTGGTGTGGTAGATACCCCAGGCGGTTTTGTAGGCTTCGTCCTTCATGCCTTCCTCGAGCAGCAGCGCCGCGACGCCAAAGGTGGTGCCGGTCCAGACTTCCTGCACTTGTTCGTTCGTTTTCACCAGCGTCCCGTCCGGGGCCATCCCGTTTACGGCGCCCATGGTGGCGCCGGCGAATTTTTTTACATTGAAGTCGAAAATTTTTTGGGCGGCGCTTTTTTGCATTTGCGGCGGCACGATATCGCCCAAACCGGTCATGGTGGCGTACCACTGGCCGGCCAGTTGGTCCGCTTGGATGTCGTCTTTGTAGACGCTTTCAGTATCGTAAAGGAAATATTCACCGCTCCACAATTTTTTTACGTAGCTGGCTTGCGCCTTGGCAAAGAGCTCGTGGTATTGGCGCGCCTTTTCAGGTTCGCCGAGCTGCTCGGCAATTTCTTCGGCGGCGCGCAGAGAAGCAAGATACAGTCCGCCGGAATAAGCGCTGGGACCGCGGACGACCCATTCGTCGTAGGTCTGATCCGGATAGCCTTGATTCTCCGGCAGGCCGTCGCCGTCGGTGTCATATTTGCGAAGATATTCGAGGGCTTCCTGGACGGCGGGCCAAGTGGTGCGAAGAAAATCCTGATCTTTGCCTCCAGTAAAAACGTAGTCACGATAAATCATCAAAACGAATTTTGGATTTAGATCCTTCCAGCCGTTGGTGTCTTGCCAACTGAACTGATTGATTTGTACGAAAGGATCTTCTTCAGGAACACCCAGATCGTGCGGAACCGCGCCTTGAGCTTTGCGTATGCGGAATGCCGGGGCGTGTGTCTGCTGGGATTTCCAGACCCAAGCCATTTTCTCGGGATAATTTTTGGAAACGGTGTCCGCAAATTCCCGCATCACGTTTTTTTCAATTTGCGGCCAGAATTTTAGCAGTGGCATCGAGCCGTAAAAGCGCACATCGGAAGTTTCGTAGTAAGGATAGTCGTAGCACTCCATGAAGGAATAGACCGGCGTGGCCTTTGGATCGCCGCCGAATTCGCGGCCCCAGAAGGTGCCGGAGTCGGCGAGCACGTACATTTCATTGAAGAGCATGCCGCGATACCAGAGTGGTTTGGACTGGTCATTGATATAGGGAGCTTGCCAGGCGGAGATGGCGGCACTCCAGGAAGCGGCATTTTGCAGGGCGTCGCGAGCGATGGCCCAGGCGTTGTGGCCGTCAGTTCCATAAAAATCCGTATACCGGCGATGCCACTGGCGGCCGGACCCGAATTTTACGACCGGCAGATCCCAGGAGATGACTATGGGGACGACGCGTTTCTCGTGCGGCTCAAGCGTGAAACGCACAGCGATGGCGCCAGCGAGCGGTTCGTCGCTGCTGGTGTAGGTATTGTCGCTATTGGACAGGCGGCCGTCTTTGGCGAACGGTTCCCACACGGATTTGCCGTCGCTACGGGTGTCGAAGGTGGTTTGATACGTGACTTCCACGCCGGGAGTTTCGAGAGCGGCGATGGAAAGTTGGCCATCCCAGGGTTCTCGCACCGGGCCGACATGGTCGCGATCGAAGATGATGCCCTTCATGGTCCCGGCCGGGCCCAACGATTCGGTGGCGACGCGATTGAAGTTTCCCTGACTGAGGCCACCGCTGAAATCGTGACCGAAGGTTCGTAACCAGCCGAGCATATTGGTCCAGGAGAGCAGCACGGAGACGGTGACGCGCTTATCGGTGGGATTCTCGGCATGCCAGCGATACACCGCTACCGGATAACTGGTCTCCTTATAGTTTTCCGGAAGGATAGGAGAAAATTGTTCCAGAACCACGCGAGCGGGAAATTTGCTGTAGCGATAGTCGAACCAGGACTTGGGATAAAGCGCAGCGTATTCGCCAGCACCCACGGGATAGTCCCATCTCCAGGAGCTCAGAGATGGACCAGCGGGATGAGCGGCCGTGAGCACTTGCGCGAAACCTTCAGCGTCGCCCTCGGATTTTTGGAACATGGCGAACTCGTCGGCCCAGACGGTTTGATATTTGTGGATGCCGGGCTGTAAGTGCCAGCGCGCGAAGTCGCCGCGATAAGTGCGTGAGAAAGTGCCGGCCCCGAAGCCGCCGACGGGCGCCCCTTGCCAATAACCGTCGTCAATGTGCGTGGCCTCGAGGCCGGGCTTTTTAGTTCCGGCGTTTTCGAGAGGCGCGCCGATCGGGCGCTTCCATGCGGCGGCGGGAATATCGTCCTGCGCATGCGCGAAAGGCGGCATGCAAGCCCAGAGCAGCAGAACGCAGCCGCATGAAATTTTGCGCGTGGACATCTAGCCTCCGAAGATGATTAGGAACAAGAAAGTACCGAGCGTCTCTGGCCGGGGAAGGATGTTATAGAATAACGATATTTTAGGCAAGTGCTGCGAGTATGCCTGTGTGTCTTAGTGGCCACCGCCCTCGCACAAGAAGGCGCACTCGTGCCGCACTCAAGGTATACAGGATGGTTGTCGCCGGGGTGGCCGTCGCTGGATCGAAGCTCAATTCCGACACTAGACAATCTTCTACTTGCAACATTCGCTTCGTCCGCAACAGATTTTTGGGGAAATGACCCCCCACTTCTGCTGAACTATAATTGATGCGGAGCCTGCGGCGATGTGCGGCGCAGAACTCCGGGACTTTTGAATGGCTCATCCGTTGACGCGCAATCGGAACAGTATCTCCGGCGGTACCGTAGCAAGTACAACTAGCCACATAACACCGGTGTGGATCACTGGGTCGGGAGCGGCGCAGGGCTCGCGCACAGTGGCCTCCGAAGCAGTCGACCTCGCGTTCGGTATGCCCGCGGGAAAATTGCGACGGCGGGCGGGAATTGCGTCGCTGGCGTATGCCGACGAAGGCGAGAATGAGCTCTCGCTGGGCACCAGTGCGGCGCAGCAAGCGTTGTGCGCGTCTGGCGCGAACGCCGTGCAACCGGACTGGATCATCGCCACCAGTGAGACGCATCATAACTATCCGTCGCTGGCACCGCAGATCCACTCCAAACTTTCTGTTCCGGAAGATTGCGGAGCGCTGGATGTGGGTGGCGGTTGTTTGGGCCTGCTAAATGCCTTCGTGGTGGCGCAATCGCTCATCGCGGGCGGACAAGCGCAAACCGTGGTGGTGGTCAGCGCGGACGTGCACAGCCGCACGCTGACACCCGGACGGGTGGCCGGCGAATTCGGCGGTCTCTTTGGCGACGGAGCCAGTGCGTTTCTGCTGCGCGCGGCAAACGGTCCTGGCGAAGCGGCCAATTACATCCTGGGAGAGTTTTGTTTCGGTTGTGCAGGTCAATACGCCGGTGCCGTTTGTGTTAGCGACGACAAGGATGGCGGCTTGAACCTGCAATTTGACGGCGACTCACTATCCCGCGCAGCCATCAGCCGCATCGAGAAGGTGATCGCCGCAGTGGAACTCCGCAGCGGCATTGACCGCTCCGAGGCGGGGGCCTTCGCCACGCATCAGCCAAATCCGCGGCTGATGACGCTGGTGGCCAAACAGTGCGGATTATCGGAATCGCTTTTTCCGGAGGTCGCACGGACCTGGGGAAATCTTGGTTCTTCCACTTGCGGCACGGCTCTACACCTGGCCTTGAAAGCGGCAGCCGTTCAGCGGTCCGGGAAGCCGATTTTTTTGGCATCGCTGGGGCCCGGACTCCTGTTTGGGGGAGGATGGCTGACGGCTGGTGGTCCTCTGTAGATTGCGAGCGTGACTTGTTACCTTTTGTAACACCGCCGCTGAGATGGCCTTCTTCCTAACCCCTGCGTTCCTCTTAAACCACTACAAATAAATCACTTACAAGTTGTCCCCAGCTGGCTTTCTACGTGCATCTCTCGTACCCGGAACTAGCGCGCGTGGCCGCGCTTATAGGAGCTGGGTGATGGCACGAAATTCGCACCGCAGGCAAGAGGGTAGCTCGATCGTGGAACTGGTGACCGTGGTGGCGATCATGTTGACGCTGTCCGGTATGGCCATCATATCGACCAACAGAACCACCGGGAACAGCAGCGCCAACGCCGCCAATGACACCGTGGTGGACGCCATGCGTCAGGGCCGGCAACTAGCCATCTCCAAACGCCGCAACGTGCTGGTCACTTTCACCGGCACCAACACCATAACCTTAGCGGTGCAGCCGCTGCCCACCGATCCAGCACCCACGCCAATCACACCCGTCCAACTGAATAACGGCGTGCCGGGCGGTTTGCAGTTCTACCTGATGCCTGGCCTGCCAAACACTCCAATGGGCCCGCTGGGTTTTGGAAATAACAACGCTATCGACTTGGAGCCTGTCAACGGCGGCGCCGTGGGAAACGCCATCATGTTTACCACCTCGGGAAGTTTGGTGGGGGCAGGCGGCGCGGCTCCGGCGAACTACTATGCGGTCGGGAACAACGATCCGGTGAACGCGACGATCTACATCGGCGTGGCCGGAACTCCGGGCACCGCGCGAGCGATCACCGTGGTGGGCGCCACCGGGCGAGTGCGCTCGTACTACTGGGTCGGAAACTCCTGGCAGCAATAGAGAGAAAAATATGAGACCGCTAAACAAAACGGTACGTCGGCAGTCGGGATTTACGCTACTGGAAGCCATGCTTTCCATCGTGGTGCTGTCCGTGGGCGTGTTGGGCCTGGCCGCGGTTTATGGCCAGGGAATCTTTTATGCGGCGCACGCGCAGTACGACTACATCGCGGAAAAAAAAGCCGAACAGGCAATCGAGGCGATGTTCACCGCGCGCGATATCAAGTCGCTTACCTGGACGAATATTCAGAACGTCAGCCAGGGCGGAGTATTCGTGGACGGCCCCTCGAAAATGTTGGTTCCAGGTCCTGACGGCCTGGTGGGTACGCAGGCCGATATTGGATCCGCGGATGAAGTGATCATCACCGGCCCGGGACCCGACGGAATTTTCGGAACACCCGATGACACGACGGTGGATTTGAATCCCTGGATGACGCGCACCATCGCCATCTCGCCGGTGATCGTCGGAGCTACCGCCGAGCCCAACCTACGGCAGGTCACCGTGACGATTACCTACACCATGGGCAGCCAAAAAAAGACCTACACCTTGATTAGCTATATCTCGGCGTTCGCCTGAGTCCGCCGGCAGTTTACTTTCACGGCAGTGCCGCTAACCGCGGGAGGAATGGAAAGACAGATATGAAATTATCGCGCAGCAAGAGACACGCAGGATTCACGATCATTGAATTTACCATCGCCATGGCGGTCACGTCGGTGGCGTTGGCGGCAACGGTGTTGGCCTTCACCAACGCCACGCAAGCCAATCAAAACGTCGCGCTGCGCGAGGATGTCGCCGACAACATGCGCGCCGGACTGAACCTAATGGAGCAGGACCTGATTCAAACCGGCACGGGAATCCCCACCGGCGGCATCAGCATTCCCGCGGCAGGGCCAAATGGCGCATGCACCACGGGATACTCGAACATAACCCGGCCATTGCTGAACGCCACGACAGTTTTTCCGCACTGCAACGTAGTTCTGCCGGCCATCGAGCCGGGATATCAACTGGGGCCGCCGGTCACCGCACCGGACGCGACTTCACTGGTCAACACCGACATCGTCACCATGATGTATCAGGACAACAGCTTAAATTTGGGCCAGTACCCCATTTATTTACCCGTGGGAAGCGGAGCGCCGGGCAACAACGGAGGTTGCGCCGGCTCCATTAGCGCCACCGGAGCGTCCGCGCAGTTCGATGCCAACTGTGTCGTTTCGCCGAGTCCATCCGGCGCCACCATCAATGCCGGTGACTTGATCATGTTCAGTAACGCCAACGGCAACGCGCTGGTGTACGTAACCAGCGTCGCCTGGCCGACGGTATTTTTCAATGCAAACGATCCCTTCGCACTGAATCAGACCGGTCTGCCCAGCGGTACGTTGATACAGCTACAGAACGCCGGCGGCACGTATCCTCCCACCACTGCCGAGCGCGTCACCATGATCACCTATTATCTGGACAACGTCAGCGTCGCGGGTCACGTCGAGCTGATTCGGCGGATCAATTTCAACGCCGGACAGACCGTGGGCGACACCATCGAAGATCTGCATTTCACCTACAACTTCAACGACGGAATCGCTGTGAATGAGACCAGCGTGCCGGCAGGCTATTCGGAAAATCAGATTCGTTCCATAAATGTCTACGTCGGCGGACGCTCGGATACGGTGTACACGCAATCCGGAAAATATATCCGCTCCACCACACAAACACAGATCAGCCTGCGCAGCATGGCGTACGCGAACGCGTTCCCATAGACCGCCGCGTATATACACGCAACAAAGCGCGCGGTCGCGCGACTATCTGACTAGAAGGGGAATTGAGACATGAGCGTCACGAAAAAAATCCGTCCAGGCCAGTCCGGCATCGCCCTGCTGACCACCATCTTGCTGATGCTGCTGATGTCCAGCCTGCTGGTCGGCTTCATCTTGCTCATCAACTCCGGCCAGAAGCTGAGCGGAATCAACAACGACTACGGCACCGCATTCTACGCCGCGGAAGCGGGCATGGAGAAACTCACGGCAGATTTGGGCACATTATTCGACGCCAACTACGCGCCTCCCACCGCGGCGATCACCGCCTTGGACAATAACCCTCCGCAAATCGCGGGCATCACCTATCAGACCGCCAATGGTGGCGCGGGATATACGATCACCAGCCCGAACCCCGTGGATGGCAACGGAAATTACCTGCCGACCGTAACGCAGATTAGTTCCGGCCCGTATCAGGGCATGACCGCCCTGGCCACTCCGTATGTTTTGAATGTAACGGCGCGCACGGCGCAAGGTTCGGAAGTGAAGCTGCAGCGTACCACCCAGACGGTCGGCATTCCGATGTTTCAATTCGGCGTTTTCTGCGATCCGGATTGCAGTTTCTTCGCCGGTCCTAACTTCAACTTCGGTGGCCGCACGCACACCAACGGCAATCTCTGGCTCGCTTCGGGCAGCACGTTGACGATGTCTGACCGCGTCACCGCGTATAAAGACGTCATCCGCTTCACGCTCGAAAATGGCCATCCGGTTTCCGACAATTACACCGGGACCGTCAGCGTCTACACCGGTGCCGGTACGCGGGTACTGGGTACCAACGAAGGCAGCTTGACGCAGGGATTTGGCAGCCCAGGAAATACGAATTGGCCCAGCATCTCAACGGGTGCCACATATTACGCGGGGAATCTTCGCAACGGTCTTGGGAGCTCCGCGCCAACGCTTTCCACGGGCGCAGAACAACTGCAACTGGGCATCGTGACCCTCGGAGCCGGCGCCACGCAACCGATCGACGTGATTCGCCGTCCAGTTTCCAACGAAGCCTCCTCGGTCACGCAAGATCGCTACTTCGCTCAAGCGAGTCTAAAGATTCTGCTTTCCGACAATCCGAACGACCTTATTGGTGGCGGCGCCGGTATCCCGTGCACCACCACGACGCAGCCGTACAACTTGGCGCATCTAAACCCCGCATACCTGGGTACCGACGCGAACACGGCCACGATCAAGGCTAACCTCACTGCTCACGGCGAAACGTTCGTGCCTCTGGCCACCTCCGGCGCCGTGTTGGCCACCTATACTCCTTCGACGCGATCCATCGCTGGAAACCCTGCAACGACCCCGCCGGTCGGCGATGGCTATTGGCAGCCCAATGGCCTCCCCATCATCACGGGTTACATCAAGATTGAAGTCCAGACTCCGCCGTATAACGCCTGCAATTTTACCGATATAACGGAAGAAGTCCTCGGATACGGCTACGTAGGCAAGAATGCCAACCCGGTGGGACCCGCCGGCGGGCTCGTGCCGGTCTCGACGGCAGCAAACCCGGTGCTCCCTTTGCTCCCGACGGCTCAGGTAGGTTCGCTGAGTGCGACCGCTGCCGGGGCTGATCCTTGTCCCGATGGGCATCCGCTGGCCATCATCAGGCTCGAGCGCGTTCGCGATAATCCCTCTCAGCCGGGAATCGACCAAGGCGGAATCGGATGCGGTACCACGGGCGGAGTCCTTCTCAATACCCTGCAAGGCGACGATTTCTGGCCAAACGTGCTGTTCGACGCGCGGGAAGGCCTGATGAACAACAACGATCCCGTCGGCACCCTGGCCTCGTCGAAGGCCAACAATTCGGTGAGTTATTACAACATGGTGGCGCTGAGCGGCGTCATGCAGTATGTCGAGCTCGACGTCAAAAATGTGGCCAAATACCTTGCCGGAACGCTGGGCGCCCCAGACAGTGGCCATCTCTCTCACGATGCTGCCAACGCGCCCAACAACTACGTCGTGTACATCTCCGATCGCCGTGGCAACAACTATGGCGGCCCTAACTACGGTACGCTGGCGGCCTTCCCGGGCGCCTGGCCGCAGCTTTCCCCGTCTCAACACGAAACCGGGGAATACGGCTACAACGACTTTGTTAACCCGGCGGACGCCAATGGATGCCCCAACCTGGTGGTCGACACCGGCGAAGACCTGGACGCTACCGGAATCCTATATAATTACGGCGAGTTCGCGAACCAATCCCTGCTGCCTTACAACGTCGGAACGCCGCAGCTTGGCGGCTACGGCCCCTTCGCGTTGCTGGAACCGGCAATTTCTACGGCCAGCCCGGACCCTTATTTCTATGCATTCGCCCCGCCCATCTACCCGGCCAACGGTTCGACGTATAATTGCGGAGTTGTCGATGCCGCGCCTTACGGACCCAGTCCTGTACCCGGTGCTCCCATCTGGTCCGGAACGTTCGTTATCCATGCGAATGAGGCGCGCCAAAATCCTAACTTCCTGTTCCGTCGCGCGGTGAAGCTGGCGAACGGCTCAGACCTGATCGATAACCTGGATCAATGCCCCGGCAACGTCACTTGCGGGCTCACCATCGCCGCGGAAAATCCAGTTTATATTCAGGGCTCATATAACTGCCCCGGATGCACGAATAACACCTTCAATGCCCGGAACGTGGGCGCCTCGGTGATTGGCGATGCCGTCTCCGTGCTCTCCGACAACTGGAACGATGTCAATTCCTTTACTGGCCCCGCCGGCAACGGCAGTGGCCTTTACAGCGAGACCTTCCGCACCCCTGTTTCCAGCTACTACCGCGCGGCGATTGTGGGCGGCAAAGGTGTGCCTTTCCCCGAGGTCGACGGTGTTCAGGACTTCGGCACGGATGGCGGCGTCCACAACTTCATGCGCGAACTGGAAAACTGGGGAGCGGTGACCATGAATTACACCGGGTCGCTGGTCTGCTTGTATACGAACCGACAAGCCATCGGTACCTACAAGAGCGGCGGAGGAGTTTATAGCCCTCCCGTTCGTAACTACTCCTTCGATTCCAACTTCCTGGATCCGTCGTTGTTACCGCCGCGAACGCCGTTGTTCCGCGACGTGAACACCACCGGCTTCACCCAGTTGCTGAGTCCAACGCAGTAGGACTCGCAATCAAGCAAGTCACCGCAGAAAAAAACGAAACTAGCCAAGCGTCCCGGTGAAAATCGGGACGCTTTTATTTTGCGCTTGTCGATTCGGCGAGCAGTCCAGGCGCCCATCGCGGAAACAGCGCACGATCAAGCGCAAGTGGTGCGCGGTCATGGCCCAGGCAGCGTTCTGGTGGTGAAGCTAACGTCCGCCGCCGGAACGATGCAGCCCTGCAACGGCGGCCAACCGGGGTCTGTGGTCGGATTGCGGCATAGCGTCGTGAGGGCCGGAGTAACCTGCGATGGAGAAACCACGCCGTTCAGTGGCTCGGCATAAACGGTATAGCTCTCTCCCACCGGCAGGCGATCGATCTCGTAACTGCCGTCGAACTGCGCCGGTCCGGGCGCGGTGCAACTCCAGCCTCCCAGGGTCGCGGCAATCACGGAGCCGGTAGCGGTGTCCATCGCCACCACCTGAGCGCCGAAGATCCCCGTTACGCCGGGCGGACTGGCGGGCAACGATAAGGGATTGGCCGGCAAAATTCGTCCGCTAATTGTGCCGATGTGCAGCGTGTCGGTGGGATCGGTATACAGCACGCGCAGCCCAGTGCGGTCATCGTCGCTGAGCGGCGCATCGGGTTGCTCTGCCGAGGGCCGCTGACCGGTGAAGGTGCCGGGAGCTGGCGCGTACGGGAACATGATGGCGCGCCAAACCGCCGTATGGCTGAAGCCCAGAAAATGTCCGAACTCATGAATCATCAGCGATTCCATGTCGTACGCCCCGGGATTCGCTGCCAGCGCTTGCGGCGTGGCGAAGGTGACCGTCGAATCGTCGGGTGCGAAGTACACATCGGCGTCCAGAATTTGACCGGGCTGCGTGCTTGGTGGTTCAGAACCCAGCGCCAGGCCCGCGCGATCCGCGCTGACGATTCGCGCGAAGGCCAGCACGCCAGGCGTGAACGCCGCGTCCAGCTGATCGAAGCACACGGAGTTGATGCCGTCCTCGCCGCACGCGTTCTGCGTGGGTGTGCGCGCCAGGGCCGCGAAAGATGCCGGAGATAAGACCGTGCCGGTGACGGCGGTCCAAACATTGATGGATTGCTGAATCGTCTGTTCGATTTCGTTCAGGCTGCCGGCAGCGGTCTGGTCCTGCGTGAGGATGGTGACCGGGTTGGTATTCAGCGCGGTACTCCAGCGTACGTCGATTGGGCCGGCGGCGAGCAACTGATGCGAAGGCACGGGACAGGATGAGCCTCCAGAGAGCCTGGCAGGCTGGCGAACGTCCGGCACGATTTGATCGAAGGAGTAGCCCTGGGCGGTGGGCGCCAGGCAGCTGGCATAGAAAATCACGAAAAACCTGGCGATCGATGGTTGGCGTTCACGTAGCATAAAACCTCTTTCCCTGCGGGTGTTCCCTGGGCTCCGCATTTTCCTGGCGGGCCGTCAGTCTCTGCCGGATATCAAATTTGCCGTGCATGGTACGCCATCGATTCACCGTGGCGCGCTCTCCAAGCACCGGCGCAATTTTTGTTGAAATGCGGCAAGTGGCATACCGCGGATGCCCGCGCCGTCGAACTCGCGAGCTTCACCGTGAAAGACGCTGGATGCGGAGTCTTGCGTCACCTGCGCGTTGCCACTGCGTGGGTCGCGCACGATGCGAAATGCTCCCTGCATCCAACCCAGTACGCGGTAAGGCTCGCCTCGGCGGCGCCACAAAAACAAATAGTCTTCTTCGCCGGGAAGGAACTCGGGAACGCCCTCAACTCGTGAATGCAGCCCGGCGATGTTGCCTCCGAGTTGCCGCACAATCACGTTGACTGCCGGGGTTTGCCTGCTCTTGGCCTGCGGAGTTTTGGTGTGAGAGATTTCCGGCGAAAATTGTTGGTCCGTTCCCAAGATGTCCGGCTTGACCTCGTCGAGAATTTCAAAGCGCGAGTCGGTCCAGATTTCCCCATTGGACCATACACTGTCGACACGGACGCAGCGTGCGTGCACGATGGCCGTGGCCCGTTGCGTAAGCTCGTCGAAGCTCATGGGCACCAGGGTAGTGGCACTCGCGACGATGGCGGTCAGGATCAGGAGAACCAGCAGCACAATCCACAGAAATAGTTTGCTATTGACTCTGGCCATCGCAACCTTCGTTCTCATGGCCCTTCTCATGATTTTTATGTCTTTTTCACGATGCTTCATTGGATCTCCACGGCGCCGGTGGCCGCCGTTTCGTCAAGATTGGTGGTCTGGATGAAAAGTGTTCGAGGGCCGGGAAAGGCGCTCGCGGGAAGCAGCAGCGTGACGTGCAGGATGCCGAGACCGGCGGGCTGCTCAGAGAGGACGGTGATGTCGCCGGGGCCGGAAATCCAGACAGTCATGCTGGCGTCCAAGCCGCTCTCGGAAAAGAGGCAGAGATCCGCGGCGCTGTTGCCACCGGCAGGCCGCTGCAGCGTGACGGGATTTCCGGCCAGGGTGCAGACGTTGTTTGCTGTGGAAAATGGGCCCATGGCGGCGACGTCAAGGTCCACGTCATCGTCGGCGGTGGAAATGCCTGCGGTGGTCGGATCTACGACCACAATGTTTTGTCCGGTCGCAACGGGGGCCGCGGTGGTCAGCGGAATGGAGGCGTCCGAAGAGTTCGGCGGTGCAACCACAAGTTCCACGACGTTACTTTGCGTGCTGCCGGGATTTTGCACTTGGATGGAGACCGCTCCGGCCACGGAAACGTCGCCGGCGGTCACTGGCGCGATGCATTCCGTTGCGGAAGTACAGCTGGTAACGCGCGCAGTGCCCGCGACCCATATCGCCGATCCTGACGAGCTGCCCGCGGGAACAAATCCGCTGCCCTCCACCAGCAGCGTGAAACCTTGCGCGGCTCCGGCATACACGCTGGCGGGGTGTAGCGCAATAATGTTTGCTCCCGTGGAAATGGTTACCGCCGCGGTTCCTGACTGCGTGGAGTCGTCTTGACTCACGGCCACCACTTGCAGCGAGTCGGGCGAGGGCGCCGCCGCGGGAGCGGTGTAGTTGCCGCTGGTATCGATCGTGCCGCAGACGCTGTCGCCCGCTGCGCAAGCCGCGCCGGAAATCTGCCAGATCACCGATTGATTGCTGCTGCCGAGAACCGTGGCGGAAAAGGCCTGCACGGCGAACGGCGACAGTGTCACGCTGGAGGGCAAGACCGAAACCAGCACGTGATTGATTACCGTGATTTGCACGGTCGCGCTTTTGGCCGCGTCAACGGCGCTGACCGCTTGCACGGTAACCGGATCGGGAGTGGGAATAGCGCCCGGTGCGAGGTAATCCACGGGCGCGGAACTGGCGGTTAGTACGGACTGGCAAGGGTTAGAACCCGTAACGCAAATTTCACCCAGCGTGGTGTTGCCGCCGGAAACGCCGTTCACGCTCCACAGAACATTCGTATTGGGGGACCCATTTACCTGAGGCGTGAGGGTGACGCGATGGTTGATGGCCAGGGTTGCGGTACTGGGCGTGATGCCGATCCCGACGCCGGCCGCGATCGTTAGCGTGGCCTGCGCTGCTTTGGCAGGATCGGCTTGCGGCGTGACGGAGATGGTCACGTTGTTTGGAGTTGGCGCAGCGCTGGGCGCGGTGTAGGTAGCGGTGTTCGTGGACTTGCTCGCGGCGGCATCCTGCGTGGTCACCGCGGAGAGCGTGCCGCAGGCGGAACCATTGCAGCCGGCGCCACTCACCGTCCAGGTGAGGAGCTCGCTGGGATTCGAGCCGGGGACCGGCGTGAAGGTGGCGACGATGGCTGCGCTGCCGCTGGCGGCGACACTGGCCGGGGCCGATATGGTTAACGTGAAATTGCTGGTGACGGTGATGGAAGCCGACGCCGATTTTGATGGGTCTGCCACGCTCTGGGCGGTGAGCGTAACGCCGGCAAGCGCGGGCAGAATTTGCGGCGCGGTAAAATTTCCGTGGGCATCGACTGCGCCGCATTGGTTTGGGCACGCTGCGCCGGAAAGACTCCAGTGCAGCGACGTGTCTGGATGTCCGGCACTCGTGATGCTTGCAGCGAACGCTTGCAGCGCTCCGAGTTCCACGCTGGCGACGTTTGGGGCGATATAGACGACGATATCGCTCGTGATGGCTACCGCCGCGGTGTCCGACTTCGTGGGATCGGCGACGCTGGTGGCCGTTACTTGAACGTTCGCAGGGGATGGCAAATCTCCGGGAGCGGTGTATGTCCCAGCAGTGGAAATAATGCCCAAGGCAGCGCTGCCACCCGTTATTCCGTTCACGCTCCAGCTGACCCCGGTGTTCGTTGTGTTGGTTACGGACGCGCGGAACGTCTGCGTGTTGCCCAACAAAACCGTGCCGCTTGGCGGCGAGATCGTGACTTGAATCTGCGGGGGGGGCGGTGGCGTCGTGGTGAACGTGCCGCTGCTTTGCGAACATCCGGACAGAACTGTCGACACGCCGAACGCGGCAAACACACTCACGAATTTCAGGTGCCGCCGTGGCGTCGGAGGCGGCGTCGCGGGTGCAGCAAAATCTATTTGCGCCAGAGGCCGCATGCCTGGCTTAAATGCAGGCGAAGGGCCAGCGAAACCGGAAGGCTCCGGTCCGAGGAAAGCGACAGGCAGAAATTCAAATAAGGGTTTTATTATCTGGTTTTTATGCTGATGGTTTTGCAGGCGACATCTGGCTCGTGCTTCGAGATTGCACCGCTAAAACTGCGATTCTCGTTCCGTTTTGGAACTCAGGGTCGCTGTGTGCTGTCCCAAGTCGGGAAAGCGCGGCTCTCCCGGGCAATTCAAGCAGCCGGTCATCCGTCAATTCAAAACCGAGATGGAAGCGGCGCTGGCGGACGGCCAAACCGCGGAGGTTACCCACGCCACCGATCCGCTGAGTGGAAAGTTGTTGGATCGAAGTTAGCCTCGCCGTGGCGAAGTGACGATCCCGCGCGCGTTCCGCTCGACGGCTACTGTCGAAGGATTGCGGTGAGTGCGGCGCCCAGGTCGGTGTACAGAAACTGGTAGCCGGACTCTTGCAATGCGCGCGGTACGACACGCTGGCTGGCGAGCAGCAAGGCATCGGCCATCTCGCCGAGCAGAGCACGCAGCACGAACGGTGGCACGGTGAAGAGCGCGGGGCGATGCATCACGCGGGCGAGTACGCGCGTGAACTCCGCGTTGGTTACCGGTTGCGGAGAAACGACGTTCATTGCCCCTTGCACCGTTTGGTTATCGATGACGAGGCAGATCGCGCGCACCACATCTTCCAGAGCTACCCAGGACATCCACTGACTTCCGGAGCCTAGCTTTCCTCCCGCGCCAAATTTGAACGGAACCATCATGGGCGGCAGCGCGCCGCCTTGCTTGGCGAGAATAATCCCGAGGCGCAGGCGCACCACGCGCACGCCCAACGCTTGAGCTTTTATGGCTTCAGCCTCCCACTCCTCCGCAAGACGTCCGAGGAAATCGCCGCGCGAACCGCTTTCTTCGGTAAGGACTTCGTCGCCGCGATTGCCGTAGTAGCCGATGGCGGAGGCGGAGATGAGCACTTTTGGGCGCGGGCTCATTTTCTCCATCGCGGCGATGAGTCCGCGGGTGGTTTGTACGCGGCTGCTCAGGAGCACTTCCTTGCGGTCCGCAGTCCAGCGGCCATCCGCGATGGATGCGCCGGCCAGGTTCACAATGGCGTCGGCGTCTTGCGCAGGGCGTGCGAACTCACCGGAGCGGGGATCCCACTCGAGATCGCAGCCTTGTTTGGTTTCCGTTTCGTCGACGACTCGTCTGCGCAGGAGGCGACAGACGTAGTGGCCGTCGCGGCGCAGGGCCTGCACCAGCGAGGTGCCCACCAAGCCAGTGGCTCCGGTGATCGCAACCTTCATTGAGTCCTTGCTGGAACCTCCGTTAGAGTCCTTGCTGGGCGAGCGAGGGCGGGGCGTTCGCCGTCCGGGGTTGGATGCGTGGACTGGGGGAAAGACGTGGAGAACCGAGGGACCCCCCTAGGGATTTTCGTAAGTGTTCATTCTAGTGGAGATGAAGTTGTTTGTTTTGATACACTTCTGTAAGTGTTGATTCTAGGCAGTTTAGCGGAATGTGGCTTGAAGTGAGTTTCGGATTATAAATGGCATGGAATTCTTGGGATGCTGATTGGAGCCGGGAGAAACGGAACGTGCTTCTCTACCCTGAAAGGTTAACAGGTTAGTATGTACCTTGTCAAGCACTATTTTGAGGATATTTCGAGTGCAGCCACGCTCGGTTGGAGACGGCTGCCGGAGCTGCTTGGCAGGCCGGGCTGAAGCTGTACACAACAAGCGGTTTACGCGCCGAGTAGCGGCGGTTTGTCTGGCGGCTACCGGTGGTTTGCACGGCGGCGCGCGGCGGCTTACTTCGACGGTTACGGCAGTAGCGTAGTGGGAGGATGGAGTTACAATGGCAAAATGGGCGGGATGACAGCTAAGGTGTTGTTTTTTGGGCGACTACGGGAAATCGTTGGGTGTAGCGAGGAACTGTATGACCTGACGGATGGGGCGCCCATCGGCGGAATCTTTGCGTATTATGCGGAGCGATGTCCGAGGCTGGCGGAGTTTCGGAGTTCGGTGGTGCCCTCGCGGAACCGCGAATTTGTGGATTGGGAAACGCCGGTGCATTCTGGCGATGAAGTGGCTTTTCTGCCGCCGGTCAGCGGGGGCTAAAAAGGGTTCGCAGTAAAAAATCGTTTCCGCCGTCTGCATTCCCATGAGAAATGGCTTCCTATGACCGGTACGGGCCAAAATCGCAACGATCGCATAGAACTTACGCGCGAACGGATACGGGCGGGGTCGCTGGTGGAGGAAGTGCGCGCCGGGGAGGATGGCGCCATTGTGACGTTCGACGGGTGCGTGCGGAATCACTCACATGGCCGAAGCACGTTGTATCTGGAATATGAGGCGTACGAATCCATGGCGCTGGAAAAGATGCGCGAAATTGGGAAGCAACTGCACGCACAATTCGCCATTGACCGTGTGGCCATGGTGCATCGACTAGGGCGGCTGGAGATTGGCGAGACCAGCGTGTTTATTGCCGTGAGCGCAGCGCATCGCGGGGCGGCGTTTGAAGCTTGCCGGTGGGCGATTGATACGTTGAAGAGCACGGTGCCGATCTGGAAGAAGGAATTTTTTGCAGACGGCGCGGTGTGGGCCGAAGGCGCAATTCCGGCGGCGTCTGCAGCGGGTACAGAAGCGCCCTCCGGGGCGGCATCCCTTGGAAAACGTGCATCTTAACGGCTAATGAGAAAAGCTCACTTGCGCGCGGCGTGCGATGGCCGGGTACGCGGTTTTTTCCTTTTTCTGTCCTGCTTCGTAGCCTTGGCCCTGCCGGGACGAGCGCAAGATGACCGCACGCAGGATGATCCGAACCGGCCGCCCTGGGCGCAAAAAAGCAAAAACAGCTCAACAACGACGAGCAACTCCGGCGCGACCTCTAATAGCAGCTCTGGCAGCGGAAACTCTGGGAGTGGCAGCTCCAGCGGAGCGGCAACTGGAAGTGGAAACGCAGGCGCGGCTCCGACGGCAAAGAGGAGCGGGCCGGCGGCCAAAACAAGTAGTTCAAGCAGTGGTAAGGCGGGCAGTGAGAATAACGCGGGGGTTCCCGCAGGTCCTCCGGTGCCGATCCTGCAGCCCACGCTGGAGACTCCTTCCACGGCGCCCGCGCCGGGGGAATCGCAAAACACCGGGAATCAGCACGGCAACATTCGCGTCACGGTGAACCTGGTGAGTGTGCTGGCCAGCGTGCTGGACGACAATAATCGACCGGCGCCAGACCTGCCGATCGAAGCGTTTCAAATATTCGAAGAGGGCGTGCCGCAGAAAATCGCGGTGTTTGACGCAGAGACTTCGCAACCGCTGGATCTGGCGCTGATGATCGATTCGAGCCTGAGCGCGCACAAGGAGTTCGGGTTCGAGCAGGAAGCGGCGGCGCATTTTATTCGCCAGGTGCTGCGGCCCAACGACCGGCTGGCGGTGTTTGCGTTTGACGAGACGGTGACGCAATACGCGAAGTTTTCGGATAACGTTCACGAATTGCAGGAAGCGGTGCGCAAGATTCCCGGCGGGGCGGGAACATCCATTTACGACGCACTGGTGTTTGGTTCGCATGCGCTGGAGCGGAATGGCGTAGATCGCCGGCGGGTGATCATCCTGCTTACGGATGCCGGCGAAACGACCAGCCGTTATGATTTTGAGGCGGCGCGCAAAGCGGCGGTGCAGAGCGGGGCGCTGCTGTATACCATCGTGATCCGTCCGGTGAAAAATGAGAACGGCCGGAATACGGCGGGAGAACACGCGCTGGATACGATCACGGACACGACCGGCGGGGCGATGTTTTTCCCGGACACGCCACAGGACCTGAGCATCATGTTTGACCTGATCGATCGCGAACTGCGCACGCAGTACCGGCTGGGCTACTATCCCGACCCGCGCGGCCCGGCGAATACTTATCGCAACATTGAAGTGAAAGTGCTGGGCACGTATCACGTGCGGCACCGTAAAACCTACCTGACGGGACCGCAATAGTCCTGACGTATACTTTTGAACGCGCCGAGCGATGCGCGTGCTACCTAGCCTACGAATCGTGACTTATGACTCATGGCAGAAACTTAAATCTCTACGCCTGGGCAAGCTGGGGCGCAGCATGCTGCGCCCCTACAAAGGCTGCAAGCAGGCGACAGGATGGCCGGTGAGCGACACGGGCTATCTTGCTGCGGCCATCGAGATTGCACGGGAAGCTGGTGCGGTGCTGCGCGAAGAGTTTGGGCACCCGGCGCAAATCTCCTACAAACGCGAAGTGGATCTGGTTACGCAGGCCGATCAGCGCTCCGAACAGTTGATCGTGGAGCGGCTGACAAAACATTTCCCGGCACATGCGATCGCCTCCGAGGAAGGCTACGGCCACGAGACGGCGTCGGAATTTCGCTGGCATGTGGATCCGCTGGACGGCACCACGAATTTTGCGCATGGGTACCCGTGCTTTTGCGTTTCCATGGCGCTGGCACAACGGGAGCGCGCGGCGGCGGAAGAGCGGCTGACGAGTCCGGGGGAATCGCTGCTCTGCGGCGTCATTTACGATCCCATTCATGAGGAACTTTTCGCGGCCGCACGTGGCGAAGGCGCGACGCTAAACGGCGCCAAAATTCACGTCTCGCGCAATGCCACGCTGGCGACCAGTTTGCTGTGCACGGGATTTCCGGTACACGAGCGCCACGCCAGTCCCAACATTCACTACTATTCGGATTTCACCATGCGTTCGCATGGGGTGCGGCGGGACGGTTCGGCGGCGCTGGATTTGGCGAACGTGGCTTGCGGGCGATTTGAGGGCTTTTGGGAATTTGGATTGAAAAAATGGGACACGGCCGCGGGCGTGCTGCTGGTGCGGGAAGCGGGCGGGAAAGTCACGGATCTTGAGGGCCGCCCTTATGAACTTGGCGGACCGGTGATTCTGGCCACCAACGCGCTGATTCACGAAGAAATGCGGACGGTAGCCAACCAAATTGCGGTGCTGTATCCCGGTCCTACGCTGTTGAGCTAATCCTCGCGAACTCGTAAAGAAGAGATTCGTGGCGGCGCTCGGAATGGCGTTCTATGTGTGCGCGGTTCGGTAATTGTCGCATTGATCCCCGTTTCATCCCCATTTCTAGTTTCATCCCCATTTCTATACGATGGCAACCGGCATGTGCACATCTATTATTTGCACAAATACCCTGCGACAATTGGGGCTGTTATGAACGATTCGACCCACACGAGTCAGGTTCACGCGGACGGCAGAGTAGCCCTGTGGCTGACTGGATTGGCTTTCACGGCGATCCACGTCGCATTCAGCGGCAGATACGGCTTCCACCGCGATGAGTTGTTGAGCTACAGCAATGCGATGCACCTGGACTGGTGTTACGTGGTGTACGCTCCGCTGACTGCGTGGCTGGCGCGTGTGGAACTGGCTGCCTTCGGACCCAATCTCGTGGGCTACCGCCTGTTGCCGGCAGTCGCGGTTGGACTGGTAAGCGTGCTCGCCGGCTTGATTGCCCGCGCGATGGGCGGAGGACGGCGATCGATGCTGGTGGCCGCGGTGGCTGCGGGCATCGCGGGCCCGATTTGCTTTGCGGGCTCGTTCTTGTCTTACATGTCGTTCGACATTCTGTGGTGGGTTTTGGTGGCGTGGGCCACGGCCCGGCTTCTGGAGACGGAAGATGCGCGCTGGTGGATCGCAATCGGCGCGGGCATGGGACTGGGGCTGCTGACGAAGTACACTATCGCTTTTTTTGCGGTGGGCCTGCTGGGTGGAATGCTGCTGACGCCGAACCGCCGTTACTTTCGCTCGGGTTGGTTCTGGTGCGGCGTGGGCGTTGCGCTGGTGATGGCCCTGCCAGTGATCGTGTGGCAAACGCAGCATCATTTTGTCGCGCTCGAGTGGATGAAGAGCATTCACGCGCGCGACGTGTCGTGGGGAAGGACCGACTACTTCATTCCCAGGCAGTTCTGGAATACGACCAACCCGGCGACAGTGCCGATATGGTGCGCCGGACTGTGGTTCCTGTTTGCGACTCCAGCCGGCAAGCCCTTCCGCATGCTCGGCTGGATGTATGCGATTCCGCTGATCCTGTTCGTGGTTGCGAGGGGGCGCGAATACTATATGGCACCGGCATACCCGATGTTGATGGCGGCTGGGACGGTGTGGGGCCAAAGCTGGATGGTAGCCAGAAGCCCGCGTGCGCAGCAGGTAATTCAGAGAATTACGCGGAATTCGCTGGCCATTGGCGCACTGGCGGTGTTCGCGCTGACGCTTCCCATTGCGCCGATCCAGTCGGCGTGGTGGCGTTTTGCCGACGCGACCGCGAACAACCAGAGTTTCAGCCTGGAAGTTGGCTGGCCCGAGCTTGTTGCCACGGTCGTGCGGGTGCGCGATTCACTGCCGGTGGAAGGCCGCTCCGAGGTTGGAGTGCTGGCAGCAGACGAGGGCGAGGCCGGAGCTGTGAATCTGTATGGACGCGCTTATGGGTTGCCCGAGGCGATCAGCGGCATGAACTCCAACTGGCTGCGCGGATATGGGAACCCTCCGCCGCAAACCGTGATTGCTGTTGGCTTCAAGCGGGAAGAAGTGGAAAAGATTTTTGCTGCGTGTGAAGCGGCCGCGCAACTTGCAAACCCGTACGGGATCGTCAACCAAGCTATCGGTGGCGACCGCAATGAGGTTTACGTTTGCCGCAACATTCGCGTGCCGTGGCCGGAATTCTGGAAGCGGTTTCAGTACTACGGGTGAACGCCGGGATGACCTGGCGGGGGAGTTCACTGAGGACACGCAGGCGATCGACGGTAAATGCAGTCCGACCGGGCAGAGCCTTGGCATGCTGGATACGCTTCGTGTCTACCTTGACCTTGTCCTTTGCTCTTTGTCTGTCGATTTTTCTCATAATACCGACCTAACGCCGGCCTTACGATTTCCTAACTCCATGACCGCTAGTATTTTCTGGCGACGAACGACCTTCTCGCGTTCCCTGCGAAATACTGCGAATGCCCCGTTGCCGAACTGTTTTTTAGGAGAAAGAAATGCGTGCGTCCAAAATTAAACAGACCCTGGTTTTGCTACTGCTTGTGACTGCGCTCAGTACGGTGTCTTCCGTGGCATTTGCGGATGACAAGGACAGTGCGAACGCGCAGCCGAGCGCTCCGGTAGCCAAGTCCGACGCGCCAAAAAAAACTGACACAGGCGCACCTGGTTTGACGGAGCGGGAACGCATGCTTCTCGATCGCGTCGAGCAGCTGGAGAAGCGCGTTGAGGAACTGGAAGCGAAGGGCAACTCCTCCGCGGCTCCCACGGCTGCGTCAGCGCCAGTTGCGACCCCGCCGGGTGCGGCTGGGTCGACGCAGCCCGCGCTACCCAATGCCATTGCAGCGCCCGCAATCGCGAGCAACGCCGACCCAGCCGCACCGACATCGGCCACTCCCGCAAATGCGGCCGGAGCGGCGGCAGGGGCGGACACGGTAGCGACGCAAGTCGCGGCCAAACCAAAGGTAGCGGAGCCGTTTTCCGATTGGGACTGGACGTGGCTGAACGGCAACCCGCGCACGAAAGATATTTATTGGGACACGCCATTTTTCACGCCAGAAATCAGAGTGGACACCAACTATGTCGCGGACTTCAACCACCCGACGGATCACACCATCGGCGGTTCGAGCGAACTGTTTCGAT
>Ga0302325_10000445_pt1 | contig 115251 bp, 111 predicted proteins | sample Palsa_T0_2_FD_201948 | JGI IMG/M metagenome (GOLD analysis project Ga0302325, IMG submission 201948) | Peat permafrost microbial communities from Stordalen Mire near Abisko, Sweden - Palsa_T0_2 | ecosystem: Environmental > Terrestrial > Soil > Palsa > Peat permafrost | place: Sweden: Abisko...
CCACCGCTCGCGAATCCCAGACTCATCGACCAACACGCCAGTCATGGTCACCGATTCGCCGGCAACCACAAAAACCCTCCAACACACCCAGAACTAGTGTGCAAACACTAATTTACCAGTGAGCCCTAACCGTGGTCGAGGACGGCAGTGGAGCGTCGGTGGGGCGAGCGGGCGGAGTAAGACCGCGGGTTGACGGAGCTAGGTGCGTACCCGAGCGGCGACACGAAGACTTGATTTATCGCCGATCACGGCCGATCATCGTCAGCGTGCAGCCGAACGGCTGGAAGCTGCTGCTGGCGGTCGCCCTGATCGCGTCGATCGTGCTGGGCGTGCGCTGTTCCGCGCCCCGCCAAGCCGTGCCTCGCGGCGACCTGCATCGCCTCGTCCTGTCCGGGCTCAGCCTGTATGCGGTCGGTGGCTTGGCGGCGCTCGTGCATCGCCAGACGCTCGCGCGACTGGTGTTCGCGGCCGGAATCGCCACCTGCGCGCTGGCGGTCTGGCTCGCACGCGGCACCGACTCGGAGGACCCGCCGGACGACGAGGAGCTGGCCGACGAGCCCCCACCGCCCGACCCGGACGGAATTCCCAAGCTCGAATGGGAGCAGTTCGAGTGCGCGTTCCGCGACTACGCGGAGCGCGAGCCGGCCGGCAGCGCCTGAAGCAGTAGCCGGTGCACCCGCGCCTCGCCGGAGAGCTCGGGGTGAAACGCGACCGCGATCACGTTGCGTTCTCGGACCGCCACCGGGTGCCCGTCCACGCGCCCGAGCACCTCGACGCCGTCCCCGTGCTCCTGCACCCAGGGCGCCCGGATGAAGATGGCGCGAATCGGACCGCCGGCTACGCCGCCGAGCTCGACCTCGGTCTCGAACGATCGGATCTGTCGGCCGAACGCGTTGCGGCTGGTGCGAATGTCGAGGATCCCGAGATGGTCGCGGTCGAGCATGATCATCCCCGCGCATGTTCCGAGCACGGGCGTGCCGGACGCCGCCAGCGCCCGCAGCGGCTCCGCGAGGCCCTCGCGCTCGATCCCGAGCGTCATCACCGTCGACTCGCCGCCGGGGATGATCAGCGCGTCGAGGCCCTCGAGCTGGGCCGGGAGGCGAACCTCACGCGTCGCCACCCCAAGCCCCTGGAGCAGCTTGGCGTGCGCCTCGAAGTCGCCCTGGAGGGCGACGATGCCGACGGTGATCGCCAAGCGAGCTACCAGCCGCGTGGCGCGAGCAGTTGCTCGACCTCGAGCTTGGCGGTCTCGAGGCTCTCCATCGCGCGACCGAGTCCAGCCGATGCCGCCGCGATCCGCGCGGGATCGCGAAAGTTGCGGGTCGCGTCGACGATTGCGCGCGCACGCAACGCGGGATCCTCGGACTTGAAGATGCCAGACCCGACGAACACGCCCTCGGCTCCGAGCTGCATCACGAGCGCCGCGTCGGCCGGGGTGGCGATGCCGCCGGCGCAGAACAGAACCACCGGCAGGCGCCCCGCGGCGGCGACCGCGCGCACCAGATGCAGCGGCGCCGCAAGCTCCTTGGCCGCGGTCGCGAGCTCGGCGGCATCGAGCGTGCTCAGCCGCTTGACCTCTTGCCCGATCGTACGCAAGTGCCGGACGGCCTGGACGACGTCGCCGGTCCCGGCCTCGCCCTTGGAGCGGATCATCGCCGCGCCCTCGCCGATCCGCCGCAGCGCCTCGCCGAGGTTGGTCGCGCCGCATACGAACGGCACCTTGAAGGCCCATTTGTCGATGTGGTTTGCTTCGTCGGCGGGGGTCAGCACCTCCGACTCGTCGACGTAGTCGACCTCGAGCGCTTCGAGCACCTGCGCCTCGACGAAGTGCCCGATCCTGGCCTTCGCCATCACCGGGATCGTCACCGCCTCCTGGATCGCACGGATCATCGCCGGGTCTGACATCCGCGCCACGCCGCCGTCGCGCCTGATGTCGGCGGGCACCCGCTCGAGCGCCATCACCGCCGCAGCGCCGGCGTCCTCCGCGATCTTCGCCTCCTCGGCGTTGACCACGTCCATGATCACGCCGCCCTTGAGCATCTCGGCGAGGCCCGCCTTGACGGTGAAGGTCGCTTCGTCGCGCGGCAGCTCATCCATGGCCCCGAGTTTAGCCGGGCGCTAGGATCGCCCGCCGTGCCCGACGCTGTCTTCATACTGGACGGGGAGCCCTCGCCCGCCGGCGGGGCGCTTACGCAACGGGTGGTGGCGACAGATCTCGCGCGCGGGCCATGGGACCCCGACGCTCAGCACGGGGGCGCCCCGGCCGCGCTGCTGATCCGCGCGTTCGAGCGACTGCCCGGCGGTGATCAGCTCGTGGTTGGCCGCGTCACCTATGAGCTGCTGCGGCCCGTGCCCCTCGGGGCGCTCGAGGTGCGGGCCGAGGTCGTGCGCCCCGGCCGTCGCGTGCAGCTGCTGGAGGCGTCGCTGCGCACCGGCGATGGCGTCGAGGTGATGCGGGCACGCGCGCTGAAGCTGCAGCGCGCGGACGCGCCGGCGGTCGCCTCTCGGGCGGCGCTGAGGACCGGCCCGGCACCCGAGGACGGACGGCCGAACGATTACCCCGCGCACGGCCTGCGCATGTTCGCGACCGACGCGCTGGAGATCCGCTTCACCTCGGGCGCCTTCCTCGAGCCGGGCCCGGCGAGCGCCTGGTTCCGCCTGCGCCATCCGCTCGTCGCAGGCGAGGAACCATCTCCGCTGCAGCGCCTAGCGGCCGCCGCCGACTTCGGCAACGGCATCAGCGCGGTGCTGCCGTGGGACGGCTTCGTCTTCATCAACCCCGATCTGACCGTCTACCTCGAGCGCGAGCCGGTCGGCGAATGGATCCTGCTCGAATCCGAGACCCGGCTCGGTAACGACGGGATCGGCCTCAGCGAGAGCCTGTTGTACGACGAGCGCGGGCGGGTCGGACGGGCGACCCAGGCGCTGCTGGTCGCTGCGCGCGCGTAGGACCGCGGCTACTTGAGCCGGAAGGCCTTGATCCGAACGTCGTACTGCTGTGCGTCGCGAGCGTAGACGCCGTAGGCCAGCGCTTGGATGATCGACAGCAGGGCGGCGTGCGAGCGCACGAACGCGGGGGTGTTGGATGAGTAGTAGAGCCTGATCCTGGCGAGCCTCGCGACCTCCGACAGCGTCGCGTCGGTGATCGCAAGCGTCGGCGCCTTACGGTGCCGTGCGAGCTTCATCGTGCGCGTGATCAGCGGGTGCGGGCGCCCCGCGGACAGACCGACGACGAGCGTCGTCTCATCGATCCGGCTGAGTCGCCCGAGCGCCTCTTGCGACGGGCTCGCAACGATCTCCGCGCGCAGGTCGAGCAGCATTAGCAGATGCCGCAGGTAGCTCGCGAAGAATGCCATCTGGTCGGTGCCCGCGATCAGCACCTTGTCCGCCGCCGCGATCGCGTCGACCGCCGCCTCGACGTCGCCGCGCGCAAGCTTGCGGGCGGTGTCCTCCAGATTCACGTGATCGGCCGCAAGCGCTGCCTCGAACTCGGTGTGATCGAGCGAGAACAGGGGGGCGGCGGCGAGCGCCTCGGCGCCTCCTGGGGGACGGCGGCGATACTCGTCGCGCGCGGCCTGCTGAAGCTCGGGGAAGCCCTCGAAGCCGAGCGCCTGGGAGAACCGGACGACCGTGCTCGAGGACGTGCTCGCGCGCCGCGCCAGCTCCTCCGCGGTCTGGAACGCTGCCTCGTCGAGATGATCGACGATGTACTGGGCGACGTCCTTCTGCGAACGAGAGAACTCGTCGAAGCGGGCGCGGATGTACGCGGATAGCGCCTGATGGCCGTTCGGGGCCTCTGGGATGGCGGTCGAGGTGGCGGATCGCTTCATCGGCAGCGTTTGATTCGACACCCCCACGCCCGCTTCCTTCACCGGCGTCTCTCGCGGAGCAGAAATCGCCCATCGGGCGGCGCGAACCCGAAGCGCTCGTACAGCCCGTGAGCGTCCCGCGTCGCGAGCCACCAGCCCAGATCGCGATGCGGCCCGTGCTCGACCCCCACGCTCGATCCGCTCGCGGGCGTCGACGAGCTCAAGTCCCCGGGCGATCGACCGTCTGGCCACTAGCCGGCTCCCGGTCCGGCGGCCCGAACCACCGCGGATCCGCTAGCCGCGGTTGCGCTCCTGGCGCTCCTGGTTGGCGCGACGCTCCGCCATCACCTGAACAACCGTGTAGACGATCAGCACGTTCACGAGGACACCGATCCCGCCGAAGACGACGAGCAGCGAGAGGGAGTAGCCGGTGGCGTCCGCGGGGACGATCAACACGTGCGGAAGCTTACCGGAGCTACCGGTCCGGGCGCCAGCTCGACCGCGCCGGTCGCAGCGGTCGCGCCGGCGACCGCCGCCAGCGCTACTGATAGCGTCGGCCTCGCATACGGCCCGGTAGCTCAGTTGGTCAGAGCAGCGGACTCATAATCCGTCGCGCGCTGGTTCGAGTCCAGCCCGGGCCATCTAGATTGCCCTGCACATCGGTACTTTCCGACTCGCACGTCCTCCCTCGAGATTGCCCGACAGAGGAACGCCGACGAGGCACAGCTACCTCGTGGGCTTCTCACGTTTGACCACCACAACGGGCCCGCCATGGTGGGACAATGCGAAGCCATGTCCCTAGAAGAAGACGTAGACAAGGTCATCCGCGATGCGGTCCTGACAACCTCAATCGGCATGGCTGCGTGGGTTAGCCAAATGGAGGGCGTGAAAGAGCAGGCGTTGCCCCGCGAGGGTGAGACGGAGATAGATGCGTTGCGCCGAATCTTTCAGGCGACTCGCGACCTGATGCTTGGGATGCTCACGGGACAGCACGAAGCTATCCGGCTTCTTGCCCGCCAGATCGATGCACTTCGTGACGTCCGCGACTAGGATCATCCGTGTCGAAGCCGTCTGTCAGACCACCGCTCCTCCGGCCGCGACATGGGATCAGCGGCACATTTTCGGACCGCCAAGGTTGAACTTGTAAAGGGTCGACAGCGGGCTGAAACCCACCCGTCATCTACCGAGATGTTCACGCTCGTCGGCGACCGCGAGGCGAGCGGCCAATCGGCCATCGTGGTTCCTCCTTCGGTTTCGCTGACCGTACCGTTAGCTGACCACCGCCGGGGGGCGCCGCCAGCGCCAGCGGACTCAACGGATGTTCTATGCCCGCGGCCGCGGCTGGACATGGTGCGAGAATGCGAGGTTGTGAGAGGGAGCAGACGAACCGCTCGCCGGTGGCGGCGCTGGATGACCAGCCTCGTCGCGGTTAGCGTGGTCGTACTCTGGTCGGCGGATTGCGCTGCCGCGTCGACGTGGTCGCTGACCACGGTCCCGCTGCAGGCAGGGATGGTAGGCGCGGGACTTAGCGGCGTGTCGTGCACGGCGACGAGCGTGTGCGAGGCGGTCGGCGCGTCTTACGCCTCAAGCGGCGAGCAGTTCCCGCTGGCCGAGGGGTGGGACGGGACGGGCTGGTCGGTGCAGAGCACGCCGGCGTTCAGCCATGGACTGGTGAACGGGCTGTTGGGGGTGTCGTGCGTGTCGGCGGCGTGGTGCATGGCGGTCGGTAGCTATCTCCCGGTCGGGTCGAGTGTTGCCCTCGACGCTCGCGGAGGTTTGGAATGGGTCGGGGTGGGTGATCGTGCCCTCGCCCTCCCCAGGGGGCGCCGGTCCGAACGCCGAGCTCGTCAGCGTGTCGTGCGTGTCGGCGAGTGCGTGCATGGCCGTCGGCGACTCCGACGATGGGTCTTCGCTGGCCGGGTCGGCGGAGTGGTGGGACGGGTCGTCGTGGTCGGTGGTGTCGGTGCCCGAGCCGGCGGGTACTTCGCTCGCGCGGTTGTTCGGGGTGTCTTGCACGGCGGCGGGTGCGTGCATGGCGGTCGGGGTCGTGGCGGACTCGGCGGGCGAGGTGCCGTTGGTGGAGGGGTGGGACGGGGCGGCGTGGTCGATCGAGTCGCCAGCCGTGCCGAGCGGCGCGAGCGAGAGCAACCTCCAAGCGGTATCGTGCTTGGCGGCGAGCGAGTGCACGGCTGGAGGGCTCGAGATCGTGAGCGGCGGCCTTGGCGTAGTGGAGGGGTGGGATGGGTCGTCGTGGTCGATCGAGCCGACCCCTGATCCTGGGGGTGCTGGTGACTTCGAGGGGGTGTCTTGCCTGTCGGTGAGCGTGTGCACCGCAGTCGGCGGCGGAGGGAGCGGGACCTTGGCGGAAGGGTGGGACGGGACGGTCTGGTCGGTTCAGAGCACGCCCTCGCCGAGCAACGCCGCGAGCTCGCTGAAGGGCGCCTCGTGTCTGGCGGTGAGCTGGTGCCAGTCGGTCGGGTTCTCGCAGCTGAACTCCGGCGGCTCCGAACAGCCGCTCGCGGAGATGTACGCAGCCGGATCGACCCCATCGGTGTCGACGCTCGCGTCGGGCGGGGTTCCGCTCGGCGGGCAGGTATCCGCTACCGCGACCCTGTTGGGCGGGCAGGCGCCGTCGGGGTCTGTCACGTTCCGGCTGTACGGCCCTAACGACATCGCGTGTTCGAGCGTGCCGGTGTTCACGAGCACGGTGCCGGTCAGCGGCGACGGCAGCTACGGGTCCGGGGGGTTCACGCCGGGCACCGGGGAGACGTACCGGTGGACGGCCACCTATTCGGGGGATCAGAGCAACAACCCCGCGTCGAGCGCCTGCGGCGCGAAAGGCGGGACGGTCATCGTCTCACGCCTGGGCACCGGCCTCGCCACGACCGCGTCGGGCACGATCGCGGCGGGCGGGCAGGTCAGCGACACCGCGACCCTTTCGGGGTGGGCTGGCGCCGTCGCGGTGGATCAGGTTCCGCCTCTACGGGCCGGGCGACACGACCTGCTCGGCAGCGCAGGTGTTCACCAGCAGAGTCCCGGTCAGCGGCGACGGCAGCTACCCATCCGCCCCGGCGACGCTCACAATGGCGGGGACATACCAGTGGACCGCCGAATACCCCGGCGATCTGAACAACAACGCCGCGTCGGAGGGGTGCGGCGCGACCGGAGAGGTCGTGACCGTAACCAAAGCCACCCCAGCGCTCGACAGCACCGCGTCCGGGTCGGTGCCGCTCGGCCGACACGTTTACGACGTCGCCGCCCTCTCCGGCGCTGTAAAGCCGACCGGACCCGCCCGTCTTCACGGCCACCGTCACGATCCACAAGAACGCGAGCTACACCTCCGGACCGTTCAAACCCACCAAGACCGGAACCTACCGGTTCACCGCCGCCTACTCCGGCGACCCGAACAACAATCCGGCATCAGAGGCGTGCGGCGCGAGCGGCGAGCAAGTCACCGTCACATAGCAAGAGAGGAGCGCCTACCCGGGGGAGCCGAATCGTGATCCGCTCCCCCCGGGGCTGCTCAGGCGGAACATTTCGAGCATTACCGCCGCGAGATCACTTCCGGCAGGCCCGTGACCGCGATCGCACAGAACATCCGTGCCCGGATTCGACAGCCCGTCGACAGTCGAGCCTACGATCGCGCACAGGATGCAGCCACCGGCTCATCCTCGGCGACCGACGCGAAGCATGAGCCCACGAGCTCGCGCCCGTCTTGCGCACAACGCCGAGGGGCTCGGCGCAATGATGCGCCGAGCCCCGAGCCAACTGGCGTGTGTCAGTCGAGGATCACCCGCCGTAGAGCGTGATGTCCCACGGACTGTAGGCCTGCATTGGGGTGCTGACCGGAGTCGCCCAGGCTGTCGTGCCACAGTTGCTGCCACTCGGAATCGAAGCGGAGCTCTGGATCGCGACCGCGGTGGCGGAGCTGGCCAGGTCCCACGGGCCGCCACTGTCCCCGAAGCACTCCTCAGTCGAGTTGACCTGGAGCATGTTGCTCAGCGTGGTGGTGGTGCCGTCGTTGTTGACGTTGACCGAGGTGGTTCCCCCGGCCGTCCCGCACTGAGTACCGTTGCCGAGGTACTCAACGGAACCGAGGCCGTTGTGGCAGATCACGGTGCCACTCGACGGTACGCCGGTGCTGTAGTAATAGTTCAGCCGCACAAGCGTGCCACTTCCCAGGTTGAAGTACCCGCCGTACGGGCGTCCCAGGCCGGGATCGAGTCCGGACGGAGGCGGATTGGTGGGATACAGGTAACCCCAATCGCCGTTGCTGAAGTTACCCAGGTACTCGTTCCCGATCTCGGTGTTCGAGGTCAGGTCATACGAGGAGACCTGCGTACCGGCGCCACCGGTGTCGATTGTGCAGTGCCCGGCAGTAAGCATCAGCGGCTGCGTCACACCCGACAGCTTCAGGCTCCCGTACCACGACATCGTGCAGCTACCTCCGTTGCCCGAGTAGGCATCACCGGCCACCAGGGTGTTGCAGTAGATCCCCGAGCACCTGACCGTGGTGGTCTGGGCGACGAGGCCACCCGGTGAAGACGACGACTGCGTAATCGGAGGCGCCACGGAGGACGCGGCCACCGCGTGCTCGGCCGCCGAAACTTCGGCGCGATCGGTCTGGCTGGCGGTGTCGGAGACAGTGACGGTCACCTTCCCGCCGCCGGCGGTCACGGCGACGACGCCGCGGCTGATGAGGCTGCTGAGCCGGCTGGTGAGCTCGGCGCTCGCGCCGTTCACGTCTCCCTCGGTGTAACCCACCCGGGCGACGTGATAGGTGCCGGACAGCCCGGTGCGAGCGAACTCGGCGGCGACTCCGCTAGCCGGCACGGACGCGGTGGCGTCGACCACCCACTGGCCGGTGGCGTTGTCGAAGGACACGCCGGCGATCCCGGCCCCGTACTTCGCCTGCAATGTGCTCTGGATCCCCTGGCCCATCAGCTGCGAGGCCAGACGCTGGTTCGCGACCTGATGCGAGACGCCGTAGGTCTGCTCGTAATAGGAGACGGCGGCGGTCGAGACCTGGCCGGTCGCGCCCGCACGGGAGAGCACCGCGTCGCTCACGGGGCGGGCCGCGGGCAGATTCGCCGGCGACGCGCCCGTAGAGGCCGGTGGTGGCGTCGCCGGCCCGACTGCCAGGACCGCGGCGTTGGCGCCCGCGACGGCGACCTGGCAGCAGGCGAGACTCAGCCCGGAAGCTGCGAGCAGCCGCCAAGCGTGGATACGAAACATGAGAAGCCCCCTCGTAATAGACGTTTCCCTGACAGAGCGGGCGACGCAGCTCCTGATACATCGTCTTACGAACGCGGCGACTCACCGCGCGGACGCCTGGGATGCTCACCGGCGCTATCCCCGGGGAACGTTCCCCGGGGCGGCGATCAGGCTAGGCCCGTTGTCGGAAGGCTGCTTCTCGTTACGGCCGTTAGCCGCGCGAATGAGCAGGACGTCGTGGAGGCCAGCGCATCACTGTCTCAGAGCCTCTGTCAGGCCCGTCGTGGTCGGCGGCAGCGACGGCGGCATGCTCATCGCCGGCCGGGGTCGACGCCGAAGGCTGGCTGGCTACCGACGACGAATCTGAGTCGAGCGACTGGCTTCGCAACGCTGACACGATGACGCCCGCGTACTGCTCGATCAGGTCGGCTAGCTCAGTGGGGCTGGAAACGACGGTAGATGTCATGAGCTCCCTCTTTCGATGCTTGTAAGCCGCATCGAAGCCTAGTGGAATCGTCCGCTTCAGGCGTGAATATCCTGGCCTTGGAGCGACGCACGAAACCTCGGGTTCCCGAGCGAGGACGGCCAACAATTAACAGGTTTCCCGGGCGTTGCCTGGAGCTGGTCGACACCAACCGTTTTGCCAGAAAGTCGTCAATCTCGCGACGTAACCGTGCGAGCTAAGAACCTGTTACCAGTGTCAAGGACTACGACTAGATCCGAACTGCTCGCGATTGGCCAGGGCCCACGAGGCGGCACCGCTTACAGCAGCCGCCCCGAACACGGCCGGCCATGCCCCGATGCGCTTCGCAAGCGGGTGCGACCCCGCGAAGGTCGCGCTCAAGTGGCTTACCGCGGCGGCCAGTCGCGGACCCTTACGCGACGCCGTGAGCGACGCACAGCTTGGACAGCCGCTCCATCGCCTCCGTGGCCCGCTCGGGCAGATCGTCGAGCGCCCTCGCAGCCTCGCGCACGTCGTCGATCGTGACCGCCCGGGCCTCGAGCGCGAAGCGCCCGAGCCAGCGCACAGCCGCGCGCTCGAAGCGATCAGGGTCGCCGTTGCGGAGCACGAGGCAGATCTGCAGCGCGTCGTCGAGCGCCACGTACGGGAGCTCGAGCGCGGCGGCGATCACGAGCGCCTCGTTCCCCGTCTTCAGGGCTCGCCGGAACCTGGCGTATGGGCTGCCGTCGCTGGACACGAACATATGTTCGCGTAGCTGTCAAGGATTCGGCCCCGTCGATTGCTCTAGGCCGCGCGAACGCGCCGCGCGAGCCACAGGAGCGCGATCAGCGACTTCGAGTCCTCGCACTCGTCGATCGCGCTGTCGAGCTCATCGAGACGCCATGGGACGATCTCGATCCGCTCGTTCTCCTCGCTTTCGGCCGGCGGCGCGTCGCTCAGGTCGGTGGCGAGGAAGAGCCACACCCGCTCGTCGCTGAACCCCGGACTCGTATAGAAGACCTTGAGCTCCTCCCACTGTGCCGCCTGCTTGCCGATCTCCTCGGCGAGCTCGCGCTTGGCCGTCTCCAGCGGCTCCTCGCCGGCTACGTCGAGCTTGCCGGCGGGGATCTCGAGCGACGCCTCGGCGGCGGCGACCTCACGCGGCTGGCGGGTCAGCCAGACGTGGGTGTCATCGAGCGCGATGATCCCGACAGCGCCGGGATGAGTGACCTTCTCGCGCGTCACCACTTCGCCGTCGGCGTGGCGGAACTTCTCGACGCTGACCGTCACGATCCGCCCGGAGAACTTGGTCTCCCCTCCGAGCGCCTCGAACCGGCCCATCAGGTCAATGCCCCCCAAGTTCGCCGCCAGGCGAACTCGCCAAGGAAGACACGGATGTCTTCCCGACGTCGAAGTCGTCGCCGGTCACGCCGGCACGACTTCCGCGGCGGCGTCGAGCAGCGCGATCGCGACCTCGAGCATCCCCTCGAGCGCGTCGATGCTGACGCGCTCGCCGGGCTCGTGATTGCGTTCCGTCCCGTCGGCCAGGTTCGCGCAGCGGAATCCTGCCGCCTCGAAGGCGTTCGCGTCCGAGCCGCCGCCGGTGACAAGGTGATGCGGCTCGTAGCCGCACGCCTGCAGCGCCCGGGTTGCGGCGAGGAAGTGCGGTGCATTCGGCCGCGCCCGGAAGCCCCTGAACAGGCGCCGGACCGACACGTCGAGATCACACTCGGCGGCATTGGCGGCGTCGGTCAGGTGGTCGACTATCTGCGTGGTCACCTGGTCGACACGCGCCTCGTCGAGGCCACGGACCTCCGCCTCGAGGCGGCAGCGCTCGGGAACGACATTCGTGTTGCTGCCCCCCGCGATCGTGCCGACGTTGGCCGTCGTCTGATCGTCGAGGCGGCCGAGCCGCATCGCCGCGATCGCGCCCGCGGCTGCCGCGATCGCACTGCGCCCCTCCTCGGGACGGATCCCGGCGTGGGCGGCGCGTCCGTGGAAGACGGCGACGATCTTGTCGTAGGTGGGGGCGGCGAGGACGATCCCTCCGATCGGAGAGGCGTGGTCGAACACGTACCCGAACTCGCTGTGCAGGCGGCTTGTGTCGAACGCCAGCGCGCCACGAAGCCCGTTCTCCTCCGAGACGGTGAACAGCAACTCCATCCCCACGGGGGGCGGCTCGCCGCCGCGCGAGAATCGCCGCGCGAGCTCGAGCAGGACCGCGACCGCCGCCTTGTTGTCGGCACCGAGGATGCCTTCGGCGGCATTCTCCCAGCCCCCGTCGACGACCACGGGCTCGATCGGCGCCAGCGGCGGGACGGTGTCGAGATGGGCGCACAGCAGGATGCTCTGAGGTCGACGGCCCGGGATACGTGCCAGCAGATTGCCGGCGTCCGAGCCGACGAGCGGGCCGGCCTCGTCCTCCTCCACCGAAAGCCCGAGCCCGCGCAGCTCGTCGCTCACGCGGTCGGCGCAGGCACGCTCGCGCCCAGAAGGGCTCTCGATCCGGCACAGGGCCGCGAAGGTGTCGCCGAGCCGCGCGCGGTCCGCGTCGCTCGTACGCCTCACGTCACGGCGTGGTCGTGCGCGCGGAAGTGGCCCCGTCGCCGTCCGGCATCGCCCCCTGCGCGAGCTCGTCGGCTGCTGCCGGCGTGGGCGTCCTCTGTTCCTTGGCCCGCGCCAGCGCCGCGCACACGAACTCGCGGAACAGCGGTGCCGGTCGCTCGGGCCGCGACTTGAACTCGGGGTGGTACTGCGAGGCGACGAAGAACGGGTGCTGCTCCGCGGGCAGCTCGATGACCTCGACCAGCCGGTCGTCCGGGGATGTGCCCGAGACCACAAGTCCGGCCGATTCGATCCTGCGCCGCAGGTGGTTGTTGACCTCGTAGCGATGGCGGTGGCGCTCGTAGATCACTGCCTCGTCGTAGAGCTCGCGCGCCCGCGTTCCCGCGTGCAGCTTGATCGGGTCGGCGCCGAGCCGCATCGTCCCGCCCATGTCGGCGATCTCCTTCTGCTCGGGCAGGAGGTCGATCACGGGGAACGGGGTCTCGGGGTCGAACTCGGTCGAGTTCGCGCCCGGCATCCCCGCCAGCTCGCGGGCGTAGTCGCTGACCGCGACCTGCATGCCGAGGCAGATGCCGAGGTAGGGGATGCGGAGCTCGCGCGCGAGTCGCGCGGCGTCGATCTTGCCCTCGATCCCGCGACCCCCGAAGCCACCAGGGATCAGGATCCCGTCGGCCCGCTCGAGCGTCGGCCTGACCTCGGGGTCGCCGGCGCGCTCGGAGTCGACCCAGTCGATCTCGACCTTCGCGCCATGGTGCACTGCGGCATGCCTGAGCGCTTCGACGACCGACAGGTATGCGTCCTCGAGCTTGACGTACTTGCCGACCAGCGCGATCCGCACGGTCCGCGTCGCCTCGCTCGCCCGCTGCGTCATCGCCTGCCAGCCGGTCAGATCGGGCTCGCGGGCATCGACCCCGAAGTGCTCGAGGATGTAGTCGTCGACCCCCTGGGCCCTGAACACGAGCGGGACCTGGTAGATGTCCTCGACGTCGCGCGCAGACACGACCGCCTCCACCGGCAGGCTCGCGAACAGCGCGATCTTGCGGCGGATCTCCTGTGAGAGCGCCGACTCGGACCGGCACACAACCATGTCCGGGGCGATCCCGATCCTCCTCAGCTCGTTGACCGAATGCTGGGTCGGCTTGGTCTTCAGCTCGCCCGCGTGCCCGATGTAAGGCACCAGCGTCAGGTGGATGAACATGCAGCGCCGGCGGCCCACGTCGACGGGGAACTGGCGAATCGCCTCGAGGAATGGCAGCGACTCGATGTCCCCGACAGTGCCGCCGATCTCGGTGATGACGAAGTCGACGTCGCTGGAGTCGGCCATCAGACGGATCCGGTGCTTGATCTCGTCGGTGATGTGGGGGACGACCTGCACGGTCGCGCCGAGGTAGTCCCCGCGCCGCTCGCGCCGGATGACGGAGTTGTAGATGCCGCCCGCCGTCACGTTCGACGCCCGGCTCGTGTTCGCATCGGTGAAGCGCTCGTAATGCCCGAGGTCGAGGTCGGTCTCGGCGCCGTCCTCGGTCACGAACACCTCGCCGTGCTGATACGGCGACATCGTTCCGGGGTCGACGTTGATGTAAGGATCGAACTTCTGGAGCTGGACGTCGAGGCCGCGTGCCACCAGCAGGCGGCCGATCGATGCCGCGGCGATCCCCTTACCGAGGGACGAGACGACCCCGCCCGTGATGAAGATGAAGCGTGTGTCGCCGGCGAAGCCGGTTGCGCCGTGGCGTGGGTCGTGAGGCATCCAGTGATCCTTGGTTTGCTGTCTCGCTTGAGTCTAGTGCCGTCGGTGAAGGTAGCGACGGCGCCGGACGGCGCCGGGCCTGCACGCCACCGTCAGGCGGCGCGAAGCAGCCTGCGCGCGTGCTGGCTGGCCGCGCGATCGTCCTCGGCGGCGCCGAGCATCCGCACCAGCTCCGCGACCACCTCATCGCCCCCGAGCTCGAGGACGGCGGTGCTCGCCGTGCCGCCGGCCGCGCTCTTCGAGATCCGGAAATGACGCTCGGCCAGCGACGCGACCTGCGGCAGGTGCGTGATGCAGAGGATCTGGCGCCCGGCCGCGAGCGCGCGCAGGTGCTCCCCCACCGCCCGCGCGGTGTGGCCGCCGATCCCTGCGTCGATCTCGTCGAACACGAGCAAGGGCGCGGGGCGGCCGGTGGCGCCGCGCTCGGCGGGCTCGGCGTGCGCGGCGCTCAGCAGCGCGAGCATCACCCGCGAGAGCTCACCTCCGGAGGCGATCTCGCGCAGCGGCCCGGCCGGGACGCCGGGATTCGGCGCGATCACAAGCTCGACCGTCTCGGCCCCCGCCGGGCCGCAGCCGTCGGGCCGCGGCGTCAGCTCGACTTCGAACGCCGCACCCTCCATCGCCAGATCCGCGAGCCGCCGCCGCACCGCTGCAGCGAGCTCGGGCGCGGCGCGCCGGCGGGCGCCGGTCAGCGTAGCCGCGAGCCCGTCGAGCTCGGCGCGCGCGGTCTCGATCTCCGCCTCGACGTGCTCGAGGGCGATCTCGGCCCCGACGAGCTCCTCGCGCCGTGCCGCACAGCGATCGCCGTGCGCGAGCACGGCCGCGATCGAGCCCCCGTGCTTGCGCTCGAGTCGTGCCAGCAGCGCCAGACGGTCCTCGACTTCCTCCAGTCGCCCTGGGGACGCGTCGATTTCTTCGGCGCGCCGGCGCAACTCTGCGCCGAGATCCTCGGCCTCGTACAGGACCGTCTGCAGTCGCGCGGCGAGGGATCCGAGCCCGGGATCGAGTCCGGCGACCGGATCGAGCGTCTGGACTGCGTGAGCGAGCAGGAAGCCGGCGCCGGGGCCGCCCGTCTCGGGAGCGATCGCCTCGGCCGCGGCGGCCGCGGCGGCGGTGATCGTCTCGAAGTGGCGCAGGTGGTCACGCTCGGCGAGGAGCGTCGCCTGCTCGTCCTCGCTCGGGTTCGCAGCCTCGATCTCCTCGAGCTCGAACGCGAGCAGATCGAGCTCCCGCTCGCGCGCCCCGGCGAGGGTGCGCAGCTCCTCCATGCGTCCCTCGAGCTCGCGCAGCCGCTTGTGGACGCCGGCGACCCGCGCACGCGCCGCGAGATGATCGGGTCCGCAGTGCTCGTCGAGCACATCGAGCTGGACCGAGGCGAGCATCAGCCGCCGGTGCTCATGCTGACCGTAGAAGGCGAGCAGCTCACTGCCGAGCTCACGCAGGTCGGCAACCGTCGCCGCACGCCCGCAAACGTAGGCGCGCGTGCGTCCGTCGGGCCACACGCGGCGCGCGAGCACGATCTCCTCGCTGTCCGCGGCGAGCCGCTCGGCGAGGGCTCCGTCGAGCTCCGCGGGACGCTCGAACACGCCCTCGACGTACGCCTCCGAGGCGCCGGGACGCACGATCCCGGACCGCGCGCGACCCCCGAGCAGGAGGTCGAGGGCGTGGGCGAGAATGGTCTTGCCGGCGCCGGTCTCGCCGGTGAGGACGTTGAGTCCCGGAGCTAGCCTGAGCTCGGCCCTCTCGAGCAGGAGCAGGTTCTCGACGCGAAGCTCGTGAAGCATCCGTGAGGGTGTACCAGCCGGCGAAGACGGACCAGCGGGACCCGGGCCGGAAAGTTGCCCGGGCGTAGGAGAGCCGTGACCCGCCCGCGACGCGCGGCGCGTGCGAGCAGCCGGCCCTACGGCTGCGTCGCCAGGCGCCCGAACTTCTCCCGCAGCCGGTGGTAGAAGGTGGTGCCGGGAAGCTGGGCGAGCGATGACTGCCCGTCATGGAAGCGGGTCTCGAGCGCCGCTCCCGGCTCCAGCACCCCGACCGGCCGCCCGTCGACGGCCACATCCGCCGGTTCGTCCCGCGAGCGGTTGTGGACCACGAGGATGTCCCCCGGGGCCACCACGAGCGACCTCGCCGTGAGCGAGTGCGGAGCGATGAACGAGACCGCGAAGCCGTGCACGCCCCACGCCATCACCGGGCCGCCGTTCGCGAGGTTGTATCCCGTCGAACCGGCCGGGGTGGCGACGACGAGGCCGTCGCAGCGCACGCGGCCGATCTCGTCGCGCCCGACCGCGTACGCCAGGTCCGCTACGCGATTGCCGGCCTGCCGGTGGATCGAGACGTCGTTCATCGCCAGCCAGCTGCCGCCCGCGCCCCTGACCTCGATGCCCGGGAGCGGAAGGACGTCGAACTCGCCCGCGAAAGCGAGCGTGAGCCCGGTTTCGATGTCCTCGGGGTCGATCGTGGCGAGGAATCCGATCTCGCCGTAATTGACTCCGAACACTGGGACGCCGGTCCCGGCATAGGTGCGAAGCCCGGTCAGGATCGTCCCATCGCCGCCGAGCGCGAAGCAGACGTCGACGTCACGGTGGACCGGCGCATCCAGGATCAGCCCCTCGGCCGGCTCGAGCCGGTGCTTGCGCGTCTCGCCGGGATCGAGCCGCAGCACCGCTCCGACCTCCCGCGAAATCGCAAGCAGCGCCTCCAGCGCCGGGCCGGTCTCGTCGGGCCGGCGGTGGGTGAACACGGTCGCCGTCCGCGGTGGGTTCACGGCTCGACCTCGCGGGCGGCGGCCTCGAGGTCCCCCACCCCGCCTCGTGCCGCCTCCGCGAGCCAGACGAACGATTCGAGATTGCCCTTCGCGCCCGGCAGCCCGGAGCTCGCGTATCCGAGCACGGCGGCGCCGAGGCTGTGCGCGGCGCGCCCGGCGCCGATCAACGCCTCGCGGCGGCACGCAGGATCGCGGACGACCCCGCCCTTTCCGACGAGCGCGCGTCCGACCTCGAACTGTGGCTTGACGAGGGCCAGGCAGTCGTAGCGTTGATCCGCACAGGCGAGCGTCGCCGGCAGGACCTTCGCGAGCGAGATGAACGACACGTCGACGACGATCAGATCAGGCGCGTAGGGCAGCTCCTCAGGGCGGAGGGTGCGCGCGTTGCGGCGCTCGATCACGGTCACTCGCGGATCGCCGCGCAGCCGCCACTCGAACTCGCCGTAGGCGACATCGAGGGCGACGACGTGGGCCGCGCCGCGCTGCAGCAGGCAATCGGTGAACCCTCCGGTGGCCGCGCCGACGTCTAGCGCGCGCCGGCCTTCGACGTCCACGCCGAGCGCGTCGAGCGCGTTTGCGAGCTTGTGCCCGCCGCGCGACACGAACGCCGGCACCTGCGCGACCGAGACCTCGACGTCCTCGCCGACGAGCTGTCCCGGCTTCTGCGCCTGGCGGCGCTCGGCGCCGAGCCAGACCTCGCCCGCGATCACGGATGCCGCCGCGCGGGTGCGCGACGGAAACACCCCGCGTTGCGAGAGCAAGGTGTCGAGTCGAACCTTGGTCACCGCGCGAACGGTAGCGACCGGCCGCGCAGAGCAGGCCTCCCCGCGAGTCAGGGAGCGGCGATCGGCATCGCGATCTCGGTGATCGTCAGCGCCCCGTGGTCACCCGGTATCACGGCGCTGATGCTGTCGGTCGAATGAAAGCGATCCTGGAACGGCTTCGGGAAGTCCGCTGCCGGGGGGACGTAGATCAGATAGCCGTCGTCTGCCGTGTCCGGCGGTACGCGGAAGGTCTGGCCGTCGATCGTCACGGTCCGGGGGTCAGCTCGCCAGAAGAGCGTCTCGACACGTTCGACGGGGCCGATCCCCAGGCCGGAGAGCTTCGCCACGAGGAGATCTCCGGCGGGCGCTGCCTGTAGCTGGACGGTGGCCCCGAGGTGGGTGTGGATCGTCGCGACGGTCACCCGGGGGCCGCAGCGCGGGGAGGTCCGAACCAGTGCCTCCCATCCTGCACCGTGTGCCGCGTCCTTGAAGTTGCATAGCAGCGCGAGCTGAGCCGCAGGGGATTCCCAGGTTGGATTACGCCCGTCGATCGATGCGATCTGGCGCAGTACCCCGCTTGGACCCGCACGAGGATTCGCGTAGGCGCCGGCATTGAGCTGATCGAGTCGGGCCGTGTAGGCGTTGTATGACTGGATCACGGGGAGCGGGCACCAGCGCAGTCCGTACGCCCAGATCGCCGCTATCTCCCACGGCTCGGCCGCCACGCAGCGGCCGCGGAGGGCGGACACCACGGCCGCCGGGACCGCGTCGTCGCGGATGATCGACGAGCGTCCAAGGTCGATCGTCGGGCTCGGAGTGGCGGCGACGTGCAGATCGCGGGCGAACTGGTGTGCTCGTCCGACCACGTCGACGACCTGTAGCGGCGTCTGGGGAACGACTGCAAGGGACGCGGTCAGGACCACGAGCATCGCCATCAACGCAACCGGAGCGCGACCGCGCGGCCACGGAAAGCACGCTGCCAACGCGAGCAGGAGCACCACGTACGCCGCGTGACCGTGGTCATAGCGCACGAACATCTCCCTGAACAGCAGATAGTGGAAGATCAGGATTGCGCCGATCAGGCCGAGCTGACGGCGGCGGCCGAGGTGCGGGAGTAACCGCCAGGCGGCGACGCTGAACGCGACCGCCGAGCCGATCACCAGAAAGATCAGCCACTCGCCCGCCGCGCCGTACTCGTTGTGGCCCATCACGTCCACGTAACCGTGCACCACCTCGTAGCCGTTGCGGACGTATGCCGGGAGTGCATCCAGCGGCTGGCCGAGCAGGAGCCAGAGGGCCAGCGTCGCGAAGATGAACACCGCGCCGGCGAGCTTCAGGTTCCGCCGGGCGTTCACGCTCGCGAGGACTCCGCACAGGACGATCGCGAGGACGGCCAGACCGCTGTCCAGCTTGACCAGGATCGTGAACGCCGCCAGCAGTGCGCCGCCGATCGCCAGCCACCGCGCGAGCACGTGATTCTCCTGCTCGGCCGCAAGCGCGAGCGACACTCCCCCGAAAGCGATCGCGGCCTCGAAATCGCCGACGTTGAGCCCGATCAGGCTGGCCGCGGCGACCGCGATCAGGGCGGCGCCAACGGTGCTCAGCGAGCGACGCAGGCAGACGAGCAGCGTCAGCACGAGCAGCGCCTGCAGCACGATCGCGACCAGGAGCGCGACGCGGAACAGACCAGGCGTGACCACGGTTGGGTTCGCCACGAACCCGAGCGGCCCGTACGTGAAGACCACCTGGTTGCCGAACGCCAGCCCGTGCTGGACAGCGATGTTGAGCCCGATCGCCCACGAGTTGTCGAGACCGGCTCCCGGCTCGATGTAAACGAGCGGCCAGCTCGCGACCACGAGCAGCGCCACCAGCGCCGCCCAGGCGATCCGGGGCCGGGCGCGGACCTCCGCGAGCCCGGCCGCCGACCGCGTCTTCACGAGGTCGAGGCGGTTCGGCGACGGCGGCGTCTCCTCGAGGCGCAGATCCACGCCCTGCCACGGACTGCCGGGGGACACGGCCAACTCGAACCGGGGGGTCGGGGGAATCAGCACGCGCTCGGGGCCGGCCAGAGCGGCCAGCCGTAGCTCGCCGTCGCGCAGCTCCTCGATCGGCAGCGTGACGACGAAAGCGTGACCGCCGTCGCCGATCCCGGCCGCACGGAGATCGTCTCTCGGAGCGTCGGCGACCTCGACGACCTGCCAACCGCCGTTGACGACAACGGTCACCTCGACCCGGCGCCCCGGATCCTTTTGATCCCAGACCCAGCCTTCGAGCCTTCCGTCGACGACAGCCTCGACGCGGCCTTCGTACCGTGCTGCCGGACTAAGGGTTCGCGCAGGAATAAGTGTGGTGACCCGTCGAGTGGCTGGGCGTGGCTGACGCCGTCGGAGCCCGCAATTATTCCGCGCGGGCCCAAAGGCCGTTCCGCACGAAGCGGGAGGCTAACGCCAGCGTCGGCGAAGCGGCCCTACGCTCCCGCTATCCGGCTGCGATGTGCCGTCGCGGCCTCGATCCGCTCGGCGATCCGCGCCCCCGTGAAGCCGACCTCGTTGTGCAGGAGCGCCGGGGCGCCGTGGGTGACATAGCGATCGGGCAGCCCGACGCGGAGGATGCGCGGCGAGAGGACGCCGGTGTCGGACAGGGTCTCCCATACCGCGGAGCCGAAGCCACCGGCGAGCACTCCCTCCTCCACCGTAACGAGTAGCTCGTGCTCGGCGGCGAGCTGGGCGGCGAGTCCGGCGTCGATCGGTTTCGCGAAGCGGGCGTCGGCGACCGTCACGCTGATCCCGTGGTCGGCGAGGATGTCGGCCGCCTCGAGCGCTTTCTGGACGCCGGTCCCGTAGCCGAGGATCGCCACCGAATCGCCCTCGCGCAGGATCTCGCCGGTCCCGATCTCGATCGGCTCCGGGTGTCCAGGAAGCTCGACTCCGACGCCCTCGCCGCGCGGGTAGCGAAGCGCCACAGGTCCGCCGTCGTAACGCAGCGCGGTATGGAGCATTTCGACGAGCATCGCCTCGTCGCGCGGGGCCATCAGCACCATGTTCGGTAGACAGCGCAGGAAAGCGATGTCGAACGCACCGTGGTGCGTCGGCCCGTCGTCGCCCACGAGCCCGGCGCGGTCGATCGCGAACACGACGTTCAGCCGCTGGAGGCAGACGTCGTGGACGATCTGGTCGTAGGCGCGCTGGAGGAAGGTCGAGTAGATCGCGGCGACCGGCTTGCATCCCTGGAGCGCCAGGCCGGCGGCGAACAGCACCGCCTGCTGCTCGGCGATGCCGACGTCGAAGTAGCGGTCCGGAAGCTCTCGCTGGAGGATGTTGAGCCCGGTTCCGGAGTTCATCGCGGCGGTGATGCCGATCACGCGACGGTCGCGGCGGCACTCCCTGACGAGCGCCTCGCCGAACACCTTCGTGTACTGGGGTGGGGGCAGCCTGCCGGTTGGCTTGGCCGCGGAGGCGGGCGCGCCGTTGGTGATCGACTTCGGCTTCGCCGCGTGCCACGCCTCCATTCCCTCGAGCCCACCTTCCTCGGCCGGCGCGAACCCCTTGCCCTTCACAGTCGCGATGTGGACGACGACTGGCCGCTCCGCGGCGATCGCCTCGCGCAGCGCCTCGCGGAGCGCGCGGACGTCGTGACCGTCGATCACGCCCATGTAGGCGAAGTCGAGCTCCTCCCACCACAGTCCGGGCGCCCAGAACGCCTTGATCGACTCCTTGAGCTGCGGTCCGAGCCGTTCGAACGCGGCGCCGATGCCTACGGGCAACTTGGTCAGGCCGCCCTCGACGCCCTCGCGGGCGCGCCACAGCCGCGGGCTCAGACGCACCCGGTTGAAGTAGCGCGAGAGCGCGCCTACATTGGGGGCGATCGACATCCCGTTGTCATTCAGGACGACGACGATCGGAGTGCCCTGGCCGCCGGCCTGATGGACCGCCTCGAAGGCGACGCCGCCGGTCATCGCACCATCGCCGACGACCGCGAGGACATGAGCGTCCTCGCCGTGGCCCGAGCGCATCGCCTCCTTGATCCCGACGGCGTAGCCGATCGCGGTCGACGCGTGACCCGCGCCCATGATGTCGTGCTCGGACTCGTGGATGGCGCAGAACGGCGCCAGTCCCCCGTATCTGCGGATCGTCTGGAGCTCGTCGCGGCGGCCGGTCAGGATCTTGTGCGGATACGCCTGGTGGCCGACGTCCCAGAGGATCTTGTCGCGCGGAGAGTCGAGCACCGAGTGGAGCGCGACGGCCAGCTCGCAGGCGCCGAGGTTGGCGCCGAAGTGACCGCCGATCTCGCCGACGGTGTCGATGATGTGCTCCCGCACCTCCTGCGCGAGGCGTTGGAGCTCGTCATCGCTGAGGTGGTGAAGGTCGCTCGGGTCGCGGACTGCGGGCAGTAGCCTGGTCATCAGTGGGTTCGGGTGGCGATGAAGTCGGTGATCTGCTCGAGCTCGGTCGCGCCTGACGGAACGGCCTGTGCGAGCGCGGCTCGAGCGCTCTGATGGCTTTCACGGGCGTGCAGGCGTGCGCCTTCGAGGCCGAACTCGGTCACGTAAGTACGCTTGCCGAGTCGCTCGTCGGATCCCCTGGGCTTGCCGAGGTCCTCGTCCGAGCCGACAACGTCGAGGATGTCATCGACGATCTGAAACAGGACGCCCAGCTCGCTCGCGAACGTGTGAAAGAAGGTAGTTGTGTCATGTTCGTCTGGCCCTCCAAGGAGTAATACGCACTCGATGCTCGCTCTGATCAGCCGTCCCGTCTTGAGCTCGTGGAGTCTGCGCAGGCCGGCCGCGCCGCCGGCCGCCGTCCCGGCGACATCCAGGTACTGGCCGCCGACCATCCCGTTGACTCCCGTCGCCGCGGCGAGCTCGCTGATGGCCTCGAGCAGCCGCCCGCGATCGCCCTCCTGGTCTGTCAGGACGAGCCGGAATGCCTCGGCGTAGAGCCCGTCACCGGCGAGGATCGCGACGTTCTCTCCGAACGCGCGATGGCAGGTCGGACGCCCGCGGCGCATGTCGTCGTCGTCCATCGCCGGCAGGTCGTCATGAATCAGCGAGTAGGTGTGGATCAGCTCGATCGCTCCGGCCAGCGGGAGCACCCAGGTCGGGTCGCGTCCGATCGCGCGGGCCGTTGCGAGCGTCAGCACCGGCCGGATCCGCTTGCCGCCGGCGAGCAGCGAATATCGCATCGCCTCCTCCAGCCCCGCCGCCGCGGGCTCGCTCGAGAACCGCAGCTCGCCGAGGTAGCGTTCGACCTCGGAGCGGAGGTGCTCGGGATAGCCGTCCTCCGCGGGCCGCCAGCTACCGGCGGCGTTCGTCAGCACGCGCTCTCCATGCGGCGACGCGTTAGGTGGCGCACAAAAGCTCTAGCCAGCCGGCAGCGGGAGCTGGCCGGGGAGGTCTGGCAGCGGCTCGACGGCCGCGCGCGTCCGTTGGCCGAGCTCGGCACTCGCCTCGGTCGCCAAGCGGGCGCACTCCTCTACCAGCGCCAGCACCGCGTCTGGCTCGAGGTCGTCAGCCCGAAGCCGCTGGACGATTCCCTCCAGGCACTCCGTCAGCTCACGCAGGGGGTCGTTCACCACCTGGGAGGGTAGCGGCCCGCACTGGCTCGGGGCGAGCGGCCAAACCGCTCGCTGCGCCTACGCGGCGTCGAGGGCCGCATTCACGAGCGCGTCGGCGCGCGCGTTGAGCGCCCGCGGAACGGTACGGATCTTCCAGCGCTCGAACGGCCGCAGAGCCGCCATCGCCTCGAGATACAGGGGCCTCATCGCCGGATGCTTGACCTTGTAGTCGCCCGTGAGCTGGCGGGCGACGAGCTCCGAGTCGTTCACGATCTCGACTTCGGTGGCGCCGAGCTCCCGGGCTCGCTCGAGACCGCGGAGCAACGCGCGGTACTCGGCCACGTTGTTGGTGGCGACGCCAATCGCTTCGGCTACCTGGTCCACGACCGCCCCACCAGGCTCGGCCACGACGACGCCGATCGCGGCCGGACCCGGGTTGCCGCGGCTGCCGCCGTCGACGCTGACGACGAGCTTCACCTCAGTCGCTCGTGATCTCGGGAATCTCCCCCGGGACCCGCGAACGGCGACGGTCGCGCACCTGGCGCTTGCCCCCGGGCGGCACTCCGCGGCCGCGGCGCTCGGACTTGCGCCGATCGACGATCACGGTGACGTTGGGGTCGTCGGCGTAGTACGTCGAGAGCTTCTCGAACAGCTCGTCGGCGAGCGCCTCAGGTACAACGCAGTAGATCACGGCCGTGGATGCTAGTTCACAGCCGGGGTGCGGCGGTATCGAACTGTTGTCCAGCGCTGTGCTCAGGCAAGGGCGATGGTGCCGCGGTCGTCGGCGGATGCGTTTGCTTCGAGGTCCTCGGCCGGCAACTCGTCGAGCTCGTATCCCTGTCCCGCGACCCGCACGCTCGGCCGCTCCTCGGAGAGGTCGATCTCGTAGCGATACCAGCAGAGCTCCCACGACACAACCAGGTTGACCACGCTCGCCCGGTCTTCGGAGGGCCGCACCGCGACGCCGGGCGCGCCAAGTGAGCGAGCGACCCCGGCCACGGTACGTGGATGCTCGGACGAGTTGAACGCATCGACCGCGGAGGAAACCTTGTGCTCGGCGCTCGTCGGAACCGCGTGCACGTGGCGAGGCTCCCGCGTGCGCGGCGCCTGGCTGGGTCCGGAGCGGATCTCTGGGGTGGCCGCCACGGGGTCCGGCGCGTCCGCCTCGCGGCGGGTCCGCAGGCGGCCGAGCAACGAGCGGCGCTCGCTGGTCGCCTCGCCCGGGTCGAACGCCGCCACCGAGCCCTCACGGACCCATCCCTCGTGCAGCGCGCGCGAGCTGCACAGCTCGCATACCGAACGGCGGACGCCTCCCGCGAGATAGGTGTCGGCGTGCTCGCCGCGCAGCAGCGTGCGCCCGCAGACGTCACAGGCGACCGGCGTGTTGGAAGTGCGGATGTCCCTGGTGCTCACCGAGGATCGAGGGTACCAGCGACCTTCCTGCGGTAGCGAGGCTGGACGAATGCTTGCCGCCGAAGGACCATTGTCCGGCGCGTCACGCCTTGACTGCCTCGCTCTCGGCGCGAGCCTCGTCGACAACCTTTCCGGCCAAGTGGCCGGGGACCTCCTCGTAGCGCAGGAACTCCATCGTAAACTCTCCCCGCCCCCCGGTGATCGAGCGCAGATCCGGAGCGTAGGAGAGCATCTCGGCCATCGGGACCTCGGCCTTGACCTCGCTCATCCCGCCGCTCGCATCCATGCCGAGCGGACGGCCGCGGCGCGAGTTGAGGTCGCCGATCACGTCGCCGACCACATCGTCGGGCGCGCTGACCGTAACGAGCATGACCGGCTCGAGGAGCACCGGCGCGGCTTCCTCGAGCGCCTGCCTCATCGCCAGCGCGCCGGCGATCTTGAACGCCATCTCCGAGGAGTCGACGGTGTGGTAGGAGCCGTCGTAGAGCCGTACGCGGACGTCCTTCACCGGATAGCCGGCGACGACTCCCTGACCGAGCGCCTCGATCACTCCCTTCTCGACCGCGGGGATGAAGCCGGTCGGGATCACGCCGCCTTTGATCGCGTTGACGAACTCGAAGCCCTCGCCGGGCTGACGAGGTGAGATCTCGATGTGGCAGTCGCCGAACTGTCCGCGGCCGCCGGTCTGCTTCTTGTGGCGACCATGGGCCTTTGCCGGACGGCGAATCGTCTCCTGGTAGGGCACACGAGGCGGCTTCAGGCTCACGTCGGCGCCGAACCGAGAGTGCAGGCGCTCGACGATCACCTCGACATGCACCTGAGAGAGGCCTGCGACGATCTGCTCGCCGGTCTGCTCGTCACGATGGAGGTCGATCGTCGGGTCCTCTTCCTGGAGGCGCCGCAGCGCCGTGAACACCTTGTCCTCGTCGCCCTTGCTCTTCGGCGCGACAGCGAAAGCCATCACCGGCGCCGGCAGCTTGATCGAGGGCATCTGGATCGGCTCGTCGCGTGAGGCCAGCCAGTCCCCCGCCCGCGTCTCCTTGAGCTTGGCCACCGCGCCGATGTCGCCCGGGCCGAACTCGTTCACGTGCCCGGTCTGCCCGCCATCGAACCTCAGCAGCTGCCCGATTCGCTCCTTCGCGTGGGCGCGCGTATTGAGGACCTGCGAATCCTGCTTGAGCACGCCCTGGTAGACACGAAAGAGGTTGATCCGGCCCGCGAACGGGTCCGCGCGCGTCTTGTACACGTAAGCGAACAGCTCCTTGTCCTCGACCGGGTCGAGCGTCAGCTCGCCGACCTGGAGACCGCCATGCTTGACCGGCGAAGGAAGGTCCTCGACGATCGCGTCGAGCAACCGGTTGGTCCCCAGGTTGCGCGTTGCGACGCCGCAGGTGACAGGGAAGATTGCGCCGTGATTGGTGCCGTCCTTCAGCGCCGCGACGATCTCCGCGTGGGAGATCTCCTCACCCTCGAGGTAGCGCTCCATCAGCGCGTCGGAGTTCTCGGCGACCTCATCCATCAGCTTCTCCCGATATTCCTCCGCCTGAGAACGGAGCTCGTCAGGGATCGGAATCTCGGTGCAGTTCTCGCGCGACGCGCCTTCGTAGCGGTATGCCTTCATGTCGACCAGATCGATCACGCCTGAGAGCTCGTGCTCGACGCCGATCGGGATCTCGGTCGCGACGACGTGCGGGCCGAACGCGCTCTTCAGCGACTCGAGCGCGCGAAAGAAGTCGGCGCGTTCGCGATCGAGCATGTTGACGTAGATCAGACGAGCGAGATCGAGCTCGGCGGCGCGCTGCCAGAGGCGCGTGGTGTGCACCTCGACGCCCATCACCCCGTTGATGACGAAGATCGCGGACTCGCACACGCGCAGGGCGCCGAGCGCGTCGGCGATGAAGCTCGAGTCGCCGGGCGTATCGATCAGGTTGACCTTGCGGCCGTCCCACTGGAACGAGGTGAGCGCCGCGGCGATCGACATCTGCCGGCTCTTCTCGTCGGCGTCCGCATCGGACACCGTCGTCCCATCGATGACCGATCCGAGCCTGTTGACAGCGCCGGCCTCAAACAGCAGCGCCTCGTGGAGCGAGGTCTTCCCGCCACCCCGGTGGCCGACGAGAGCCACGTTGCGAATCCGATCCGCGGCTTGGTGCATGCCCGACTCCTCTCACTCAGGTCCAAAGGGCGACCATACCGTCTCAGCCAAGGTGGGCGCTATCGAGCCGGCCCTACAGCACCCGAGAGTCCGGCGCCGATAGGGGCACCCCGCCTTGGCCCTCGACCGAGCTCTTGAAGCAATCGCCCCCCGGGGCGATTACTCAAGTTCACCCCCGAGCTTCGAGCGCAGGCGCAGCACGGCCTTGGTGTGGAGCTGTGACACACGGGACTCTGTAACCCCGAGCACCTCGCCGATCTCTCGAAGCGTCAGGTTCTCGTAGTAGTAGAGCGCGATCACGAGCTTCTCGCGCTCCGGAAGCGCGGCGATCGCGTCGGCGATGCGGTCGCGCAGCTCACTCTGGTCGACCATCGCCTCGGGGTCGGGGGCGCCATGGTCCGGGATCGTGTCGAGCAGCGAGACCTGATCGCCGGTCGAGTCGGAGACGTGCCAGAGCTCGTCGAGCGCGACGATCGTCGAGTTCGAGATCTGCAGCAGGGCGTCGTGGAACTCGTCGACATCGATCTCCAGCTCCGCGGCCATCTCTTCGTCGGTCGGGGCCCGGCGCAGACGCGCCTCGAGCTTCATGTTGACGCGCTCGATCTCCCTGGCGCGTGCGCGTACCGAGCGGGGGACCCAGTCGAGCGAACGGAGCTCGTCGATGATCGCACCACGGATCCTGGTGATCGCATAGGTCTCGAACTTGATCTCCCTGGAGAGGTCGAAGCGCTCGATTGCGAAGATCAGTCCACCGAGACCGTAGGAGATCAGGTCCGCCTCGTCTACGTGCGCCGGCAGGCCAGAGCTCATCCGCCCCGCGACGTACTTGACCAGCGGGGAATAGGCGACGACAAGACGCTCGCGTGCGCGCTCGTCACCCGAGTTCTTGTACCGCCGCCACAGGTCCTGCAGCTCGATGGCTTTGACGTTCGTTTCCAGCTTGTCCCCCGGGTCGATACCCTAGGCCCGCGGATGGCTTCGCAGGTATGTGGACCGCAGACGCGCGGACTCTACCCGAGTGTAGACCTGCGTGGTTGAGATGCTTGCGTGCCCTAGAAGCTCTTGGATCGCACGCAGGTCGGCGCCACCCTCCAACAGGTGGGTTGCGAACGAGTGCCGAAGCGCGTGCGGATGGAGATCTCCGACTCCCGGAGCCTGTGCGGATGCATGGTGCGTCCACACTCGCAGGCGGCGGCGGACGTCCGAGGTGCTGAGACGGCGTCCGGTCTTCGACAGGAACAACGCCCCGCCCGCCCCCTCCTCACCGGTGGCGAGCGCCGGTCTGGCGCGATCGAGATAGCGCTCGATCGCGCGCAGCGCGTGCTCGCCGGTCGGCACCAGGCGCGTCTTGCCGCCTTTTCCCTCGACGCGCACGCGCTCGGCGTCGAACTCGACGGCGTCGAGGTCGAGCGAGACCAGTTCCTCGGCCCGCAACCCGGAGGCATAGGCCAGCTCGAACAGCGCCCGGTCTCGGAGCTCCAGCGGCGTAGTCGCAGGGATGCGGTCGAGCAGCGCCGCGATCTCGGCGGGCCGCAGCACGTGCGGCAGGCGCTGAGCACGCTTCGGCGAGCTGAGCAGCTCAGCCGGATTGTCCGCCCGCTCGCCGAGCTCGATCAGCGCCCGGAAGAAGCCGCGCAGCGCGGCGAGCTTGCGCGCCACCGTTGCCGGCGCCAGTCCTCGCTCGGTCAGGCTCGCCGCGTAGCGCCGGAGCGCGCGGTGGTCGATAGATCCCGGCTCGAGCTCGTGAGCTGAGGCCCAGCCCGCGAACTGCGCAAGATCGACGCGGTATGCGCGGCGCGTCTTCTCGGCCGCGCCGCGCCGCCCGAGATCCTCCTCGAACATGCGCAGGGCGCCGTCCCAGTGCGGCGTCGGCGAGGGGGGGCTACCCTCCGCCGCAGTGAGTAGGTTCTTCATCGACACGGCCACCGGTCAGGTGGCCACGTTGGGCCAGCTGATCGACGCCGGGCTCGCCGCCGGCGATCGGCTCCCCGAACGCCCGTGGCACCGGATCCAGGGCCCCGACGATGCGTCGACGCTGTGGTATGCGGTCCTCCGCAAGCTGGTTCGTGGTGTCCACATCGGTGCCTTGGCTATTCGGCACCAGCCGCATCATGCCTCTTTGCTGCAAGCAGGCTGGGAGGAGGTCGGCGTCGAGGACATCGCGGTGCCCGGAGCTCGGACCGCGCCCGGCGTGGGCAATTAAGGCCCGCGGCGCGCGCTACGCGACGTTGACCAAGGTGCCGATCGGCGTGTAGGGGTAGACGCGCCCCGCGGTGGCGTATGGCATCTCGACGCAGCCGAGGCTCTGGGGAGAGCCGTAGCTGGCGCGGAGGAAGCCGTGGAGCGCGTCGCCGCCGTTGAAGTAGCTGACCCAGGGGATCCCCGGATCGGAGTAGTGGCTTCCGTCGGGGTTCGTCCCCGTCATGGTCGTGACCGTCAGGTGCTCGAAGACCGGGTAGGTCCCGAGCGCGGTAGCGGCCCCCGGGATGCCCGTGTTCACGGGTGTGGTCAGGACGGTGTGCCCGTCGTGCCACAGGTCGAGGCTCTCCGGCGAGGCCTCGCTGACCATCACGTAGGTGTAGCCGAAGCTCGAGCGCTGGTCCTTGATCGCCGCGTCGATCAGGGTGTGCCAGACCTGTGACGGGCTCGGGTCGGTGCCGTACATGCCCTGATCCTGCTCGAAGGCCATCAGCCCCCCCTGCGAGATGACGGTCTGCTGATCCGGATTCCATTGACCTTGCAGAGAGCTCGGCGTGTTTCCCCAGATGAAGGAGAAGCTGCCGAGCGGTGGCTTGACCGCCGCCGCCAGCTCTGCGGCCGGCGTCGTACCCACCGGACGTCCGGCCGGGTGCCATCTCACCGGGAGGTAGCCGAGCTGAGCGAGAATCTGATTCAGGCGCAGACTCGACGCCGAGGGCACCGTCCAGGAAGCGCTGCTTGCGCCGGAGGTGTGTGCGCCCACTACCTGAACACCCTTCGGGAGTTGCACGCTTACCGAGGTATCGAGCCCGAAGCCGAAGCCGGTCGGTTTGAACACGACGGTGTGGCTGTTCAGTGAGCTCCAGTGGCCGGGCGGGTCCGGTGAGAGCTTCGGCATCGACCCCCCGAGAATCTGCGCGTAAGGCTTCGAGAAGGTCAGCGAGATCGGGGTCGAGGACAAGATCTGTGTGCCCGGCGACGGGCTCAGGACCGCGCTCGACGGAGCGCCCGCCGGGAACCAGGTAACGAACGTCGTGCTCGCCGTTTCCCACGCCCGCGGCGCCGCCGCGACCGCGAGCGTGCCGGCAGAGGCCGGAGGCGCGATCGTGACGCCGCGCTGCGGCCGGCTGTAGATGCGGTGCCGCAGCGATCCAGGCTGCCCGTAAGCGAAGGTCGTGATCGGATGGCTGAAGCTCAGCCTCAGGGGCGCACCGGCCGCGAGCGTCAGATACTGGCTATCGAGCGACGTGGTCGGCGTGTACAGCGACAGCTTCTCGGTGTCGCGACTGCCCGCGAGCCAGCCGATCCAACCCGGACGCTGGACCACGGCGACGATCGAGAGGCGCTCATCCGGCCGCAGCTTGACCTTCGGGACGATTCTCCCGCCGGTCACGGTGACGGGGATCGCACGGCCCTTAGGGCCCATGACGCGCACGCTCAGGACCTTCCCGCCTCCAAGCGCCATGTTGACCCGCGCCAGCGCCGTCGAGTCGGCCGAAACGCTCGGCTGCGAAGTCGCGAACACGATAAACACGACGACGACCGCGACCAGCAGCACTGCGGGAGCGATCAGCATCAGCCAACGGGATGAGTTGCCCACGTTCATCGTCCTATAGTTAATTGAACCAGTCGCCATAGCTAACCCCTAGCTTGCAAGATGCTACAGATGCCCTCGATCGTGGCTGATTTGCAAGCCATTTCTCATCAAGCGGCACCCGCAGGGGGTTGGCGCGAGAGGCTGCGCTGGATCGCCGCGAGCACCGCACGACGGGCCTGGTGGGACGCTTCGTAGCGCGCCAGCGCCGCGAGCGCGTCCGCCTCGAGCGAGGTCACGATCTCGATCACCTCCTCGCCGCTGAGGTCGTCGTAGGACGTCTTCGCCAAGGGGCTCCAGCTCGCCCCGCGGCCGTCGGACGCCGATTGCACGCTTGGGCTCCAACGCAGGAAATCCTCCACCGCGCGCTCGTACTGGTACGGCTCCGCGCCGCTACGCAGCAGCGGCCTCAAGCGCTGCTGGGCGCGAAGCCTCACCACCGCCTCCCGCGTCGTGTAGCGATAGCTGTAGCCCGACGCCTTCAGGCGCCGGTTGTCGAGGCCGCGCCCGAACCGGAGCTGGCGCAGCATCTCGACCGGGATGCGCAGGCCGGCGCGCCGGAGCTGGGACGCTGCGAACGTGGTCCCCCACGGGGGCAGGATCGGCAGCATCGGCTTGCCGAGCAGCGAGATCACCTCCGAGAGCGCGAGCACGCCGTCCGCGGCCGCGTTGAAGATTCCAGGGATCTGGTAGCGGACCGCATGCTCCAGCACACCGACGATGTCGTCCTCGTGAATGAATTGGCAGCGGGGGTCGAAACCCAGGATCGTCGGGACGATCGGCAGCCCCAGCAGCGCGGGGTAGGACGCGTGCTCCTCGACGCCGATCGCGCTCGCGACCCGCAGGACGGTCACGGTGGCGTCGCGGTTCCGTGCCGCGAAGCCGGCCAGCAGCTCCTCGGCGTCGACGATGTCCTGCTCGATCGCGGTGCGTGGCGAGTGGGGCCGCCCCATCTCCTCCGTGAAGAACGCCGGGTCGTGGGGTTCGCAGCCGTAGTAGTCGGCCGAGGACTTGAATACGAGCTTGCGTACCGGCGACTGGCTGCCGCTGCAGGCGCCGAGGATGTTCGCCGTACCGATCGCATTGATCTCGTGCGCGCGCCCGAGCGACGCAGTCAACGGGTCGACCATCAGCCGCGTGTCGATCACGGTGTCGATCGCCGCGGCATTGACGATCCGGCGAACCAGCGCGTGCTGCGTGTCGACGCGCACGAACTCCGTACGGTCGAGCTCGTGCCGGGGGTCGCTCGAGTCCACGCCGATGATCGCCTCTACCTCTGGCTCGCGCTCGAGCGCCTGCGCCAGCCGTCCGCCCCAGTTCGACGATAGGCCGATGATCAGGATTCGACGAGAGTCCACGGCGTCTCGGCTAGCCGAGCCAGACGCTGCTGCGGCCGCCGACCAGCTCGAGCAGGTTCTCCTGGATCAGCGCTCGGATGTCGCCCGCGAGCGTCTGGATCTGCGCCGGATCGTTCCATGCCTCGTCTCCGAGCCGATCCGTCGGTACGGGCTCGAGAAAGCGGATCCGGACCTTCGCCGGCAGGTAGAGCATCAGCCCAAGCGGTCCGAGAAGAGGGAAGGTCGGGGTGACCGGGATCCGCGGCAATCCGGTCAGCCGGCGCAAGAGGCTCACGTGGGCGAAGGTCGGCTGCGCCTCCTCGGTGCCGAGGACGGCGACCGGGACGATCGGCGCGCGGGCCCGCATCGCCGCCTCGACGAAACTCCCCTCGCCGAAGCGCCGCAGCCGGTAGCGGTCCTTGAGCGGTTTCTCGGGTCCCCGCCGTCCCTCCGGGAAGACCAGCGCGAGCTGGCGCTCGTCGAACAACAGCCGGTGCAGGTTCGCCGGGTGGGCGGGCACGCCGCCGACCTTCGCGATCAGCATGCCGAGACCGGGGAGGCCCTTCAGGGGGGAATCGACGATCATATGCAGCGGCCGCGGGTGCCGGTGCTCCTCGCGAATCGCCTTGGCGATCATGATCCCGTCTGGCGGCAGCGCGCCGGCGTGGTTGGAGACGAGCAGCGCGGCTCCCTCCGCCGGCACATTCTCGATCCCCTCCACTTCGACCCGAAACCAGTAGTGGTAGAGGAAGTCGTAGACCGTGCGGTCGACCAGCCCTTCGACCAGTTCAGAACGACCCCAGTCGGTGACATGCCGCTCGGGCTCAAGCCCGGGGAGGAAATGCCGAAGGTCGGAGCGAGCGGCGGGAACTCCGCCGCCGCCGCTGAGGCCGCCCAGCACGAGCTCGCGCGTGGGAGTGTCGGGATCGGGGGCGGTGTCGGGCAACTTGGTCGGTTCGGCCTCCGGCATCGACGGTCGATTCTCGCAGGGCAAGGTGGCACCGTTCCCGCCGCCGGGCGATTGATCCACCCCACCGAGGGCGCCGTACATCTTGCATGTCCCTTGTCCACACGCGGACCGAGACACGTTGAGTGTCGCGCTCACACTCGGGGCCGAGCTTGGCGGACGAGCCGCGGACGGGCTCGGAGCACTCAGCCAGGAGCAGCGCCGCGCGTTCGCCGAAGTCCTCCACGACGCGAAGGCGCGACAGCCGCGGGAGCTCGAGGAGGCGATCGAGCGGTCGCTTGGCGTCGTGCCAAGGCTGCTCCGCGAGACGATTCGCAGGATCCTCTTCGGCTAGGCGCGGCATGTCGTCGGGCGGTCTCAATGCCGGCATCGAGATCCTCAAGCTTGCCCGCCTGACTGGATGCGCGCCGCACGAGCTCGACTATCTCGACCAGCGCGAGCCCCAGGACATTCGCGACCTGCGCGAGCAGGTGACCGGCGTGCGCTTCGAAGCCGACCGGCAGCTTCTCCAGCGCATCGCGGCTGGATCGACCCTGCGCGGCGCTCTCGAGGCCGGTCCGACGCCCCGGCGCGCCGGGGCGAAGGCCGCATCGTGATCCAGCGCTCACCGTGGCAGGAGATCGATTGGCGGGCTCATCAGCGCCGCGAGAAGGTCGAAGGCCGTTGGCTCAACCTGATCGACATCGGCTCGGGGCCACCGCTGCTGTTCGTCCACGGCCTCGCCGGCTGTTGGCAGAACTGGCTCGAGAACATCGCGTTCTTCGCGCGCGACTACCACGTGATCGCCGTCGACCTGCCCGGCTTCGGCGAGTCGGAGATGCCCGCGCGGCCGATCACCATCTCGGGCTACGCGCGCACCCTGGAGGCGCTGTGTGACGAGCTCGATCTCGACACCGTGCGTGTCGTCGGGAACTCGATGGGCGGCTTCGTCGCCGCCGAGCTGGCGATCCGGTCCCCCGTCCGCGTCGAAGGACTCTGCCTCGTCGCTGCCGCCGGTCTCAGCGTCCAGCGTGCACGCGCCGATCGCAGCCGCGGGGTGCGCCACCGGATCGAGAACCTGCTGTTCTTCTACATCGCGTGGCTGGCGACCGCGTTCCCGGCGCTGGCGCTACGCCCCCGGGTGCGCCGCTGGATGTTCGGTCTGATCGTCGCCCACCCCGAGGACCTCCCCGGTCCGCTGATCGCGGAGCAGGTCCGCGGGATCGCCAAGCCGGGCTTCGACCCCGCGCTCGGGGCGCTCACCCGCTATCCGATCCGCGACCGCCTCGGCGAGATCGCCTGTCCGACGCTGATCGTGTGGGGCGACGAGGATCGCCTCGTCCCGCTCTCGGACGCGGCAGAGTTCCAGTGGCTGATCGCCGGCTCGCGCAAGGTGACCTACCCCGACACCGGCCACGCGCCGATGCTCGAGCGCCCGGAGCGCTTCAACGCCGACCTGCGCGAGTTTCTCGAGCAGACGCGGCGCCGGCGAGCGAGTGTGGCATAGGGCGGCCGTCCGCCCGAACTCATGGAGGGGGTACGGTTGCCCGCTCCTCGTACCGCGGCAGGCCGTCGTCGGGGATCGGCTCCCACGGCACGGCGTAGGCGACAAACTGGTGGTAGCCGGGGCGGATCCCGGGCTCACCGTCGAACGCGCCCATGCGGATGCCGACCGAGTCATGGTCGTCGGGGTTGCGGCTGAACATCGCCGAGCCGCAGTCGCCGCAGAACCATTTCTCTGAGCCGTCCTCGGGCGCCCAGCAGCGCAGTCGCTCCTCCCCGGCAACGATTCGAAAGGCACCCGGCGCCGGCCGAGCGCTCACTGACACGGCCGTGCCTGTCCGGCGCTGGCAGCGTGTGCAGTGGCAATACGCCGCGCTCATCAGCGGGCCGTCGACCTCGAACTTGACGGCACCGCAGTTGCAGTGCCCGGTGAGCGGGGGATCCGGCACGGTGGCACTGTAACTGCTCCGCCCGGCGCCGCGGGACGACGCAGGCATGTCGTACGCTTCGTCTCAGTGTCCGAGGTCGGCCGCTACGCCAAGATCACCGCGACGAGCGGCGAGGGGGCGGCGCTTGCGAGCGTCCTGCTCCGCGTCGCGGAGATGCTCGAGGCCGCTCCGGGGTGCGAGCTGTACATCATCAACCGCTCGCAGGCCGAGCCGGACACCGTCTGGGTCACCGAGCTCTGGCGCAGCCAGGAGGACCAAGACGCGGCGCTGAAGCTGGAGGGCGCGCAGGCGCTGATGCCCGAGGTCATGGCGCTGGTCGACGGCCCGTTCGAGCGGATCGATCTCGAGCCGCTAGGTGGTGTCGGCCATCACGCCGCCGGCGAAACCGGCTTCACGATCGTCAATCTCGAGTCGGTCGAGGATCAGGCGCCCAGGTTCGGCTTCTCTCACATGGGCGAAGCGCGCTTCGCCCGACGCGACCTGGGCGCGGTCGATACCGGAGTCACCCACCAGCGCATCCATCCCGGCTGCCGTCAAGCCTTCGGCCACCGCCATCACCGGGCGGAGGAGGTCTTCGTGGTACTCAGCGGGTCTGGTCGGGTGCGGATCGACGACGAGATCCGCGAGGTCGAGGCGCTTGACGCGATCCGGATCGCGCCCGGGTCGGCGCGCTGCTTCGAGGCTGGATCCGACGGGCTCGAGGTCCTGGTCGTCGGCCCCCACTTCAACGGTGACGGCGAGCTGCTCGCGGAGTTCTGGCCGAGCTCGGACTGATCGCCGCCGGCTCAGCGGCCGGAGACCATCCGCTGGAAGCCGACGTAGCAGAGGGCGGCGATGATCAGGGCGATGATCGGCAGGCCGAAGCTGACCACACCGACGGCGGCCAGGACGATCCCGCCGACGCCGACCACGCCTGCCGTCGTGCCGCCGACGGCGAGCTGGTAGGCGCGCTTCTCGCGCTGGCGCCTCGGGGTGTAGCTCCCACGCTTCTGGATGTTCGCCATCTGACAGAGCGTAGCGTGCGCCACGCTCGGTGGCGAGGCTTCAACGCGTTACGGCACCGAGAGCCGCGCTCGACACCAGCCGGGCGTACTTGGACAGTGCCACGCCGACGCCCTCGTGGGAGGGTGGGCGGTAGTCCGCGAGGCGCGCCGCGATCTCGTCGTCGGTGAGCGCCACGTCGAGCCGGCGGGCAGCCACGTCGAGGGTGATCTCGTCGCCATCGCGCAACGCCCCGATCGGACCCCGGCTGAAAGCCTCTGGCGCGACATGGCCGGCCATCAGACCATGTGTGGCGCCGGAGAACCGGCCGTCGGTGATCAGCGCCACCTCCTCTCCGATGCCCTGGCCGACGAGCGCAGCGGTCACGCCGAGCATCTCGCGCATCCCCGGTCCTCCAGCCGGTCCCTCGTTGCGGATCACGACCACGTCTCCGGCGACGATCTGGCTGGCGGTCACGGCAGCCATCGCCTCCTCCTCGGACTCGAACACGCGCGCGGGGCCGCTCTGCAGGCGTCGTTCGTGCCCAGCGAGCTTCACGACACAGCCCTCCGGAGCCAGATTCCCATGCAGAATCGCGAGCCCGCCGGTCGGCTGGATCGGGTCATCGAGCGGCCGCACGACGCGCTGGCCGGGGGTCTCTTCAGCCGCGTCAGCGAGCTCGCCGACCGTGCTACCGGTCACCGTGATCGCGTCGGGCTGGAGCAGACCCGCGTCTTTCAGCCGCTTCAACACCAGCGGCACGCCGCCCGCTTCGTAGAGATCGGGAGCGACGTACTGGCCGCCAGGCTTCAGGTCGCAAAGCAGCGGCGTACGCTCGCTGATCGCGTCGAAGTCGTCGATCGACAGCTCGACGCCGATCTCCTTGGCGATCGCCAGCAGGTGGAGCACGCCGTTGGTCGAGCCGCCGCTGCATGCGATCGCGGCGATCGCGTTCTCGAGGCTGGCTCGGGTGATGATGTCGCTGGGAAGCAGTCCGCGGCCGAGCACATCCATCGCCAGCCGTCCCGCCTCGAACGCCGCCGGCGGCTTACGATCGTCCAGGGCCGGCACCGTCGAGAGCCCGATCGGCGAGATGCCGAGCGCCTCGAACGCCATCGCCATCGTGTTCGCGGTGAACTGGCCGCCGCACGCCCCTGCCCCCGGCGAGGCGACGTCCTCGAGTGCGGTCAGCTCGCGATCGGTGATCTTGCCCGCGGCGCGGGCACCCACGGCCTCGAACACCTCCTGGATCGTCACCCGCTCGCCGTGGTAGATGCCGGGCGCGATCGACCCGCCGTACAGCATCAGGCTCGGGACGTTCAAGCGGCACAGGGCCATCACCGTGCCCGGGATCGTCTTGTCGCAGCCGCTGATGGCGACCACGGCATCGAACATGTGCGCCTCGCACACAAGCTCGATCGAGTCGGCGATCACCTCGCGGCTGACGAGCGAGGCCTTCATGCCGGCCGTGCCCATCGTGATGCCGTCCGAGATCGCGATCGTGTTCATCTCCATCGGCGTGCCGCCAGCGGCGCGGATCCCGTCCTTGACCCTCGCGGCGAGCGCGCGGAGATGGAAGTTGCAGGGCATCGTCTCGATCCAGGTGTTGGCCACGGCGACCAGCGGGCGCGCGAGCGCGTCGTCGTCGTAGCCGATCCCCTTCAGGTAGGCGCGTGCCGGCGCTCGCTCGAAACCTTCGGTGAGGGCGCGGCTGCGGTGCTTGGGATCCAGGGTCATCGGGCGCGCACTGTAGCGGCCTCGCGGGCCGGCGGCCGTGCGCGTTCGGCGTTCCTCACGGGGTGAGGTCGGCTTGGGTCGAGCCCTCCTCGTCCCCGGCCGTGCGCAGACGGGCCCGTTCCCACTGAGTGAGCCGCCACAGGTCCCGCTTGACCGCGGCGGGGTCGACCTGACGGCCCGGAAGATGCATGTTGGCGGTGGCGATCAGGCGCCGCTCGTCGCCGGTCAGCGCCATCCACTTGGCGAGCGCGTCGTCGGAGTCTGGCAGCCGCGCGCTCCCGTACGGCCGGGTCTCGTCAGGGAAGGTGACGCAGTACTCGTTGAGTAGCCGGTGAGTCTGCGCGAGGTAGGCGACGATCGGCTTGTGCGGATACACGAGGTACCCGTACGCCGCACCACCGGTCCCGTCGGCGCGCGCCGGCCCGTCGTTCTGAGAGCCCCACACGCGGATGAAGCCGAGGTCGCGGTACATCGACCATTCCTCGTCGTTGACGCACGAGCGCAGTAGCGCTCGCGCACGCTGCTCGGCGCGACGCTCACGTCCGGGGTCATACGGCGGCGCAGGCGCGCGCTGGCGACCCGCGCGATAACGCTCCCAGCGCTCCTTCAGGCGAGGAATCAGAAGATCGGAGAGAAGCGCGACGGCGACAAGCGCGGTGACGATCAGAGCGAGCAGCATCGGCCGGCGGTCGCTATCTGGCGCCACCCGCGGCTCTGGGAAAGAAGATCACGCGGTCGGCATCCCGTGGGATCTGTTCGAAGTCGCGAACGAGCTGGGCCTGCCGGCGACCTGCCGGTTCCGTGACCGGGACCGCCGCCCACATTCCACTGTCGAGCTGGTCCCGAAACGCCTCGATCAGGCGGAGCTCGTCGGCGCGCAACTCCACGTCGCCCTCGGCGATCAACACCTCGCCATGCCCCGGCTTCATTCGCAGGAACCTCACGCAAGAATTATGGCAGAGGGCGAGCCGATCCAAAAGCGGGACCGCGAACCCGACGCGGAACAGTCCCGATGGCTCAGGGGTCGGACCCCCGGCGCGTCACCGTGCGCGAAGTAAAAGCCCGAGCGCGTCCACCGGTCCCGCGCCGGCACCGATGCCGGCGAGCCCGTCCCTGACCGCCGCTGCCGCGATCTCCTTGGCCTTGCGCGCGGCGTCGAGCGGCGTGAGACCCCGGGCCAGGAAGGCAGCGAGGGCGGAAGAGTGCGTGCACCCGGAGCCGTGGGAGGCGCCGTCAGGGAACCGCTCGCCCGGAAGCGCCGTGATCGTCTCACCGTCGAAGAACACGTCGGTCGCGAGCTCCCGATGGCCACCGGTGACCACCACCGCCGCCGGGCCGAGCGCATGGACGGCGCGGGCAAGGGTGTCGGCATCTGCGTCGCTGAGCCCGCTGAGCGCCCGCGCCTCCGGGAGGTTGGGCGTGGCGACGGTCGCGAGCGGCAACAGGCGCTCGATCAGGACGGACCTGGCAGATCGATCGAGCAGCGCGGCGCCCGACTCGGCGACCATCACCGGGTCGACCACCACCGGCGTGCCGGCCTCGAGCTCCCCGAGCGCCAGGCGCACAGCCTCGATCGTCGCGGCCGTGCCGAGCATCCCCACCTTGACGGCGTCGATCCCGATGTCTGCCGCGACCGCTCTGACCTGGGCGATCACCATCGCCGGCGAGACGCTCTCCACGGCGCTCACGCCGACGGTGCTCTGAGCTGTAAGCGCCGTGATCGCCGTCATTCCGTGCACTCCACAAGCCGCGAACGCCTTCAGATCAGCTTGGATCCCTGCGCCGCCCCCGGAATCCGAGCCCGCGATCGAAAGGACGCGGGGAATTCTCGCAGTAGCAGCCATCGCGCCGAGGTTACGCGGCCCGCCGGCGAGCTGCGACGCCTCGAACGCGTGCGGCGTGGTTGTCCGGACGAGGCTCCTCTGTCAAGCAGATCGTGATCGGACCGCGACTACAACGGCCGCCGAGGGTTTAGTCTGGCGGCGGGTGTGCGCGATATCACCCGCACGTTGTTGAGCTTCGAGACCGTTTCCGGGAGGTCGTCGTGTTCCGATTGGTGAGGGCCGTGGGTCGCTGTCTTGGTGACGGCCGTGTGCTGGCCGTGACGGCTGTGCTTCTGGGGGCCGGTTGGGCGGCGTCGCCGGCTCACGCCTACGTGTATTGGACCACGGGCGCCTTCGGCACGATCGGGCGGGCGAACCTCGACGGCACAGGCGTCGACGAGAGCTGGATCAAGGACGCGGGGACCCCACAGGGACTGGTGCTCGGTCCGAATGGCGAGTACATCTACTGGACCGAGCCAGGCGTCCCGGACGGCGCGACGGGGTCGATCGGGCGGGCGGACCTCGACGGCACCGGCGCGACGAACGGTTTCACGTCGCCCGGGTACTACAACCAGCGAGGGGTGCAGGACTGGGTCGCGGTCAACACCGCCCACCTCTACTGGTCCGAGGGCTGGTACAACCCGTCGACGCCGCCGGAGCAGGGATGGGATATCGCCAACGCGAACCTGGACGGCAGCGGGGAGAACGACTATTGGCTTCCGTTCGGGACGAAAGTCACCGCGGTCGCCGCCACCGACTCGGACCTCTACTGGGCGAACGCTGCAACCAACACGATCGGGCGATCGACCTCGCTCGGCGGCGACGTCGACGAGAGCTTCATCACCGGCGCGGATGACGTCACCGGACTCGCGCTCGGCGTCAACGGCGCGTACATCTACTGGAGCAGCGGCGGCGGAACGATCGGGCGCGCAAACTACAACGGGACAGATCCCAACTCAAACTTCATCACGGGCGTCGATGATCCGCGCGCGGTGGCGGTTACCGCCGCGGACATCTACTGGACGAACAGCAACGGCACGATTGGACGTGCGAACCTCGATGGCACGGACGTCAACGAGAGGTTCATCCCCGACGCTCCCTATGCCGGCGGCCTGGCCGTCAACGATGGTCCGCCCGGGACGGCGAGCGCAAGTCCTTCCAGTGTCCCGTTCGGGACTGCACAGATACATACCCTTGGGCAGTCGCAGATCGTGACGATCACCAACACCGGTCATGGTGTGCTCGCGATCACCGGAACACAGCTCACGTCCGGGGACACCGGCGACTTCGAGATCTACGAGAACAGTTGCTCTGGCGCAGAAATCCAGCCTGGCGGCACGTGCGCCTTCCACGTTCTTTTCGAAGCGACGGCCGTCGGTCCTCGCGCGGCGACGGTGACGGTGACCAGCGTCGAACAGACCGCTCCTCTCGAGATCTCGCTGTCCGGTGATGGCGGCGGCGCGGCCTACTCGCACCAGAAGCTCACCGGCCTTAAGACCGGGGTGCCAAAGCTGACGTTCCGGCTAATAGCTCCGAAGGGTGCGCCGGCGATCAAGAAGATCTCGATCAGGCTGCCCGCCGGCCTCAGCTTCGCCGGCACGAAGAGCAACCTGGCTGACATCAAGGTCACCCGGTCGAACGGGGTTTCGACCAGGTTCACAGCGACGTCCCGGACCAGGCGCCTGACGATAAAGCTCAAGCACGCCGCGCGAAAGGTCCGAATCACGATCACAAGTCCCGAACTGCTGGAGGGCAAGCACCTGGAGCGGCGGGCGAAGAAACCCCACGCGCGGGTATACATCGGGCTGAGCCTGGTCACGACGGACGTCCACGGAACGACCACGCTGCTGCCGCTCGAGTTCCTCATCGCGCCGCCGCCCACGTTCCATTCGTAAGGACCGCTGGCGGGTCCGGGTGGACAGCCGAACGGGCTCTCTTATAGACGGCTGCCCTCGCTCTGGACGTTTGCCGTGGGCGGAGCGGGCGGATACGGTTCGGAGGATGCGCCCGGGAACGATCCGACGCGGAGGACAGCGTCGGTTTTCGCCGCGGCCGTACTCGGCGCGGTTGCGCTCGCGGTGTTCGCAGCGACGGCATGGGGCGGCTCGCGGATCACCCGCCTGCCCAGCTGCGCGAACGAGCACTCCGCCCTCGGCTCCGGTGAGGCGGCCGAGGTGCAGTTCCGCGCTTCGATGCTCTGCCTCATCAACGGCGGATGAGCACCTCCCGGCGCTGAAGCGCTCCCGCGAGCTCGAGACGGTGGCGACCCACCCAGTCGGAGAAGTTCGCCCGCACCGGGTCGGCAGCCACGGGCCCTCGCTCAGCGACATCGGCAAGCGCGACGTGGCCGCCGGCTACCACCCCGCCGCGTACAACGAGGCCTTCGACTTCACCAGCGGCGGGACCCCGTTTGCGTTCTCGTCAGCTCCGTGGGCACCCGGTCGGTTCCGTGCACCGAGGTGTTCGATCCCCGCTTCCGGGACGTCGGCATCGACTCGACCAAGGTCGTGCGCGACGGGCAGACGATCGGCTATACGCTCGCCATCGAGCTCGGCCTGCGCGCCGGGCAGCGCCAGCCCTCGACGAACACGTCGGCGCAGTCGAGCTGCCCCCACAGCGTCAAGCGCTGACCGGGCGCTCCGTGTTCAGGCCCGGGCTTCGGCAGCAGCTCCAGCCGCCGTCCGATCGCGCCTCAAGTGCAGCGTTCCGCAAGGGACTTCAGGACGGTGCACTAGGTCCCCACGGGATCGCCGCTGGTCACCCGATCCGCAGCCCGCAGGCGTCGGCGGACTGCTCGACCGCCGGCGACCGGAGATTGATTGCGGGCCCGAGGACGAAGAACATTCCCCCGCGGCCGATGACGGTTCCCTCCCCCGGCGCGGGGGGAGTCGTGGTCGGGTCGGGAACCCCGGCGGCGGCCAGTCGGTTAGCCCGGTGGGCGTGCCCGGGTATTTCGCCGCGGCACTAGCCACCGACGTTCCCGATCCCGCGGTCGCGTAGGAGCTGCGCGACCTCCGCGCTGGGCGGCTTGGGGTCGTCGGGGGAGAACGTGATGCCCGTCGTCGACGCGCCGGCGTCGAGCAGCAGGGCCACCGTCTGCAGCCAGTCTGGCGCGGGAGCCGTGTCGGGCGTCTCGCCGCTGCCGACCAGCGCCCAGCCCAAGGGCGAGTCGCTCCACTCGCCGTCGCGCGCTTCGAGGTCCGCTCCGTGCTCGAGCAGCACCCGCACGGTCTCGGCGCTGCCCGCGTAGGCGGCGGTGTGCAGCGCGGTCTCCCCCCGGGCGCTGTCACGCGCGTTCACCGGGAACCCGAGGTCGAGCATCAGCCGTACCGCCGGCGCATCGCCGGCCTCCGCCGCGGCGACGAGCGCCGCCGCGTCGACGTCGGACAACTCGGCGAGCAGAGTGGGGTGCTCGGCCAGCGCTCGCTCCGCGCCGTCGCGGTCGCCTCGCCGGCACGCGTACAGCAGCCGGTCGATATCGCTGGCGTCGTCGCAGGCGCCGTGGCGGCGGAGGAGCTCCATCAGCTCCGGGCGTCCCTGGGCGGTGGCAACGCGATAAGGCGAGCGCCCGTCAGGCCCGGGCGGGCCGGGGTCGGCGCCATGGGCCAGGAGCAGATCGATCAGCCCCAGGTCGCAGCCGGCGGCGAGCGCCGCCGGCACCACCGAAGCGGGTTCGCCGTCGTCGTTGCGGTAGCGGGCCGGATCGACGCCCGCCTCGAGCAGGACTCGCACTGCCTGAAGGTCGTTGTTGCTGATCGGGGCGGCGAGCGCCTGCTCAGCGAGCTCGGCGACGCCGGCGCCGTGGTCGATCAGCAGTCGCAGGCACCCAGCCGCGTCGGCGGCCCACCCCGCGTTGTAGAGAACATCGTCGTCGGGGGTCGCGCCGCGCTCGAGCAGCAGGCGGATGATCGGCTCGTTGTTCATGCTCGCGGCCGCGCTGATGACCGCGCACCGCAGCGGCGTTTGGCTGCGTGGCCCCTCCGTCCGCTCGTGCGGGTCGGCCGAGCGATCGACCAGCAGCCGGGCGGTCGCGACCAGCCCGGGCGCGCGCGCTGGGTCCAGGTGCCAGCGGGACGCGCACACGACGTGCAGGGGTGCCCATCCGGTGCGCGGATCGTGGCGGGTCACGAGACCCGGGTCGCGTTCGATCTCGGCACGCACTCGGCGCTCATCGCCGAGAACCAGCGCAGTGGCGAGGCTGTGGTCGGCGATCTCCGGTGACTGCGCGAGCATCCGCGCCGCCTGCCCCACCCGGTAACCGACGCTCGCGGCCAGAAAGGCGTCCACCTTCTCGGTCAGCGAAAGGGTGCGCGCGTCGACCTCCTGCTTGAGCGCGGGCCAGCTCTCGAACCCGTGCTCGCGCGCGAGCACGAGCTGGGCACCGGCCAGCGTGGGGCGCTCGGACACCGCGTGCATGCGCGCGAGGGCAGGCCCGTCGCCCGCCGTGGCGGCGCGTAGCAGTTCCTTGGCTTGGCGGCGCAACTGGTCAAGGTCGGGATGCGCCGGAAGTGTCGGCATGACGTCTCCTTCATCGGCCCGAGGTCCGCGTTTCCGGGCCGAGGAGATCGTCAGGATCCGTCACGGTGAACACAGAGGTGGACTCAGTCCTGCCCGCGGACCCCGGGGCGTCCTCTCACGCCCACCCGAACATTACCGGTCCTGGCTGATGGCCCGCGACGGGTGCCGACTGACAGGCTCACCGCCTGAGTCACCGCAAGGGCGGGATTGCGCTCGTGGGCCGACGGGAAATGCTCGCAAGCGCCACGCCGGCGTCAGCCGCGCAGGAGCGCCACGTAGCGTCCGCCGGCTTGGCGGCGGACGTGACCGCAGACCTCGAGCTCGGCGAGCCCGGTCAGCGTCTGCTCGAGCGGCCGGCCGGAGCCGATGAGCGCACCCAGCGTGTCCTGACCCGCGCCCACCGCGTCGAGGAGGTCGCGGAGCTCCGTGCGGACCGGACTGCCCGCCGGGATCAGGGGCACTGTGCGCACGCCCGCACCGAAGATCGTGTCGAGCACGTCCCCGGCGTCACGGACCACGCCGGCGCCTCGGGCAAGAAGGCCGTTCGTGCCGGCAGACAGCACGGACGTGACGCGCCCCGGCACGGCGCCGAGTGCTCTGCCGAGATCCTCGGCCACCGCGGCGGTGATCAACGATCCAGACCGTTCGCCGGCCTCGACCACGACGGTCATCGCGCTGAGTCCGGCGATGATCCTGTTGCGAGCAGGGAAGGTCCAGCGGCGGGTCTCGCTTCCCGGCGGTAGCTCGGATATCGCCGCACCGGAGCGGACGATCCGCCGGTAGAGCGCACGCTTGCTCGCGGGACATGGCCGCTCGGCGCCGGCCGGCAGCACCGCGATCGTCGCTCCCGTTGCCTCGAGCGTGCCGGCGTGCGCAGCCGAGTCGATCCCCAGCGCCATGCCGCTGACAACGGTCAGCCCAGCCGCCCCGAGGCTGCGGCCGAGGGACCGTGCGACCTCGAGCCCGTACGGCGACCCCCGCCGCGCGCCGACTATCGAAACCGCGTCGGCGGCCGCCAACGCGAGGAAGCGCTCAAGCCCGCCGGCCACGTGAAGGACCGCCGGCGGTCCGGGCGCGGCGGCGAGAAGCCGCGGGTAATCGGAGTCGCAGCGGCAGATCGTCTCGACTCCCGCGGCGCTGCAGCGACTGGCCGCGGCCTCCGGATCGAAGCCGTCGTACTCGCGCTCCACCGCGGGTCGGGCGGCGCCCGCGATCGCGGCGATCAGCCTCGCGTCGGGGAGATCGAAGATCAGCGGCAGGTCCCGCCCGCGCCGGCGAGCCAGGTCGAGCTGGGCACCGAGGCGCGACACCAGCCACGAGCGCCTCAGACAGCCCTCGCAGGCCCGGACGGCATCCGCCGGCCGAGCGGCATCCGCGGGCCGGGCGGCATCCGCCGCCCGGCCGGCATCGCCGGCGGCCTCAGGTCCGACGGTCATGCGGCCAACGCGCCTTCGACCTGGTCCCGCTGACGCAAGCTCACCGCCATCAGCACGTCGGCGGCGCTTACCCGATCGCGACCCTCGAGGTCGGCGATCGTCCTCGCGACGCGGAGCACGCGGTGCCGGCCGCGAGCGCTCAGCGCGTTGCGGTCATACGCGGCGGCGAGCGCGAGCTGGGCGGGCCGATCGAGACGGACGTGGCGGCGAGCAAGCCGCGAATCCATGTCGCCGTTGCAGGTGGCGGCGCCCGCGAGCCTCGCGACCTGCCGCTGACGCGCGGCGAGCACGCGTTCACGCGCTCGCGCCGAACTGGTAAGCGCCGGCGCCTGGAGCTCGCGCTCACGGGGCCGCTCGACCGTCACGAGCAGATCCATCCGGTCGAGCAGCGGGCCGCTCAGCCGCCGGCGGTGCCTTCGCAGCTCGGCCTCGCCGCAGCCGCAACGGTCACCCACCCCGGCGAACCCGCACGGACAAGGGTTCGAGGCCGCCACCAGCATGAAGCGGGTCGGGAGCTCGAGCACCCGCTGCCCGCGAACGATGATCACGTTGCCGTCCTCGAGCGGCTGTCGGAGCGCATCGAGGCTCGTCCGCTGGAACTCCGACAGCTCGTCGAGAAATAGAACGCCGTGATGGGCCAAGCTCGCCTCGCCCGGACGCGGCGGCGTCCCGCCGCCGACCAGTCCCGCCGCGGAGATCGTGTGGTGGGGAGCCCGGAACGGGCGCGCCGAAATCAGGCCGCCAGCGTGCACGCCGGCAACGCTGTGGATCCGCGTGACCTCGATCGCCTGTGACCGCGTCAGCTCGGGGAGGATCGAGGGCAGCCTACGGGCGAGCATCGTCTTGCCGGTTCCCGGGGCGCCCTCCAGCAGCAGATTGTGCCCGCCGGCCGCGGCGATCTGGAGTGCAAGCAGCGGTAGCTCTTGCCCGCGGACGTCGCTCAGGTCGGGCTCGGACCACGATCTCACCGGCGGCGGCGGCTCGGGCGGGATCGCCCGCAGCTCGCGCCCCGACAGGACGTCCGCGGCCTCGCGCAGGCTCACGACGCCGGCAATACTTATGCCCTCCACCAGCGCCGCCTCGCGGGCACGCTCGCGCGGGAGGATCAGCCGCTCGAGGCCGGCGCGCCGGGCGCCCTCGGCGACCGCGAGCGCGCCCGGCGAGTCGCGCAGCTCACCGCCCAGCGACAGCTCCCCGTACACGGCATAGCGGGCGAGCGCCTCGGCCGGGACCTGACCGCTCGCCGCCAGCACCGCGAGTGCCAGCGCCGCGTCGAACCCCGGCCCCACCTTGCGCAAGGAGGCCGGCGCCAGGTTGGCCGTGATCCGCTCCTGCGGGAACTTGAACCCGGAGTTCTGGACCGCCGACCGAACGCGGTCGCGCGATTCGCGCACTGCAGCGTCGCCGAGGCCGACGATCGTGAACGCGGGCAGGCCCGAGCGGATGTCGACCTCGACCCATACGGGGCGCGGATCGACGCCGTCGATCGCGAACGTGGCCACCTGGGCAAGCATGCGAACCACGGTACGCACGACCGCGTCGCACGTGGGTGACACGGGTGACAATTCTCCTGCGTGGGCGGGGCGCGGCTGTCGAGAGACCTCACGAACCGTTCCCCACGCGTCACGCAACGCGGCGTAGCGTCCGGGTGCAGTGAGCTCCGACCTCCGCCATACCCTCGGCAAGCATGGCGAGCAACTCGCCGCCGACCATCTCGCCCGCCTCGGGTTCGAGATTTTGGACCGTAACTACCGGACCCGGTGGGGAGAGCTCGACATCATCGCCTACGACGGCACGACGCTCGCGTTCTGCGAGGTCAAGACCCGCCGGCTCACCTCGAGCGGAGGTCCGCTCGAAGGTCTCCGCGGCCCGCAGCGCCAGCGCCTACGCAAGATGGCGGGACGCTGGCTGATCGACCGAACCGAGCGCCCCCACGCCGAGCTCCTCCGCTTCGACGCGATCGGCGTCACCATCGACCCGCACGGGCGGCTCGTCAGCCTTGAGCATCTGGAAGGCGCATTCTGATCTGAGGGCGCGGCGGCCCGGCGGGGCCATGGGATCCGCCGGCGGCCAGGGCTCTGTCTCGTCGGGCTCCGGCGTCGTAAGGGTTCAACGCAATTGGCCGGCGGCGGATCCCACGGTCCCGCTCCGCTCGAGCCTTACAGCACCGGTCTGGCAGAAGCCACCGTCCGCTCGCCTTGAGCGCTTGGCTGCGGCGAGCCAGCGCGCGCGCAGGGGTTCCGCGCGCATGATCTAGCGCCGGCGAACCGGGCGGACCGGGGCACCCCCCGCCATCGGCCGTTCGCTCAAGCGAGCAAGTTCCTGGCGTCCGGCGGCCGCGACTGCTGCCTCAGGCGCGCGACCCGCGGCGCCCTCCGCTATCGGCCGTGGGCTCCAAGCCAGCAGGGCCCTCCGGCTACAAACTCAGCTGCTGATACGCCGCGGATTGAAACGAAAGGCGATGCAACGGGGAGACGCCAAGACGAAGGATTGCCGAGCGGTGTTCGGGCGTCGCGTAGCCGACGTGCTGTGCGAACTCCCAGCCCGGATGCGCCTCGTCGGCCCGGTGCATATAGCGGTCGCGCGTCTCCTTGGCGAGCACGGAGGCCGCGGCGATCGCGGCGCTCTTGGCGTCGCCTCCGATGACCGCTCGATGCTCGTAGGGCAATCCTTTGACGGGGAAGCCGTCGCTCAGGCAGACACAGCCCGGCTGCGCGACGAGCAACAGCGCGTCCCGCAGCGCCGCGAGGTTGGTGACGTGCAGTCCGCGAGCGTCGATCCCGGGTGCGCAGCGCGACACGATCGCCACCCGCGCCGCGACCCTGAGGATCACGGGGTAGAGCTCGGCTCGGGCGGCGGCCGTCTGCTGCTTGGAGTCGTTGAGCGCGGCGAGGGCGCGACTTTCGGCGGGCCCGATCCGCTCGAGATCGAGCAGCACCGCGGCGGCGACGAGCGGACCCGCCAGGCATCCACGTCCGGCCTCGTCGGCGCCGGCGACGAACCGCACGCCGAGCTCTCGGTCGAAGCGGATCAGGCGGCGACCGGGGCGCGGCGCGCGGCGCTTGCGGGCCGCGGCCGGCGCCGGCGCTTCAGAGCGTGCCGATCCGGTCAGGCGGCCAGTAGGTGAAGAAAGCGACCCCGATGACCCACTTGTCGGGTACGGGGCCCCAGTAGCGGCTGTCGTCGGACTCTCCACGGTTGTCGCCCATCATGAAGTAATCGCCGGGCGGAACGACGATCGTCTGCGGGAAACTGCATCCCGGTGCAGCACCACAGGCCCTGATATACGAGTCCTTCTCGCGTACCCCGTTGCGGATCACGTGCCCGTCGACGATCGAGATCCTGTCGCCCGGCACGCCGACTACGCGTTTGATGAACGTCTGGCTCGACGGGGTCGGAGTCGGAACGTCGCAAGCGCGCGAAAACAAATGTCCGGTCTGGGACTGTCCCTCATCGGCAACCCCGCACGCCGCTACGGGCTCGGAGTCCGCGCCGGCCGGCGGATGGAAGACGACGATGTCGCCAAGGCTCGGATGGCTGATCATCCGGTTGGCGAGGATCCGCTGCCCGATCGTGAGCGTCGGCTCCATCGAGCTGCTGGGGATCCGATATGGCTTGACGATGAACGCCTGAATCAGCAGCGCGATCCCGACGGCCACGACGATCGTCACCACAAGCTCTACGACAGACCTCAGCTTCACTCAGAGCGTTCCGATCCGGTCGGGTGGCCAGTAGGTGAAGAAGGCGCCGCCGATGATCCACGAGCGTGGGACCGGTCCCCAGTAGCGGCTGTCGTCGGAGTACCCACGGTTGTCCCCCATCATGTAGTAGTCGCCTGGCGGGACGGTTATCGGGACGGGAAAATTGCATCCTGAAGCGCCACCGCAGGGGGCGATATATGAGTCGTGCTCCCGCACGCCGTTACGGATCACGTGACCGTTGACGATCGCGATCTGGTCGCCCGGCAGACCGACGACGCGCTTTATGAACGTCTCGCTGGATTCTTCGGTCCTCGCGACACCGCAGGGCTTCTGGCCGGGGCCGCCGGTTTGCCCCTCGTTCGGGTCCAAGCAGCCGGCGCCGTAGTTCGCGGGCGGGTGGAAGACGATGATCTCGCCGACGTGAGGACTGCTGAAGTCGTCGCCAAGCCTGTCGACGAGAACGCGCTGACCCACATTGATCGTCGGCAGCATCGACCCGCTCGGGATCCGGTACGGCTTGACGATGTACGCCTGGATCGCCAGCGCCAGTCCGAGCGCCACGGCTACGATCACGACGAGCTCCACAATGGAGCCCACCGTCGACTTCCGGCGCTTGAGGCTCACTCCCCCGTTTCGCCGGCGGGATCTGACGCCGCCGCCTCGTCGGCCCCCTCGACCGGCTCTGAAACGGGCGGGGCGTGGAGCAGCTCGTGTGCGACGACTTCCTCGGAGCGCGCAAAGCGCTTCTCGCGGACGCGTGCCCGCTTCCCAACCCGGCTACGCAGGTAATACAGCTTGGCGCGCCTCACGTCACCGCGCGCGGCCACCTCGATCTTCTCGATCTTCGGCGAATGGAGCGGAAACGTACGCTCGACGCCGACGCCGAAGGACTGCTTGCGGACGGTGAAAGTCTCGCGCGCGCCGTGGCCCTGGCGCTTGATCACGACGCCCTCGAACACCTGTGTCCGGCGCCGCACGCCCTCGATCACCTGGAAGTGAACGCGCAAACGGTCCCCGGCATCGAACTTGGGAACGCGGCGGAGCTGAGCGAGCTCGAGGCTTTCGATGACGGAGCTCATGGCAAAAAGGAACCGCGGTTCTCTCGCCGCGGGTGGCCTATGGTAGCGAACCCGTTGCGCTGCCCGTGGCCCCCTCGCCGGCGGCGCGCTCCTGGCTCTGCTGCAGCCGCCATTCGCGGATCCGTGCGTGATGACCAGACAGCAGAACTTCGGGCACGCCCCATCCGCGGTGCTCGGCTGGGCGCGTGTAGTGCGGATACTCGGGTGCACCGTCGAGCGCCGTGCTGAATGACTCCTCGCGGACCGATTCCTCGTGCCCCAGCGCCCCCGGCAGCTTGCGCAGCACCGCGTCGCAGAGCACGAGCGCCGGGAGCTCTCCCCCAGCCAGCACGTAGCGGCCAACCGACACCTGCTCGGTGGCGAAGTGCTCGAGAACGCGTTCGTCGAAGCCCTCGTAGCGGCCGGAGAGCAGGGTCAGCTCGCGCTCGCGCGCGAGCTCGTCGACCAGCGCATCGTCGAGCAGTCGCCCGCCGGGCGTCAACGCGATCACCCTGCGCTCGCGCGGCAGCTCGGTCGGATCGCGCGCATATCGCGCCCGCAGAGCCGACTCGACGACATCGACTCTGAGCACCATCCCAGCGCCGCCACCAAACGGGGTATCGTCGACCTGCCCGGCGCTGAGCGGGGTGTGGTCGCGGTAGTTGATGTACTCGAGGCGGTGACCGAGGGCGAGGGCGTTGGCGACGTGCCGCTGGCGCTCGAACCACGCGAACGCGTCGGGGAAGAGCGTGAAGACGTCGATCTCCACCCGCGCTCAGACCTCGCCGAGGAACTCGAGATCGATATCGATTACCCCGCGCTCGATGTCGACTCGTCGTACCGCGTCGCGGATCAGGGGAACGAGCAGATCGGCGGCGCCGTCCTCGCGCGAGACCTCGAGTACTTCGCACGACGGCAGCGCCAGCAGCCGCTTCACTTTCCCAACCTCGCGCTCGCCGTCGAGCACGCGGCACGACTCCAGATCCTCCGCCCACCACTCGTCGCGCTGGAGGTCGGGCAGGCTGTCACGTGGTGCAACGATCTCCAGGCCGCGCACGGCCTCGGCTCCGGCGCGATCCTCGCAGCCCTCGATGCGGACGATCGGTCGCAGATCCGTGCCGGCCCGCCGGGTAATCTGGCGCTCTTCCCCAGCGATCCGAATCGTGGCCCCGAGCGACAGCAGCGAAGCGTTCGGTTGCGCGACGTGGAAGCTACCGTCGAGCCCGTGCGGGCTCGCAACCCGCCCGGCGCGCAGCCATCGGCCGGATCCGGCGCTCATTGTCCATCAACAATGTCCACCAGAACGCGCCGGTGCTGACCCGCCGCAGCGGCCTTGACGACGGCCCGCAGCGCGGCGGCGGTGCGCCCGCCACGCCCGATGACCTTGCCGTAGTCGTCCTGGGCGACGGAGAGCTCGAGCATGATCGTGCCGTCGTCCTCCACGATCTCCTCGACGTGCACCTCGTCGGGCGCCTCGACGAGCTGACGGGTCAGGTACTCGAGCAGGTCACGCATGGCGGCGGCTGCCGCTAGGAAATGCCCTGCGTACGAAGCAGCTTGCGTACCGTTTCTGACGGCTGGGCCCCGCGGGCCAGCCAGTCGCGAATGCGCTCTTCGTTGAGAACTATCGTCGACGGGTCCGTCTGGGCGTTGTAATGCCCGACGGTCTCGATCACACGACCGTCGCGCTTGGAGCGCTGGTCGGCGACGACGACGCGCCAGATCGGATTCTTGCGCCCGCCAACGCGGGTCAGCCTCAGTCGTACAGCCATCAGACACGTCAGGTTAGCTGGGTCGGCGATTTTGCGCGCCCACGGCTCACTGAGTGAAGGCAAGCTCTTCCCATTCGGCGACGCGCCGATAGCCGAGCGCGGCGTAGATCCGGTTCGACGTCGGGTTGGCCAGATCGGTGTACAGCATGCATCTCCGCGCCCCGGCGCCAAGCGCCCCGCGGCTGACGGCGGCGACGGCACTCGACGCGTATCCCCTCGATCGCCACTCGGGCGGGGTGTAAACAGGGCCGATGCGAACGACGTCCGCGACCGACGGCGAGTTGCCGACCATCGCCACCGGGCCGCTGTCCTCCCAGATGTGCAGGAGGCCGCGATCGACCCGGCGGTCGACGATGTCCGGCGCATCCGCCCCGTCGCCGAGCCCGGCCTCGAGCGAGAAGTCGCGCATCCAGCCGATCAGCAGATCCCGGTCATCGGCACGCGCCGCGCGCAGCCGTCCGCTCGCCGGGCGCGAGGGATCGCGGACGCGATCGAGGGTATGCAGCGCTTCGGCCACCGCGAGCGTCGCACGGCCACCGGTGCGCCTCTCCCAGGCCCGACCCAGCAAGCGCGCGACCTCGCGCGGCGCGCCCACGCCGGGCAGCTCGGGATCACGGTCCAACCAGGCGCCGATCAGCGCGTCAGCGGTCGCGCCGTCCATCTCGGAGGCAAGCATGCGGCGACGCGGGACTCGCAGCGCGGCCGCGACGACGTCACCCTCGTCGCTCTCGACGTAGGCGAACAGCGAGGCGCCGCTCCAGGCTCCGCCACGGGCGATGTCGAGCACGGTCGCGAGCACGTTGTGTTCGATCCTCGACGCGAGCAGCTCGCCCGCACGGACGGCGAGCTCGCCGGGCGACTCGGTCACGACGACGCGCACCACTGCATCGTGGCATGGGAGTCCGCCGCCAGGCGAACTACCAAGGGCGGCGCAGCCGCCCCCGCTACCGCCCGCCCCGCATCAACGCGCCGAGGTCGGGCATCTTGCCCTGGGTGACCTGGCGCATCACCTTGCGCATCTGCTCGAACTGCTTGATCAGCGCCTTTACGGCCTGCACGTTGGTGCCCGATCCGCGGGCGATCCGCAGCCGCCGGGACCCTTTGATCAGCTCAGGGTGGCGCCGCTCCTCGGGCGTCATCGACAAGATGATCGCCTGGATCCGATCGAAGTCGCGCTCGTCGACCTTGACTCCGCGAAGCTCCTTGCCCACCCCGGGGATCATCGACAGCAGCGACTGCAGAGGCCCCAGACGGCGGATCTGGCGCAGCTGGTCGAGGAAGTCGTCGAGACCGAACTCCTGCTTGCGCAGCTTGCGCTCGAGCTCTGCGGTCTGCTCATCGTCGTAGGCGGCCTCCGCCTTCTCGATCAGCGTCATCACGTCGCCCATCCCGAGGATCCGCTGGGCCATCCGGTCGGGGTGGAAGCGCTCGAACTGGTCGAGCTTCTCGCCGGTCGAGGCGAACAGGATCGGCTTGCCCGTGACCGCCTTGACCGACAGCGCAGCGCCGCCGCGCGCGTCACCGTCCAGCTTGGTGATCACGACCCCATCGAACTGCACGACCTTGGCGAACTGCTCCGCCACCGCGACCGCGTCCTGGCCGGTCATCGCGTCGACTACGAGCAGGACATCGTGCGGCTTGACGACCTTCTTGATCTGCGCGAGCTCATTCATCAGCTCCTCGTCGACGTGCAGTCGCCCGCTGGTGTCGATGATCAGCACGTCCTTGCCCTCGCTGATCGCGCGGTCACGCGCCCAGGCGGCGATCTTGACCGGGTCCTGGTCGGTTCCCTGCTCATAGACCGCGGCGCCGGCTTGGGCACCGACCTTGATCAGCTGCTCGACCGCTGCCGGGCGATACACGTCGCACGCAGCCACCGCGACGGAGGAGCCGTGTTCCTCGCGCAGGTAGCGCGCGAGCTTTCCGGTCGCCGTCGTCTTACCTGACCCCTGGAGCCCGGCCATCACGACGACCGTAGGCGGGCGCGGCGAGAAGGCGAGGTCGCGCGCGGCGCCTCCCATCAGCTCGGTCAGCTCGTCGTTGACGATCTTGACCACCTGCTGGCCGGGGTTGAGCTGGCCGATCACGTCGGCGCCGAGAGCGCGTTCCCTGACCGCATCGGTGAAGCTCTTGACGACCTTGAAGTTGACGTCGGCCTCGAGCAGGGCAAGGCGGATCTCGCGCATCGCGGCGCGAACGTCGGCTTCTGTCAGCGTGCCCCGGCCGCGAACGTCGGTGAGCGTCGCCTGGAGCTTGTCGGCGAGCGAGTCGAACACTTACGCTGCGTCGTCGCCGGTGCCCAATTCGCCGCGCGGGCCCGTGGTGTCGGTGCCCGTTGACCGATCGCCCGCGCCCAGCGCCGCCGGGCTCCTGTCTGCACCGTCAGACCCCTCGGCCGGGCTTGGGGGAGCGCCGACCGCTCGGTTCGCCAGCGCCTTACCGATACCGCTGAACGCGTCGGTGAACTCGGACGGGATCACGAACACCTTGTTGGCGCTGCCCTGCGCGAGCTGCGGGAGCATCTGCAGGTACTGATAGCTGAGCAGCTCCTGGTCTGGCCTGCCGTCATGGATCGCGGCGAACACGGTGTCGATCGCCTTGGCGTCGCCCTCGGCTCTCAGGATCGCGGCCTGCTTGGCGCCCTCGGCGGTGAGCACGGCGGCCTGCTTTTGACCCTCGGCGGTGAGGATCTGAGATGCCTTGACGCCCTCGGCGGTGAGAATCGCGGCTCGCTTGTCGCGGTCGGCCCGCATCTGCTTCTCCATCGCCTCCTGGATCGAGCCCGGCGGGTCGATCGATTTGATCTCGACCCGGTTGATGCGGATCCCCCACTTGCCCGTGGCATCGTCGAGCACGCCGCGGAGCGCGGCGTTTACGTGGTCGCGGCTGGTCAGCGCGGTCTCGAGCGTCATCCCGCCGACGACGTTGCGCAGCGTGGTCACGGTGATCTGCTCGATCCCCTTCAGCGGGTCCTGGATCTCGTACGTGGCCGACTTGGGATCGGTGATCGTGAAGTACAGGACGGTGTCGATCTGCACCACGAGGTTGTCCTCGGTGATCACCGGCTGCGGGGGGAAGGAGACGACCTGCTCACGCAGATCGATCAGTGGCTTGAGGCGATCGACGAACGGGACCAGCACCGCTAGCCCCGGGTTCAGGGTCCGGCTGTAGCGGCCGAGACGCTCGACGATCCCTGCGCGCGCCTGCGGAACGATCCGGATCGTCCGGGCCATCGCGATCAGCAGGACCACGACAACCACAACGGCGACGATTGCTGCAGCCATGCCCGCCTCCTACTCGGTCACGAGCGCCGTGGCGCCCTTGATGTCGATGACGTCAACCCGCGTCCCGCGCTCGATGACCTCATCGTCGATATAGGACCGGGCCGTCCACACTTCGCCGTCGATCTTGACCGATCCGACGCCCTCGTCGTTGGCGATCCGCTCGAGCACGATCGCCTGCTTACCCACCAGCGCCGCGGTGCCCGTGCGCAACCGCGGCGGGATCTTCATATGTCGTGCCGCAATCGGCCGCAAGGTCGCCAGTGTCAGTAACGCGACCGCGATGAAACACAGCAACGAGACGACCGCGCCCGTCCCGGCCAGAGCCGCCGCCGCCGCCACCGCCGCCCCCAGCGCGAACGGCGCGAGGTAGAACCCGGTGGCCAAGTGCATCTCGCCCGCCGCGAAGCCGCCGGCGATGATCAACCACACGATCCACATTAGGTTTCGAGCTTAGCGCGCGGGTCGCGCGCTTAAGTCAGCAGCGCCTTCGCGAACTCCTCGGCGTCGAAGGGCCGCAGATCCTCGAGCTTCTCCCCCACGCCGATCAGCTTCACCGGGAGTCCGAGGTCGTGAGCGATCGCGAGCGCGATCCCGCCCTTTGCGGTCCCGTCGAGCTTGGTCAGGATGATCCCCGTCACCGCCACCGCCTCGGAGAACATCTGCGCCTGGCGGAGCCCGTTCTGCCCGGTCGTGGCGTCAACCGTCAGCAGGGTCTCGTGTGGTGCGTCGGGGATCTGCTTGGCGATCACCCGCCGGATCTTCGCGAGCTCGGCCATCAGGTCGTCCTGGGTGTGGAGCCGGCCGGCCGTGTCAATGATCACAACGTCGGCGCCGTCACGACGGGCGGTCGCGATCGCGTCGTAGGCAACGGACCCCGGGTCGGCCCCCGGCGGCCCTTTGACGAATGCCACCTCCGCCCGGGAGGCCCACACTTCGAGCTGCTCGACCGCCGCCGCGCGAAACGTGTCGGCTGCCGCCAGCACGACCTTGCGACCGAGCTCCTGGCGCAGGTGCCACGCGAGCTTGCCCACGGTCGTCGTCTTGCCGGTCCCGTTGACACCGACCATCAGGATCACTGTCGGGTTCGGCCTGATGTCGATCCGATCCTCGCCGGTCTTCGCGATCCCGGCGAGCAGCTCGGTCAACCGCACGGTGAGGGCCTCGCCGCCCGACACGGAGCCCGCGGTGGCCTCGCGCTCGAGTTGCTCGACCACCTGCGCCGTGGTACTCGCGCCGACGTCGGCGTAGATCAGCGCTTCTTCGAGCCGTTCCCAGGTCTCCTCGCTCAGGTCCTCGAACAGCGTGGCCTGGATCTCGCTGGCCAGCGCCTGGCGGGTCTTGCGCATGTTCTCGCGCAGGCGCCGAAAGACGCCTCGGCGGCGCTCGCCGGCGCCGGAGGCATCGCCGCCGGAGGCCCCGGTCGCCGCGGCGCCGTCGACGATGAAGAGATCCTCCCAGTCTCGAGCCATGGGCGGCGGCGACGATACCGGGTAATTTCCCGGAGGGAATGCCCGGGGCGGGCCTAGCCGGTGACTCCGAGTGGCTGCTGCCAGGGCTTGGTGATGCCCCACAGGGTGGCGGAGCTGTGGCCGAGCGCGGCGCCGGCACCGCGCGCGAGGACGGCGGCGATTGCGTTGGTGCGGCCGGAGACGGGTGGGTGCCTAACGGCGTAGACGCCGCGGTGGATTGGGTGCAGGCGGCCGTACTGGATGTCGTCTGCGCTCAGTCCCAGAAGCGACTCGCGCGCCCCGTGCCCGATCAACCCCCGCAAATACGTGCCGCCGTTGACCATCTGCGCCAGCCGGTTCGCCGCCCCGCCAACACCGGCCCCGCGAACGCCTCCACCCGATCGACCACCGCCAACGGCGCATCAACCGGCTCGCTCACACCCCACCTCGCATCGCTCACCGCGACCATCAGCCCTCCCCACCTCGGCAACCAGACGCGAGCAGGAATCGTCGCCAACCCAACGAGCTCCTAGACTGAACCAACAAGCACTACTAGGCGGCGTCCGCCGCGTCGGCGGCCGCGCGTGGCAGCTTCCTCGAGATCACCTTCGAGATTCCGTCCGCTCCCATGGACACGCCGTACAGGCAGTCGGCTGCTTCCATCGTGCGTTTCTGGTGGGTCACGACGATGAACTGCGCCCGGCTCGAGTAGCGACCGAGAAGCGACAGGAAACGGTCGATGTTCAGGTCGTCGAGGGCAGCCTCGACCTCGTCGAGGATGTAGAACGGACACGGGCGCGCGAGGAAGACGGCGAACAGGAACGCGAGCGCCGTCATCGACTTCTCGCCGCCGGACAGGAGCGTGAGTCGCTTCATGTCCTTGCCTGCCGGAGTCACCTCGATCTCGACGCCGTCGAGATCCTCGCGCGGCCCCTCCGGCGGCCGGTCCCCGTCTCCGGAGGCGCCGTCCTCCGCGTCATCTTCCGGAGCCGGCAAAGGCTGTCCACCGAGCACCGGGCGCGGTCCCTCGCGCTCCTTGACCAGGCGAAGGCGCCCGCGGCCGCCAGGGAACAGCTGCGCTGCCAGATCCTCGAAGTTCCGCGCCGCGGCCTCGAAGGTCTCCTCGAAGGTCTCCTCGATCTGGCGATCGGTCTCGGCGATCAGCTTCTCGAGCTCGCGCAGCGCGGTCTCGAGATCCTCGCGCTGGTGCTCGAGCTCCTCGACGTGCGCGAGCGCCTCCGCGTACTCCTCCTGTGCCAGCGGGTTCACCGGACCCAGCTGCTCCCGCCTGCGGGCAAGGCGCTCGACCCGCTCGGTCAGCGCCTGGCGCTCGCCGTCGGGCAGCGGCTCGCTCGCCGGCTCGGGCTCGAGGTCGAGGATCGACGCGATGCCGCGTAGGGCCGCCTCGGCCTCGGCGGCGCGATCGCGAGCCTGCTGGGCGCGCACCTCGGCGACCGTCACGGCCTCGTTCGCCGCCTGCAGGCGGGCCTGCAGTGCGACCTCAGCCTGCGCGCAGGCGCGTAACTCGGCCGTCACGTGCTCGCCCGCCTCGCGATCGTGCGCGAGGGCGGCGTCGAACTCGGCTACCCGCCCGGCGATCGCCGCGGTCGCGTGATCGAGAACGCCGATCAGGCGGACACCGGCCGGCACGAGCCCCTCGTCTCTGGCGGCCGCGCCCTCCAGCTGCACGATTCTGCGTCCGCGCTCGGCTCGCTCGCGGTCCGCGCGCTCGGCCACGCGGCGCTCGGCCGCCAGCTCGGCGCGTACCTGTGCCCGGCGTTCCGCCGCCGGACCCTCGTCGCCCGCCGCCCGCCGCCGCTCGATCAGGCGCAAGATCCGCCGCTCCTCCTCGGCCGCCTCGTCGCGAGCGCCAGCGGCCGCGCGCTGAGCGGCGAGCGCCCGCTCGGCTTCGGCCTCGGCTCGGGCGACGGCCGCGCCGGCGCGGTCGAGCACAGCCGCCGCGGCGACCTCGGCCTGCACCGCCGCCTCGCTGGCACGGACGAGCTCCACGCGCCGGTTCCGCTCACTGAGCACTCGATCCTCGCCCACCGACGGCGCTTGGCGGAGCTCGCGGATCGTTCCCGACCAGACCCGGCCCGCTCGAGTCACCGCGACGCCGCGGAACCCGTCCGGCAGCGCTTCGAGATCCGGGACCACCCAAGTATCCGCGAGTAGGACCCTCGCAAGCGCGAGCGCATCCTCCGCGCCGGTGACGCGGTCGGCGAGCCGCTGCGCGTCCGCGACCGGAGGTTCCGCCCGTTCCGCGGCGTCGGGCGGTGGAGCCGGCTCGCCGCCGGCGGAGGGCTCCCCCGTCGCGGCCGGCTGACCGACAGCGACCAGCGCCCGGCCGCCGTCACGCCCGGCGCGATCGAGCAGGACCGACCCCGCGGCTCGATCGGGTACGAGCGCGGCACCCAAACGGCCATCGAGCGCCGCGGCGAGCGCGAGCTCATACCCCGGCTCGACCTGGAGCGTCGCTGCGAGCGCCGTGGATCCACCGGCCGCACCGGCGTGGGCGCGGAGAAATTGGTTGACGGCGGCCAGCTGGCCGCCGACGCGGGCTGCCTCGCGGCGTGCCGCCTCGACTGACCGCTCGGCGCTACGCAGCTCCTGGCGAACGGCCTCGACGGCCGCGTCGACCACCTCGCGCGCCGAACGAACTGCCTCGAGCGCTTGCGAGCGGGTCACCAGCTCGGCGGAGGCCAGCAGTCGGCCGGCCTCGAGTTCGGCGAGGTCTCGCTCTAGCTCGGAGACGCGGTCCTGCTCGAGCACCGCAAGCGACGCCTCCAGCGCGCTCACGCGCCCGGCGGCCTCAAGGTCCGGCGCATCGGCCTCTGCCTGCGCCTCGAGCGCACGGAGCGTGTCGCGAGTGCCCTTCAAGCGCGTCTCGGTCGCGAGCATCGCGGCCCGCACCGCCTCGGTCCGGTAGCCGACCCGCTCGCCGGCGGCACGTGCGGCGAACAGACGACGCGACAGCTCCTCACGGTGTGAGCTCCGCTGCGCCAGCGCCTCCTCGGCCAACTCACGGCGCTTCGAGACGCTCTTCAGCTCGCCCTCGGCCTCGCGGCGCTCACCGCGCGCGACAGTAGCGGCCGTCTCGGCCGCCGCCAGCGTTTCGCGCCCGGCGCGCGTGTCGTCTCGCCCCAGCTCCCACCGCGCTTCGAGCGACTGACGCTCGAGCCGCGCGTGGAGCTCCGCGGCCTCGGCCTGGCGCTTCAGCGGACGCAGCCTCGAGCGCGCTTCCGATTCGACATCAAGCGCTCGATCGAGGTTGTCGAGAGTTCTGGCCAGCTTCAGCTGGGCGCGGCGACGGCGCTTGCGATGCTTGCCGAGTCCCGCCGCCTCCTCGATCAGCAGCCTGCGATCGCGCGGCTTCGAGGTCACGATCGACTCGACGCGACCTTGCGAGATGACCGAATGCATCTCTTTGCCGAGGCCCGTATCGGAGAGCAGCTCGATCACGTCGACGAGCCGACAGCGGGCACCGGCGATCCGGTACTCGCCTTCGCCTGTGCGGTCGAGCCGGCGGAGGATCGAGATCTCGGGCAGACCGAATGCGAGCGCGCCATCGCTGTTGTCGAGCACGATCTCGACCTCGGCGCTCTTCGCCGCCTGGCGCCCGGGAGTACCGCCGAAGATGACATCCTGCATCGATTGGCCCCGCACCGCCACCGGCGACTGCTCGCCCATCGCCCACAGAACGGCATCGGTCACGTTCGACTTGCCTGAGCCGTTCGGCCCGACGACGACGCTGACGCCCGGAGCGAACTCCAGCTGGGTCCGATCCGGGAAGGACTTGAACCCCTTCAGCGTGATCGACTTCAGGTGCACGGTCCGGCCTTCCTGGACAGCGGGCGGGTGTAGTCGCAGATCACGGTTCTGTCGCCTCCAGCGCCGAGTGCGCGGCTTCCTGCTCGGCGTCTTTCTTGCTCCGCCCCGACCCTCGGCCGACCTCCACCCCGCCGACCATCGCGCTGACCGCGAACACGCGGTCGTGAGGTGGACCCACTTCGGACACAACCACGTAGCGCACCAGCTCCCCGCGCTGCGCGAGCCGCTCCTGCAGTGCCGACTTGAAGTCGACGGGGTGCTCGAGCGCATCGGCGACCTCCGGCTCGAACGCCATCACGACGGCCTCGGCGGTTCGGTCATACCCGAAAGCCAGGTAGCACGCTCCGATCACGGCCTCGATCACCGATGCCAGCACCCGCTCGGTCCCGATCAGCGCCGGCAGGTTCGGCCCAGCACCGGGCGGAGCCGCCGCGTAAAGCCGGTCGGACACCCCGAGGCGCTCGGCCACGGCCGCGCACGAACGTCCGGAAACGGCCTGTGCGCGGATCTTCGTCAGACGGCCGGCACCGAAGCGCTCGGCCTCCAGCCGCGGATACAGATGAGTCGTTATCGCCAGCTCGAGGACCGCGTCGCCGAGGAACGCGAGACGCTCATACGACTCCGAGCGCCGCACCGTCCAGGACGCATGCGTGAACACCTGAGCGCCGAGCTCCGCAGGCAGCTCGTCGAGCAGCATCCGCAGGCCACGGCTGCTCGCATCGTCATCGCTCCGCGGGAGATCCGACCCCGCGTCCTGATCAGTTGCTCGGCCGCTAGCGCTCGCCACTTTAAGGCCGCTGCTCGCGATCGGCCGGGGCGCCACCGACTGAGGCCCCGGCACGGCTCGCGAGCACGAAATCGACCGTCTGTCCGACCGTCAGGATCTTCGTAGCCTCCTCGTCAGAGACCTTCACGCCATAGGAGTCTTCGAGCTCCTGGACAAGCGTGTACAGGTCCAGCGAGTCGGCAACAAGATCCTCCTTGAAGCGCGTGGACTCGGTGATGCGATCCGGATCCACCTCGAGCTCATCTGCGAGGTGGGTGCGGATCAGGGAGAGGACTTGCTCGCGGGTCATCATCTCGACACGCTAGCCGCCGGCCCGGATGGTCGCGGAATTTCTTCCGCCTCGCCTGGCACCGGACGCAGCGCTCCAACCTGCTGAAGCGCCGAGCGCGTCCGCGCGATCACATCCTCGTTGACCCCACGAGCGGCGACCTCGATCGCGCGTGCGAAGCCGCGGCGGGTGAAGCGGCCGTGGGCGACGACGCCGAGCTGACGCAGACCGAGCATGTACGCGCCGCCGGTCGACTCCGGATCGATCTCCTGCCGCAAACGCCTCACCGAGGGTGCGAGTAGCAGGCCACCCAGCTTTCCGCGCCAGGACGTCGTCGCCGCATCGCGAATGGCGATCATCGTTTGGCCCGAGATTCCCTCGATCAGCTTGAGCGTGATGTTGCCCGTGAACCCGTCCATCACGACCACGTCGGCGGCGCCGGCCGCGACCTGGGTGCCCTCGATGTTGCCGACGAAGCGCAGACCCACGCCCGCAGGACCCGCCAGCCGCTCGTGGACCGCGACGAGATCGGGCGTTCCCTTCCCCGGCTCCTCGCCGTTGGAGAGCAGAGCCACGCGGGGCGAGTCGATGCCCATCACGGCCTGCGCAAACGCCGAGCCCATGTACGCGAACTGGAACAGGTGCTCCGGGCGGCAGCTCACGTTCGCCCCGACGTCCAGCAGCAGCACGGGCGCACCCGGGATCGGCATCGGCAGCGCGAGCGCCGGACGGTGGATGCCGCGATCGCGGCGCATGTTGAAGAGCGCGGCTGCCAGTGCGGCGCCGGTGGAGCCGCCCGACACGAGCGCCTGGGCACGACCGCTGGCGACCGCGCGGGCGGCCTGGACGATCGACGCCTCGGGGGTCGACCTGACCGCGGCGACCGGATCGGATGCCTTTGCGATCGACACCGGAGCGTCGACCACCTCGACGCCGCTCGCGACCCGACCGATCTCGGCCGCCGGGCCGAACAGCAGCACGCCGATGCCCTGCTCGGCGGCACGCGCCGCTCCTGCGGCAACCTCAGCGGGACCGAGATCGGCCCCGCACGCGTCCACAGCGACCGTGACCACGGTCGTGTTGGCTACTCGACCTCGTCGCCCGCGGGGACGACGACGGTGCGTCCCTTGTAGCTACCGCAGACGGGACAAACCCGATGCGGGAGCCGCGGGCTGTGGCACTGCGGACAGGCGTTATACGTCGGCGCGGTCAGCTTGTGCTGTGCGCGCCGCTGCGCGGTGCGAGCATGTGATTGCTTCTGCTTTGGGACGGCCATCGCCGGCAGAGTGTAGTGACCGCGGGACCCGGCCGATCTCCAGGCACTGTCGCGCTCGCTAATCGAGCCGGAGCTCGGACAGCTTCGACCACCGCGGGTCGGGCTCTCGCTCGTGTCCATGCTCCGCTCCAGCCACGTTCAGGTCGGTCCCGCACACTGGGCACAGACCGGCGCAGTCCGGCCGGCAGAGCAGCTTCTCCGGCATGCTGAGCGCAAGCGCATCCCGTGCCCACGCCCCGACGTCGAGGACCTCGTGCTCGACGTATGGACTCTCGAGCTCCTCCCCCTGTCCGGGCTGTGAGATCTCGCGGGCATCGACCGAGAATTGCGGCACCGCCGGCTCCAGGCAGCGCATGCACGGCCCGTCGAGCGAGGCCTCGAAGCGCACGCGCAGCGCGTAGCCACTCCCGGTCGTGCGCGCCACGTCGATCCGTACCGGCACCAGCTTGGGTTCGACGACGTAGCGGTCGCCCCCCAACACGAAGGGTGTGATGGCGACGGTCGAGTCGAGCCTCCGGCCCTCACCCGCGGTCAGCCGCAGGCGGCCCAGATCGAAGGTGTCGGTGCGCGGGGGTATGTACCGAGATTAGCGTTCTCGCCGCGAGGTGACGCTGTTCAGGGGCGTTGGGTAACGCCGCGTAGCGTAGGGCTGCGCTCAGTGGCCGGGCAGCGCCAGCCCTGTCGGCATCACCCCGCGCTCGATCAGCGCATGGATGTCGCCGGCACGCCGCGGGTTCAAGAACACGTGGCGCTGACCCACGCTCGGCTTAGAGACCAGGAGCCCGGCAGAGACGAGCCGCTCGCCGATCTCGACCGCGAGCGCCCGCTCGTTGCCTGCGAAGCCTCGGGCGAGGTGGGCGACGTCGGTGTGGTAGCCGCCCCATTTGCCCATGCCGGCCAGACGCTGGAGGATCCGGCGCGCGGCGCGCAGGGCAGGGTCGTGCTCCTCGTGCGGACGGACCGTGTCGATACTCGCCCCAAGCATCGCCAGAACGACGTCCTCGTGCTGAGCGACGGAGTCCTCGTCGGCGGGCCGGCCCCCGAGGCGCGCGACGGCCTCCGCGGCGCGCAGCGGATGGTCGACGCCGATCGGCACGCGCAGGTCGGCGAGGCCGTCGAGCACGCCCGCAGGCACCACATATGCGCGCGCTCGCAGGCGGTCGATCCCGCCTGACTCGTCCTCGAACGCGAGGACGGCGAGCTCGGCGGCATCGTTGCCGTCCGTGGCCCCCACAGGAAGCGGGAGCGCGAGCGCGAGCCAGTCCCCTAGCGCGCCGGCCCGCAGATTGAGCGCTCGAGCATCCGCGGAGCTCGGTGACCGCCCGCGGGAGGGAGGGCTGCCAGCCCGGCCGGCTGCCGGCTCGGACGAGCTCGTTGCGGCGACCGCCTGCACCATCGAGCCGACGAGCGCAGCGACGAGCAGCCAAGCGCGCTCGCCCACGGCTCCCGGGTCCGCTCGAAGCGCCTGATCGACGGGCGCGACGGAGACGAGCATGCCACCGCTGCCGCCGGCGTCCCGGTCGCCGGGGTTGGCCGACGCGCTCGTCGCGGTGTCGAAGCTGACGGCGAGCGCGACCGGGACGGGGCGGGCATAGCCGGAGCGCGTTTGCTCGAGCTCGGTCGCCCCGGTACGAAGCTCGTCGAGCAACATCGCACGAAGCCCGGAGTAGCGCTCGCGTGGCGCACCGCCACCGCCCGCATCGGCCAACGCGACCGCGAGCGCGAGCCTGGTTGCGGGCCGGTGGGAGTCCTCGGAAGCCACGGAATGCCAGGTTACGACGGTCACTCGCGGTCGGTCCGCCGGCGAGGGCTACACCGCGGCCGCCGCTTCTCCATGATTCAGCTCGATGTCGAACTGGTTCAGGGTCTATGGCTTCGCGGACGTTCAGGACAGGCTGCTCGTCGGGGCCTACCCGCTCGACAGAGAGGACGTCGGCATGCTCGAATGGATGAACGTCGAGCGAGTCCTCAACCTGGTCCAGGACAAGGAATATGCGCCCGGAGAGCGGGAGGCGGTCGAGGACGCGCTCGCCGCCGCCGGCATCGAGGAGCGACGGATCAGCCTGACCGACTACGGGCGGCTGCCGGCGCCCGAGCTCGAGCACGCGGTGAGAGAGATTGTCGATTGGCTCGATCAAGGGCATCGTGTCTATGTCCATTGCCGCGCCGGGTGGCAACGGTCCGCGGCCGTCGCAGCCGGCGTCGTGGCGGTGCGAGAGGGCGTCGGAATCGAGCATGCACTGGAGCTCGTGCGTCAGCGCAAGCCCTCGGCGGACCCCTTGCCCAAGCAACGCGACGATCTCCTGCGGTGGTGGGAAGCGCGCGATCCGGGCCGGCCGAGCGACGCCGGGGACGAGAAGACGCCCGCCGCAGAACCCACGCCCGACCACGCGGCCAGGAGCGAACCGACCGACGAGCCGGCGCCCACAGCCGCCGACGCGAGCGACGAAGTGGCGACTGCCGCCACGGGCGAGGGCGACCTGACAGACGACCTGCCCACCCCGGCCGCCGGCGAGGGCGACCTGACGGGCGACCTACGCACCCCGGCCGCCGGCGATGGCGACCTGCCAGACGAGCCGACCGCCGGGCAGAGCACCGAGACCAACGACCCGGCGACCGACACAGCCGATAAGAGGGCGACCGGCGCTGCCTCGAAGGGCGAAAATACGCGGCGCAAGCGACGCAAGCGGCGCAAGCGACACGAGCGACGCAGGCGCCGACGATCCTGAAGGCGCGGCGACGTCCTGGCGACGGTGGCCCGAGCGCTCGCGACTTCAGTTACGAAGTCGTGGGTCCTACTAGGGCGCGGCGCGGCGCTCGGCGGCGGCGAAGCGCGCCGCCGTGAGTTCTTCTTCGGCGTCCCGCTCCTCATCGAGCGGCGCAACGTGGAGCGTACGGGCACTGAGCGTGATCGGTTCGAGCTTCTCCGGCTCCCTGCCGGCGGAGACAACGCCGTGCTCCGCGAACCTTCGCGCTCCCGGAAGCACTCGCGCCTCATACGAGCCGACCGCCTCGTTGTAGGCGCCGACTGCGCTGTTGAGCCGCTTTCCGAGCGTGCCGAACAGTCCTGACAGCTTGACCAGACGGCCGTGCAACTCGCGACCGAGCTCGGAGATCGCCCTGGCGCTGTCGGCCATCCGCTCCTGCTGCCAGCCGTAACCGACCGCGCGCAGGATCGCGAGCAGCGTCGTCGGCGTCGCGATCAGCACACGCCGGGCCATCGCATCCTCGAGCAGGGCCGGATCGGCCTCGAGGGCCGCTCCATAGAGATGCTCGCCGGGAAGGAACATGACGACGAAGTCCGGCGTCGAGTCGAGCCCCTCCCAATACGCCTTGTCGGCGAGCGCCTTGACGTGCTTGCGTAGCAGCCGCGCATGGTCTCGCATGTGACGATCGCGCTCCTCCTCGTCTCGTGCCTCGTACGCGTCGAGGACCCCTTGGAGCGGTGCCTTGGCATCGACAACGACGTGCTTGCCGCCCGGCAGGCTCACCACGAGGTCGGGGCGCAGCGCCGCGTCCTCGCGCGACAGCGAGGACTGCTCGACGAAGTCGCAGTGGGCGACCATCCCGGCGAGCTCGACCACGTTTCGCAGCTGCATCTGACCCCACTGACCCCGTGTGTTGGGCTTTCGCAGCGCCGTCACGAGCGCCCCGGTCTCGGTCCGCAGCTTCTCGCCGGTCTCGGTCAGCGCACGGATCTGAGCGTCCATGCGGCCGCGTGACTCCCGCCGCTCCTGGTCGAGCTTCACGAGCTGGGCGTCCACTCGTCCAAGCTGCTCGCGCAGTGGCCCTACGAGCTGCTCGACCGCCTGCTGGCGGCGGTCGAGATCGCCCTTCCCCTCCGCTTGCGTCGCGGCCAGCTGGGCGCGCGCCAGCTCGATCAGCTGCGTCTGACTGGCCTGGAGCGCCTCCGAGCTCAGTGCCTTGAACGAAGCGGACAGGCGATCCTGGGCGTCCTGCACGGTGGCGAGGCGCTCCTCGGCTCGCGCGCGCTCGTGTTCGAGGTCAGAGCGCGCGCGCACGAGCTCGCGCTCGAGCTCGCCCGCGCGTGCCGCCTCGACCGTCAGCGACCGTAGACGCGAGCGTAAGCTCAACCCGGTAAGACCGGCACCGACTGTCAACCCGAGTATCAGCCATAGCGAAGTCATCTGGACCACTCAGCATGGCGCGCGCGGCGGACGGAATCCGCGCAGCCACGATTGGGGCACGATCGGTCGCCGGATTGCGAAAATGCGACCCGCCATGGGTCCTCACGTCGTCCGCCGCCGAGTCGTTGTCCGCGGCCGCGTCCAGGGTGTGTGGTTCCGCGACTCAACGCGTGAGCGCGCCTACGCGCACGGAGTGACAGGCTGGGTGCGCAACCGGCCCGACGGGGCGGTCGAAGCGGTCTTCGAGGGACCGCCGTCAGGCGTTGAGTCGCTGGTGCGCTTCTGCGAGACCGGCCCTCCGCAGGCACGCGTTGAGACAATCGAGACCTCGGCAGAGCCGCCCGCCGGCATCACCGGCTTCCGCGTGTGCTGAGGCGCGGCACCGCCGGGTCGGGGCCACGCGCGAGCGCGCGACTCGGGCCGAGCTGCGTAGGCGGCTCACGATCTACCACAAGTTGGCGTGGTGACAAACCCGTAATAATTGCGGACAAGTGACCACGGCCCCGCGCCTGGAGCGCTGCCGTGCTCCGGACTCACTCCCCGCGCCCCACGCGCCGCCCGCATCCCGCTGCGCAACCGCCGCCCGCCGCCAGGCGCGCCACGCCGCGCCGCCCGCCGCCAGTCGCCCGCCACGCCACGCCGCCCGCCGCCAGGCGCGCCACGCCACGCCGCCCGCCGCCAGTCGCCCGCCGCCAGTCGCCCGCCGCCGGGCGCCCGCCGCCCGCCGCGCTACGCCGCCCGCCGCGCGCCGCCAGACGACCGCAGCGCCCGTCGAGCCGACGGCAGTCGGCGGCCGAGGTCGCGCTCGAAGGTGGCGCGACTCCATCGCGGCACGACATTTGGCGGGTCGACCTCGCGGAGCGTGAGCTCCCCGAGCGCGCGGCCGAGCCGATCGGCCAGCAGCCGCTCGGCGAGGGCGAGGCGGCCGGGCGTCGGCGCGACCAGGCATAACTCAGGCGCTTCGAGGTCGACCAAGATCCGAGTCAGGCAGGGACGCGTCGTGGCGTCCTCGTCGCAGAGCTGGTAGCGCACACCCGGCTCGTCTCCGGGAAGGCGTGGAAGTGGCGCGTCCCAGAGCCAGTTCCAGCGCAGGATCCCCGCCTCGGCATCCGGGGATCCACCGCCCTCGAGCTCGGGATCGCGCTCCAGCGCAGCAACAACCGCTGCCGGATCGGAAAGCCGGAAGGCCGCCACGGATCCCTCGACGACGGCGCCGTCGACAGTGTGCTCGCGGTCCACCGGCCACGCAAGCGCGGCGCGCGCCAGCACGCCACCATGGACGCGCCAGAACTCGCCCCGCGGGGCGTCGAGCGACGCGAGCAGAGCGTCGAAATCCGCGATCGCCGCGCTGTCCACCACGGGCGCGCGACCGAGGACGGCCCACCTCCGGGGCCCGATCGGCACCGATCTGGCGACAAGGATGACGCCGGCCCGAAGCTCCCCGAGTGGGAGCCGGATGGTCTCGAGCCACGCCCTCCCCGTCCCGAGCGGACACAGCGCGCCGAGCGGGCCCGCGTCGTTGACCGACTCGATTCGCCAGGCGCGCAGCTCAGAGCGCGCGAGCAGCTCGACGGCGCGACCGGTGGCCCGCTGCCGGAGTCGGTGCAGGGGCGTGGCAGAGCTGTCCAGTGGACAGTCGAGCAGAAACCAGAGGTGGGCATCGAGGCGCGCGTCGGCGCCGGGTCCCGAGAGCCCGAACGCCGCGAGCCCTCCGTCGTAGAACTCGGCGAAACGAGCCAGGTACCAGTCGCGGTCGAGCTCCCAGATCTCCCGGCCGAGCGCCTGCACCGTCGCTTCAAGCTCGGCAACCAGCCGCTGCAGGTCGCTCTCGCGCGGAAGGCAGCACCACGCGTACTGGGCACCACTCCCGCAGGGACAGGGCTCGTCGCGACCGACCGTCACTGGGCGGCAAAGGTAGTCGCCGCCGCGGACGGACCCTCCCCGCCCGCCCGCCCGCGCTGCGCGAGCCCTTAGGACACTTCGGCCGGCTCGTCCTTACCGGCGAGCCGATCACGACCACGCTGGACCGCGGCGATGAACTTGGACAGGTTGACCTCGAGCGTGTTGAGAATCTCATCGGCGTAGTCCTCGGCGCCGAGGCGGATCTCGCGCTCGCGGCCTCGGGCGTCCTCGATGATGTCCTCTGCGGCTCGCTCGGCCTGCTTGGTGATCTCCTCCTCGGAGACGAGCCGCTCTTGGCGCTCGCGCGCCTCCTTGACGATCCGCTCCGCCTCACGCTTGGCTTCGGCGAGCATCTCCTGCCGCTCCTTGACGATCCAGCGCGCCTGCTTGATCTCCTCGGGGATCGTCGCGCGCATCTGATCGAGGATGTCGTAGATCTCTTCCTTGTCGACGCGCACCTGATCGGTCAGCGGCACCTGCTTGGCATTGTGGACGAGATCGTCGAGCTTGTCGATGAGTACCAGGACGTCCATTACGAACCTCTGTTTCGTCGGCGGCCGTCCTGTTCCTGCAAACCGGAACGCGGCCACCGCTGGGATGAAATCGTCGGTCTTGTCGCCTTCGCGGCGGAGCCCACGATGTCAGCAAACTGTACTTGGCCAGCCGATTCTCGTTCGGGAATCAGCGCGCGAGCTCTTCTAGCAGTCTCACGGCGACCTCCTCGGGAACGAGCCCGTCGATCTTGCCGCCGAATGCCGCGAGCTCCTTGACGCCGCTCGACCTGAGGAAGCTGTGCATCGGTGAGGCCATCAGGTAGATCGACTCGACGTCGGGCGCCTGCAGGCTGTTGAGCTGGTTCATCTCGAACTCGTACTCGAAGTCTGAGATCGCGCGCAGGCCTTTGACGATCGCCTTCGCGCCCTTGCTGTGGGCGAATTCGACGACCAGCGTCGCGAATGTCTCGACCGAGACGTTGCCGAGATGACTCGTGGCATTGACGAGGAAGTGGACACGCTCCTCCGCCGAGAACAGGGTCGTGCCCTTGCGGAGCGGCAGGTTCACGACCGCGACGACGACCTGGTCGAACATCGACGACGCGCGCCTGATCACGTCGAGGTGGCCGTTGGTGACCGGGTCGTAGGTCCCGGGACAGACGGCGATTCGATTATCGGGGGCCATGGATCAGGATCAGGGTGTCGCCGTATCGGCGCTCGTCGAGCAGGGGAAGATCGAGTTTGAGCGGCGCCCGCCTGTCGCTCTCTACCACGACGCGCGCGCCAGGTGCGAGCACCGGAGCCAAGGCGATCGACAGCTCGGCGCCGAGCTCGGCGGGGTGCCGGTATGGGGGATCGAGGAACACGAGATCGTAATGAGGTGCGCTCCGAGATGCCGTCCGGAGGTACGCGCGGACATCTGCGCGGCGCACCTGAGCCTCGAGGTCGAGGTCCGCGAGGTTGCGGTGGATGGTCGCGATCGCGGCGGGAGCCAAATCGACGAGCGTCGCCGCTGCGGCGTCGCGCGACAGCGCCTCGATCGCGAGCGCGCCCGAACCCGCATACAGGTCGAGCACGGCGAGCCCGGAGATATCGCCGAGAATCGAGAACACCGCCTCGCGGACGCGGTCGCTCGTGGGCCGGGTCGCACGACCTCGCGGCGCGCTCAGGCCGCGACCTCCGCGCGAGCCCGCGATCACCCTCATGCCGGGATCGGAGCCTCTGCGTGCAGGCCGTGGGCGGCATCGAGGACGTAGGCAAGTAGCGCGTGCTCCGGCGCCGTGAGCGACGAGTCCTCGCTCGCGATCCGCTCTGCCAGCGACCGGGCTCGTTCCAGCAGCGCGGCGTCGCGCGGAAGCTCGGCGACCTTGAACTGCTGCTGGCCGTGCTGGCGCGTGCCGATCAGCTCGCCTTCGCGGCGGAGCTCGAGGTCGATCTCCGCGAGCTTGAAGCCGTCGCTGTGAGCGGCCAGCGCTCGCAAGCGCGCCGACCCCTTGACGCCGAACAGCAGGCACAGCGAAGGGTGCGCGCCTCGCCCGATCCTCCCCCGCAGCTGATGGAGTTGCGAGATGCCGTAGCGGTCGGCGTCTTCGACCAGCATCACGGTCGCGTTCGGGACGTCGATCCCGACCTCGATCACAGAAGTGGCGACGAGTACGTCACAGCCCCCAGAGGCGAACATGGTCATCGCCGCATGTTTTTCGCGCGGCCGGAGCTGTCCGTGCAGCAGCGCGACCCGAAAGTCCCGGAGCTCGCCGGCCGCGAGTCGCTCATATTCGACCGTCGCGGCGCGCGCCTGCAGCAGCTCTGACTCCTCGACCAGCGGGCAGACCACGAACGCCTGGCGACCTGCGCGGAGCTCCTCGCGGATCCGCTCGTACGCGCGCTCGCGCTCGCGCTCGGTGGAGCAGACATGGGTCGTGATCGGCCGGCGGCCGCGGGGGAGCTCGCGCAGGATGGTGAAGTCGAGGTCGCCGTGGCGCGAGAGCGCGAGCGTCCGCGGGATCGGGGTGGCCGTCATGTGGAGCACATGCGGGGCGACGTCGCCACTGCCCTTCGCGTCCAGGGCCGCTCGCTGGCGGACGCCGAACCTGTGTTGCTCGTCTACCACCGCCACGGCCAGCCGAGCGAACCGCACCGACTCCTCGATCAGTGCATGAGTGCCGACGAGCAGCGCCAGCTCGCCGGTCTCCAGCTTCTGCAGCAGGTCGGCCCGGCGGCCGCGCGGCGTCGAGCCCGTCAGCAGCGCGATCGCAACCGGCTCGCCCGCGAGCAGCGACTGGATCGTCACGAAGTGCTGCTCGGCGAGCGTCTCGGTGGGCGCCATCAGCGCGCCCTGCCAGCCGTGCTCGATCGCGCGCAGGAGCGCGTACAGCGCGACCACCGTCTTGCCCGAGCCTACCTCGCCCATCAGGAGCCGCTGCATCGGCGGCGCCCGTGAAAGGTCCGCGTCGATCGTCGCGAGCGCCCGCTCCTGATCGGCCGTCAGCGCGAACGGAAGCAGATCTTCGAGCCAGCGCCCCGTCAGCTCCCGCGGGCCGTCGAGCACCGCGGCGGAGGCGCCCTCGTCACGGCGAGCGCGGCGGCGCAGCAGCGCGAGCTGAACGATCAGCAGCTCGTCGAACACGAGCCTCCGCCGGCCGCCGGCCTGGTCAGTCGGGAGCTCGGGGAAGTGCACGGCCGCCAGCGCGGCTGAGCGGCCGGGTAGGCCCGCGGCGGCACGCACCCGGCCCGGCAGCGGCTCGACCACGTCCGTCAGGGCGGCCGCGTGCTCGCGGACGAGTGCGTGGATCCGGGTCGATGAGATCCCCTCCGTGGCGGGGTAGTGGGCGACGCCTTCGACCGACGCAGCCGCCTCGGTGGTCGGCGCGTGCGCCTGCACCTGGAAGCGCCCCAGTGCGGCGAGCTTGCCGTGCAGCACGATCCGAGTGCCAGGAGGGTACTTCTGGACGAGCCAGGGCTGGTTGAAGAATGTGGCTTTGACGGAGCCGCTGCCGTCCGCCACGGTCGCCTCGACGAGTGGCCGCATACCGCGCCGGCGCACTGGCCGGGAAACGATCGCCCGCACCTCCACGACGACGGTCGCGCTCTCCCCCGCCGCGAGCTGAGCGACGGTCCGAGCCTCGCGGCGATCGTTCGGCAGGTGATCGAGCAGGTCGCCGATCGTGTTCAGGCCGAGGCTCGACGCGGCCTCGGCGGACTTCGGACCGTCGATGCGCAACGGCGTCGAGAGCCGCTCGGGACGTGGATAGCGAATCGGCGCCTCGAGCAGCTCGTCGCGCTCGAGCGGGCGCGAGGATGCGAAGGACGTGATGCACATAGACCAGGGGGATGATGCACGCCGGCCCGGCGCGTGCGGATCACGGTTACCCGTCTCGAGCGAGGCGCGCCCGCGCCGGCGCGCCTCCCCGCCCGCGACCCGCGCATCACAACGAGCGCTGGTACTTCGTGAATGCGCGCGTCGCGAACGCGCCGGACAGGAGCGTGAGCGCCGCGAGCAGGCCGATTCGGCTGGCGACCAGCCCCCAGTCGATCTGCTGCATCGCTGCGGATCGGGCCGCCTCGACCGCCCAGTTGACCGGGTTGAACTTCGCGACGGTCCGGATCCAGCCGGGAACCAGGCTCTGCTGCATCAGCGCGCTCGAGAGGAACGTCAGCGGCAGCAGCACCAGCGTGACGGCGCCGATCAGCGCCTCGCGCTGGCGCGCGAGGACGGCGACGCCGTTCGACAGCGACGCGAACGCTGCGCCGAGCAGCGCGGCCACGAGGATCAGCAACAGCACGCCACCGACGCCGCCGGCGTACCGAGCTCCGAGCACGAGCGCGAGGAGCGCGATCAGCGCCGTCTGGATCACGATCATCAGCGCCGCGTACGCGACGGTTCCCGCGTTGAGGGCGCCGCGCCACACCGGCGCAACGAGCATCCGGTCCATCACACCGCCGTGGATGTCCTCGATGAACCCCATGCCGGTCCAGCCGGCGGACGAAACCGCGAGCATCACGACGATGCCGGGCGTGAGGAAGTCGATGTAGGAGCCGCCGTGGAATCCGGGGATCCGGATCACCGCCTTGAACAGCGCCCCGAACAGCAGCAGCCAGATGATCGGCTGCGTCAGCGTCATCGCTAGGTAGGCGGGATTGCGCGTGAACACACGGATCCCTCGCATCGTGACCTGCCAACTCTGCCTGAGCGGTGTCATGCCGCTACCTCCTCTCGTACTTGGTGGAACGCTCGCCCCGCGTAGCGCAGGTACACGTCGTCGAGCGAGGGCCGGGCCAGGGTCACCGAGGTCGCCTTGACGCCATCGGCGTCGAGCGCGGCCAGCACCGCGGGGATCGCGGCGCCTCCGTCCTGCGCCCGGGCGCGCAATGTGCGCCCGTCGAGCTTGACCTCGTCGATCTCCGCTACGCGCGCGAGCGCTCCGCGGGAAGCATCGGCATCCTCCAGGATGGCGAGCTCGATCTGGATCGCATCGCCCTTCAGGTCGCGCTTCAGCTCGTCCGGCGCGCCCTCGACCACGACGCGCCCGTGATCGATGATCGCGAGCTGCGAGGCGAGCCGATCGGCCTCGTCGAGGTAGTGGGTGGTGAGCAGGATCGTCATCAGCTCCTCGGTGGCAAGGCGCTCGATCTCACGCCACAGCTCCACGCGCGCCTCAGGGTCGAGCCCGGTCGTCGGCTCGTCCAGGAACAGCACCTGCGGCCGGTGCAGCAGGCCCATCGCGATGTCGAGCCGGCGCAGCATCCCGCCCGAGTAGGTCTTCACCCGGCGGTCGGCGGCGTCGGCGAGCCCGAAGCGCTCGAGCGACGCCCCGACGCGATTCCGAAGCTCACGCCCGGTGATCCCGTAGAACTCGCCCTGTAGCACCAGGTTCTCGCGACCCGTGGCCTCAGGGTCCGAGCCGTGCTTCTGACCGACGACTCCGATCGCGTGGCGCACACGCCGCGGATCGGCGAGCACGTCGATGCCGGCCACCCGCGCGCTGCCGCCGTCAGGCCGTGAAAGCGTCGACAGCACGCGCACGGTGGTGGACTTGCCGGCCCCGTTGGGCCCCAGCAGTCCGAAGATCGTGCCCGCCTCAACGGCTAGGCTCACGCCGTCGAGTGCGGTCACCGCGGGCGGATAGGTCTTCCTCAGGTCTCTTGCCTCGATCGCAACTTCCATCTTTGCCTCCCTATAATGTCTTTGCAGGCAAGTATCTTTATCGTAAAGAGATCTGAGTGTCAAGAGATAAACGCCAGGTGTTCGTTGAGTTGATCGACGAGGTGCGGCGTTCACAGAGCGCCACCGCCCGCTTCGATCAGGCCGTGGCCGATGCCCTGGGGCTGAACCGCACCGACATGCGCTGTCTCGATGTGCTGCAGCGGGAGGGCGCCGTTTCCGCCGGCCGGCTCGCGGAACAGACAGGCTTGACGACGGGAGCCATGACCACGGCGCTCGACCGCCTCGAGCGCGCCGGCTACGCCCGCCGGACCCGGGACGCCGAGGACCGCCGCCGCGTGCTCGTCGAACTCAACCAGCAGGCGCTTCGGTCCGCCGGGAACTTCTACTCAGAGCACATCGCTCAGTCCGAGCGCCTGTACCGCCGCTACACGCAGGAGCAGCTCGAGTTCCTGCTGCAGTTCGTGCGCGAGGGACGCGAGTTCAACGAGCTGCACGCCGCGCGCGTGGAGAAGCAGAACCGTCTGCGGCGCAACGACGAGTAGTACGCGAAGCGCCACTCATTCGGCGGACAGCAGCCACCAGTAGCTCGGCTGTCCGCCATCGGAGAGCTCGAACTCGATGTCCCCGGCGGCGAGCTGGTTCACCTCGTCGTCGTCGAGCGGCGCATCGGCGCCGCGCAGGCAGGTGATCAGCTCGGCACGGTCGGCGAGCCGCTCGAGGACTCCGCGGAGCGTCTCGCGAGCCGCGCCCCACACAACTATCTCCTCGTCCACGAACCCGACCGCCTCCCCCCGGCGAAAGCGCCCCTGGACGTCGTCGCGAGCCGCCGGGGCCACCGCGCCGGTGCGCACACCCGCCAGCGCTCGCAGCATCGCCTCGACGTTCTCCGCCGCGCTCCGGGCGGGATCGAGGCCGACGGCGGCGACGAGGCCCGTCTGCTGGGAGCGGGTCGGGAGCACCTCGACCGTCTTCTCCGACAGCTCGGCGGCACGCTCGGCCGCCATCACGACGTTCGGGCTGTTGGGCAGCACCACCACCGCCTCGGCCGGGACCGCGTGGATCGCGGCGAGGAGGTCGAAGGTCGATGGGTTGAGGGTCGGCCCACCGTCGAGCACGGTGACGCCGAGGCTCTCGAACAGCGTTCGCATGCCGTCGCCCGAGGTCACGGCCAGCGCCCCGCAGGCCTGCGGCGTCTGGGGCAGCTCGAGCCTCTCGCTGCGTCGCGCGACCTGCTCGCGCATGTCGGCGATGTCGAGGTGGGAGACCTCGCCGTGGGCCGCAAAGACGGCGGTCGCGGCGTCGGGATCGTCGGTGTGGACGTGCACCTTCAGCGTCGTCCGGTCGCCGACGACGAGCACCGAGTCCCCGAGCTGCTCGAGCTCGAGGATGAAGCCGCGCGACTCGAGCTGCGACCCGGTGACCGCGAAGTTGGTGCAGTAGCGATAGGTGCTCGAGAGATGCTGGGGGTGGCTGACGCGCGCCGTCTCCTGGCGATCGACCTCGGGAGGCTCGGTGCCCCTGAGCGCGCCGACGATCCCCGCGAACAGGACCGTGAGGCCGTGACCGCCGGCGTCGACGACCCCCGACTCGCGCAGCACCGGCAGCAGGTCGGGCCCGCGCCTGACCGAGTCCTGCCCCGCCTCGAGCGCACGCTCGATGACGTCGGCGATGATCGCGTTCTGCTCACCCGCCGTGGCGTCGGCACCGAGCCGCGATTCGGGCATGTGTGCCAGCTCCGTCGCAACGCGGTGGGCCATCTCGCGCACCACGGTCAGGATCGTGCCCTCGGCCGGGTCGCGTACCGAGCCGTAGGCCTGGTCGGACGCCCGGGCCATCGCGGCACCGATGAGAACCGGATCGATCAGCTCGCCCGGTCGGCTGGCGAGCTCCTCGGCGGCGCCGCGGATTAGCTGCGAGAGGATCACGCCGGAGTTGCCGCGCGCGCCCAGGAGCGCCGCGCGGGCGACCGAGTTGACGATCTCCTCGCGGCCGATCTCGTCGATCGTCCTTCCCTCCGACGCGGTCGCGAGCCGTTCCAGCTCGGCGACGACGGCGCGGAGCGTGAGCACCATGTTGTCTCCCGTATCGCCGTCGGCGACCGGGAACACGTTGAGATCGTTCACCTCCTCGCGGCGCGCCTCCAGCTGCGCGAGCGCGGCCTCTACGACGGCGCGGAAGCGGACAAGGATCGGGTCGGACAACCGACCGCCGCTACCAACCGACCACTAAGGGCCCGCGCAAGGGCCCGCGCAACCCTAGCGCGCCTTGGCGACTTTGCCGGCCTTCAGGCAGCGGGTGCATACGTACACGCGGCGAGGCGTCCCGCCGTCGTCGATTCGCACGCGTTGGAGGTTCGGATCGAAGCGACGCCGAGTGGCCACCATCGAGTGGCTTCGGCTGTTGCCGAAAGCGGGGCCCTTCGCGCAGACGTGACATACCTTGGCCATGGCTGGGCGAGTATACGAGGTCGGTCCCGCAATGCTCAGCTGACCGCGAAGCCGGCCGGCCCGCGGCGTCCCGCGAGCGCCTCCTTGACAACGAGCGATGCGAGGACCGCGTCGACGGCGTGCCGGCCCGTATCGCGCTTGGACCCACCCTGCACGCGCTCGCGGGCCTGCTCGATCGAGTCGACGGTAAGGACTCCGAAGCCGCACGGAACGCCGGTCTCGAGCTGAACCTGCTGAATCCCCCGCGCCGCTTCGCCGCACACGTAGTCGTAGTGGTCGGTCTCTCCCCGGACGACCGCACCCAGGCACACGACCGCGTCGTAGCGGCCCGACAGCGCGGCGTACTTGGCGATCAGCGGCAGCTCGAACGCTCCGGGGACGTCGAACACGTCGACGTCGGCGACCCCGGCGTCGGTCAGCGCTTCACGCGCCCCCGCCTCGAGCCGCTCGGCGAGCTCGTCGTAGAACCGCGCCACGCACAGGGCAATCCGCTGATCAGCGCTCACGCTTGCGATCCCGTTCGTGCTCGCCCTGGATCATCTCCTCGTCGAGCGGAAGGCCCTGGTGGTGGAGCGTGTGGCCGAGCTTCTCCCGCTTGGTGCGCAGGTAAGCCTCGTTGTGGGGGTTCGAGGCCGGCTGGATCGGGATCTGATCACTGACAGAGAGGCCGTATCCGGATAGGCCGGAGATCTTCTTCGGGTTGTTGGTCAGGATGCGAATGCTCGACAGCCCGAGATCGACGAGGATCTGGGCGCCGATGCCGTAGTCGCGCAGATCGATCGGCAGCCCGAGGCGGAGGTTGGCGTCGACGGTGTCGAGCCCTTCCTCCTGGAGCTTGTAGGCACGGAGCTTGTTCAGCAGTCCGATGCCTCGCCCCTCCTGGCTGAGGTAGAGCAGCACGCCCAGTCCCTCCTGCTCGATCATCATCAGGGCGGCTTCGAGCTGCTCGCCGCAATCGCACCGCAGCGAGTGAAAGACGTCACCGGTGAGACACTCCGAGTGGACTCGAACGAGCACGTCCTGCTTGCCTTCGAGGTCGCCCTTGACGAGTGCGACGTGATGCTTCTCGTCGACCAGCGACCGGTATCCGACCGCCACGAACTCGCCGAACTCGGTCGGCAAGGCGGTCGAGACGACCCGCTCGACGAGTCGTTCGGTACGCCGCCGGTACGCCACGAGATCAGCGACCGTGATCATCTTCAGACCGTGGCGCTCGCAGTACGGGATCAGGTCGCGCACGCGCGCCATCGTGCCGTCGTCGTTCATGATCTCGCAGATCACCCCGGCGGGGATCAGCCCCGCGAGCCGCGCCAGGTCGACCGCCGCTTCGGTCTGGCCGACCCGCTCGAGCACTCCGCCCGCCTTCGCCTTGAGCGGGAAGACATGTCCCGGCTTGACCAGGTCGTGCGGCCTCGTCGCCGGGTCGATCGCCACCTGAATCGTGCGCGCCCGGTCGGGGGCGGAGATTCCGGTGCTGACGCCGGAACGGGCCTCGATCGTGACTGTGAACGGGGTCTTCATCGGCGACTCGTTCTTCGCCGCCATCAGGTCGAGGCGGAGGTCGTCGCACCGCTCCGGCGTCAGCGCAAGGCAGATCAGGCCGCCGCCCTCCTTACGCATGAAGTTGACCGCCTCCGGCGTGGCGAACTGGGCGGCGATCGTGAGGTCGCCCTCGTTCTCGCGGTCCTCGTCGTCGCAGACGACCACCATCTTGCCCTGGCGCATCTCCTCGATCGCTTCCTCGATCGTCGCGAACGGCGTCCTCGTCGTACTCATCCCGCTGTCTCCTTTGTCGTCACCTGTCTCCCCAGCGGTCCCTGCCAAGTATGGCGATCGCGGTCGAGAAGCTCGAGTGCGGCGCCGCGCACAGCCTTCTCGACGTACTTCGCGATCATGTCGACTTCCAGGTTCACCCGCGTCCCCTGACGGGCGCCGCCGAGGCTCGTCCGCTCGAGCGTCTCGGGGATCAGCGAGACCTCCAGGGTCGCGTCGCCGACCGCGACGACGGTCAGCGATACGCCGTCGACGGCCACCGATCCCTTCTCGATCACGTAGCGAAGAACCTCCGCCGGCGCGGCCATCGTGACCCGGCGCGCGAAGCCGTCGTCGAGCACCTCGGTGATCACCCCGACGCCGTCGACGTGACCCTGGACCACGTGACCGCCGAGACGGTCCGACGCTCGTAGCGGGAGCTCGAGGTTGACTTCCGCCGCGGGTCCGAAATCGCTCAGGGAGGTCTTGGCGAGCGTCTCGTTCATGACGTCGGCCGTGAATGCGCCGCCGTTCACGGCCACCGCGGTGAGGCAGACGCCGTTGACCGCGATCGAGTCGCCCGCGCCGAGCTCGACCGCGAGCGGCGTGGCGACCGTCACCCGCGCTCCGTCAGCGGAGCGCTCGACGCCCTCGATGCGACCGATCCCCTCGACGATGCCGGTGAACATCTCCTTCTACCACTCCTTCATCCGCGCCGAGACGAGCAGATCCTCCCCGACCCGCTCGCATTCCAGGGTCAGCGCACGAACCGCCTGCGCGATCGCCTCGACGCCCTGCCCCTCGAGTGGGTCGCGCGCAGTCCGTCCGCCGAGCACGAGCGGGGCGAGGAACAGCCTGATCTCGTCGATCTGGCCCGCGTCCAGGAACGCCCCTGCCAGATGCGGGCCACCCTCGAGCAGGATCGAGCCGACGCCGGAAGCCCCCAGCTGATCGAGCGCGGAGCAGACCCGAGCCGGTTCGTTCTCGCCGGTCGCGACGATCACCTCCACGCCGTGGGTCTCGAGCGCATCCGTCGAAGAGCGGCGGGCGGCCCGCGACACAACCACTGTCAGCGGCAACGTGCGGGCATCGCGAACCAGGCGCGAGGAGACCGGCAGCCGAGCCAAGGAGTCGAATACCACCCGCCGCGGCTGCCGGTGCACGCCCTCGACCCGCGCTGTCAGCAGCGGATCGTCGGCGAGCGCGGTGCCGATCCCGACGGCGACCGCGTCGCACTCGGCTCGCCAGTGATGGGCGAGATGACGGCTCGCATCGCCCGAGATCCACTTCGAGTCGCCGGCGCGGGTGGCGACCTTGCCATCGAGGGTCATGGCGGACTTGAACAGGACCCACGGACGGCCGGTGCGGGCGTGCTTGCGGAACGGCTGGATCAGCAGGCGCGCGCGAGCGGCGAGCTCTCCTTCCGCGAGCACGACCTCGATCCCCTCGTCGCGGAGGATCCCGAGGCCGCGTCCGGACGCGTGCTCGCTGGGGTCTTCGCAGCCGATGACCACACGCGCGATCCCGGCGGTCCTGATCGAGTTCGTGCACGGCGGCGTCTTCCCGTGATGGCAGCACGGCTCGAGCGAGACGTACATCGTCGTGCCCTCGAGCTCGCTGTCGCCGGCCGCCTGGATCGCCTCGATCTCGGCATGCGGCTCCCCGAAGGCCGTGTGATAACCCTCGCCGAGCACCTGCCCGTCGCGCCCGATCACCGCGCCGACCAGCGGATTCGGACTGACCCTGCCGCGGCCGTTGGCGGCGAGCTCGATCGCCCGGGCCAGAAGGCGGTGGTCAGTGTCGGTTTTCAGCGGCATCAGGGCCACTGGAGGATAGGGCTCGCGCAGTTATTCCTGCGCGAGCCCGTAGTCGGCGTGACCAGGGCGCTCGCCACGTTTCGCCGCCGGTCAGAAGGAGGGCCCGCACTTGTAGCCCCGCAGCTTGTACACGCTGACTTCCGGGCCCGGCAGCCGGTACTGCCGGGGGTAGTAGTCGATCGACCAGTCGAAGTTGAACGGGACGGCGTTCGCGCCTGGGCTGTAGGGGCTGATGCGGAACATCAGCTTGCCGTACTTGGCGAGCGCGGCGTAGTACGCGACCGCCATCGGCACCTGTGGTCTCACGTACGCCCGGCCCGCCTGAACCGAACCGACGATCACCCAGCAGTAGTCGTTGGCCACATAAAGGTGGAGAAGCTTCGGCCGCAGCGTGGTCTCGTATTGATCGGGTAGCACGAATCTGCGCTGGCCCGGCGCCAGCGCGTGATAGCCGGTGTCGATGTTGGTCAGCGAGGTGGCGAACTTCTGCCAGCGCTCGCCGTTCGGGGTGGCCGACAGCGAGCCGTCGATGTCCTCTACCCAGTTGCTCGGCACCATCGGCTCGACCACGATCTTGGCACCGATCGGAATGTGGGCGACCATCCAGGCACGGGTCGCGTTGAGCGTGTCGGCGCGAGACAGGACCTCGTCGTTGTGGACGACGGCGCTGACGCTCTGCGCGAGGAGCAGGACGGCCACGAGCGCGCCGACGAGTGCCACGGGAACGGCGCGGGCGCGCGATAGCCACCTGATCAGCTCGACGGCGGCGTAGCCGGCGAGGATCGCGACGATCGGGAAGATCGGCATCAGCCAGCGGCCGAAATAGCGGTCCTGCCCGCCCATGAAGAGGATGAACACGATCGCTGCGGGAATCAGCACGAGCGCGATCCTGAGCTGCCTCCGCACGACGAGCAGAACCGAACCGATCACGGCGGCGATCGACGGCGCCCATCCGAGTCCCCAGGTGAACGTCCACAGGTAGTAATCGATCCCGCCGACCGGCGAGCTACCCAGCTTCGCGACGTCGGTCTCGGTCGCCTGCTGCCTGACCCCCTGGATGAAGGACGAGAAGTCGATCAGCGCGTACGGGTTGGCGATCAGGAACGCCGCGAGTGCGGCGACAAGCCCGGCGACGAGACGGCGCGTGGTGTGACGGTGCTCGCTGCCGAAGGCGTTTGCGGTCGCGGCCACAAGCAGGCAGAGGATCATGAAGCCGCCGGTGTACTTGGTCGCGGCCCCGAGTCCGATCCCGACGCCGGCCGTCAGGTAGTCGCGCAGGCTTCCGCGGCGCAGGACCCCCGCGACGCCGTACAGCGCCAGGGCGACGGGAGCGAGGGTTGGGACGTCGTTGAGCGCGAGGTGGCTGTAGAAGATCGGCAGGAAGGCGAGCCCGAAGATCGCCGCGGCGATCAGCCCGACCTCCCGCCCGAACAGTCGCTTGCCCGACAGGTAGGTGAGCCACACCGCGACCGTGCCGAGGAGCGATGCGACCAGGCGAGCGACCACGAAGACCTCGGTCGGGTTGCTGGTGTACGCCCGCATGACGGCGTCGCTGCTTCCGAACCAGAGCTCGAAGACGATATTCAGGACGTAGCTGTAGGCGGGGGGGTTGAGGAAGTAGTGAGGGTTCAGGTCATGGCTGTAGAAGGCGATCGCCTTCGGGACGAAATGGGACTCCTCGTCGACGTTGTAGACGTACGGCAGACCCTGCTTGATCCCCCACAGCCGCAGCAGGAAGGTGGCGATCAGCAAGACCGCGAGCGCGACGTGAATCGGGTCGACGCGCTGCCGCGAGCCGGTGTCACCGAATACTGATGGCGGGGCTTGCGCGCGCGCTCGGCCGGTCGGCCTGGACACTGTGCCGACTCCCATCACGGTTCGTAACTAGGCAAGGGCGTTGGACGGGTCAGGGCGGACAGGGTGGTGGGCGGATCGAGGCCAGGCCGGGTGGGGCGAGCGATACCGTATCCGCAGGCCTCGGCCTCACCGTATCCGCTGCCTCGGCCATCGCATCCTCCTGCGGGCACGCGCAGGCCGCTGCCTTACGTGCGCGATCGTCTGACCGTCAGTCTGAGATACTGACAGCCGAGTCTACGACACGCGCCGCGAGCGTCGCACGCGAGGCACGAGCCCGAGCTTGGCCAATGGCTTCGCTGTCGATTTTCCCGCCACGAGCCGCCTGCCATGCTGGTCGGGCGGCGCCCGCGGATGCAACACGACATGAAGCTGATCATCCAGATCCCCAGCTACAACGAGGAAAACCAGCTTCCGGCAACGCTCTCCAGCCTGCCGCGCGCGGTCGCCGGGTTCGATCAGGTGGAGGTACTTCTGATCGACGACGGCTCGACCGACGGCACCGTCGAGGTCGCTCGCGCCTACGGCGTCGACCACATCGTCCGCCTGACGAACAACAAGGGTCTCGCCGCGGCCTTCCAGGCGGGCATGGACGCCGGGCTCAAGCTCGGCGCCGACGTGATCGTCAATACCGACGCAGACAACCAGTACAACGCCGACGACATACCAAAGCTCGTCGCGCCGATCCTCCGCGGCGAAGCCGACATGGTCGTCGGCGACCGCCAGATCGGCAACGTCGCGCACTTCTCGCCGCTCAAGAAGGGGCTCCAGCGACTTGGCTCGTGGGTCGTCCGCCAGGCGTCCTCGACCGCGGTCCCCGACACCACTTCTGGCTTCCGCGCCTACAACCGCGAGGCCGCGCTGCAGGTGCAGGTGGTCACCAAGTTCACCTATACGCTGGAGACCATCATCCAGGCCGGCAAGCTGCTCGTCGCGGTCGACCACGTACCCGTGCGCACGAACCCGCAGACGCGCGAGTCGCGGCTGTTCCCGTCGATGGGCTCGTATGTGCGGCGGAACATCCTGTCGATCTTCCGGATCTACTCGCAGTACGAGCCACTGCGCGTGTTCTGGGGTGGAGCGATCGTGACCGGGGTCGCCGCTGGGGCCGTCTGGGTCCGCTTCCTGGTCTACTACGTGCAGGATCCTCACGCGGCGAAGGGGCACGTACAGTCGCTGATCGCCGGCGCCGTCCTGTTCATCGCGGCGATGCTGCTGGCGGCGCTCGGGGTGATCGGCGACCTGCTCGCGGCGCAGCGGCTCCTGTCTCAGCGGACGTTCGAGCGGGTGCGGCGAATCGAGCTCGCGCTCGGAATCCCGCCGTCGCACTACGAACCAGGACCGGGGTCCGAGGGCGCACGGCGCGCAGCACCCGCCGCGGAAGCGGATCGCGAGGCGCTCGAAGTATGAGCGCCGGCGGCGCGGCCGCCGGCGGCGTCGCGGACGCGGTGCCGACCGGCAATACGTACGACAAGTACGGCTCCACCAACCCGGTTGTACGCCGGCTGATGCGGACCTTCGAGGGTGCGCTGGCAGAGCTGTTCACCCGGGCTGCGCCGGGCTCCGTGCTCGACGTCGGCTGCGGTGAAGGCGTCCTCACATACCGCTGGGCGGAGCAGCTCGGAGATCGTCGGATCGTCGGCATCGACCTCGAGGACCCCGGGCTTCGGTCCGAGTGGGCCGCGAGGCGGCGGCCGAACCTCGAGTACCAGGCGATGGCGGCCGAGAAGCTGCCGTTCGCAGCGGGCGAATTCGACCTGGCGGCGGCGATCGAGGTGCTCGAGCACGTTCCCGACCCGCGCCGAACGCTGGCCGAGATGACCCGGGTGGCGAGCCGCCACCTGCTGGTGTCCGTGCCACGCGAGCCGGTCTGGCGCGGGCTCAACATGGCTCGCGGCGCGTACCTGCGCGAGCTCGGCAACACACCCGGGCACCTGAACCACTGGTCGCGGCGCGGGTTCGAGCGGCTGCTGCGCGACTACGGCGAGGTAGTGGAGGCGCGGTCGCCCTTCCCGTGGACGATGCTGCTCGTGCGAGTCGGCTGATGGCGCAGCGGGCAGCGCCCGCGAAAGGCGTCGACGCGCCGGCCGAGACGAACGCCGCCTTCGCCTCCGGCGCGCGGGTGCTCTCGATCGGCATCGCCTCGACCGGCATCTTCACGTTCGCGTACCTGGCGGCGGCAAGCCACGTCCTCAGCCGGGCCGCCTACGCCCGTGTGTCGCTCTGCTGGGCGATCATGTTCGTGATCCTTTCGGTCATCTACCGGCCGATCGAGCAGTTGCTCTCGCGCACGATCGCCGATCGCCAGGCGCGCGGCATGCACGCCCACATCCTGCGCGTCCCCGCCCTGATTCAGGGCTCGTTCGCGCTGCTCTTCCTGATCGTCGCGCTGTCGCTGCGAAGCGAGATCGAGAACCACGTGTTCGGCGGCTCGAGTGCGCTGTACTGGATCCTGGTCGTCGGCGTGCTTGCGTACGGCGCCAGCTACTTCGCGCGTGGGTGGCTCGCGGGCCACAAGCGCTTCGCCCTCTACGGCGGTCTCGTCTTCCTCGAGTCGACCTCGCGGTTTCTGTTCGCCCTCGCCGTCGCGGTCGGGATCGGATCCGGGCAGGGCGCGGTCGGGCTCGGGATGGCCGCGGCGCCGTTCGTATCGCTGTGCGTCGTTCCGTTCGCGTTCATGCGCGTGCGCCACCAGGCTCCCGCCGGGATTCCGGTCGCCGACGCCGCGCGCGAGGGTCCGGCACACGCCCAGCTCGAGGAGGAGGCGGGAGACCTGTCGCTCAGGCACGGCAGCGGCTTCGCCGTCGCCGTGGTCGCGATCATGCTCTCCGAGCAGACGCTGATGAACGCCGGGGTGCTGATCGTCGCGCTGAGCTCCGGGGGCGGCGCTATCACCAAGGGGCTGACCGGGTTCGTCTTCAACGTGCTCTTGATCGTGCGAGCGCCGCTCCAGCTCTTCCAGGCGATCCAGACATCGATCCTCCCCCATCTCGCGGGCCTCGAGGCGCGGGAGAGCAGCGCCGAGTTTCAGCGCGCGATCAGGTTGACGATCCAGGCGATCGCGGCGTTCGCGGGCGCCGTCGCGCTCGGGCTGTTGGCGATCGGGCCGTTCGTGATGGCTCTGTTCCTCGGCGATCATGGCTTCCATTACGCCCGGATCGGGCTCGCCGTGGTCGGCGTCGGCATGGGGCTGCACCTGGTTGCCGGCACGCTCAACCAGGCCGCGCTCGCCCGCGGCCGGGCCCATTGGGCGGCGCTCTGCTGGCTGATCGCGGCCGCGCTGTTCGTCGCGTTCGTCGCGCTGCCGACGATCCCGTCTGAGGTGACGCGCGTCGAGGTCGGCTACTGCGGCGCTACGGCGGTGCTGGCGGGACTGCTGTTTGCCGTTTACCGGGCGTAGACGCGTTTCCCTCCGCGGGTGCGCGCTACTTCGCCTCGACCTCGGCTACGAGCCTGGCGTACATCTCAGCTGGGTCTGGCGAGCCGAAGATGGCTGAGCCCGCGACGAGCAGGTTGGCGCCGGCGTCGACGCACTGGGCCGCTGTCGCGAGGCTGACGCCGCCGTCGACCTCGAGTGCGACGTGCGCGGGCAGGAGGTCGCGGAGCTGGGTCAGCTTCGGCAGCGAAGCCGGGATGAACGGCTGCCCGCCCCAGCCGGGGTTGACGCTCATGCACAGCACGAGGTCGAGGTCGTCTGTGACCTCGGAGAGCGCAAGCGACGGGGTGCCGGGACAGATCGCCGCGGCGGCGGCACAGCCGCCATCGTGGATGGCCCCGAGCGTGTAGTTCAGGTGCGGTGTCGCCTCCGTGTGAATCGTGATCGAGTCGGCGCCGGCGCGTGCGAACTCGGCGACCTGCTGCTCCGGGCGCTCGATCATCAGGTGCACATCGAGGATGCCGCCGGCGTCGTGGACCTGGTCGGCGATCGCACTCACGATCAGCGGTCCGATCGTGATCGGCGGCACGAAGTGACCGTCCATCACGTCGACATGAATCACTCGCGCCCCGACCTCCATCACCTCGGCGATCTGCGACCCGAGGTGGGCGAAATCGGACGAGAGAATCGATGGCGCGAAGCGGCGTTCGCGCAGCATCTCGTTCAGCGCCGCCCGATCGGTGTTCGTGGTGGTCACCTCAGACCGCCTTCAGCATGCTGCCGTGGCAGTGGTTGCAGGCAACTATCGCCGTGCTCGACATGCGCACGATCGTAGAGTGTTCGCCGCAGTTCGGGCATACCGACACGAGCTCAAAGCGCTGCAGACAATAGACGCAGCGGTAGCGGCCGGGGACGGCGCTCGGGCGAAGCCACGGCTCGCCGCAGTTTGGACATTCGGGTCCGAGCTTGACGGGCGGTTCGTTCATGGTTCGAGCCGAAGCGTAGTGGCCCGCACCGATGCGGTCGCGCGACCGGCTTCAAGCGCCGGCAGCCGGCCCCGAGCGACGTAGCCGGGCGATGAAGAAGCCGTCGCTGCCGTCGACGTGCGGCATCAGCTGCAGGCGGCGCTCGAGGGCGAACTCCGGATGGGTGTCGAGAAAGCCGCCGATCACAACTTCTCCCTCCGCCCGCGTGATCGTGCAGACCGAGTAGACGAGCACGCCACCGGGCGCGGTGGCGGCCGCACCGGCGGCCAGGATCCGTGTCTGGATCGCCGACATGGCGGCGATGTCCCGCAGCGAGCAGCGCCAGCGGATGTCGGGCCGAGACTGGAGCGTTCCCAGGCCGCTGCACGGGGGATCGACGAGGACGCGATCGAAGCACGACTCGGTGCGCGCGACGGCGGCGTCGCCCTGCTCGACCCGAACGCGGTGCGCTTGCATCCGCGCGCACGTCTGCCGCAGCGACTCGGCCCGACCGGCGTGGCGCTCGACCGCGAGCAGCGCGCCTGAGCCCGCCATCAGGGCGGCGAGGTGGGTTGTCTTTGCCCCCGGCGCCGCGCACAGATCGAGCACGCGCTCGCCCGGCTCGGGAGCGAGCACCCGCGCCACAGCCATCGACGCCCGCGACTGGGGCATGATCGCGCCGGCGCGCCAGAGCTCGGATCCGTGGGCGTCGAAAGGGCCGTCGAGGACCAGCCCTTCCGGTAGGTCCGCCGCCGGGTGGGCCTTGACCGTGAGGCGCGCGAGCACCTCCTCCCTCGCGGCTACGAGCCCGTTGACGCGGATCGCCGACTCGGGCGGCTCGTTCACCCGGGCGAGCAGCGCTCGCGCCTGCCCGGGGCCGAGCTCGGACCACCACAGCCTGGCGAGCCATTCCGGCACCGAATGCAGGATCGCGGCTCGCTCCGCAGTCTCGTCGTCGAGCCCGTCGAGGATCGCGCCACCCTCGCGGGTCGCGCGGCGGAGCACCGCGTTGACGAGCTTGAAGCCGCCGCCGCCGGCGGTCTTCGCGAGCTCGACGCTCTCGTTCACCGCGGCGTGATCGGCGACCCCGCCCAGGAGCAGGATCTGTAACAGCCCGAGCCGGAGCGCTGCGAGGACGGGCGGATCGAGTGTGTCGAGGTTCCGTCCGGCCAGCAACCGCGCGACGTGATCGAGCGTCGCGCGGCGCTGGACGGTTCCGTACGCGAGCCGGGTCGCCAGCGCGCGGTCGCGCGCTCCGAGGCGGGCCGCCTCCGCGGCGAGCGCACGGTCGGCGTAGGCGCCCTGCTCGAACACCCGCCGGATCACGGTGAACGCGCAGGCGCGGGCCGGCGAGACGCCGCTCGCCGGCGCTCGCACGCTCATCGCAGCCCGCGCAGGTAGTCCTCTCCCGGCATCGCGCGCCTGCCGGGCGGTTGCACGACCACGAGCTCGAGGGCGCCGGCCGCGCACCCCAGCACCGGCCGCGCGCCGTCGAGCGCCAGCGTGCCCGCGGGGGGACCGGCCTCGAGCACCGCCGCCTCCCTGACCCCGAGCCGGTCGCCTTGCGCGAGCTCGACGAAGGCGCCCACGTGCGGGGTCAGCGCGCGCACGACGCGCTCGAGCTCCGGCGCCGGGCGAGACGGGTCGAGCCGCCGGTCATCGGGTCCGAGCTTCTCTGCGTAGGTGACGCCGGTCTCGTCCTGGTCTGCGAACTCGGGGCGGTCCGCCAGCGCGCGCACCAGGAGCTCCCCGCCGAGGCGTTCGAGCCGCTCCGAGAGCGTGCCGTAGGTGTCGGTGGGCTCGATCGGCTCGGTGGCCCGAAGGCACACCGGGCCGCTGTCCAGCCCCGCCGTCAGGCGCATGATCGAGACGCCCGTCTCGGCGTCGCCGGCCATGATCGCGCGTTCGATCGGCGCCGCCCCGCGCCACCGTGGCAGCAGCGAAGGATGGACGTTCAGCAGCTCGTAGTCGGACAGCAGCGGCTCCTTGATCAGCGCTCCGAACGCGCAGACGCAGATCAGGTCGGGATCCGCGGCGGCGATGCGGGCCCGGGCCGCTTCGTCGTTGACAGACTCTGGCTGGTAGAGGTCGAGCTCTCGCTCTTTGGCCGTCTCCGCGACGGGCGGCGGCGTGACGCGCCGACCACGGCCCCGCGGGCGATCCGGACGTGTGACCACGAGCACCGGGCGGTGGGGTGAGTCCGCGAGCCGCTCGAGCACCGCGGCGGCGAACTCTGAGGTGCCGAGGAAGACCGGCCGCACGATCTGAGCTCGCCTACCTCCCGGTAGGGCTACGCCGCTTCCTGGGCTTCCCGCAGCGCTCGCATCGCCTCTTTACGCTGGTCGCGCGCGGTGCGGTCGAGGATCAGCACGCCGTCGAGGTGGTCAATCTCGTGCTGGATCACCCGCGCCTCGAGTCCGGTCGCTTCGACGAGGATCTCCTCGCCGCGCTCGTCGCGGGCGCGGACGCGGACGTGAAGCGGCCGCTCGACGTCGACGAGGACCGCAGGGAGGCTGAGGCAGCCCTCCTCCATGATCTCCTCCTCCCCGCCCTTCCACTCGATCTCGGGGTTGACGAGCGCGATCACCGGCGAATCCTGCTGGATTCGATAGACGAGCAGCCGGTGCAGGACGCCGACCTGGTTCGCCGCCAGGCCGACGCCGATCGCGTCGATCATCAGCTCGCCCATCCGCTCGACCTCGCTCGCGAGCGCGTTGTCAAAGCGCTCGACGGGTCGGGCCTTGGTCCGCAGCACGGGGTCGCCGAACTTCCTGATCTGGGCGAGCGCGGCGGCGCGGCGCGCCGCGACCTCGGGGTCGAGCGGTTCGGGGCGCTCTTCTTCGGGAGCGTTGGCGCCTTCAGGCTCGGGCGGCGCGGCGGCTTCGGTCTCCATGCAATCCTCAGTGTACGAGGGCTCTCTCCACCCCCACGGGGTGATGCGCGTTGAGCCGCGTATATCGGCTTAACGCGCATCACCCCCCTGCAGCTACTGCGGGTCGACGTCCACGCTCACGTTGACTCCGTCCTTCGCGCGCTTGCGGGTCGAGGATTCCACCGCGGCGCCGACCGCGACGATCGCCGCCGCGCGATCCCGCGCCTTCACCACGAGCTGCGAGCGCGAGCGGCCGCGCAGGCGGAAGAGCGGCGCGGGGCCGAGGACCTGGGCATCCGGCGGCGCGATCAGGGCGCGCAGATCGGCCGCGGCCGCGTGTGCCTCGGCGGCGTCGGGGGACGAACACACAATCCGGATCAGCGAGCTGAAGGGCGGATAGGCGAGCGCCCGGCGGCGCTCGAGCTCGCCGGCGAGGAAACCCTCGGTGTCGTGGCGGGCGGCGTAGCGGATCGCGCGCGCGCCGGGGGCGATCGTCTGCACGAGCACGCGCCCTCCGGCGTCGCCCCGGCCGGCACGCCCGGCGAGCTGGGTGACGAGCGAGAAGGTGCGCTCCTCGGCCCGGAAATCGGGAAACCTCAGGGTCTGATCGGCGTCGAGCACGATCCCGAGCGTGACCTCGGGGAAGTCGTGGCCCTTCGCGACCATCTGCGTGCCGACAAGCAGGCCCGCCGGGGCGGCGTCGAAGCGCGCGAGCGTCTTGCCGGCGCCGTCCTTGGACTGGACCACGTCGGCATCGAGGCGGAAGACGGGAAACCCGGGCTCTCCGAGCGCCTCGACCAGCTCGTGCTCGAGCCGCTCGGTCCCGGCGCCGTGGCGCGCGAGCGTCGTCGAGCCGCAGTCCGGACATCGCCCGGGAATGAGCTCCCGGTGCCCGCAGTGGTGGCAGCTGACAGCGCCGGCGGCGAGGTGCAGCACGAGTGAGACGTCGCACTCGGGGCACGTCCAGACGCGACCGCACGAACGGCAGGAGAGGAAGTTCGACCAGCCGCGACGATTGAGCAGCACGATCGCCTTCTGTCCCGCGCGCCGGACCTCGGCGAGCGCGGCGCGAGTCTCGGGATGCAGCGGATGGGGCTTCGTGCGCATGTCGAGGATCGCCACCGGCGGCAGGGGACGCCCGTCGACGCGCTGGGCGAGGCGGAGCCGCTTCACCCGGGCGAAGCTCTCAGGCCGCGGGGTGGCGCTGCCGGCGAGGAGCACCGCGCCATGTGCGAGGCTGCGCCGCTCTGCGACCGCGCGGGCGTCGTAACGGGGGTCGCCCTCATGCTTGTATGAGGACTCGTGCTCCTCGTCGATCACGATCAGGCCGATGTCGGGCAGCGGCGCGAACACCGCAGAGCGGGGGCCGACGCACACCCGCGCGTCCCCGTGCGCGAGCCGCACCCACTCGTCGTAGCGCTCCCCCTGCCCGAGCGCCGAATGGAGCACTGCGACGGTGTCGCCGAAGCGCGCACGGAAGCGGCCGAGAGTCTGGGGAGTCAAGCCGATCTCGGGGACGAGGACGATCGCGCCGCGGCCCGCCGCGAGCGTGGCGGCCACCGCCCGCAGGTACACCTCGGTCTTCCCCGATCCGGTGACCCCGTGCAGCAGGAAGCGCTCCGGGCGCCGGGCCGCGAGCGCCGCCAGCACCGGGGCGAGGGCGGACTCCTGCTCACTGCTCAGCGGCGGCGGGGCGACGAGCGCGCCGACGCTGTGCCGGGCAGGAAGCCGGGAGCGTTCGCAGCGCTCGAGCGCCGCCAGGCCGCGCGCCTCGAGCCTGCGCACGACGGCCAGGCCGACGTCGGCCGCCGGCAGCGGCCCCTCCCGTGCGAGCCGCCCGAGGGCTGTGCGCTGGCCTCCGGTCAGGCGCGCCGCAGGCTCGTGGAGGCTATCCCGACCCGCCTCGGTCAGGGCGGCGACAAGCACCGTGCGCGGCCGGACTCCGGCAGCGGCGCCCGGCGCGAGGAGCAGGCTGAGCGCGCGCGCCGGGGTCGAGCAGTACTCGCGCGCCATCCAGCCGCCGAGCTCGACGAGATCGGCCGGCAGCGACGGTGCGAGCACCCCCAGTGGCTCGGCCAGCCGCTCGGCCGGGAGCTCAGAATGGTCGCTGATCGCTACGACCACGCCGACGGCCCCGCGCCCGCCGAAGGGGACCGTCAACACCGATCCGACAGTGACCCCGGCGTGCTCGGGGCCGAGCCGGTAGTCGAACGGGCCGCGGACCGCGCGGGTCCGCGTCAGGGGCTCGACGCGGGCGACCGTGAGAATCGCTGGCTGGGAGTTCTTATTCACGCGGTAACAAATCGGGAGTCTGGTACCCGGCGCCTCAGGGTAGAGTGGAGGCGGACATGACCGGCGATGGGCTTTTCGGGGAGCTCTTGGCGTGGACGGGCCTGGCCACGTCCAGCGCGATCGCGACGCCGGCCGCGGATCCGCGCGCGGCCGGGTTGAACCAGCCGACCGTGGCCCCCGCCCCAGGCCCAGGGCAGAAGTTCGTCCCGCCACCGTGGCCGTTCAGTGACTCGACACCGGAGCCGCAGCCGCAGGCCGCGGCCGCGGCCGCGGAACCGGTCCCATTCATCCCGACACCGCTTCCGTTCGCCCCGACCCGTCTCCCGGCCGCGGCGCCACTCCCCGAGCCCCTCCAGCGCTCGGCCGCGCCCCGCCAGGCAGGGCCGAACACCTTCCGCCCGCCCCCATGGCCGTTCGATTCGCCGCGCGAGCCGGAAGCCCCGGCAGCGGAGCGCGGCTCGGCGCCGGTGCCGTTCATCCCGACACCGCTGCCGTTCGCCCCGACGCGCAGCACCTACTCACCCGACGTCGAGCCCGTGATCGTGTTACCCGAGCCGGCTCGTCAGCACCCGAGGTTCGGGCAGATGCATGCCGAGGCGACCGCCCGCGCCACGCGATTCGTCACCGCACACGCCGGCGAACCCGGGCGTCGAGGCGGGAACCATCGCGTCGTCGATCAGCAGGATGACGCCAGATCCCCGCTGTCGCCGAGAGGCGCCGCGGTGCTGAAGGCCGTCGCTGCATACGGCGGTCCTGTACCCCCTCCGGCACCGGCGCCGTCAGCCGCGGCCAACGCCCGCGCCGCTGCGATCGAGCGAGCGCTCGCGCGGGGACGAGCCGAGCTGGAAACCGATCCCAAGCCGGCGACCGTGGTCAGCGACTTCGACTCCGAGCGGCTCGGGCTGGGGGTCGCGCTCGTGTGCATCCTCTTCCTCGAGGTCTTCGGCGCCGTGGTCGCGTTCGCGCTCTCGAACGGGTACCTGGTGCTGGCGTTCGGGTTGGCGCTCGACGCGGCTGCGCGCACGCTCGGCACGGTCTGCGCCGCTCGCGCCGGCAAGGACTTCGGTCCGGGCTGGCGCTGGGCCTGCGCCCTGATCGGCAGCCCGGCCGTTGTCGTGTTCGCCTTCTACGAGGACGGCAGCCTCGTCGACACGGATCTGGCGCCGCTCGCCGGGCCGGTCGCCGCGTTCGCGATCGTCTGCATCATCATCGGGCTCGCCGGGATCCCCGCCGGACTCTGACACGAGTTCGCGCGACGATGGACGCGTCCCCCCAACCGCGGGTGTGACGCCGCCGGACCCGGGCTACGCCGCGGCCGCTTCGCCGGCCAGGCCGGCGGCCGCGCGGAGAATGTCTGCCTTGTCCGTCCGCTCCCAGGTGAAGTCCTTGTCCTCGCGGCCGAAGTGGCCGTAGGCCGCGGTCTTCTGGAAGATCGGCCGGTGCAGCCTGAGGTACTCGCGGAAGGCGCCGGGCCGCAGGTCGAAGTGCTCACCGATCAGCTCGAGGATGCGCGCGCGGCCGATCTTCTCGGTCCCGAACGTCTCGACCATGACCGACACGGGGTGAGCGACGCCGATCGCGTAGGCGACCTGAACCTCGGCCTTGTCGGCGAGTCCAGCTGCGACGATGTTCTTGGCCACGTAGCGCGCCGCATAGGCCGCCGAGCGGTCGACCTTGGACGGGTCCTTGCCCGAGAACGCACCGCCGCCGTGGCGGGCCATGCCGCCGTAGGTGTCGACGATGATCTTGCGCCCGGTGAGCCCGCAGTCGCCCATCGGGCCGCCGATCACGAACCGGCCGGTGGGATTGACGAGGAAGCTCTTGTTCAGCTTGCGCGCATCGTAGAGATCCTCCGGCAGGATCGGCTCGACCACATGCTCCCACAGGTCGTCCTTGATCAGCGACTCGGCGCCTTCCCTGTGCTGAGTCGAGATCAGGAGCTTCTCGATCTCGACCGGGCGTCCGTTCATGTACCGGATCGTGACCTGGGTCTTCCCGTCGGGCCGCAGGTAGGGGACGATCTCCGCCTTGCGGACGTCGGCCAGTCGCTTGGCGAGCTTGTGCGCGAGTGAGATCGGGAGCGGCATCAGCTCGTCGGTTTCGTTCGTGGCGTAGCCGAACATCATCCCCTGATCGCCCGCACCGGCGACATCGAGCTCGTCATCGTCGCCCGGGTCGGTCCGCGCCTCGTAGGCTTCGTCGACGCCCTGGGCGATATCAGGCGACTGCTTGTCGATCGCGTTCAAGACCGCGCAGGTGTGGCAGTCGAAGCCGTAGAGCGCGTCGGTGTAGCCGATCCGCTTGATCGTTTCGCGGGCGATCTCCTGGATGTCCACGTAGGTGGTCGTGCTGATCTCACCGGAGACCACCACGAGGCCGGTATTGACGAGCGTCTCACAGGCGACGCGGCCGGTCGGGTCGTCGCGCATAACCGCATCGAGGACGCCGTCCGATATCTGATCCGCAATCTTGTCCGGGTGGCCCTCCGTGACTGACTCGGATGTGAATAGGTACTCGTTGTCGTCTAGTGGTGTCATGGGATCCGGAGAAACAGCTCCGCGGTCGAGTCGGCCTCCCCGCTCGTCGAGTCCAAACCGATCGCGCGGACCTGTTCGAGGTCAGGCAGGAGCGCGCGAAAGCGCGCTCCGGTGATCCGGCCGGTCTGCTCACCGAGGCTGAGGAGCTGATTGAGGTCGAGGAAGAGTAGCGAGGTCACGCGTGCGGGGTGATTCCCGAGCGCCGCCTGATACGCCGGTTCGCCGGCGAGCGAGCTCGCATGATGGGCGACGGCGGCGATCCCTTCGAGGCTCGTCGAGACCACGAGTTCGCTGCCAAACACCGCGTAGTCAAGCTGGAACCCGGGCGCCAGCACAAGCTGGTGAGCGGTCACACCGCCGGCCGTCACCTGATTGAAGACTGGCGCCTGGACGGCGGCGGTACCCGCGCCGGCCAACAGCTCCGCGAGCGGCGTCTCGAGCTGCGCGAACGCTTCGCGGGTCTGGTTCGGGTCAGGAGCGTGGGCGATTACAGTGACCACTGGCGTCGTCCCGTGCGTCGAGATCACCACCGCAGCCTCGCGCCGGAACAGCGGCGCGATGTCCTGTGCCACGTTGATCTTCTTCGCCGTCAGCGCTTTGCCGAGCCTGCTCAGCAGCTCCGGAATCCGCGCCCCGATCCCGATCGTGGGAAGCACCTGCGTGAGGATCGTGCCGAGATCCGCGGCATCGAGGAACAGCGCCGCCCCAGCCGGGACCGACCCGGGGAGCGAAGGCGTGAACGACGCCAGGCTCGAATGCTTGGGCTGGGCGGCCCGCACGCTGTGCACGAGTAGCTCGACCCCGCCAGAAGCCGGCGTCACCGCGATCGCCACCCCCTGGACGGACGGATCGTAGAGCAAGGACGCGATCGTCCCGACCAGTCCACGCTGGGAAGCGAGGAGCTGTATCACGCCGGTCCGTGACAGGTATGCGTCGGCGGCGCGGCCAGGCGGCTCGGACGCCGTCGCCCGCCGGTAGACCGGGTCATCGCTCAGCGACGGCGCGCGCCCGGCGGCGACGTCGAGCGCCGCCCGGATGCCGGAGCTATGGCCGATCAGCAGATAGCGGCCGACGAACGCGGTGTCGCCCGCGTGGGGATGGCCGGTGATCGTCGTTCCCTGGTAGCTGGCAGAGCCGTCGCTCGGAAGGCCCGCGACGTAGCGCTCCGCCGCCGGCCGGTTCCTGACCGCCACCACGATCAGCGACGCCGCCGCCCCCGGGCTCGTGTCGAGGAGCGCGACGCCGGCCTCCTTACCGATCCAGGGGCGGATGTCGCTGTTGTAGTCAAGGGCAGCCCCGGGCTGGGTCGCGCCGAGCCGGGCGAGCAGCTCGTCACGGAGGCGCGGGTAGCCGGGGAAGCGGCCGGCGACCGCGAGCGCGCTCGTGACCCCTGGCCGCGATCTGTCGGTGGAGAGGTGGATATAGGCGAGCGCATCGCTCGGCACCACCGACGCCGCGGCCGTCGCCGGCGGCGTCGCGGCCTGCCCACCCGAGCCGGCGATCACGACCACGAGCACGATCAGGACGACCGCGGCGACCGCTACCAGTGCGCGGCGGTCGCGCGGCACGGCGCCGGACGGAACTCTTGGCAGGGGAAGCTTGTTGGGAAGCCGCGCGCGCACCGGGCGGTCAGTCAATCATGCGACCGCCGTGTCCGCGTCACCGGCCTCCCGCAGCCCGGCTCGACGGCTCCGCGCTTCGCGCGCGGGGCCGGGACGCCGCTGGTTGCGCTCGACGAAGTCGATCACCAGCGGGATGCCCTCGAGTCGGTAGCGCTCGCGGAGCCGGTTCTCCAAGTAGTAGGCGTAGTCGCGCGTGACCCGGGCACGCGAGTTGACCTGAACCGAGAAGCGCGGCGGACCCTCCTCGGTCTGACTCATGAAGATCAGCTTCAGGCGGTGCCCCTGACGCGCCGGCGGCTGGCGTGCTGCCACCAGCTCGGAGAGGAAGCGGTTGAGCTGCGGCGTCGGGATGCGCCCGCGAGAACGATCCGCCAGCGCCACGGACTCGGCCAGCAGCCGGTCCACGTGGCGGCCGGTGAGGGCGCTCGCGGTCAGCACGCGAGGGCGCAAGCGGAGCTTCTGCTGGACGCGCGCACGTTCGTAGTCGAGGTCGACGTCGCTCGCCACATCCCACTTGTTGAGCACGAGCGCGGTCGCGCACCCGCTCTTCATCGCGAGGTCGCCGATCCGCAGGTCCTGGCTCGTGACGCCCTTGGTCGCGTCGCAGACGACCAGGGCGACATCGGCTCGCTCCGCCGCGCGCTGGGAGCGCAGCGCCGTGTAGTACTCGATCGACTCGCCGACCTTCGCCTGGCGGCGGAGTCCGGCGGTGTCGATCAGGGTGAACTCGCGGTCGCGGTAGGTGAACGGCATGTCGATCGCGTCCCGGGTCGTGCCGGCGCGCGGCGAGACGATCACGCGGTCGACCCCGAGGAAGCGGTTCACGAGCGATGACTTGCCGACGTTGGGGCGGCCGATCACGGCGAGGCGGACAGCTTCGGGCTCGGCGCGATCGGCGGGGTTGTCGTCCGCCTCGCCTGCGGGGACGAGCGCGGTCAGCTTGTCGAGCAGATCGCCGGTGCCCAGTCCCTGGGCGGCGGACACCGCGATCGGCTCCCCGAACCCGAGCGCGTGGAACTCGGCGGCCAGCGCGAGGTCGCGGACGCTGTCGATCTTGTTGGCGGCGACGATCACCGGCAGCGTGCCGCGGCGAAGGATGTCGGCGATCTCATGATCGCCGGGGCGCAGGCCACCGCGAGCGTCGACGACCAGCAGCGCAACATCGGCATCGGCGAGCGCCGCCCGCGCCTGGTCCTGCACCTGGACGGCCAGCTCATCGCGGTCATCGAGGTCGACGCCGCCGGTGTCGATCAGCGTCAGCCGCTGCCCGTTCCACTCGGTCTCGAGCTCCTTGCGGTCCCTCGTCACCCCGGCCCGCTCGTGCACGACCGCCTCACGCGACTGCGTCAGACGGTTCACGAGCGATGACTTCCCTACGTTGGGGTAGCCGACGACGGCGATCTTCATCCCACCGAGGGTAGTGGCGCGCGGGGCAGGGCGCGGGGCGGGGCGCGGCGCGGGGCGGGGCGCGAGGCGGGGGGCGGGGCGCGGGGCGGGGCGCGGGGCGGGGCGCGGGGCGGGGCGCGCGTCGAACGCCACTGAGTCGGGGGACGCTGCACCGGCCCCGTGGCAGATTTCTTGGCCACTCGCCAAGTTTTGTGCCACGTTACCCACCCGGCGCGCGCAATGCGCCTTGCGCCCGGCCCTACGCCGCCGCGCCGCCGGGTGGCCCGCCGGCGCCGGCCTCGCGCGCCAGCGCCAGGATCCGCGCCGCCACCTCGCCGGCGTCAAGGTCCGTGGTATCGAGGAGGACCGCCCCGGCGGCCGGGGCGAGCGGGGAATGGGCGCGAGTCCGGTCGCGCTCGTCCCGCGCGGACTGCTCGGCCAGCACGGTGGCGACCTCGGCGCCGGTCTGGGTCGCGCGCCGGCGCGCACGCTCCTCCGGGCTCGCGGTCAGGAACACCTTCACAGCCGCCGCCGGCACCACCACGTTGCCGATGTCACGGCCCTCGACGACCCAATCGCCACTCGACACCATCCGTCGCTGCTCGGAGACCAGCGCCTCGCGGACCGCGGGATTGGCGGCGACGCGGGAGGCCAGCTCGGAGACTGCGGGCGTGCGAATCGCGTCGGTCACGTCGCGGCCATCGATCGTGATCCGATCGCCGAGCCCGATCCGCAGCGAGGCCGCGATCTCCGCCGGCGGGCGCCCGCTCTGCGCCGCCGCGAGCGCGACCGCCCGGTACATCGCCCCCGAGTCCAGGTAGGTGAAGCCGAGCGCTTCGGCCACCGTACGCGCGATTGTCGACTTGCCCGCGCCGGCGGGTCCGTCGATCGCCACGACCATCAGCTGAGCCCCGCGATGTCGTCGGCGAAACCGGGGTATGAGACCGCCGCGGCCTCGATTCCGAGCACCTCCACGCCTTCGCGCGACGCGAGGCCCGCGACCGCGCCGAGCATGGCCAGGCGGTGATCTCCGCGGGCGTCGAGCACACCTCCTCGCAGCCCGCCGGTTCCGCGAACGGCGAAGCCGTCCTCGGTCGCCTCGATGTCGGCGCCCAGTCCCGCCAGGCCGTCGACGACCGACGCGATCCGGTCGGACTCCTTCAGCCGCAGCTCGGACGCGCCGCGCACGACGGTCTCGCCTTCGGCAAAGCAGCCGAGGAGCGCCACGAGGGGCAGCTCGTCGATCGCCAGCGGTACCTCGTCGGCCTCGACTACGGTGCCCTCGATCGGCCCCGAGCAGACGTCGAGATCGGCGACCGGCTCCTCCGCGGCGAAGGCGCCGACAGGCTCGACGTCGCCGACGACGATGGCCCCCATCCGCTCGAGGATGCGCAGGAACCCGCTGCGCGTCCAGTTCACGCCGACGCCCTCGAGCAGCAGCCTGGAGCCGCGTACCAGGATCCCCGCCGTGATCAGAAATGCCGCCGAAGAAAGGTCGCCTGGGACCTCGACGAGGTCCAGCTCGAGCTCGTCGGCGCTGCCGACCGAGGTGCGGTATCCGGACCCGGCGATCGGAGTCCGCTCGATCGGCGCGCCGGCGCGCTGCACCATCCGCTCGGTGTGGTCGCGGCTCGGCGTCGGCTCGATCACCGCCGTCTCCCTGGTCGTCAGCCCGGCGATCAGGATGCAGGACTTGACCTGGGCACTCGCCACCGGCAGCTCGTATTCGATCCCGTGCAGGTGCTCCCCGTGCACGGTGAACGGAGCGAAGCGTCCCTCGTGCGCGTCGATGCGCGCGCCCATCAGCCGGAGCGGGTCCGCGATCCGGTCGATCGGGCGGCGGCGGATCGAGGCATCTCCATCCAGCGTGAAGCTCAACCCCGGCTGGAACGCCAGCCACCCCGGCAGCAGCCGCATCAGCGTGCCGGCATTCGCGACGTCGATCGTACCGGGCGGCTCCTGCGCGTTTCGAAGCCCGGCGCCTCTGATCACCAACTCGTCGGGCCGGAGCTCGACGATCGCGCCGAGGGCGCTGACCGCGGCGAGCGTCGCGTTCGTGTCCGCGGCGTCGAGGAAGTTGCGGATCCGGACGGGCTCGGACGCCATCGCGCCGACCAGCGCGGCGCGGTGCGAGATCGACTTGTCCGCGGGCGGCCGGACCCGGCCGCGCAGCGGCCCGGATGGCTCGAAGCGCGCGTTCATGCGCCGGTCACAGGGAAGCCGAGGTCGCGGACGAGGTCGCGCGCCCGGCGCGCCTCGTCCTCGCCCGCGATCCACAGCGCGACGACGCCCTCGCGCATGTCCGGCGCCGGATACAGGGCCATGTCCGTGATGTTGACGCCCGAACGACCGAGCTCGAGCGCGAGCTGTGCGATCACTCCAGGCCGGTTCGGCACCGAGGCGCGCAGCTCGAACAGCGGGCCACCGGCGAGGTGAGCCTCGAGCAGCCGCCGGCGATCGATCCCGGCGGCGTCGTTCCACGAGGTCACGGCAGCCTCGTCGCCGGCAATCAATGCGTCACGGACGGCGCCGAGACGAACGATCGCCTGCTCGATCTGGGCGGCGAGCGCGACCCGGTTGCTGATGTAGATGTCAGTCCAGATCGTGCTCGAGGCGCCCGCGACGCGGGTCGCGTCGCGAAAGCTCGGGCCGGTCGCCGGGAGCCGCTCGTCCTCGGCACAGAGCGCATGCGCCGCCTGCGCGACCAACACGTTGGCGATCACGTGCGGTAGGTGCGAGACCGCCGCGAGGATCGTGTCGTGCGTGTCCGGATCGATCGCCATCGGGCGTGCACCGAGCTGGCGCAGCAGGCGGTAGAGCCGTTCGTACGGCACCCCGGCGGTAGTCGTGGCCGGGGTCAGGTACCAGGTCGCGTCCTCGAACAGGTCGGCGCGGGCGTGCTCGACGCCCGAGGTCTCGGCCCCCGCCAGCGGGTGACCGCCGACGAACCTGGGGTCGTCGTGCGCGGCGACGACAGTGCGCTTGGTCGAGCCGACATCGGACACCACGCAGTTCGCCGGAGCCGCCTCGAGCGCGGCGCCGACCGCGTCCGACAGGCCCCCGACGGGCACGGCGACGAACACCGCTTCGCGGTCGCTGACCGCGGCGGCGACCGTCGAAGCTGTGCGGTCGACGGCTCCCCGCTCGAGCGCGGCCGCGAGCGCCGGCGGCGAGCTGTCGTAGCCCACGACGTCGGCTCCGAGCCGCTCACGGGCCGCCAGACCGATCGAGCCACCGATCAGACCGACGCCGATCACGGCGATCCGAGGGACGGCGGAATTATCCGATCCCCCGGGATGTTCGCCGCCAGGCGAACTCCCAACGGAATCGGCGCCAGCCGATTCCGCTTTCACACGGTTGAGAGCACGTTGCCGGCGAGCGCCGCTGCGGCCTGGACGCGCTCCACGTAGTCGGCGAACCCGTCGGCCGGGAGCTGCTGCGGGCCATCGCAGATCGCCGCCTCCGGCTGAGGATGGACCTCGACGATGATCCCGTCGGCACCCGCGGCCGCCGCGGCCAGCGACAGCGGCAGGACGAGGTCGCGCCGCCCGGCGGCGTGGCTCGGGTCGACGATCACCGGCAGATGGGTCAGCTCCTTCAGGATCGGGATCGCCATCAGATCTAGGGTGGCGCGCCGGTAGGCCGTTTCGAAGGTCCGGATCCCGCGCTCGCAGAGCATGACCGCCTCGTTGCCCTCCTTGAGGATGTACTCGGCCGCCATCAGCAGCTCGTCGATCGTCGCCGACAGCCCCCGCTTGAGGAGGACGGGACAACCCGACCTCCCGACCTCGGACAGCAGCGAGTAGTTCTGCATGTTGCGCGCGCCGATCTGGACGACGTCGGCGACCTCGAGCACGGCGTCGAGATCGCGGGCATCCATCAGCTCGGTGACGATCGGCAGGCCGGTCTCGAGCTTGGCCTCGGCGAGCAAGCGCAGGCCCTCCTGGCCGAGTCCCTGGAAGGCGTAAGGCGACGTGCGTGGCTTGTACGCGCCGCCGCGGAGCAGGGTCGCGCCCGCATCACGCACGACCCTGGCGGTCTCGAGCGTCTGCTCGCGCGACTCGACAGTGCACGGGCCGGCGATCAGCGCGAAGTTCTGGCCGCCGATCTTGCGGCCACAGATGTCGAACACGCTCCGCTCGCCGTGCTTGAACTGGTTCGAAGCGAGCTTGTACGGCTTCGAGATCGGCACGACGCGATCGACGCCGGGTGCGCCCTCGAGCTCGAGCCGCTGGACGTGCTCGGCGTCGCCGATCGCACCGATCACCATGACCTCTTCGCCACGGCTCGGGTGCGCGCGAGCGCCGACGCTCTCGACGCGATCGATGACGGCCTGCACCTCTCGGTCGGTGGCCGTCGGTTTCATCACAATCATCATTACTCGGTCCTTTCTGCGCCTGGAACTGTAGGGGAACTGTGGAATCGGCTGGCGCCGATTCCATTGGGAGTTCGGTCGAGACTTCGTGCTTGGTGCTGATTTGAGCGCCGAACTCCCGGGTGGAGTCGGCTGGCGCCGAACTCCGAGGTGGTGAGGCGCTCGACCTGAGATCGCGGGTGCGCCGGGCGGCGCGGATGCGGTCCTGGGTCCCCACCGGCGTGCCGGTGGTGGGCCGAGCGCCTAGCTAAATCGCCAGGCGTAGAAGGGCGCGTAGAAGCAGCCGAGAGCCGTCGGGGTGCTGCGAGTCGGGCTGTGGCCAGCTTCGTTCATGCGCGCGGACTGGGTTGTAGCAGAGGATCGCGTCGACGTCGAGTGGATTTCCCGCCCGGTCGTGGGCCTTACACAAGCTCGCCCAGCGCCGCAACGAACCGCGCGTTCTCCGCTTCGGTGCCGACCGTCACCCGCAGCGCCCCCTCGCGCCCCAGCGACGCGCCCGCGCGGACGAGCACGCCGCGCTCGGCGAGCCCGCTCATGACCGCGGCCTCGTCGCCGGCCGGATCCCCGGACTCGGGCAGCCGCACCCAGACGAAGTTCGCCTCCGAGTCGGCCAGCCACAGGCCGAGGGCGCGGATCCCCTCCTCGAGCTCGAGGCGCTGCGCGATCGTCCGCGTGACCCGGTCCTCGACCGCGTCCTGATGCCGCAGGGCCTCTACCGCTGCGGCCTGGGCGACGGAGTTGAGGTGGAAGGGCTGGCGCACCTGATCGACGGCCACACGGAAGCGCTCGTCGCCGCACAATCCGTATCCGACCCGCAGCCCGGCCAGCCCGTAGACCTTGGAGAAGGTGCGCAGCAGGACGAGGTTCGGCCAGCGCTCGAGCAACGCCACCGACGCGAACGGATCGCCGAGTGTGAGGGCAAATTCGCAGTACGCCTCGTCGAGGATCACGCAAACCTGGCGCGGCACGCGCTCGAGCAATGCCTCGACCTGCTCGAGATCGACCGCGGTGCTCGTGGGATTGTTCGGGTTGCAGATCAACACCAGGCGCGTCGCGACGGTCACTTCTGCGGCGATCGCGTCGAGGTCGTGTCGCTCTGACGCGTCGAGCGGAACCTCGATCGCCCGAGCGCCGGACGCCGCGGCCAGATGCGGATAGACCGAGAACGCGGGCCATGCATACACGACCTCGGCACCCGGCTCGAGCAGCGCCTCGCCGGCCGCGAGCAGGATGTCGCAGGACCCGTTGCCGAGGGCGATCCGCGTCGGCGGGATCCCGTAACGGTCGGCCAGCGCACGGCGCAGGGCGGCGTAGGAAGGATCGGGGTAGCGGTTGGCGCCCACCATCGTCCGCTGCGCCGCCTCGACGACCGCAGGCACCGGTCCGAACGGCGACTCGTTGCTGGCGAGCATCGCGACGTCGGCGCCGAGGTCGTAGCCCGCGGCGACGGGATAGACCGGAATGCGGCGTAGCCGGGCTGCGAACTCGATCGCCATCTCGAGCCCTATTGTGCCGACTCGAGGTCCAGCCGCAACCCGCGCGCCGCGCCGAGGTAGACGTGCCGCGGCTCGTGGTCCTCCGGCGCGTAGTAGTGCACGAGCACGCGGATCACGCGGGGCATCGAGCCCGGGACCGGCACCTCGCGGGCGCAGAGCAGCGGCACCTGGTCGAGGCCGAGGCGCCGCGCGGCGACCGCAGGAAACTCGGCGTCGAGGTCCTCGGTGAGCGTGAAGATGCAGCTGACCATCGCCTCGGAAGCCAGCTCGTTGCGCTCCATCAGTTCGCGCATCAGCTCGTCGGTAGCGGCAAGGATGGCGTCCGCCTCGTTGGCCGCGACGCTGTTGGCACCCCGCAGGGCATAGACCCGCATTGGCGGGCAGTGTGCCAGAGCCGGTGCAGTCCGCTACCGGATCACATACACAGCGGCGCATCCGAAGCGGTGGACCGAGCCGACGATCGGACCCAGCAGCTCGAGCAAGTCGGCTCGGGTGTCGCAGTCGGAGAGCACGAAGCGCGCCCCGCTCGAACGCACCAGCCTGCGGGCCGCTCGAGGCGAGAGCGATCCCTGGAGCAGCTCCTCTGTGATCCGCGCGCGGCCCGAGCAGTCTGGCTGCGACCAGTAGCAGTTGCCGACGAACGTCCTGCGGCCGGTCTCGGCCGGCACGACGGTGCCGAGGTAGAACCGCGTGAGTACCCCCCCGGGTCGGCGCTCGCGGGCGAGGAACGCGAGCGCGGCGCTCTCATCGCGAGTGATGAAGTTCGGGTCCCCCGCGGTCGGGGTCGCGAGCTTGGCCGCGGAAGACAGCTCGTACGCGCCGGCGGGGATGGTCAGGGCGGCGACCGCGAGCGCGCCGAGGATCAGTCCCCGCAGCGACCCGCCCAGGGAGCGACGGCCCCCAGCTCCCTCGAGGGCGAGTACGGCCAACGGCACCGAGATCGCCGCGAAGGCGTGCAGCGGGGTCTCCCCGAACCTGGTCTCTGAGAGCAGGAAGACGCCCAGCGCGGCGAGCGGCCACGTGCGCGTGGCGGCGTCGATAAAGGTCCGCGGCCGGCGGCGATACGCAAGCGCGCTCGCCAGCGCGAGTGGCGCCAGCTCGAGGGCGACCCTCGACAAGGAGGCGGTGCCACGACTCGCCAGCTGCCCGAGCCTCCACGAGCTGTCGGCTCGGTCGAGCACCGCGTAGTAGGCCAAGGGGACAGCGGTGGCGACGACCGTCATCGCCGGCAGCGCCACCCGCCTCGCGCCGGCAGCCGACGTGACCAGCTCGGCGACGATCACGATCGCGATCAGCTCCTCGCCCTGCCACGGATGCAACGAGGCCGCCAGCGCCCCGAGCAGAGGCGCGCTCCAGCTGACGCGACCAGCCCTGCCGGCGCGGTCGTACGCGAGCAGCGAGCCGAGCATCGCCGCGAGAGCGAGCAGCTCGAACGGGTAGCCCCAAGTCCAGAACCCGAGCCACAGATCGGGCCCGACACCGAAGAACCCGTAGAACAAAGCGAGCACCAGCGCCGCCCGGCGCGGCCAGCGCCCGGCGATGCTTCGCCGGACATACGCCCGGACCGCGAGGAAAGCCGCCGCCACGGCAACGGGCTTCCACATCAGCAGCGCCAGCCACGGCGCGACGCCGAGCGCGGTGACCCCGCCCGACAGCTCGATCACGGGCTGGAAGTAATCCGCGGGCGTCGAGCGCAGGACGAACAGATTCGATGCGAGGCCGTGCTGCGACACCGCTCGAATCCAGGCCAGGTACTGCATCTGGTCCTCGGGCAGGACGCCGTCGGTCCCGGTCCACGACCTGCCGTGGGCGACGACCTGCCAGACGTCGAGTCCGAGGATCCACAGCGACACGCCGGCGAACGCCACCAGGACGAGCAGATCGAAGCGATCGATCCGCCGCCCCGCGCCCAGACCTCGCCGCATCACACCCGAGGCGCCTTCAGCCGGAGGTCGGGCTGACCGCGTCACACGGGGGTCCTACCACACCGGTCCGCAGGCCCTCGAGCCTCGGCTGGGCGAACGGCTGGTAGGCGCTGTCGATGATGGTCGGGGCGATCACGCTCACCTGCGGCGCGAGACTCGCGCCGGCCACCGAGATCCCGACGCTGCTCTCCCCCGGCGGCAGCCGCAAGCGGACCCTGAGGGCTTCCGAGCGGTGGTCGATCGCCACCACCAACCGCGAGGAACCGGGAAGCGCGAACGCGAGCGAGATTCGGTGCGGGGCGTCGACTGTCGCGCTCAGGATCGCTGAAGCTCGAGCGGCGCCCGGATTCGTGAGCGTCAGCCGGCCCGTCGAGCAGGCGGTCCGCACCGGGTACAGGACAGCGGACCGCAGCGCTGCGACCTCGGCCGCCGTGTGCAGGGCGCGCATCCTGCGCCGATACGGGCGCAGGTCGTAGAAGAGCAGGTCGTGATCCGGGCTGGGCATTGGGTGAACGCGAAGCATCCGCCGCAGCGTCGCCTTCATGATCGCTGCGAGCGGTCCCGGATATCCACGCGGGTCGACGACGACGCCCTGGAATCCTGCTGCTGCTGCGCCGGCCACGGCCAGCGCCAGTGGCTTGGCCGCGAGCTGGGCCTCCCAGTCGGTGGGCCGTCCCTTGGTCGCGCCGTAGCTGAAGCGCAGCCGATCGGATTGCAGGTATGCGCGCGCCTGCTCGTACTCGAAGTTGACGGTGTTGCTGTAGGGGATCGTCTGTCCCGGACTCATGAACGGCTGGTATCCCTCGGGAAACGGGACGTACGGAAGCTGGAAGATCTCAGCGCCGGCGGGCAGCCGGCGCTCGATCGCGGCGACGAACTGACCGTCGCTCGAGAACTCGCGGGCGTCCTGCGTGTAGTCCGGCGCGTAATAGGAGCTCGTCTGCTCGTAGACCGCGATCGTCAGAAGCGCCCCGATCAGGAGAGCGAACAGTGCACCGCCTCGGCGGCGACCGCGCAGCCACGAGCGGGCTTCGTCGAGCAGCAGCCCGACCGCGATCAGCGAGAAGAACGCGATCAGCAGCGAGATGCGGTTCCAGGCTCGGATGTCGGCGGTGACGAACACTCGCAGGAGACTCGAGATGCCGCCCGTGGCACCGATCAGGACGCAAACGACCACCCCGGCCGCGGCGGCGCCATAACGTCCTCGTCGCCGCAGCGCGAACGGAGCGCCGACGCACGCCGCCAACGCGACCACGGCGAGCCAGACCAGGCCGATCGACCCCACGGTGCCGACCGACTCGTAGCACTGCTCGCAGTAGGCATGCGGCGGGGTGCTCGTCGCGTAACGCCCGGTGAGCTGACGCAGCGGAGCGATCCGATCACGCAACGCGGGCAGGATCAGGTACGAGATCGACAGATCGAGCCCGTCGCCTTCGCCGGCGCTTCGCGTAACCTCGGCGTTGCCGCCGTGCTCGAGCTGGTACACGATCGTCGGTGCCAGATTGGCCGCGAGCACGGCCGCGATCAGCGCGCAGGCGAGCAGGCCGGCAGCGACCGCGGCGAGACCCCGGCGTGAGACGAGTGCGAGCAGCGCGCCGGCGAGCACGAGCACGAACGCGAAGACGGCGTAGTACAGGCCCGCCGACCCGATCACCACGCAGATCAGAACCGTCGATCCCGTTCGGCGCGAGGCCCACGCGGTCCACCGCCACTCGCGAGCCGTAGCCCGCCCGAACAGCGGCTCGCCACCGACGACGCGCATGAACAGGTACGCCCCGAGGGGAATCGAGTAATACGCCGACAGCAACAGATGCGAGTCACTGCGAAAGAAGTGGTACGGCAACATCGCAAACGCGACAGCGCACAGAACCGCGCTGGGTACTGAGACCTCGAGCCGTCGCAACACGATGTACGCCGCCAGCGCGGTGAGCGGAAACGTGAGCAGGAAGAACAGATTGATCACGACGGCGGCATGGGGCCAGATCACACCGAGGCCCTTGATCGTGAGCAGATTTAGGTTGTCTGCGCCCTGCGGGAAGTCGTAGAGCTGCTGGCCGAACGGCGCGCCGAGGCTCGGGTTGTGCAGGTACCAGCCGTGGTCGAGAATCCCCTTGATCAGGGCGAGGTAGAACTTGGTGTCGTCGGTCACCGAGTACCGGAATGGAACCGAGAGGTCCGCGCGCCACAGCCGCAGCGTCAGCACCGCTCCGGCGATCGCGAGCAGCGCCGCCGAGCAGGCGCCCCACGGAATCCGGGACCGCAACGGACTCGCTACTGCTGCTCGAGACGAACTTGGCGCATCGCCGACGCGTGGTCGACCGGTGTCGTCATCAGGCCAATCCCAAGGTTTGTCAACGTCATCGTGGTTGCCGGCAGGAACGTCAGCACCAGGAACACGGTGAACGCCAGCGCCGCCCGGCGCAACCTGATGCTCGTCCCCAGCGCCGCCAGCGGAAGCAACCAGACGATGTACCACGGGACCAGCCACGCGAGGCTACAGGTGAGGGCAAGCGTCGACCAGCCGGCTCCTGTCAGCCACTCGACCCGGCGCCGGAGCAGAACGGCGACCACCACCACGACGGCGACGCTCGCGACACGGAGTAGCGTCGGCGTGGCGCCTCCTAGTCCAAGCAGCAGCCCGACGATGTTGGGCACGCTGAACATCGTCAGCAGCGAGCTCTGGTCGGACAGGTTCGGGGTCGAGAGACCGAACGCGGCGAAACTCGCGGCGGCGAGTGGAATCGCGGCAACGGCCATGCCCACGAGCAGCCACACGCGGCGTCGCGTGGAACGTGCCGCGAGCAGCAGGAACGGCAGCAGCAGCACGGCAGTGAACTTGATCGCTACGGCGAGCATCAGCACGGCGCCGGCCGACCGGTCGCGCCGATCGAGCAGCAGCGAGATCGCCGCCATCGCCGGCACGAGCATGAACACATCGTTGTGGAAGCCGCCGAGGGCGTAGATCAGGAAGATCGGGTTGGCGGCCACGAACAGCACAGCGAACCGCGGGTCGCGACCGAGCTGCCGCGCGCAACGCCAGACCAGCGCGATGAACCCGAGGCTCGCCAGCACCGTTGCCACCTTCACCACCCAGTACGCGACCGGCACCGGCACCAGCGCCAGCGGATAGGTCAGCAACGTGAACGCCTGGCCGTACGGGCTGTGGAGGTTGTGCCAGCTCGTCAGGCCATAGATCGGATCGCGCCGCGCGACTGCCATCACGTGCGTGTACGGGTTCAGATGGTGCAGCGCCCCGAGACGCGCGTATCCGAGGTAGTTGAACAGGTCGGTGAGCTCGAGCGGCGGGCACAGCAGCAGCACGGCGTGAAGCGCCACGACGGCGATCACGATCGTCCGCATCGAAAGCAAGCGAACCGATGCGAGCGCAACCCCATAAGCAACGGTCATCGCCACCAACACGATGCTGAGGCCGTAATTGAGTGTGTTCGGATCCTTGATCAAGTGGCCGAGCACGCCGTGCAGCGGGCCGGCCATCCAGCCGGGGAAGGCGAACCGGCTCCGCGCGACCAGCACGCTGGGACCGGCGGTTGCGAACACCACCACCGCCAGGCACCCGGCGAACAGCACCGTCAGCGCCGCCAGACCGTAGACCGGCCGCGAGAACGCCACCCGCGGACGCAGCAGCCGCAAGCGGGTGCCGGGAAGCGCAACCGTGGGGAGGACGACGCCTCCCGGCCCGCCGCCGAGGCGGGCAACCGACTTGGACGCGAACGCCCCGCTATCGCCCTCCCTCGGGTCGTGCCGCATCGGTGCCAAGTGTGCCCTGCCGGGATTGCCTATCTTCGCCGACGATGTTTGGATCCGGTTAAGGCCTGATCGGGTCGCGGCGGGGGAACGAGCTAGCGCGCGAGCCTCATCGCCGCCGCGTTCACCGCCCTGCCGACGGACGTGCCCGTCGGATTGATGCCGAGGATCGCGGTCGCGGGCATGAACGCGAGCAGCAGGAACACCGTTGACGCGAGCGCCGTGCGGCGCAGGCGGACGCTTGCGCCGAGAGCCGCCAGCGGCAGCACCCACACCACGTACCACGGCGTCAGCCAGGCGATGCTCGCGATCAGTGCCAGCGTCGAGAAACCTGCGGCCGAGAGCCAGTCGAGGCGGCGGCGCAGCACGAGCACCAAGCAGGCGGCCAGCGCGGCCACACACGCCACGCCCATCGCCGCGAGCACCGCCGGCGTGCCGCCGCCGAGCCCTAACGCGAGACCGACGAGGTTGGGCACGCCGAACGGCGTGTCGAGCGTTGTCTGGGCGGACAGGTTGGGAGTCGCGAAGCCGAACGCCGCGATGCTTGCTGTCGCGAGCGGAACGGCGGCAAAGGCGCTGCCGGCGAGCAGTCGCAGCTGTCGCCGGCGCCCCGGATGGCCCGCGAGCAGCAGGAACGGCAGCAGCAGCACGGCGGTGAACTTGACGGCGACGGCGAGCATCAGCAGAGCGCCGGCCGACCGGTCGCGCCGATCGAGCAGCAGCGAGATCGCCGCCATCGCCGGCACGAGCATGAACACGTCGTTGTGGAAGCCGCCGAGCTCGTAGATCAGGAAGATCGGGTTGGCGGCCACGAACAGCACGGCGAACCGCGGGTCGCGACCGAGCTGCCGCGCGCAGCGCCAGACCAGCGCGATGAACCCGAGGCTCGCCAGCACCGTGGCCGCCTTCAGAAGCCAGCACGCGACCGGCACCGGCACCAGTGCCAGCGGATAGGTCAACAACGTGAACGCCGGACCGTACGGGCTGCGCAGGTTGTGCCAGCTAGTCATGCCGTAGATCGGATCGTTCGGCGCCGCGGCGATCACGTGTGTGTACGGATTGAGGTGATGGAGGCCACCGAGGCGGGCGTAGCCGAGGTAGTTGAAGAGGTCGGTGAGCTCGAGCGGCGGGCTCAGCAGCAGCACTGCGTGAAGCGCCACCACAGCGATCACGATCGTCCGCATCGAAAGCGACCGAAGCGACGCGAGCGCAACCCCGTAAGCCAGCGTCATCGCCACCAGCACCGCGCTGAGGCCGTAGCCGAGCGTCTGCGGATCGCCGGTCAGACGGCCGAAGAGCCCTTCGAGCGGCCCCGCCACCCAACCCGGGAACGCGTACTCGCTTCCGGGCGCCAGCACCGATGGGCCGGCGCTCGCGAACACCACCACCGCGACGCAGGCGGCGAGCAGCGCCGCGAGGGCCGCCACACCGTAGAACGGCCGCGCCAGCGCGACGTGGGGGCGCGAGAGCTGAAAGCGAGCATCCCGAAGCGCCACCCGCGGAAGGACGATGGTCGTCTCGCCCGCGGCCCCGCCCACGCCGGCGACGGCCCCTGGGGCAGCCGTCAGCTCACCCTTGCCGAGGTCGTTCCGCATTCGCGCGGAATGGTGCTCCGCGCTGTATTGGAAGGGTCACCGCCGCGGTTGTGATCTGGTTAGGGTTCGCTTCGGAATTAGTGGCGGAATCCGGCGAGTGGCTGGGCGTGTGAGATGTGCGTTCGGTGGGCTCCATAGGTGGTCGCGTAAGATCCGCGCACCGTGAGCGTCGTCGCGCTTGAGGAGAAGTCGCGCGGCCGCTTTGCGCTCGGCGGCGACCCCTCGTTGGCCGTCGCCGGCCTGACGGTTCTCGCGGCGGCGCTCCGCTTCGCCTCGATCGGCCACCAGGGGTTCTGGTTCGACGAAGCGAGCACCGCACTGCTGGTCCACTTCTCCCCGGGCAAGATGCTCGGGTTGCTTCCACAGACGGAGTCGACGCCGCCGCTCTACTACTGCATCGCCTGGGTCTGGGCCCGGATCTTCGGGTTCGGCGAGGTTGGGCTCCGATCGCTGTCCGCGGTGGCCGGCGTCCTGACCGTGCCGGTCGCCTACGCGGCGGGGGCAAGACTTGTCTCGCGTCGGGCGGGCCTGATCGTGGCGGCACTGACCGCGACCAGCCCACTGCTGATCTGGTACTCGCAGGAGGCGCGCTCCTACGAGCTGGTCGTGCTCCTGTGCGCGACCACGCTGCTGACCTTCGCCAACGCGCTGGCGACGCCGGGGCCGCGCACGCTCGCGGCCTGGGCCGGAGCCTGCGCGCTCGCGCTCGCGACGCACTACTTCGCGATCCTCGCCGTAGTCCCCGAAGCCGCCTGGCTACTCGTCGCCCACCGGCGCCGGCGCTCGGTCCAGGTCGCCGTCGGCGCGATCGCATTGACGGGCCTCGCGCTGATCCCGCTCGCGATCAGCCAGGAGGGCACGGGTAACTCGAGCTGGATCGCCCACATCCCGCTGGGCGCGCGGCTCAGCCAGGTGACGCCGCAGCTCATCCTCGGGTTCGGCGCTCCCGCGGGGCATTGGCTGCGAGCGATCGACGCGGTGGTGATCGTCGCCGCGGTCGCAGGGCTGGCCTGGCGCGGCGGCGGCGGCGAGCGCCGCGGGGCGCTGCTCGCGGGCGGGCTCGCCGTCGCCGGGGCGGTTCTGATGCTCGTGCTCGTCGCCGCCGGCGTCGACGACCTGATCACCCGCAACATCATCGCGCTCTGGCTCCCGCTCGCGCTCGTCGTCGCCGCCGGCCTCGGCGCTCGGAGAACAAGCGCGCTCGCAGGCGTAGCCGTGCTGTGCGCGACGGGTATCGTCGCTGCGGTCGGAGTCGCCGTCGACCGTAATCTCGAGCGACCCGATTGGCGGCCGGTCGCGCGCGCGCTCGGCCCGCCGCCGGCGCACGTGGACCGCGCGATCCTGATCCAGCACTACAGGGTGCTGCTGCCCCTGTCGCTGTACATGCCGAGGCTGAGGTTCCTGCGACATGGCGGCGCGCTCGTCGACGAGCTCGACGTGATCTCGATTCGCACGCCCCGGGGGGCGGGCTATTGCTGGTGGGGCTCCGCATGCAATCTGGTCCGTTCGCAGGCCCCGGCTTCCTTCCCGGTGCCCGGGTTTCGCGTCGTCGGCGAGCGGCGCATCGAGCAGTTCACGCTGCTGCGGCTGCGCGCCGCGGCGCCGGTCTACATGACCCGGCAGATGGTCTCGCGCGCGCTGACGACCAGCGATCTGCGGGGCGACGGCCTCATCCTCCAGCCGCCCGCCGGAGCGCGCTGACTTCGCCTGCCTCGAGCTCACGGCAGGCGCCCTCGCGCAGGGAGCCGAGCTCTAGCGGCCCGAAGCGAACGCGCTCCAGCTGCCGCACGCGCAGGCCGACCGCTTCGCACATCCGCCTCACCTGACGCTTGCGCCCTTCGCGGATCGTGATCTCGAGCGTGTCGGCCGCAACGCGCTGAACGCGGGCCGGCAGCGACGGGCCGTCGTCGAGCTCAATCCCCTGGCGCAGCGCTCGCAGCGCCCGCTCGCGCACCGGCGGCCCCGACACCACAGCGCGGTAGGTCTTCGGCACCTCGAAGCGGGGATGGGTCAGGCGGTGAGCGAGATCGCCGTCGTTGGTCAGCAGGATCAGGCCCGTGGTGTCGATGTCGAGCCGGCCGACGGGATAGAGGCGAACGCCCGCCGGCGCCAGCGAGACGACGGTCGGGCGGCCCTGTGGGTCGCGTGCCGTCGAGACGACGCCGGCCGGCTTGTTGACCGCGTACACGACCCGGCCGGCCGCCGCGCTCACCGCCGCGCCATCGACCGCGACCTCGTCGTCCTCGCCGACGTCCCGCGCCGGATCGGTGACGGCGGCGCCCGCGATCGTCACGCGCCCGGAACGGATCAGCTCTTCCGCGGCACGTCGCGACGCGACTCCGGCCGACGCAAGGAACTTCCCAAGCCGCATGCTTGCCACCATAGGCGACATGGATCTCGAATTGCTCGAGCAAACCCTGTCGCTGAGCGGCGCGCCCGGCTTCCGTGCCGGCCAGGTCTGGAGATGGGCGGCGCGCGGCGCGGCCTCCTACGAGGAGATGACCGACCTGCCGCGCGACCTCCGCCGGCAACTCGCGGCCGAGGTCCCGTTCTCGACCCTCACCGTCGAGCGCGAGTCGCGCGCCCGCGACGGCACCGTGAAGGCGCTCTTCCGCACCGCCGAGGACCGGCCCGTCGAGGCAGTGCTGATGGTCTACCGCGACGGGCGACGCTCGATCTGCGTCTCCTCCCAGTCCGGCTGCCCGCTGACTTGCAGCTTCTGTGCGACCGGGCAGATGCGCTTCGCACGCAACCTCACGGCTTCCGAGATCCTCGATCAGGCGCTCCACTTCCGGCGCCTCGGTCCTGTGAACCACGCCGTCTTCATGGGCATGGGCGAGCCGATGATGAACCTCGATGCGGTCCTCGGAGCGTGCACGAGGCTGCCGGAGGTCGGGGTCAGCCACCGGCGCACGGCGATTTCCACGGTCGGGTGGATCCCGGGCATCGAACGCCTCGCGCAGGAGCGGCTACCGGTGCGATTGGCGCTGTCACTGCACGCGGCGGATCCTGCGCTGCGCTCGGAGCTGATGCCGGTCAACGACCGCTATCCGCTCGCAGACGTCCTCGCGGCGTGCCGCTCGTTCTACGAGCGCAAACGGCGGCGCGTGTTCGTCGAATACGTGATGCTCGCCGGCGTCAACGACGGCTTCGCTCAGGCGGTGGCGCTCGCGGAAGTGCTCGACCCGCGGGTGTTCAAAGTCAACCTGATCCCCTACAACCCGACCGCCGCGCGCTTCAGCGGATCGAGCCCGAAGGCAATCGCGGCGTTCAAGGACCAGCTCGACCGGCGAGGTCTCGAAGCCACAGTGCGGCTCACCCGCGGCCGCGACATCGACGCGGCGTGTGGGCAGCTGGCGGTGAAATCGGCTGACGCCGTGACCTAACGGTTCGGCGTCGCGGTCTTGGGAGCGGACACGAGACCGGTGGCGGCCTGCGGCCCGCGTCTCTCGAGTACCTCCCGATCGGGATCCCCGCGTGGATGACCCGTCGTGAAAGGAAGCGCCCCAGCCATCGTGACCGCTTGGACCGAGACCTTCGTCGGCGGGGCGATGACGATCGCCGCGGTCCACAGCCCGTGCTTGTTCGGCTCGGTGTGGTTGGACGCGAACCACCGGTGCTGCCCGTTCTTGGGTCTCGCGACCGCGTAGACCGTGTAGCCGGCCGGCAGGCCAGGCGCGGTCCCGTACACGATCAGCCGAACTCCTCCGCGCGCTGGCGCGTATCCAAACGACTGGATCGCCGGCGGCTGTGGTTGAGCGGCAGTAACCGGCGTCGACGCGTTGCCGCCGCCCGACGAGGAGATCACCGCCGCCAGGACCGCGCCGCCGGCGGCCAACGTCGCCGTGATCAGTCCCACCACGATCGGCTGGTTCAAGGTGCCACCGCTCCCACGCGCCACGCGGGCATTATGCACACCTACCCGTATGATCCGGGCCGGAAGGGAGAACGGGAGCGGCAACGCGACTCACCGTGGAGATCCGATGCATCTAGCCTCGACGAGGCTCGGACGTACAGTCCTGCTGACGCTGGTCGCGCTATTCGGTGGCGCGCAAATCGGACTCTCGCAAGCCGCCGCGACGACTACGAACTTGCTGACCGACGGTGGATTCGAAGCCGGGGGTCTCGGCTGGCAGACCTACCCCGTAGGTGGCGGGATCGTCAACATCGCCAACTACTCGAACCCGAGCAGCGCCCACGACGGGATGCGCTACGAGGAGTCCAACACCAGCACCGACGGCGGCTCGATCTACCAGGATGTCCCGGTCAGCATGAACACCGACCAATCCGCGACGTTCTCGGTCTGGGCGCGACTCGCCCCCGGGGTTACTGCCACCGGCCAGTCGGTCAACCTCTGCCTCTGGGCGCTCACAAGCTCCCCCCAGGCCGCATGCCAGGACGAGAAGCTCACGAGCAGCTGGCAGCAGCTTCAGGCGACTGCAACGATGCCCGCGCCGACGAGCACCTTACGCGCGCAGCTCTACATGGTCGGCCGCGGCAACATCGACTTCGACGGCGGTGTCCTGTCGGCCGATCTGCTGACCGATGGCGGGTTCGAGGCCGGTGGCGTGGGCTGGCAGACGCTCGCCGCCGGCAACGGCGACGGCATCGTCAACATCGCCAACTACGCGAAGCCGGGCGCGCACGACGGCACCCGCTACGAAGAGGCCAACACCAGCGTCGACGGCGGCTCGATCTATCAGGACGTCCCGGTCAGCATGACCACAGGACAATCGGCGACCTTCTCGATCTGGGTGCGCCTCGCTCCCGGCGTAGCGGCCACCGGCCAGTTCGTCAACGTCTGCCTATGGACGCTCCCCAGCCCGGCGGCATGCCAGACGAAGGGGCTCACCAGCACCTGGCAGCAGGTGCAGGTGACGGCCACCGCGCCTGGTGCGGTCAGCACCCTCCGCGCGCAGGCCTATATGGCCGGCCGCGGCAACATCGACTTCGACGGCGCCAGCCTGACGCCGGATCTGCTGACCGATGGCGGGTTCGAGGCCGGTGGCGTGGGCTGGCAGACGCTCGCCGCCGGCAACGGCGACGGCATCGTCAACATCGCCAACTACGCGAAGCCGGGCGCGCACGAC
>Ga0302325_10000447_pt1 | contig 115158 bp, 116 predicted proteins | sample Palsa_T0_2_FD_201948 | JGI IMG/M metagenome (GOLD analysis project Ga0302325, IMG submission 201948) | Peat permafrost microbial communities from Stordalen Mire near Abisko, Sweden - Palsa_T0_2 | ecosystem: Environmental > Terrestrial > Soil > Palsa > Peat permafrost | place: Sweden: Abisko...
AGCCTGATTAACGGCGGGCTCACCTTGCCGGCCGCCGTGGCGGTCGGCGACGTCGTCGAGATCCAGTGCACCGACCTGATCGCAAAGACGGGTCAAGCCGTCGGCCGCGCCAACGGCATGGTCGTCTACGTGCTCGGGCCGGTCCCCGGCGAACGAGCGCGGGTGCGCATCGAGTCGGTGAAGGCCAAGTACGCGATCGGCGAGCTGATCGAGCTCTTGGATCGCTCGCCCGACCGCGCCGAACCGTTTTGCCCGGTGTTCGGCTCGTGCGGCGGCTGCCAAGTGCAACATCTCGCCTACCCGGCGCAACTCGTGTGGAAGCGCGCGCTTGTCGACAACGCCCTTCGCCGGCTTGGCGGAATTACGGAAACGCACGTCGCAGACCCGGTCGGCATGGACGATCCGCGCGCCTATCGCAACAAAATGGCGCTGGTCGTTCAGCAGCACGGAGAGCGCACCAGTTTTGGTTTCTATGCCGCGCGCACGCACGACGTCGTCGAGATCGAGCACTGTCCGATCGTCATGCCGCAGCTCGATCGTACCCTCGCCGGCCTGTGGGAAGCTGCGCAGGATCCGGTCACGGTCCACGTGTTCGCCGGGGCACGCCACGTCGTCGCGCGCGCCGGTCGCGCCTCGGGCGAAGGCGTCGTCTCCGTCACGACCGATCGCGCTTCCGCGACCCTACCCCAGCTTGCAGCCGATCTGGCAGCGAAGATTCCAGGAGTCGTCGGCGTCGGTAACTCGTTCGAACCGGTCAGCGAAAACGCCGTTATGGGGCGGCGCAACGTCACGCTGTACGGCAACCCTGAGATGCACGAGGAGATCGAGGGCATTCGCTTCCGCGTTTCGCCCGCGTCGTTCTTTCAGGTCAATAGTGAGATGGTCGGAAAAATCTTCGGCTATCTCAGGGCGCAGACGGCGAGCGTCAAGCGCATCATCGACCTGTATTGCGGCGCCGGCACGTTCGCTTTGTTTTTCGCAAAGCACGGCGCCCAGGTGGTCGGCATCGAGGAAAATCCGCACGCCGTGCGCGAGGCTAAGGCGAACGCCGCCCTCAACGGCGTCGAGCCGAAGACGGCCTTCATCAACGGACGCGTCGATGCGACCTTACGTTCGAAGATGGGTGCCGAGGCGCTCGCGGCGGCCGACGTCGTGTTCCTCGATCCGCCGCGCAAAGGCAGCGACGAGGTTACGTTGCAGGCCGTCGTGCGCGCACGGGTGCCGCACGTGTGGTACCTTTCGTGCAATCCGGCGACCCTGGCCCGCGACCTGGCGCAACTCCTGGCGGGCGGGTACCGGATCGACGCCGTACAACCCTTTGACATGTTCCCGCAGACCGGCCACATCGAGGCACTCGCCGTGCTCCATCGCGCGGATGTCGCGCCGCTCGGTTTCACGGCACGCTAAGAGCGCCCGGGCCGCATTCACGAGAGGAGACCCTTTTGGCATCCGGCGACATCGACGTCGCGTACGTCGCGAAGTTAGCGCGTCTCGCGCTGACGCCGGCGGAAATCGAACGCTTCGGCACGCAGCTCGGGGCGCTCTTGCAGCATGTCGACGCGCTTGCGGAGTTGCCGGTCGGTGACGTGCCGGCGACCGCCCAAGTGATCCCGCAATCGAATGTAGCCCGCGCTGACGTCGCGCGCCCGTCGCTCGATCGCGAGGTGGTTCTCGGGGCCGCGCCGCGACGCGAAGGGCCGTATTTCCGCGTGCCGCGGATCATTGGAGAGGCCGGCGAGGATGCCGCGCCGGCCGGCAGCGTACGTGCGGGAGAAGGGGCATGATCCTCGAGGGTACCGCAAGAGAAATCGCGCACGCGGTCAACGCGCGCGAGGTCTCGGCCGTGGAGCTCGCCGATGCGATGGCCGAGCGCATCGCCGAGCGTGACGGCGCGGTCGGCGCATACCTAGCGCGCACGAGCGAGCTCGCGCGCGCGCAAGCGTTGCGCGTCGATGCGGCGATTCGCGACGGCAAAACGTTTCCGCTCGCCGGTGTGCCGCTGGCCCTCAAAGATAACATGTGCTTGGAGGGCAGCCCGACCACGTGCGGCTCGAAGATTTTGGGCAATTGGGTCGCGCCCTACACGGCGACTGCCGTGCAGCGTTTGCTCGACGCCGGCGCGACGCCGCTCGGCAAGACGAACCTCGACGAGTTCGCGATGGGCAGCTCGTGCGAGAATAGTGCGCTCGGCCGCACGCGCAATCCGTGGGACCTCGGACGCGTGCCGGGCGGCAGTTCAGGCGGCAGCGTCGCCGCGGTCGCGGCCGGTGAAGCGACCGTCGCGCTCGGGAGCGATACGGGCGGCTCGATTCGCGAGCCGGCCGCGTTTTGCGGCGTGGTCGGGTTCAAGCCGACCTATGGTCGCGTTTCGCGCTACGGTTTGATCGCCTTCGCCTCGAGTCTCGACCAGATCGGACCGATCTCGAAGACCGTCGAGGATGCGGCGCTCGTGTACGACGTGATGGCCGGCCGCGACACCATGGACGCAACGACGGCCGAACGCGACGTCGAGCAGACCTCGCTTGGTTTGCGCGAAGATCTGCGCGGCGTGCGCATCGGCATCGTGGCGGAGTTTGGTCTCGACAAACTCGAACCGGCCGTGCGCGCGGTCTACGAACGGGCCTACGCCGATCTCGAGCGGCTTGGTGCCCAACTCGTTGAAGTGAGCCTGCCGACTGCCGACTACGGCGTCGCGACCTACTATCTGGTCGCACCCGCCGAGTGTTCCTCGAATCTGGCACGCTTCGACGGTATGCGCTATGGGTTGCGCGTCGAGCGCCCCGACGTCGTAGCGACCTATGAAGCGACTCGTGCCGCGGGATTCGGCGACGAAGTAAAACGCCGCATCCTGATCGGCACCTATGCGCTTTCGAGCGGTTACTACGATGCCTACTACGTGCGGGCGCAGAAGGCGCGCACCCTCATTGCAGCGGATTTCGCCAAGGCCTTTGCGTCGTGCGATGCGATCGCGTGCCCGGCCGCGGCATCGCCCGCCTTCGAATTCAACGCGAAGTCGGATCCGGTCAGCATGTATTTGATGGACTACTATACGGTTCCGATGTCGCTCGCCGGCCTGCCCTCGCTCTCGGTGCCGTGCGGTTACGTGAAACCGGCCGGTGCGGCGGGACCGCTGCCGCTCGGCCTTGAGCTGAGCACACCGCTCTTCGCAGAGCGCTCGCTGCTGAACATCGCGCACGCCTACGAACGCGCGACCCGCCACCTCGAAGCGGAACGGATTCCGCTACTCTCGAGCGCGGTGAGCGCATGAGCACAACGATGGAAGAAGCAAAGGCCGCCGTGGTGATCAACGGAACGCCCTATGAAGCGGTGATGGGCATCGAGTGTCACGTCGAGCTGAAGACCGAAACCAAGATGTTCTGCGGCTGCCTCAACATATTCGGGGCCGAGCCCAACACGAACGTGTGCCCGGTGTGTCTCGGGTTGCCGGGAGCACTTCCCGTACCGAACCAGCTGGCGCTCGAACTGATGCTCAAAGCGGGACTCGCGTTTGGGGCCGACATCCCGGCGTTCTCGAAGTTCGACCGGAAGAACTATTTTTATCCGGACATGCCCAAGAACTATCAGATATCGCAGTTCGACATGCCGTTGACGCAAGGCGGGACCGTAACGTTTTGGCTCGATGACGGCACGCAGGGCTCGTGCCGGTTGACGCGCATTCACATGGAAGAAGATACCGGTAAATCGACGCACGCCTCGCACGACGGCCGTATTGCGGGCAGCACGTATTCGCTGGTCGATTTCAACCGGGCCGGGGTTCCGCTGATGGAGTGCGTTTCGGAGCCCGACATTCGCGACGCCGCCAGCGCCGTTGCCTATCTCGAGGCGTTGAAGCGAACCTTCGTCGCCCTCGGCGTGAGCGACGTCAAGATGGAAGAAGGCTCGCTGCGCTGCGACGTCAATTTGTCGCTGCGCCCGCTTGGCGCGACCGAATATGGTACGAAGGCCGAGATCAAGAACATGAACTCGTTTAACTCGGTCGGACGCGCGATCGAGAGCGAGATTGCGCGCCAAGCCGCGATTCTCGAGAGCGGTGGCCGGATCGTTCAGGAGACGCGCGGCTGGGACGAAGCGGCCGGGGTGACCCATTCGATGCGCAACAAAGAACAAGCGCACGACTACCGCTATTTTCCCGATCCCGACTTGACGCCGATGGAGTTCGCCCGGCACGACATCGAGCGCTTGCGCTCGGAGCTTGGTCCGCTGCCCCAGGCGCGGCTCGACCGGCTGATTCTCGAAGACAAACTTTCCGTCGTGCAGGCGCATCAGATCGTCGACAAGCCGGGACTGGCCGGCTTCTACGAGGCCGCGGCGGAAGCGAGTGCCAGACCGCAGGCGACGGTCAACTTCTTGCTTGGCGATCTCTCGCGGCTCGCCAACGAGACGGGTGTCGCCGTCAGCGCTTCGGGCGTGACGCCGCAAGCGCTGGCCGAGCTGATCGAACTGACCGAAGCCGGCGCGATCAACTCCAAAACGGCCAAAGACCTGATCGCGCGCCTCTGGAGTGCCGGCGGCTCGCCCAAGACGATCGTCGAGGCCGAGGGGCTGGGCCAAGTGAGCGACAGCGGTGCCATCGATGCGCTCGTGGCCGAGATTCTTGCTGCCAACGAAAAGACCGTGACCGACTATCGTGCCGGCAAGGGCAAGGTCATGGGATTTTTGGTCGGTCAAGTCATGAAGCAAAGCCGCGGCAAAGCCAATCCGCAACTCGCCGAAGAGCGGCTGCGCGCTGCGCTCGGCGACGGCGGCGGAAGCGGCACGTAACGCATTATGCTCGAGCGCATCGTCACCGCGCACGGTCGCGTGCTCATCGCCGCGCAATCGAGCGACATCGCAGACATCGTCGCACTCGAACAGCGTCCCGACATGTCGGAATACATCTATCACTGGCCCACGGAGCAGCACCGCCGCAATCTCGCCGACCCGAACATGCGCTATCTCGTGTTGCGGCGTCCCGAAGCCGGGCTCGAAGGTTTCGTGATTCTGGGCGACTTGCTGTCGCCCAACAAGTGGGTCGCGCTCGAGCGGATCGCCTTGGTCCACCATGGGCTTGGCCTCGGACAGGACGTCTTGCGGGCGGTGATCGACGCCGTCTTTGATTCGGCTGGTGCGCACAGGCTGCAGCTCGACGTGTTCGTCGACAACACGCGGGCGCGACGCGCGTATGAGGTCGTCGGTTTTCGGGAAGAGGGCGTGCTGCGTGACGCGGTTTGGCGCGACGACCGCTACGTGTCGCTCGTGATCATGGCGATGCTGGCCGGCGACCGGGCAGCAGTGAAGGCATGACGCTAACGAGCGAAGCGCCGGCGACGCGCAGCCGGCTCGCGGACGATCGCAGCCTCGAGGTGCTCGACTTCGCTGCGATCCGGGCGCTGCTGGCCAAGGAAACGTTGACCGATCGCGCGACCGCGCACGCTTGGACACTCGTGCCGCACGTCGATCTTGCCACGGTTCGGCTCGAACAGGCGGCGACGGTCGAGATGCGCCGGATCGCAAGCGATTCCGCCTTCAACCTGCCGCGCACCCGCGAGGTCGGCGAAGGCGTAACGCGTGCCGTGCGCGGCGGCACGCTTTCGCCCGAGGAGTTGCGCGACATCGGCATCGCGCTCGCAGCCGCCGACGCGGCGGTGCGGCGCATTCGTTCGAGCCAAGCGCCGGTCTTGCAGGCGCGCTGCGCGGCGGCCGTACCGCTACCCGAAGTCGCGGCTGCGATCGACCGCGCGATCGGGGAGCGCGGCGAGGTGCTCGATCGCGCTTCGCCGGCGCTGGCGCGCGTACGCCGTAACGCCATCCACGCGCAAGATGAAGCGCGCGATCGCTGTGCGGCGATCCTGCGCTCGCCGAGGTACAGCCGCGCGATTCAAGACGCGGTCGTAACGGTGCGCGAAGGCCGCTTCGTCATTCCGGTCAAGGCCGAGTTCTCCGGCGCCGTCCCCGGAGTCGTTCACGACACGTCCTCGACCGGACATACGCTGTTCATCGAGCCGCTCGATGCGCTCGACGTCAACAACCGCGTGCGCACGCTGCGGATCGAAGAAGAACGCGAGGTCGCGCGGATACTTGCCGAGCTTTCGCAGCTGGTCGCGAGCCGTGCCGAACGCGCCGAAATCAATTTGGACGTTCTTGCCGACATCGATTTCGTGCTCGCCCGGGTGCGGGTGGCGCAGGCGATGGACGCGGTCGCGCCGATCGTGCTCGACGGGGCGCGGATCGACATCCGCGCCGGGCGCCATCCGCTGCTCGGAGCCCGGGCCGTGCCGCAAACGCTCGCCCTTGACGACGAGGTGCGCTTCATCGTGGTCAGCGGGCCCAACATGGGCGGCAAGACCGTATCGCTCAAGCTCGCGGGCCTCTTCGTCGTCATGACGTATTGCGGTATGCAACTGCCGGCCGAAGAAGGTACCGCGATCGGCGGATTCGACTACCTCGGCTGCGACCTCGGCGACGAGCAGTCGATCGTCGAGAACGCTTCGACCTTCTCTGCGCACCTGGCGCGGCTGCGCACCCTGCTGGAAGGTGCCGGCACGCGTTCGCTCGTGCTGATCGACGAGATCGCAAGCGGCACCGAACCCGCTGCCGGAGCGGCGCTCGGTATCGCGCTGGTCGAACGCTTGCTCGAGCGCGGAGCGCGCGGCATCGTCACGACCCATAGTACGGAACTGAAGTTATTTGCTTCGTCGACCCCCGGCGTGCGCAACGCCAGCGTTCGTTTCGACCCGCACAGCTACGCGCCGACCTATCAACTCGACCTCGGCTCGCCCGGGCAGTCGCTAGCGTTTCCGCTGGCGCGCGCCCTTGGACTCGACGCGGCGGTGGTCGAACGCGCCGAGTCGCTTCTCTCGACGAGCGAACGCGACTACGACCGCGCCCTTCAGGAACTCGCCGAGGTTCGCTCGCAGGCCGTCGCCGAGCGTGAGGGTCTGCGTAGCGAGCGTGCGCGCCTGCAAGCGCTCGAGGCTTCAGCGCGCCAGCACAGCGAGGCGCTTGAACGCGAACGGCGCACGCTCGCGCGCCAGGCCGACGAACGCTTGGGACGCGCGCTACGTGATTTCACGGCGGAACTCGAGCGGCGCACGCGCGACCGTCCCGGACAGCGCCCAAAGGTGACCTCGGGCCAGGCGAGTTTGCTCGGGCGCGTCCTCGAAGAAGTGCATAGCGATCTCGGCCTCGCGCCGCCCGCGCCGGCTGCCGCACCCGCGCCTGCCGGCGGCCAGAAGCCGGCGCCGGTCGCAGTCGGCGACCGCGTCTTCGTCGAGTCGCTCGGCAGCGAGGGAAACGTGGTCGACGACTTCGGCGACGGTGTGCTGGTCGCAATCGGCGCGATGAAGACCGTCGTGCCCAAACGCGGGCTGCGCATCGTTCGGCGAGCCGTTGATGCGGCGCCGCGCGCCGCTCGGCGCGCAAAGGCCGAAGCCGGTGCCGCGACGCTCGACGCCGCAAGCAGCGCGCGCACCGAACTCGACGTGCGCGGCAAACGTTTCGTCGAGGCAGAACCGCTGGTCGACAAGTGGATCGATCAATCCGCGCTGCTCGGGCTTTCGCCGCTGCGGCTGATTCACGGCAAGGGGACGGGATTGCTCGGCAAGGGTCTGCAGGAATGGCTGAAGGGACGGCCCGGCGTCAAGGACGTCCGCTACGGTAATGCCGACGAGGGCGGCGGCGGCGTCACGATCTTCGAACTCGGCTGATGGCGACTGCGATCGATAATTCGCCGCGCGCGCAGACAGAGATTTTGACGAGCGGTTGCGACCACGTTGAAACGGTCGCCGAACTCGAAGACCGGATTACCCGCAAAGGGCGCTTGACCGTCAAGTTCGGCATCGATCCGACCGGCTCGCTCTTGCACCTCGGCCACGCGATCACGCTGCACAAGATGCAGCAGTTCGTGGAGTTCGGTCACCGCGTCATCCTGCTGATCGGCGACTTCACGGCGAAGATCGGTGACCCGAGCGGACGCAACGACACCCGCCCGCCGCTGACCGATGAAGAAATCGCCGCGAACATGCGTGACTACCGCGAACAGGCGGGCAAGGTGCTCGATCTCGAGCGGGTTGAGGTGATGTACAATTCGACCTGGCTTGGGCCGCTTTCGATGTCGGACTTGATCGGCCTGATGGCGCAAACGACCGTCGCCCAGATGCTGACCCGCAACGATTTCTCGGAACGCTATAAGAGCGGCGTGCCGATCGCGCTGCACGAGTTCTTGTATCCGATCGCGCAGGCGTACGATAGCGTGGCGATGGAAGCGGACGTTGAACTTGGCGGTTCGGACCAACTCTTCAATTTTCTCTTGGCCCGCCAGTACCAGCATCATGCGGGCCAGCCCAAGCAAATCTGCATGACCGTACCGATCCTCGAGGGCATTGACGGCGTCGTGCGCATGGGCAAGTCGAAGGGCAACTACATCGGCCTGACCGAGCCCGCGAGCGATCAGTTCGGGAAGCTGATGAGCCTGCCGGACGAGATGCTGGTGCGCTATGCCGCCCTGGCGGCCTTCCGCCCGCCTGAGGCCGTCGATGCGCTTGCCAAGGGCCTGCGCAGGGGTGCTCTGCACCCGATGGGTGCGAAAAAAGACCTGGCAACGGAAATCGTGGCGCGCTATCATGGGGCCGCCGAGGCGAAAGCGGCGCGCGAACGGTTCGAAGCGACCGTTCAGCGCGGCGAGATCCCGGCGGATATCCCGGGCTTGGCCGCGGCGGCGGGCTGGCGCACGATCGCAGACGTTTTGGTCGCTTGCGGCTTTGCGGCAAGCAAACGCGAGGCGGAACGGCTCGTCGCGGGCAATGGAGTCAAACTCGACGGCACGGTCGTCACCGATCCCCGGCAGCCCTGGACAGCCGCCACTCCCGTCGTCGTCTCGGTCGGTTCCCGCCGCTTCATCCGTATACTGCCGCCCACCTGATAAGGACACCATGAGCAGCCAGCACCAAGACACGCAGTCGCCGCCGCCGCGCACCTACACCGCTCGTCCGCCGATCGCTGGTCCGACGCTGACCTGCAGCCGCTGTCATCGCGTGTACCCGTTCCCGGAGCCGAACACGGCCCCGATCCGCTGCGAATGCGGCTGGTGGTACGAGAACCGCGACGGCGTCATCCTCGAAGAGTTCAAGCCGCGCCTGGGCGTCTAAACGCGTTCGATCAGGTCGTTGACCTCGTCGCGCGAGAGCACGTAGGCCGTCTTGCAAAACTCGCAGACGGCTTCGGTATTTGGTTGTTCGCTCGCCATTTTTGCGAGCTCGTCGCGGCCCAAACCTAACAGGGCGCGCTCGACGCGCTCGCGCGAGCACGTGCAACTGAAGGCGACGTCGTAGCTGCGCGTGTAGCGCACCGCGAGTTCGCCGGCGAGCGCCTGGACCAGATCTTCCGGCGCGGCGCCGTGGTCGATCTGTGTCGTGACCGGTCGCATTTCGCGAGCACGCGTTTCGAGCGCCGCAATCGTACGTTCGTCAGCGCCGGGCAACACTTGCGCGATGATTCCGCCGGCGGCCTTGATGCCGGCCGGATTCGCGAGGACCCCAAGGGCGACGACGCTCGGGATCTGCTCGGACGTCATGAGATACGAGGCGATATCGTCGCCGATTTCGCCGCTCTGCAATTCAACGATACCGACATACGGCTGGCCGACCTCGAACGAGCGCGTCACCTGGAGATAGCCTTTGCCGACCGCGCCGCCGACGTCGAACTTGCCCTGCTCGTTGAGCGGGACGTCGACCCGCGGGCTGCGCGCATAGCCACGTCCGCCGATTTCGCTCGCTGAGTTCAATTGCACGTCGGCCACGATGCCGCGCAGCGGCCCGTCGCTTGCAACCTGCAGGGTCAACTTTTCGCGGCCCTTGAGGCTGGCGCCCAACATCACGGCGCCCGTCACGAGGCGCCCGACCGCTGCGCTCGCCGTCGGCGCCAGATCGTGGCGCCGTTGAATCTCACGCACGAGCTCGCTCGTAATGCCCGCCACGATCGAAAAACTGCCGTTGACGGCGGTGGCGGTGACGATCCGGTCGGGCATCATCCGCACTTTTCGAGGGCAGGCGCATTTCCTCCACGAACGCCGCGCGCGTGAACGTGCTGGTCATCCACGGTCCCAATCTGAACCTGCTCGGTACGCGCGAGCCGGAAATCTATGGCAGCCTGACGCTCGAGGAGCTCAACGCTCGCATCAGCGCAGTTGCAAGCGAGCTCGAGATTCGCGTGCACTGCCTCCAGCATAATTCCGAAGGAGCGATCGTCGACGAGTTGCATGCGGCTCGCGGTGCGTACGACGCGATCGTGATCAACCCGGGTGCGTACACGCACTACGCATATGCGATTCGCGATGCGATCGCCGCGATCGGCATTCCGGCGATCGAGGTCCATCTCAGCAATACGCAGGCGCGCGAACCATTCCGGGCGACGAGCGTGGTGGCGGCCGTTTGCCGCGGAACGATCGCGGGTTTCGGGGTTGAGTCCTACGTGCTCGCGCTTCGCGCCCTCCTCTCCGAACGGCGCTCATAAAAGCCCGTGTTTTCTGGATTTTTTTGTGTTTCTGGGGCAGGAGCAAGCGGAGCGTCTGCCAATTAGCCTGCCGATACGACGGTGCTCCTCGGTAGAGCCGCCGACCGTTCTTGCTGCGACACGACAACTTCCGTGCGACTCGTCTTTATTTTGGAGATTAACGTTGACAAAAGCCGAATTAGTCGACACTTTGGCGGGAGAAGCTGAGCTCACGAAACGCCAAGTCGGTGAGCTGGTCGACCTCCTCCTCGACGAGATCCGCAACGCGCTTGCCAAAGGCGACAAGGTGCAGCTGATTCCGTTCGGAAGTTTTGTCGTTCGCGATCGCAAGAAGCGTGAGGGACGCAATCCCAAGACAGGCGCGAAGCTGATGATCCCGGCGCGTAAGGTGCCGGCCTTTACTGCCGGCAAAGGTTTACGCGACGCCGTCGCCGGCGGCAAGAAGCGACCGGCGAAGAAACGTTAAGCGCCTAAGCGCTCCGGCAGTGCAAAAAAAAAGAAGCGCCGCTAGAGGGCGCTTCTCTTCGTTTTTCGGGGACGAGTCTAGCGGTTGTGCCGCCCTTTCAGGAAGGCACGCTCGCGAGCCGTAACGCGTTCACCGGAGGAGCGGCGGGCTTGCGGGCTCGAGCGTTCCCAAACGGTCGACTCGTAGCCGGCATCCAAGTGCGGATACGCGCGTTCAAAGCCAAGTTGAGCGAGCGCTTCGGCGTTGTCGGTGATTGGAGTAAGACCGAGCTGCAAGAGCGCCGCAATCTCCGCAGCCGAGTGGACGATCGCCGATTCAAAAGACCTGCTCATTTCAGCAGAGATTACAAAATAGACATGAGCGGAGTATGAAAACCATAGTCAAATTAGCTGACTCGGCCGCAGTTTTCCGGACGGTGCATGGACCGGCGAGGAGCACTGCGAAGCAACCGGCTTCGGGCAGTGGCGCAGCTTGGTAGCGCACTAGTCTGGGGGACTAGGGGTCGCAGGTTCAAATCCTGTCTGCCCGACCACTTGAAACCCTCATGGATAAAGGAAAAGACGGCGCTCGTTCCCGGGCGCCGTTTTCGTGCACCCGCCTAGCACCCGCCTAGCACCCGCCTAACAATCGGTCAAGGCGCTCGGCGGCGGCCTGACCCATGCCCGGGATGACGCTTGAGTAGATGTCCAATAAAGTGTCGTTCCGGCCAAAGTACCTGCGTGCAGGCACGGGGAAGGGCTCGAAAGGAGCGCAGCGTTCATCCGCGGCCGTAGGCGAAACCAAGCGAAAGCCGCCAATAACGAACGATGGGCCGGCGATCACACGCTATCTCGCGCGCAACCTCGTCTTGGGGTGCGCGTAGCGTATGCTAGATGAGATCGGCTTCCACGAGTTCCGCTTTGCTCAACAATCTATTCCGGAGTGCCTCGGGCGGAATGGCGTCGCCGAAAAGCTCGCTGGCTTGCACCTCTCCGCCGGGATTGATCCCAATCTCGTCCGCGTGGATCGTCGCGGAACCGACTCCATGGCCCTCGACGATCGCAACGCCGACAAAGCGTTGCCCTTCTGGTAGGCGGTCGTCGATGAACGAGAGCCACCACCAGCCCAATGGACGCGATTTAGCCTCCCGTTCGGCGAGCTCGCGGACACCGCGAGGAAATTTGGCGCGAGGCTTCCACATACAGCAACAGGTTCGACACGGCGGTCGCTCGATCCGACGCAGCCTTGGATGCCACGAGCGGCTGCCCTTCGGGCAGCAAAAAATCGCGTGCGCGATGACATGGCTACACCCGCCTAATCACCCGCCTATCGGGCGAAAAGCGGCGGTTGTTGTCGAAAATCACGCGCCTTAGAAACGAACCGAAAAACCTTATTCCACGAGGGTTTTAGAGTGCCTTTGACTCGCGTCGTTTCGAAGGGAAACGTTCTGGGGGACTAGGGGTCGCAGGTTCAAATCCTGTCTGCCCGACCACTTGAACCTCGTGGCTGAACGAAAAGGGCGACGGCCGCTCCCCCGGCGGCCCACATCGGCGGCGCGGCCAGTCCCGGGCACGCCGCCAGACGAGGGGACCGGGAATACCCGGCTCCCGCGGCTCGGGTGTTCTCGCCCGAACTATGCGCCTGGGGGCACTTCAAAAAGCCACGGCGCCAGTTTTCTGGCCACAGCGTCTCCTTCGAAGCGCGAGCCGTCGGCCAGCCACGCGATGCCGACCTGGAATTGGTCGGGTCCCGCTGCGCTCGACCAATCCGGTTTGCTTGTAAAGACGAAGAGCAGCGCAGCGAATTCGTTGTTTTTCGCGTAACGCAGGGCTTGCGAGAACATGAACGTCCGTTGCTTTTCGTTCAGTTGCGGAGGCTTAACTTCGATAGCCAGCTCTTTCCCAAGGCTGATATCGGCCCCGTACCCGTAAGGAGAGCCTCGAGGGACAAGCTCTGTTGTCTTGCCCGCCGCCTGCGCGGCCGCCAAGATGCGACTGCCGAGTTCTGCCCAAGGAAGGTTCGCAACGGAGTCGAGGGACGCGAGCAAGCGCGGACCTTCGATGCGCGCGAGGTCCGCAGCCGAACCCTGGACGGAGAAACCATGGGCCTGTGCGTTCCCGGCCTTGATTAACTCCGAGAGCCCGCGCGCTGCAGCGGGTGCAACAATGCCTCGCCCGCGGAGCTCGGCTAGCAGCTCAGCTACGCCGGATTGAGACGGAACGCCAAATGCCTCGGCTATTTGCTGCAGACGCAGTTCGATATCCCGGCGCAGGCGCACGAATACCATGTTGTCGGAAATGACCGCAAGCGCGTTTGCGCTCTCTTCCGGCGCGGAAGGGGTCGCGGCTACTGCAGCGGACGCACCGGGAACAGCTGCAAACGCCGCAAACGATGTTCCTTGGACTCCAGTAGTTAACGACCCAGTCTGAGCAAACGCAAGAGCGATCTTGTTGGGTTTCAGTGCGAGCTTATAATCTCCGAAGCCAAACTCAACGTTTTGGAACAGAAAGACCAGAAGGGGAACGACACCGATTTCTGCGATGACCGTCGAGAGCAAATCGAATCGTAGCGGAAACAGCGCGTGGGTGGCACTCAGCGCGAGACTCCAGACCGCGAAGATCGTTATGCACCAGAGAGCTCGCGCAAGCGGTACCGAGTCAGGCTTCGAGTCGTCTCGATGGCTCATATGCAGAGTGGTCCTCACCCAGTCTTAATTCGAAATTGCCGCTGAGGTTATTGCCGGCCACGACGGGCGGAGACTGCAACGGCGATGGCGATGGCCCAAGAGTTGCGGATACCAATGGTAAGCAAAGACAAGATGCCCACGGCCGCGACAGTGAGGCCACTTTTAGGATCGCGGAGCACCAGCGCCCCGCCCAATACCAGTAGCGCATATCCGGCAAATGGAAAAATCGCGTAAACGACGATATCCCGCAGTTCCTCGTAGCCCCTCTTATCGCCGATTATGCGGCATCCTGAGTAGACCAAGCCGCCGATGCCCAGGAGGCAGACGCAAACAGCTGCCGTGAGCCGAGTATGGTTCGGGAAGGTCAGCACTGCGGCAACAACGAGTACGGAAGCGAAATAGACGACCGTCGGCGTCAAGTACACCCGAATCTTCGCGTTGTCTTCCTGCTCCGCCCCGCCTCGTTCAGCGGCGAGCGTGATGACGACAAACAACAGACCGATCAAGGCCGCCGCGGCCTGCGTCATGACGAGGTAGAAATTCGCCCATCGGGCAAGGAGCGGCTCTATTTCATTCACAGGTCTTACCGCTGGTTTCCCTAGGATCAGAGCGGAACGGTAGCAATGCGCTGCGGAGTGCCGCTAAGAAAGGTTCTGTAGTAGCCGCGAAAGACGACGAGCGAGTGCTCGTGTGTGTCGGGATCGTCCGAAACCGCGTAGAGAAAAAAGCGCGTGTCCGTCGCGAGGCCGACGACGAGTGCAAGTCCGGCGCGCGGACCTGCGACTACGGGCGTGCCGGGCACAATATGGGTGTGGGCTTCCTGCTGGAACGCATACGAAACGATGACGCCGTCGTCCGCGGCGTAGAGCGCTCCCTCCGCATCGAAAGCCAACGGCCGCGATCCACGAGGCCCCGCGGCGAGTGAGGGCCGAAGCCCGGTCTGCGGCCCGTCGAGAAGCTCGGCCGGCCGCACGTTGCCGCTTAGGTCCGGTCCAAAGATCGCAATTTGCGCGCCCTCCGTCGCTGCATAGGTGCGTCCAACCGAATCGATCGAGATCGCATCGACCGGGCCGCGTAGGGTCGCACATGCGAAGCCGCGGACCGCTTGCGCCGGACCGTTCGCCGTTGCGCGGTAAACTGCGAAACGCGTAGTCGCCGCGCTCAAGGGCGAAGCGTCTGCGGCCGGCCGCTTTGCAATCGCTAGCTCGATGAGACCGTTCGGTGCGAGGGCGATCGCACGGATCGTCTCGCCCGGAGCGAGGACCGGCAGCAAGGTGCCGCTCACGCTATTCGACCCGCGCATAATGAGCGAAACCGCGCTCTCGTTTGCGATGAACAACGTTCCGGATGCATCGATCGACAGCCCGATCACACCGTTTATGCCCGTGCAAAAACGCGCCGGCCCGGCGCTCGGAACGGCCGGCAGGGTGCCGTAGTCGTAGGTGCGTGGCGGCTCAAAGGTGCCGAAGCGCGCAACGGCGCCGTTGCCCCCGACGACGACCGGTGAATCACCGTCGATTTGCATCGCGGCGATTTCCCCCAGGAGCAAGCAGGGCACCGTTGCATCAGGCGCTGCGTATGCTGAAGTAGCACCGAGCAGGAACGCGCCGGCTAGCAATACACAGCCGATCCGACGGCAGTATCTGGTCATCGTTCGATCTCCAGCGTTTGCAGCGATGAGGCCGTGTGATTGGCTGCCAACCGCGTCGCAAGCGGCGCATAGATGCCGATCGACTCATGCGCTAGCGAATAGACTTGGCCGGCCCGGTCGAGCGCGATCCCATACGACGGCCCGTCCGTGCCGAACACATCGACCGGTGTAGCGTTTCCGCTCGCGTTAGCGGCGAACGTGATCGCGATCCCGGCATCCGTCGCGATCAGGTTGCCGTTCGCATCCACCACAACGTGTCGAGTTCCCCTTGAGGCTGCAGTAGCCGGACGCAACTGCGTCCGCCAACCCGCGATGATGCGACGCGGTGAGACGTCGCTGCCATTCGCGTTTGACTGGAACTCGAGGACCTTTCCGGACCGATCGTACGCGTAGAGTTCACCGCGCGCGTCGAAGGCGATGCTGTCGATAGGCGAAGAAAGTTGCGATGATGCCACCGTCCGCAACGGAGTCGCAGCTCCGTTCGCGAGCCGGTCGAACAGCAGCAAGCGTGGTTTCGCTTCGTTGCCACCGCTCGACAGCGCGATCTCGATTTGCTGTGCGTGGTTGAGAGCAATCGCCTGCACGTTGTCCGCTGTGCCGCCCGGCCTGATCGTCCTCGGGACGTAGCTGCCGCCGTCGCTCAGCGGGGCCACGTAGTCAACCACATTTCCGTGCGCGATCCAAAAGCCGTCCGTCGGGGTCATGGCCGCATCGACCACGCCGCGAATCACATGGCAGGTCGCATCCCGCCGCGCGTAGTTTGCGAAGGCCCAGACCACGCGGTCGCGAGCAAACGCAACCGGTCGTCCCGCCGTGTTCATTCCCAAGGCCGCGGGGTCGCCGAACGAGCCGCACGGCCGAGCCGCGCGCTCGCGCAGAACCTCCGACGATGCGCAAAACGTGCTTCCAATGAGCACTGCGAGTACGGCACCGCACGCGATCAGACGCAAGTTCGGATCTCCTGCGAACGCAGCGTGACGCTCTGCGCTCGCCGCACGTCGGACTTGCACTGCCCCGCTCTGAAACCTTCGCCGGGACGGTATCAGCGCGAGGCCGGCGGCACGTTTGCAAAAGGTGAGTCCTCGCCGGGCTCGGGCCGGGAGGCCTCCTTCGCTCCGGCGTAAACTGGGCGGATCGTGCTGTCCGCGCCCAAGTCTGACGATTTCCCGAAAACCTACGAACCCGCTGAAGTCGAGGCGCGCCTGTACGCCGCGTGGAGTGAGGCCGGCGTTTTTCACGAGGAGCCGGATCCGGCGCGGCCGCCGTTCATCATCTCCATGCCGCCGCCCAACATTACGGGCCGCGCGCATCTCGGTCACGGCTCGACCTACACGCCGATGGACATCCTGACGCGCTACCACCGCATGCAGGGCGAGAACGCCGACTGGTTGCCCGGACAAGATCACGCCGCGATCGCAACCGAGGCCGTTCTCGTGCGCGAGCTGGCAAAGGAAGGCCTGACGCGCGACGGGCTCGGTCGCGAAGCGTTTCTCGCGCGTGCTTGGGCGTGGCGTGAACAGTACGGTGCCGAAATCTACGAAGCATTTCGTGCGCTTGGGTACGGACCTGATTGGGCGCGCGATCGTTTCACCCTCGATCCCGGGCTCTCGGCCGCCGTCATAAAAGTATTCGTCGACCTCTATCGCGAGGGCCTGATCTACCGCGGTACCCGCATGGTCAATTGGGATCCCGTCTCGCAGTCGACGCTCTCCGACGCCGAAGTCGAAGATGAAGAGCGGGACGGTCACTTGTGGCAAATCCGTTACCCGGGCAGCGACGGATCGTTTTCGATCGACGTTGCGACGACGCGCCCAGAAACAATGCTCGGCGACACGGCCGTCGCCGTGCATCCCGACGACGAGCGCTACCAGCATCTGATCGGTAAACACGTGATCCTGCCGCTCGTCGGACGCGTGATCCCGATCATCGCCGACACCGCGGTCGAACGCGATTTCGGCACCGGCGCGGTTAAACTGACGCCGGCTCACGATCCGCTCGACAACGAGATCGGCGAACGCCACGGCCTTGAGATGCCGACGGTGATCGGTTTCGATGGCCGTATCACGGACGAAGCGCCGCCCGCCTACCGCGGCCTCGACCGTTTCGAGGCGCGCAAAGCGGTCGTGCGCGATCTGGAAGCAGCGGGAGTCCTCGTCGCGACGATGCCGCGCCGGCACGCGGTGCCGATCAGTTCGCGCAGCGGTGCGATCGTCGAACCGCTCCTGTCGTTGCAATGGTTCTGCCGCATGGAGTCGCTCGCCGCGCCGGCTCTCGAAGCGTACCGTTCCGGCCGGTTGCGCTTTGTGCCCGAGCGCTTCGGGCGCACCTACGCGCAATGGCTCGAGAAGATCAAGGACTGGAATATCTCGCGCCAAGTCTGGTGGGGGCATCAGCTTCCGGTGTGGTACACGCCGAGCGACGATGTCGTGGTGGCGGAAAACGAGGCCGAGGCCTACGCCATCGCACGCGAACGCTACCAAACGACCGAACTGCGGCGCGATCCCGACACGCTCGATACCTGGTTCTCGAGTGGCCTGTGGCCGTTCTCGATCCTCGGCTGGCCGCAAAAAACGCCCGAACTTGAATGCTGGTATCCGAACTCCGTCTTGATCACCGGCCGCGAAATCATCTTTCTGTGGGTCGCGCGTATGGCGATGCTCGGTCTGAAGTTTGCCGGCGCCATCCCGTTCCACGAGGTGTTCATCGCGCCGCTGGTCTTCGACAACCAAGGCCGCAAGATGTCCAAGAGTCTCGGCAACGTGATCGATCCGCTCGATCTGGTCGCGGCCTATGGGGCCGACGCCGTGCGTTTCGGTATTGTACGCCAAATGCGGCTCGAATCGCAGGAGCTGCGCTTCGACGTGCGCTTCATCGAAAAGGCGCGCGAGTTCAACAACAAGCTGTGGAATGCGCTGCGCTACTTGCGCAGTCTGCCGGAAGGCTTGCCGCGGGCAAGCCGGTTGCCGGCGCCCGCCGAGCAGTCGCTCGCCGACAAATGGCTTCTGACCGGTTTGCGCGCGACGATCGAACGCGTCAGCGTGGCCCTCGACCGGTACGAGTTCGGAGTGGCAGCCGACACGTTGCTCGATTTTGCTTGGTATGAGTATTGCGACTGGTACCTCGAAGCGACCAAAACACCGAGTTCGACGCGGGCTGCGGTGCTCTCGTACGGCCTCAACGTGCTCGTACGCTTGTTGCATCCGATCGCGCCCTTCGTGACCGAAGAGATTTGGCAATCACTGCCGCACGACGGCAAGACGATCGTCACCGCAATGTGGCCCGACCCCGAAGAGATCGTGACCGATGCCGCTGCGTTCGAGCGTTATGAAACGCTCAAGGGCGTAGTCGCAAAGGTCCGTGACCTGCGGGCTCAGCTGGGTCTTGCGCCACGCGAGCGACTGACGATCGATGTTCCGGCCGCGCTCGACCCCGAAGCGCGTACGCTGCTCGCGCTGCACGCGCACGCGACCCTGGTCGATCTGCCCCCGGCGGCGACGCCCGCAAGCGGCGATCCGCTCTTAGCGGCGACACCGCGAGCGCCCGCGGCTCTGCTGCGCGAGCGCTATCGGAAGGACGTGACGCGCCTCGACGGCGAGGTCGACCGTCTGCGCAAGAAACTCGGTAACGACCAGTTCACTGCCAAAGCAGCCGCCGACGTCGTCGCAAAGGAGCGCTCGAAACTCGAAGACTACGAGCGCGAGCGCGCCCGAGCCGTCGAACTGCTGGCGACGCTCGAGGCGGAGCACGCGTAACTGCGGGAAACTCGAGTGCCGTACGGGGGAGCCGCGGGCCCCACACGAAAGGGGAGCGGCCATGGAGTCTCTACGATGAGGGGCGCCCTCGAAACGTTGCGCGAGCGGACCCTTATGTCCGCGCAGCAGATCGATCGCGTCATCGCCCGCATCGCGCATCAGATCCTCGAGCCCGAGGACGCGCAGTCGGGCGTCGTATTGATCGGCATCCGGCGCGGTGGCGAGCAATTGGCTCGGCGGCTTGCCACCAAGATCGAGGAGATCAGCGGCCAGCGGCCGGGCATCGGATTCTTGAACGTCAACCTCTACCGCGACGACGACGTCGCTCCGCCGCTGCCGGAGTCGGAGATCCACGAGGATCTGGCCGGCAAGGTCGTGATCGTCGTCGACGACGTCCTCTACACGGGACGCACGGTGCGCTCGGCGCTCGATGCGGTCACCGATCTCGGGCGCCCGCGCATCATTCGGCTTGCCGTCTTGATCGACCGCGGATTGCGCGAGCTGCCGGTCCAAGGCGACTACGTGGGCAAAGTCATTCCGACCGGGCGGCGCGAGCACATCGAAGTGAGGCTCTCGAAATCGTATGCCGACGACGACAGTGTCGTGATTCGCAACGAGGCTGATGCCGAGGCGTAGCCTCCTCGATCTCGACGATCTCTCGAGCGGCGAAATCACGTACCTGCTCGAGCGCGCGCGACGCTTTCACGACGAACTACCCGAGCGCACGCTGCTGCGCGACGTCTGCGTCGTCAACCTCTTCTTCGAAGCGAGCACGCGAACGTTCACCTCGTTTGCGATCGCCGAGCAGCGCGTCGGCGCCGACGTCGTCGCACTGCCGCCCGGATCCTCGAGCCTGGGCAAGGGAGAAACGATCGCCGATACCGCGATCACGCTTGCGGCCATGGGCGTCAGCGTGATCGTCACGCGACATCCGGAATCGGGCTTTCCCTACCGGCTGGCGGAGTTCTTCGACGGTCACGTCATCAACGCCGGGGACGGGCGGCACGCGCATCCGACCCAAGCGCTGCTGGACCTCTTGACGCTGCAGACGGAGTTCGGAAAGGTCGCGGGTTTACGCGTTGCCCTGGTTGGCGACATTCTGCATAGCCGGGTGGCTCGCTCCAACATCATCGGCCTGCGCGCGCTCGGAGCGGAAGTCACCCTCGTTGGGCCGCACACGCTCTTGCCGCAAGCGATGGAACGTGAGGGCGTGCGCGTCGTGCGCGATCTGGACGCCGTGCTGCCGCTGGTCGATGCCGTGATGCTGCTGCGGATTCAAAGCGAGCGCATCGCTTCCGCCGTGCTGCCATCGCTCGACGACTACGCGCGTAACTACCGGCTCGATGCGCGCCGGCTGGGAGCGCTCGGGCCGCACGCAATCGTGATGCATCCGGGCCCCTACAATCGCGGCGTCGAGCTGACGGAAGACGTGTTTGCTTTCGGCGGCTGGCGCTACGCGCAGCAAGTCTCACACGGCGTCTACGTCCGCATGGCGGCGCTCGATTTTCTGGTCAACGGGATGCGGGAACCGGCGCTTTCTCAGCGCGCGTAAGGGAGCCAGCCGGCGCGCCCATCGGCGTATCCGCGCGCATAGGTGGCGTCGATGTTGCCTTGGTCGGCAAAGTCCGCGAAGGTCACCGGCAGTTCGTTCGACGGCCGTATGATGAAGAGCCGCGAGTCGTACACGTCGCTCAGGTACGCGCGCTCTGCTGCTCCGTTGCTGTTGCCGAAGAGTTGCTTCCCTTCGGTCTCGAGAGAAGCGCTGCGTAGCGCAGCTTCGAGGATGCGCCGTTGCGCAACGCCGAAGCTCGCAAAACCGATCTCGACGACGTTCGTGTAGCTGAGCGTCGGTTGGGTGGGCGGATCGACCAGCACCGTGTAAACGCGACGCGCGAGTATGCGCGCGATATCAACCGGCGTATTGTCGGCGATGCCGCCGTCGACGTATTGCGCGGTGACGCCGTCGAAGGTCATCTCGACCGGATCGAAGATCACTGGGATGGCGGTCGACGCGCGCAGCGCGCCCGCGAGGACGGGGCCGCTTGCCTCGCGCGCGACGAGCGTACCGCCGCCGACATGCCCGAGCACGGTTTCGATCCGGCCGTGCCAACCCGTTTCGGCCGGCGCGCGATAGAACACGACCGCCTGTTGCCGGGACAGGTTCGTCACGGTGAAGGCAAACGGCAGGATCGTCGGAGCATCGAGCGCGACGTTGCGCTCGACGAAACGCGCGACCCGGTCACCGTCGAACAGCCCTTTGAGATTTTTGAAGAGCCCGCGCTCCAGCACGAGAGAATCGACGACGCGCGTGACCAAACCGCTCGACGAGTCGACGATCGGTTGGAAACGTCGCTTCAGCGCAAAGAGGTCTTCGGCCGCGATTGCCTTCCAGAGCTGCGCGAGACGTCCGTACTGACCGGTCGCAACGAACCAGCCGTTGAGCGATCCGATCGACGTGCCGACGACGGCGTTGATCCCCGGCAGCGGCTGGCCGTCGCGAACGCCTCCGGCGTCCACGAGCGCGGCGATGACGCCCGCCTCGTAGGCACCGCGCGAGCCGCCGCCCGACAGGACGAGCGCGGCGTCGAGCCGCTGATCCGCAAGCGGCGGACCTTGTTCGAGAACGCCGAGCGGAACGCTCGCGCCGAGCAACCGGACGAAATCACCTCGGGTCGTCACACGCGCGTTACGTCCGGGCTGCCGCCTTAGTTTCGCTCAGGTGTCGGCGGTGCAGCGAGCGCAGCGACCTTCGAAGGTCACCGTGCCCGCCTCGATCGCAAAGCCGCTCTGGACTGCCACGTTCCTGAGAACGCGCGGGGGAAGCGCGTAGGCGACATCTTCGATCGCGCCGCAGTGCCGGCAGCGGACATGCGCATGGGGCGGCCCGGTGGGCTCGTAGGTCGCCGAGTCGGCGCCCGGGACGACGATCTCCGAAATGATGCCGAGTTCGCGCAGCCGGATCAGGCCTCGGTAGACGGTCGAGTAGCCGATACCCGGCCGTCGCGCGGAGGCGCGCGAGAAGACGTCGCTCATCGTGAGATGCCGTCCCAGGCCGCTCTCCTGGACGATCTCGTAGATCAGGCGGTAGTTCTTGGGAAGCGGCGGAACGGCGGGCGCTTGGGTGGCCATTTAGGGCTTAATATACCACGTCCGGCCAAATAATGAAGCTGCTGTTCACTCTAGCGGCTAATGATATTCATGTTCAAACGAGGATTCGGCTTGCCTGCCTAGCTGAGTCGGCGGGCTCTTCTCGCACGAGGTCCCGCAGCTTACGCTCACTATCGCTCCCGGGCTTAGCGGTGTAGACGATCAGCAGCTGCTCGGGCCGATCCGAGAACGTGAAGGCGGCGTGATCGAGAAACATCCGACCCGCAACGGGATGATCGATTTCCTTTTCACCGTCGCCCGTGTGCACGACGTCGTGCCGGTCCCACCATACGCGAAAGAGCTCGCTCTCGCCGCGCAATTCTTCGATCAGTGAGGTGAAGGCCGGATCGCCGACATGACGCCCGGCGCTCAAACGAAAGCTTTTCAACAGCGCGAGCGCCACGTTCTCCCACTTGGGAAAAAGGACGCGCCGCGCCGGATCCAAGAACAGTTGGCGCACGACGTTGCCGCGCGCGCTCGGCGATTCGCGGATGTCGCCGAAAACGACGCGAAAGGCGGCATTGCACAGGAGAATATCAAAACGCGGACCGTACACGACTGCGGGTGCTTCCGCGAGTGCGTGCACCGCTTGGACGAACGCTTCCGGCAGCGCCGGCGTCTCGGGCTGCGGTTTCTTAAGCAGCATTCCCGCGAGCATGAAGAGGTAGGCGCGCTCGTCGCCGTTCAAGCGCAGCGCCTGGGCGACCGCATCGAGTACTTCGGGCGATGGATTGACGTCCTGACCTTGCTCGAGCCGGGCGTACCACGTTTCGCTGATGTTCGCTAGTACGGCAACCTCTTCGCGACGCAAGCCGGCGACGCGCCGTCGCCTGCCGCTCTCGAGGCCCACGTCACTTGGCCGCAAGCGCGCGCGGCGGCTGGCGAGAAATTTTCCGAGTTCGATGCGCGGGTCGCCCCGCTCGAGGTCCATGCAAACCGCTTGGACCGCCCCGCGCGCATCCCTTTCGCAAGACGGTCACTGCGAGTACTAGCATGAGCACGGTGCGGCGCTCGCCGCGGGTTCGCCGTACGCTGGCGGCATGGAAAACACAATTGCAAAGCGCGCCGCCGTCATTGGAGCTTCCTCGGGTATCGGGCGCGCAACGACGGAACTTCTTGCCGGCCAGGGCTATAGCGTTCTGGCAGTCGGGCGCGACGCGGCCAAACTGCGGGATCTTTCGGAATCGCTTGCGGCAGGGGGCAGCGAGGTGACCGTGCGGCAGGCAGATGCTGCGAGCAGCGCTATCGCACGCGTCCTCGAAGAGTTCGCGCCGATCTCGCACCTGGTCCTAACGCTCAGCAGCTCGCACGGCGGTGGTCCGCTGGCGACGCTCGATCTTGCCGAGCTGCGCGCCGGCTTCGACGGCAAGTTTTGGCCGCACGTCGCGACCTTGCGCGCAGCACTTCCGTTTCTTTCGCGCGGCGGCAGCGTAACGTTCGTCACCGCGTGTTCGGCGGGAGCCTCGTTGCCCGGAACGGCGGGACTTGCCGCCATCAACGGAGCACTCGAAGCGATGGTGCCCGTACTCGCTGTCGAACTTGCCCCCACGCGCGTCAATGCGGTTTCACCCGGCGTCATCGACACGGCCTGGTGGGCAACTTTCCCCGAAGACGTGCGCGCGCAAGCCTTCCGGGACTATGCGCAGGCGGCACCGGCCGGAAGAATCGGCCAAGCGGCTGAAGTTGCCGAGGCGATTCGTTTTGTGCTGGAAAGCGCTTTTGTCACGGGCAGCGTACTCTCGATCGACGGAGGACTACGATTAGCATGAGCTCGAGCAAGGTGGCCGGCAAGATCGTCCTCGTCACGGGTGCGACCGACGGCTTGGGACGAATCCTCGCGGGCCGGTTGGTCGACGAAGGCGCGGTCGTCGTTGTCCACGGCCGCGATCCCGAGCGCATCGAAGCCACCACAAGCGAGTTGCGCAAGCGCAAAGCAGGCGCCGATATCTTTTCTTATCGCGCCGACCTCGCATCGCTTGCCGACACGCGGGCGCTCGCGACGTCGGTCGAAGCCGATTTTCCCCGCATCGATGTTCTCGTGAACAATGCCGGCCTCGGCTCGGGCGGATCCAAACGAGGACGGCAAGAGAGCGCCGACGGATACGAGTTGCTGTTCGCGGTCAACTATCTGGCCGGGTTTTTGCTGACCAACTCGTTGCTGCCCGTGCTCCTGCAGTCGCCGGCAGCCCGGATCGTCAACGTCTCCTCGATCGGGCAAGCACCGATCGATTTCGACGACGTGATGCTGACGCGCACCTACAGCGGCCGTCAGGCCTACTGCCAAAGCAAACTCGCGCAGATACTTTACACCTTTGAACTTGCCGAACGGCTGCGCGCCGCCGGCCAATCGAACGTGACCGTGAACGCCGTGCATCCAAGTTCCTTGATGCCGACGAAAATGGTCTTCGAGGCCTACGATCACACGATGAGCACGCTCGAAGACGGCCTCGAGGCCGTGTGGCACCTGGTCGCCGGCAGCGACCTCGAGGGCGTCTCCGGACGGTACTTCGACGTGCTAACGGAGTCGCACGCAAACGCTCAAGCCTACGACGCCGGCGCGCGCAAGCGCCTTTGGGACCTTAGCGAGAAGCTCGTGCAGGTTCCGGTTTAGCGCTGCGATAGCTTAAGGCGTAAACCAGGTCGCGACGACGTGGTGCGTATCGAGATATTCGGCAACCGCGCCGATCTTGCCGTCGCGAATCGTGATCAGGGTGTGGTATTCGTTGTTGTAGACGCGGCCGTTTTTCAGTTCGCCGTAGGATTCGACTTGTAGGGCGACCTTGTCGTCTTCGGCAATCACGCCTTTGACCGTCATCCGGAGCCCAGTTTTCAGGCGGACGTTCATGCGGCTGAAGATGTCCTCCATGTCCGCTTTCGTCTTGACTCCGGCCGAGGGCGCTAACCCAGGCTTGCCGGCAATCCAATACGTGACGTCATCGGTCATCATGTCCAAGGCCCCCGCAATGTCGTTCTCACTGAAACGGGCGAAGAACTCGCGCGCTATCTGCTTGTTCTGTTCCAGCGTCGGGGACTGGGAAAGGTTTTGTGTAGTCATGTGTTAGATTCAACACCCTAGAGTGCACTCGATGTCAAGCGGGGCTGGGCCCATGGCGGGCAAATTTCGCATCGGCGAGCTTGCAAAGCGCGTCGGGCGCGGCATCCACGCGATTCGCTGGTATGAATCGCAGGGATTGCTTCCCGGCGTTCGGCGCGACGGCAGCGGTCGGCGCCTGTACGGCGAACCGCACGTCGGCTGGCTCGGCCTAATGGGGCGGCTGCAGCGCACCGGGATGTCGATTGCGGAGATGCGCGAGTATACGAGGCTCGTGAAACTGGGTGAGAGCACGCTCAAGGAGCGGCAAGAATTGCTGAGCGCGCATCGCAAACGGGTGGTGGAAACGATCGCCGAGCTTACTGCTGCGCTCGGCTTGATCGATACGAAGATCGACTATTATGGTGAGTGGCTAGCGACCGGCACGCAACCGCCGCTGCCGGGAGCGGTGGGCATCGTGGCGGGTCCGCGCAACGGTACGGGCCGCGCATGAAGTCCATCCTGATTCGCGGCGGCCGCGTCATCGATCCCTCGCAGTCGCTCGATGCCGTGCGCGACGTGCTGCTGCGCGACGGAATCGTCGTTGAAATCGGCGAGCGGCTCGATTCCGGTGACGCCGAAGTCTACGATGCGAGCGGCGCGTTCGTAGCGCCGGGCTTTATCGACATGCACGTGCATTTGCGCGAACCTGGACAAAACCACAAAGAAACGATTGCGACCGGTACGGCGGCGGCGGTCGCCGGCGGCTTCACCGCCGTTGCCTGTATGCCGAACACCGAACCCGCCCTCGATTCGCCGGCGCTGATTGCCGAAGTGCTGCGGCTGGCGCGCGCTGCCGGGCTGGCGCGCGTGTATCCAATTGCAGCGATCACCCGGGCGCGCGCCGGCAAGGAGCTTGCCCCCTACTGGCGTCTGCACGACGCCGGAGCGGTCGCCTTCAGCGATGATGGTTTTCCGGTCGCAAGCCCGCGCGTGCTGCGTCAAGCGGCGCTGTACGCGCGCGACGTGCCGGGCGTTTTCATCTCGCACTGCGAGGATGGCGATCTACGCGGCGAGGCGGTCATGAACGAGGGCGCTCGCAGCTTCGAACTTGGGCTGGCGGGCTCGCCCGGACTTGCGGAGGACGTCAACGTCGCGCGCGACGTGCTGATCTGCGGCGATACGCAAAAGCCGTTCCACATCGCGCACGTTTCGACGGCGATGAGCGTTGAACTCGTGCGTTTCGGCCGCGCGCAGGGAATCAACGTTACCTGCGAAGTCACGCCCCACCATCTCTTGCTCGGTGACGACCGCTTCGAGAATTTCCGCGCCGATGCGAAGGTCAATCCGCCGCTGCGCCCGGAGCACGACGTTGCAGCCCTGCGGGCTGCGGTTCGCGACGGAACGATCGACGCGTTCGCGACCGATCATGCGCCACACACGCGCGAAGAGAAGGCGCGGCTCTTGGCCGAAGCGCCCGTCGGGTTCTCGGGACTCGAGACGGCGATCGGGGCCTACGCGGCCGCGCTGCCGGATCTGGGGCTCGAGCGCTTCGTAGCACTGCTCTCGACGAATCCGGCCCGGATTCTCGGCGTCCCCGGGGGGACGCTGCGACCCGGGTCGCCGGCCGACGTCACGATTTTCGCCGAGCGCCCGTGGCGTGTCGACGCCGGCGCGTTCTACTCGCTCGGCCGCAACACGCCCTTTGACGGTTTGACCTTCAGCCGGCGCGCGATCGCCACCATTGTCGGGGGCTCTTTTGCGATGCGCGACGGAACGATCCTCGAAGCGAGCGCGTTCGCGCGTTAGAAGCAACGTCCCAAGGGGTACCGCGATCGATACGGTGGACAGGAAGTTCGTGCTCGGCATCTGCGCGGCGTTTTTGGCATCGTCGGTCGTTGCTGCGCTCGCGGCCCCGGATGCGCGGGTCCCCGGCGCCGACGCGATCTTCGCGCGTGCGAAGAACGCCTGGCGCGCGCGTGTCGAAGCGCCCTACGTCAGCTTCAATCTGCGCGAACGCTACTCGTGGCGCAGCCGCCTGCATGACGAGTGGTGGCAAGCGGCGTATCGCGATCGCGATCGCGCGCTCGTGCTGCGGCGCGTCACGGTCGCGGCAGCCGAGGACGAACGGCTGAAGGGTGCGGCAATTTCGCTGCGCATGCGGCTGCACAGCGGTGATTTGAAGGCGGACTCGTTCGATACCAATGCCGCCGCCGATGCCTTCCCCGTGCTCGATCCGCTGATCGAACCGAATGCCTCGTTTGGACTTCTGCGCCAGGAACCGAAGGCCGAGCTTGCGCTTGTAAACGCCCTTTCCGACTCCCCGGCAGCACGTCCCGTGGCCTCGCCACAGCCGCAAGCGCCCCAGGCAGCGCCTTCGCCGCAAGCCTCGCAGAGCGCGCTGCGAGAACTTGCCCGGGTCGAGGCGGTCGCGCGCGACTACGCGATCGCGCTCGCCGGCGAGGAGCAGATTCAATCGGTCGACGCCTACCACCTGACCTTGCGGCCGCTGCGCGATCCGCTCGTTTACCGGCTGCGCGATCTGTGGGTCGATGCGAACAGCTATCGCACCTTGCAGCTCGGCGTGCAAGGGCTTTTCGAGGGAAAGCCCTACGACGAAGCCCGCTGGGTGGTCACTTACGTCGATTTCAATGGACGCTCGTACGTCCAGCAGATCCACACCGACGAAATCCTGCGCTTCGGCATGGATCGCTTCGTCTCCGGACTCCAGTTCGATTTCGTTCAATACGACTTTCCACCGTCGCTGCCCGATTTGACGTTCACGCACTATATCTGAGAGCGGACCGGGCGTGGGATTGAGCCCGAGTCGAGGAGAGACTCCTCGCGTGCCAGAAGCCACCGCCTCGCCGATGACGATCAAGCCCGCCTCGCTCCTGCTCGCCGACGGAACGCGTTTCGACGGCGACGGCATCGGTTACGACGCGCTGGCGCTGGGCGAAGCGGTCTTCTACACGGGGATGACCGGCTACGAAGAGGCGCTGACCGACCCGTCGTACGCCGGGCAGATTTTGACGTTCACCTTTCCGATGATCGGCAATTACGGGGTGTCGGGGACGGCTGCGCAGCACGAGCGCGCGTGTGTCGCGGGTGCCGTCATCAAACGTATCGCCGAACATCCCTCGCATCACGCGCTCAAGTCCGACCTCGCGACCTGGCTGACCGAACAGCGGGTGCCGACATTGGTCGGCATCGATACGCGCGCGCTGACGACCGTATTGCGCGAGCACGGAACCATTCGTGCTGCGCTCGCCGTCGGCGAAAGCGCGATCGAACGCATGGAAGCGGCTTTGACGCCGTTCGCACGCAGTACGAGCACGGTCGGTCTCGTCGGCGACGTGGCCACCCGCAGCGTGCGCAGCGCCGGAGCGGGGCACGACGGTCCGCACATCGTCTTGATCGATTGCGGCGTCAAGCGCGCGATCGTGCGCGATCTTTCAGCGCTCGGCGCGCGTTTGACGATCGTTCCCTACGGCGTGACGAGAGAAGAGGTGCTCGCGCGCAGGCCGGCGGCCGTCGTCATCTCGCCGGGTCCGGGCGATCCGGCCGATCTGCCCGAGACGATCGAAACGCTGCGCGGATTGGTCGGCGAGCTGCCGCTCTTCGGCGTGTGTTTGGGTCACCAATTGCTCGCGCTCGCGTGCGGAGCCAAGACCTACAAACTTCCGTACGGCCATCGAGGCGGCAACCAGCCCGTAAAGGATTTGGTGCGCGACGCGGTCATCGTCACCGCGCACAACCACGGCTATGCCGTCGCGGGCGAATCGCTGCCGGCGGAGCTCGAAGCGACGATGGTCAACCTCAACGACGGAACGAACGAAGGATTCCGTCACAAGCATCTTCCCGTTGCGGCCGTGCAGTTTCATCCCGAAGCTTCGCCCGGACCGTTCGACGCACGGTTCCTGTTCGCCGAGTGGATCGGCTCGCTGCCCGCGTAGCGACGTTCGCTTTCGTCGCGACCACGTTTGCTCCCGGCAGCGCGCAACAGCTCGCGCGTCTGCAGGTGCGCTCGTTCGACATGATCGCCGATCAGACGACGGTGCGGGTCGGTGAGTCGTTTCATCTCACGATCGCCGCGCGTTTGGGCGGTCCCGTCGCCGAACTCGACAACGTGACATTGCCCGACCTGACCGGCTTTGAAAGTCTCGGAGACGAGCGGCGTTGTACTTCGACGCCGCGCGGCAGCGAGTGCTTCGAGACGATCACGCTTTCTCCGACCGTCGTCGGCGATCGTACGATTGCCCCGACGACGATGGACGCAATCGATGCGCGGAACGGCAAGCCGTCGCGCTTTGCGACCAATTCGCTGACGATTCACGTCGCCGGACCCTCTGCGGTCGTTAGCTTCTTTTCCTCGCTCGGGCCCGCCGGCGTCTTCCTCGTCGCCGTTTTGCGCGCGATCGTGTTCCTCGGGTTGCTCGGCCTCGCCGCCGTGGCGATTTTCTGGGGTTTTTCGCGGCGCCGGCACCCCACGGCGCCCGCGGAGCAAGCGACGCCCGCAGTGATTCCGCCGCCTGCTCCGGTTGCGCCCGCGGAGCAGAGCGCAACGCTTAGCGAACTGCTTGCAGCGCTGGTTCGCGAGCCGACGCGCGCACGCGCGCTTGCCGTGCGCGGCGCGCTGCGGGCGGAACTCGGGGCGCAGGAAAGCGAGACCTTGGCCGACCTGACGGCGCGCGCCCAGCCGCAGCACGCCCAAACACTTGCGGCGCTTGCCGCGCTCGAAAACGCAGCCTTCTGTGAAGACGAACGCGTGTTGGAACTCGTAGGGGAGGCCTTGCCATTTCTGAAGAGTTGAAGCCGCCAGCGCTCTTGGAGGCACTCGCTGCGACGGTCGTCGGCCAGCGCAAAACGCTCGACGCACTGCTTTTCGCGACGATTGCGGGCGGTCACGTCGTGCTCGAGGGACCGCCCGGCCTCGCAAAGACGCTCGCTTGCCGCGCGCTAGCAGCTGCAGTCGGCGGCACGTTCAAACGCGTGCAGTTCACGCCTGACTTGTTACCGAGCGACATCGTCGGCACGCGCGTATTCGATCAGCGCAGCGCGGAGTTCACCACGGTGCGCGGCCCGATCTTTGCCAACGTGCTGCTCGCCGACGAGATCAATCGGGCACCCGCAAAAGTGCAATCGGCGCTGCTCGAGGGGATGCAGGAGCGGCAAGTCACGATCGGTCCGCAAAGTTTCCCGTTGCCGGATCCGTTTCTCGTGACGGCGACGATGAATCCGCTCGACAGCGATGGGACCTACGCGCTGCCGCTCGCGCAGATGGATCGCTTTCTGGTGAAGATCGTGGTCGGCTATCCGAGCGTCGCCGAGGAACTCGCGATCCTCGAGCGCTTCGGCGGCGATACGCCCGCTTTACCGGCCGGCGTGGCGACAATGGACGACGTACGCCGCTGGCGCACGCAGGCACACGCGATCTTCCTCGAACCGAAACTCGCGCGCTACATCGTCGATCTCGTGCACGCAACGCGGGCGCCGCATGCCTACTTAGACCGTGGAGCAAGCCCGCGCGCAACCCTCGGGCTCGCGGCGATGGCGCGCGCCCGCGCCCTCTGCGATGGGCGCTCGTTTGCCGTTCCCGATGACGTCCGGGCCGTCGCGCCTGACGTCCTGCGGCACCGGTTGGCCTTCAATTACCGGGTGCTGACCGAGAACATCGATCCCGAGACGATCGTTGCCGAATTGATCGCACGCGTCGCCGTACCGTAGCGGCCAGGCGCACTTGGCTAGAATGCTGAAACGCCTGGTCGTGCTCCGCCGATTCACCTATGCGTGGCTCGCATCGCTCACGCTGCTGGGAGTTGCGCCGCAGCCCGAACCAAGCGCCGAACCCACTCCGAACGTCGCGGCCGAGCGTCTTTTCGAACGCGCCAAGGCGGCTTGGCGCGCCCGCCACGACCTGCCCTATCTCCGGTACGGAGCGCTCATCCGCTACTTGCACGAGGGCCATGTTTTCGACAATTGGTGGGATGCTTATTTTCGCACGAGCGACGGAGCACTGTCGTTGATGCGCCTCGTCGACATCGACGAAGAAAAGCGGCGCCTGGGCGGCGTCCCGTTTTCGATCTTCGGCTTCAAGATTTTCGACACGAATCCCGACGCCGAGGCGATACGCCTCGATCCACCGCGCCTCGCACCAACCTCGTCGTTCGGCGTCACAGGCCGCGAAGTGAGACCCGGTGCCTCGCCGGCTCCGCTGCCGTCACCCGGAGCATCGCAGCTGACGCCGGACCCGCAAGCGACACCGCTCCGCGAGATCACGCATGTTGAAATCGCTCCGCGGGAATACCAAGTCGAAATCGTCGGCAACGAACAAGTGATGGACGTGGCGACCATTCACTTGCGCTTGACGCCGCTGCGCGATCCGGATATTCACCGCTTGCGCGACCTGTGGCTCGATCCCGCGACCGATCGCACGGTGCAACTGGACGTGCACGGAATCCTGAACGGCGAACCGTACGACAAGGTGAACTGGACCGTCCGCTACGTCCAACTCGATGGCCGCAACTACGTGCAGCAGATCATCGCCGATGAGCCGCTGCGTTTCGGGTTCGATACGGTCATTCCGAAGTTTGAAATCGACCTCGTCGACTACCATTACCCTACCGATGTCCCGCAGTTCACGTTCGATCGCCCGTTCTAAGCGTCCGCGCGGTCAAACCATGCTGCGCCGCATCGGCGCGATGCTGGCGCTCGCGCTTGCGCCGATCGTGCTCGTGCTGGCTGCCTATGTCGCTTACGTCTACGCGGCCGTGCTGGCGGGCGCAAGCACCGCAAGCGGGACCGTCGCGGGGCTCGGCGTCACGGCGCCCGCGACGATCGTGCGCGATTCGCGCGGCATTCCGCACGTCCGGGCGGCAAACGAGCACGACTTGTACTTCCTTGAAGGCTACGCTCAGGGTTCCGACCGGCTCTTCCAATTAGACTTGAACCGGCGCCTCGTATCAGGGCGGCTGGCCGAAGTCTTCGGGAAGTTTGCCTTGCAGGCCGATATTCAAGCGCGCGTGTGCGACGTCGATGCAATCGCAACCGCGCAGCTTGCCGCGTTGTCGCCGCGCGCGCGAGCGGACCTCGACGCGTTCGCCGCCGGTGTCAATCAGGCGATGCAAACGCGCCCGCTGCCGCCCGAGTTTCGGGCGCTGTTCTATCAACCCGAACCCTGGACCGCCAAGGATTCGATCGTCGCTTCGTTTTCGACGGTGCTCGCGTTGACCGACCAATGGTACGACGTCGCGGCCCGCAGCGCGACGCTCGAGGCGCTCGGTCCCGCGGCCAAAGATGCTTTCTTTTCGATCAGCGATCCGAAATACGATAGCCCCACCACGAACCGTACGGTCGCGCCCGTGGCCCCGCTGCCGCCGCTGAGCGTGCCGTTTCCCAGTGCGTCGCCGCTCTATCTGGCAGGGCTCGAGCCACGCGCAACGGGCAGCAACAACTTTGCGGCCGGCGCCGCGCTGACCACGACCCACCGTTCGCTGCTGGCGAGCGATCCGCACCTGGACTTGATGATCCCCGGCGTCTGGTGGCTGGTCGATTTGGAAGCGCCCGGTTTTCATGCGGCGGGCGCAACGCTGGCGGGCGTTCCCGGCGTCGTGCTCGGACACAACGCGCATCTCGCCTGGGGCGCGACCAACGGCACGGTGACGACCGTCGACATCTATCGCGAGCGTTTCAAGTCGGCGGACTCCGACGAATATCTCGCCGGCACCAAGTGGATGCATGCTGAGCATCGCACCGAGACCTTCAACCTGCGCTTCGGCTCGCCCATCACTCACACGTACTTGCGCACGCGCAACGGTTTCGTTTTCGAGGATCGCGGCGCCGTGAAACTTGCCGCTGCCTGGACGGCCGATCTCGACCGCCGCTCGGGCGTCGAGGCCTTTGACGGCCTCGATCGCGCCGCCGACGTGGGCGAGGCGCTGAAGGCTCTGGCCGCCTATCCCGGACCGCCGCAGAATTTTGTGCTCGCCGACGACAAAGGAAGCGCGGGCTACGTCCTTGCGGGCGAGATTCCGATCGACGATACGTGGGGCTTGAGCGCGCACGACGGGCCCACAAGTGCAGGCCCCGTTACCCGCTACGTGCCCTTCACTGCTTTACCGCACGTACCGCCCGGACGGAATGCCTTCGCGTTCTCCGCCAACAACCGCGTCTACGGCGCGGGTTATCCGTATCGGCTGAGCGCTTCGTTTGCGCCGCCCTACCGGGCCGCAGAAATTGCAAGTGATCTCGCGCACGGCCCCTTTGACGTCGCGCGCTTTAGTGCCGTCCAAGCCGATGTCACCTCGCTCGGGGAACGCGAGCTTGCGCGCTTTGCCGTGCCGGCCCTCGAGCGCACCCACGCCGAGAACGATCCCGATTTGCGCGACGCGCTCGCGGCGCTGCGTGACTTCGACGGACGCTTTGAAGGCTCGTCACGCGGCGCGGTCTACGTGACCGCACTGCGGCGTGCGGCGGTCGAGCATCTTGTGCGGCTGCACATGGCGCGCCCGGTTGCATTGCTCTATTTGAGCGGCTTTCAGAACGAGGCCTACGTCAGCGTCATGCGGATGTTGCGCGAACGGCCGCACGGCTGGGTTCCGGGCGACGACTTTGACGCCTTCATCGTACAGGCGATGCGCGAGGGCGTGGCGGGTTTGAAGAAACGCGGTCAGAGCGACGAGACCTGGAGCGACGCCGGCGCGCGCATCGCCCAGCATCCGCTGGCAGCGCTCGGCATCAAGTTTTGGAACGGCCCGCGCTTCCCCGGGCTTGGCGGCGCATTCTCGCCGCACGTGCAAGGAATCTACGCGTCACAGAGCTTCCGCGCCGTGTGGGACGTGGGCAACTGGAGCGCGGGCGGCATGGTGATTCCGATCGGCGAGTCGGGCAATCCGGGGTCACCGCACTATCGCGACCTGGCCGGTACATGGCTTGCCGGCAACCTCGTGCCGCTGCCCTTCGACGACGCCGACGTCGCGCGCGATGCAAAAGAGACCTTGCGGCTAACGCCGTGAGCCGCTTTCAGCGGCACAAGAGGTCCCGCGGATCATTTTATCCTAGCGAGCCGGGATGCTCTCCGTGAGGCGGCGTTCGGGACCTTCCCAGCAGATGACCGTCACTTTGGCGTTGGTCGTCGGCCTCATGGCTGCCTTCGCGTTTGCCACCTACCTTTCGTACTGGGGCGCGAGCAGCATCACCGAGGCGTTTCACTACCAATCGGCGGTCGTATCGGCCCAGCGCGACTCGGACTTGCTCGAGGTCGAGCAGTTCGAACGCCGTACCACACCGGAGGAACTGCGGCCCTACGAGAAACTCCTGGCGAGCGATCTGCTGCGCGTCGATGCGATCGCCGAAACCGAAGCGGAACGCGCGCCTCACTTTTCTTTCCCGGCAACCCAGCGCGACTACGAACGCCTGGCGAGCGACCTGCACGAACGCGAGACGCTCGGGCAGCAGCGCTTCGACAGCACGGTAGCGGGCAACACCCAAACCCGCACGCTTTCGAATGCGATGTTCGCACTCGTGGCGCTGCTCTTCGCCGTGATCGTGGGGCGCCTGCGCCGTACGATCGAAGAAGGCCGTTCGCTCGTCGAAAGCTTACAGCGCGCATTTCTCTCCAAGCGTCGCGAGTTGCCCAACGTCGATCTCGGCACCGTCCTCATTTCGGCTACGCGCGGCTCGAACGTCGGCGGCGACACGTTCGATGCATTTACGCTCGACGGGAAGCACGGGATGTTTCTCGTCGCCGACGTCAGCGGAAAGGGCATTGGGGCCGCGGTCGACACCGCGTTGATCAAATACACAATCCGGACGCTGTTTCTCCACCAAACCGATCCGGGCCGGATCCTCTCCGAGTTCGCACAACTCTATGCCAAATCGGCGGACAATCCGGAAACGTTCGTCGTGCTCTTCCTCGCGGTGCTGAATCTCGAGGACGGGACCGTGCGTTACGCATCGGCCGGACACGAGCCGGCCTGGGTCATCTTGGGACAAGACGTCATGCAGCTCGTGCCCACCGGCCCGATCATCGGGATCGAAGACAAGTCCGACTACGAGACGCGCGAGCTCCACTTGCAGTACAACGACGCGCTGGTCGTAACGACCGACGGTTTGACCGAATCGCGCGACTCGCGCGGACGGCTGCTCGGCGCGAACGCCGTCGCGGTTTGGCTCTCCGAGCTTTCCGGTGCGGCGCAGGCGATGGCCGATACGATCGTGCGCCGGCTGCGGCGCCGCTCGAGCCGCATCTCGGACGATCTCGCCATCTTGGTCGTCCGCTACGCGCCCCACGTGCGGCCGGGGGGCCGGACGCCCGAGCGTTCGAGTTCCGGCGAGATCCATGCTGCGGAGCACGCCCTCGTGCCCGGCGACGCCGAGCGCTGAACGCGTGACCCGCGCGGCCTCCCGTTTGCGGGCGGCGCTACTCGCCGGGCGGCGCGAGGGCCGGCGCGGCGTGGGAGCGCCTGCACCGCGCCGCAGCGACGGCTATGAGTTCGCGGAGTTGCGTGAGTACGTGGAAGGCGACGACCCGCGGCGCATCGATTGGGCGGCAACGGCTCGCGCCGGCGCCTTGCAGACGCGCGTCATCTTGGAAGACCGCGCCCTTACGCTGGCCGCGGTGCTCGACGCGTCGCAATCGATGCAGGTGGGCCGCAAGCGCAGTTGCTACGAACTGGCCTGCGACGCGGCCCGCTCGTGGTATGAGGCCGCACTCGATGACGACCGTTGCGCGCGGATCGGCCGGCAAGCCCTCGTGTTGCGGGACGTACGCGGCCGCGCCGCAGCGCACGCGTGCATGCTCGAACGCGAACCGCTCGGCACGCCGTTTGATGCGAGCTTGCGGCTGGCGCTCGCCGTGTTGCCGCGCGGCGCGCGCCTGCTTGCGGTCAGCGATTTTTTCGATCTCGAGAAGCTCTTACCGTATCTGCGCGCCTGCACGGCGCGGTTTGACGTGACGGCGCTGCTCGTGCGCGATCCGTGGCACGACGGCTGGCCCCTCGGCGGCTTCGTACGGCTGCGGGATGCGGAAAGCGGGCGTGCCGTGCGCATCTTCGTCGATCGTAAAGCCCGCGAGCGCTTTACCGATGCGGTTGCGTCGCGCGAACGCGACGTGTGCGAAACGTTGCGCCGCGCCGGCGCACGTGTGGGAATGCTCGACGAGAGCGACGGCGCCGAACGCGCTTTCGCGCGGACTTTCGGCATCTGAGCCGAAGCGCCCGAGCGTGACTTTCGCGCGTCCCTTCGGTTTCGTCGTCGCGCTCGCGGGCTTGGTGTTGCTGGCCGTTCTTTACCGCACGGTCGAACGGCGGCGCAGCGCCCAGGTCCTTGCATATTCCGATCTGGCTTTCGCCCTCGGCGCATTCCGCCCGGCGCGTTGGCCTGCGGCGCTGCTGTTCGCGGCGTTCGTCGCGAGCACCGGCGCCCTCTTGTTCGCACTGGCCGGACCGAACTTCATCACGCGGGTGCCGGTGAAGAACGGGACCGTCGTCATCTGCATCGACACCTCGGGTTCGATGCGGGCGCGCGACGTCGAGCCGACGCGCTGGCATGCGGCCGTCTCAGCCGCGCGAACCTTCATCGATGCGGTGCCGCCGGGAACGCGCATCGGGATCGTTTCTTTTTCGTCGACGGCGCTTGCGATCGCAGCGCCGAGTGACGATCTCGAGGCTGCCCGGGACGCCGTCGAGCGCATCCCGCCGGCCGACGGCGGCACCGCAATCGGCGACGCGCTTACCCTGGCGGCGCAGCAGATGCCGGCGACCGGCCGCCGGATCATCGTCTTGCTGACGGACGGAGTCAACAATCGCGGCAGCGATCCGATCGCGGCCTCGCAGCAAATCGGCGCGCGCGGTATCACGATCGAAACGGTTGGCGTGGGCACGAACGATAGCGGTCAATTGATTCCCGGCACGGCCGAACTAGCGGATCTCGACGCGGACGCACTACGCGCGATCGCAGCGAACGCGCGCGGCCGCTACGTCGAGGCGCGCGACGCCGGCTCGTTGCGCAGCGCCTTCCGCGCGATCGCGCTTGCTACCGTCTGGCAGAAGCGGCGCATCGACGGCAGCTTTCCGTTCGCCTTTGGCGGGGGTCTGCTCTTGCTTGCGACGTTCTTCGTCGGATTTGCTGCCGGACGTTTTCCTTAGGCATCGGTGCACGCTATGAAACGATCGAAAAAGTCTGCGGAACGGCCGCACTTGAGTTCCACGGAGGCTCAGCTCTACGTCGCTGACGTAGATGCGTCGTGCGCGTTCTATACGTCTAAGCTCGGTCTCGCGATTGCTTTCATCTATGGTGAGCCTGCTTTCTACGGACAGGTTCATCGGGATAATGCGCGACTGAACCTACGACTCGTTTGTGAGCAGGTCTTCGCCGGCGACATCCGGGAGCGCGAGCATCTGCTCTCCGCCTCGATCACCGTCGAGACTCGCGCCGAAATTGAGAAGCTCTTTCTCGAGTTTCAAGCGTCGGATGTTCGCTTCACTCAAGCGCTAAAGAAGGAACCTTGGGGCGCGAGAACTTTCATCATCGTCGATCCCGATGGGAATCTCGTGTTGTTCGCGGGTCCGGCTGGATGAACACCGGGCCGTCGAGCGCAAGGCGCCCAAGCCCGTTTCGACACGATGCGCCGGCGAATTGCGGAACGCCGGACCCGTGGTGATCGAAAGAGAGTTCCCGGATGCGGCCGCCGATGTCGCGTTCGCAGGGTTTAAGCTTTGGGTTCACGGTCGTGGGCACCCGGAAGCGACTGACTTTTGGGACGGCAATTGGTTTCGAATCACTGCTGCCTATCTCACACCTCACTTCATCGCGATTTGCGAGGATAACATACTTCACGGAAGCGACGTGGCCTCAAGTTTGGAAGCGGCTTGTCGCATGTACGAAACGCTCGATGGCGATTTTACTTTTGCGACCTTGGAGCCGGGTTTTGACCTGCACTTCTCGGCGCGACAACATGGGAGGATCGACCTCGAGGCGAATTTTGTTACGGACGGGCTGCGCCGAGAAGAATATCGTAATTTGATTGAGATCGATCAATCGTACCTTCCCGCTTTCATTAGAGGACCTAGGCTCGTGCTAAGTCGGTTTCCGCTCGTCGGCGAATCAACTGACTAGAATGCGAAGGGCAAGCGCGCGGTGCGAACGTTGCTCCACACGGGAATCGCGACAGTACGCGTCGGAAGCCCCGACGCGCTTCGTCCGTCGCGCGTTGAACGCCGGCAATGTAGGTGACAGGACGCAAGTTCGCCTTGAACGACAAGAGTCGACCAAACCCTTCGACATCGGCTCCCCTCTTGAAAATCGAGCGCTTTTCTTCCAGAGGCTGGTTCATGCATCGTACAGTCCGCACGCCGAAACTTGAAATCGCGTATCGCGAAACCGGCCCCGCGAGTGGACCGCCGGTAATCCTGATGCACGGGTGGCCCTCCGACGTACACGATTGGGACGACGTTGCTGCAACGCTGGCTGATGCGGGTTGGCGCGTGCTCGTGCCATGGTTGCGCGGTTTCGGTCCGACGCGCTTTCTCGACCCAGCTACGCCCCGGTCCGGCCAGCAAGGCGCGCTCGGAGCGGATTTGCGCGATTTCATGGATGCGCTTGGTATCGAGCAGGCGATGCTCGCCGGTTACGATTGGGGCGGACGCGCTGCTTGCGTGGTGGCCGCCCTTTGGCCCGAACGGGTACGCGCACTCGTCTCGAGCAGCTATAACATTCAGAACATCGTGCGCAACGAAAGCCCGGATGAGGTGGCGCAGGAACACCGGGACTGGTACCAGTGGTATTTCAACACCGAACGCGGACGCGCCGGGCTCATACGGAATCGTGGCGACCTCGTGCGATTTCTGTGGCGCGTGTGTTCGCCGAACTGGCATTTCGATGATGCGACATTCGCGGCCACGGCGGTTAGCTTCGACAATCCGGCGCCCCGTCGCCTCGAACGAAACGCCGGCCGGCAAGGCGCTCAACCGCCGGGTCGAACTCGAACGTCTGCGATAGTGGCGCTCAGTCGGAGGCAAAATCGATGCCGCGCCGTTCCTTTCCGAGCGCCGTGATGACGGCGACCGCCACGAACACGACCACCATGATGATCGCAAGCGCTTTCGCATAGTCGGCTTCGCCGCCGGGTAGCGGAAAGGTGTTCTTGGCGAAGGCTGTTTCGATTTGCACCGCGCCGGCCGAGATCAAATTGCCGAGCTGGTACGTGAAGCCGGGAAACGTACCGCGCACTTCACCGGGCGAAAGTTCGTTGAGGTGAACGGGTACGATACCCCACGCACCTTGCACGAAGAACTGCAAGATAAAAGCGCCAAGCGCTAAGAGCGCGGTCGTCGGCGCAAAGACCCAAAGCGGAATCGCGAAGATTCCTAGGAGCGCTGAGGTGATGATGGAGCGCCGGCGTCCCCAGCCCTGGGAAATGGCGCCAAAGATCATCCCGCCGAGGATCGCTCCGACGTTCGCGATGATTGCGAGCGAGGTAACTTGACCGACGCCGAAATGGTGCTGCGCGCGCAGGAAGGTGGGATAGAGATCTTGCGAGCCGTGCGACATGAAGTTGAATGCCGCCATCAAGATGATCGCGTAGATGAACAGGCCGGGTTGCACCAAGAACGATTGCCAGAGATCGCCGACCTGGCCGGTCTTCTTTGCTTTTTGCGCCTTCCACGCATCCGATTCCGGCACTTGAAAGCGAATGTAGACGACCAGCAGTGCCGGCAGCGCACCGACGAAGAACATGCCGCGCCAACCGAAATGCGGGTAGACGAAGAAGAAGGCAACCGCCGCCAAGAGATAGCCGGTCGCATATCCCTCTTGCAGCAGGCCCGAGAAAAAGCCGCGCGCTTCGGCCGGCATCGACTCGAGCGCAAGCGCCGCGCCGACGCCCCATTCGCCGCCCATCGCGATGCCGTAGAGCCCGCGCAGGATCAGGAGCACCGTAAAGTTCGGGGCGAAACCGCTCAATAGCTCGAGGAACGAATACAGAACGATATTGATCATCAGCGGTCCGCGCCGCCCAAAGCGGTCCGCGAGCAAACCGAAGATCAGCGCGCCGAGCGGGCGCAGCATCAACGTCAGGGTGATGAGAAAAGCGACCGTGACGCGATCTTTGTGAAAATCCTTTGCGATGTCGATGAGCACGAACGTGACCAAGAAGAAGTCGAACGCATCGAGGGTCCAACCTAAGAATGCGGCGATGAACGTGCGGCGTTGAACGGGGGACAACATCCGCGTGAGCGCAATCGGATTTGGTATGGCCATGAACGCCGCCTTACCTCGGCGAAGCAAGCCATTCCCCTAGTCGAAACGCACATAACTGCGAGGAGGCCTGTGACGTCGCAAGATCCGCTCCGCGAGCGCCGCATTACGTACGCAAAAGGAACGCTCGACCGTTTGACGGTCGCGCCGAATCCGTTCGCACAATTCGAATTGTGGCTAAAAGATGCGCTGAGAACCGAGGGTGCCGTGGAAGGCAATGCGATGACCCTCGCTACGGTCGATGCCGACGGCCAGCCGGCCGCGCGCATCGTTCTCCTGCGCGGACACGACGAGCGAGGCTTCGTGTTCTTCACGAACTACGAGAGCCGCAAAGGCCACGCACTCAAAACGCATCCCAAGGCTGCGCTGCTCTTTTATTGGGGCGGTCCCGAACGGCAGATCCGTATCGAGGGTAGCGTCGAGCCGGTGTCGGCCGCCGAATCCGACGCGTACTTTGCGACGCGGCCGCGCGGCCATCGGCTGAGCGCGTGGGCCTCGCAGCAAAGTGAGATCGTCGTCGATCGGGAAACACTCGAGCGGAAGATGAACGAGGCGGACGAGCGTTTTGCCGGCGCGGAGGTGCCGCGGCCGCCATACTGGGGCGGCTACCGCCTGACCCCGCAGCGCTTCGAGTTTTGGCAAGGCCGGCCAAATCGGGTGCACGACCGTATCGCCTACACCCGCGATGACGGCAGGTGGCGTATCGAACGGCTTTCTCCCTAAGCTGCTCGCGCTCGCTTCTGCCTCATGGAATTGAGCAGCGGCGGCGGACGCTTTGTGCCTGGAACGCGCACAAGCGGAGCGACACACGCCGGTGGCCAACCTCGTCGCGGATGCCGGTGCAGGCGCAAGAGACCGAGTTTTCGATGCCGCTACGGGGGGCGGGCGGCGAGCCCGTCTCGTTCCGCGCGACGCTCGGGTCGCACGGGCTTGCGCGGTTGGCGCCCAATGAGGTCGACGCCGGCCTGACCTCGCTGCGCACCACCGTCGGCCTCCGGGATGGCCGGGCAAGGCAAATCGTCGTCACCGAGGACCCACCGGGCGAGATTGCGATCGCGATTGCCGGGCGGGAGCCGAGCGCGCAAACGCGCGCTGAAATCGCCGCGATCGTGCGCGTGATGTTTTACCTCGACGACGACCTCAGCCGCTTCTACGCGCAACTCATGAGCGACGGAGAACTCTCGTTTGCCGCTGCCGACGGCGTCGGCCGGATGCTGCGCAGCCCAACCGCTTTCGAGGATATCGTGCGTACGATTTGTACGACGAATTGCGCCTGGTCCGGCACCGAGCGAATGATCGACGCGCTGGTGGCACATCTCGGCACGGCCGCCCCGGGCGCACCCGCGAATGGCTGGCGTGGTCGCGCTTTCCCGACGCCGCAGCAAGTAGCGCACGCGGACGAGAATTTTTATCGCGATGTCGCGCGCGCCGGCTATCGCGGACCGTACATGCGTGCTTTCGCAGCTTCCGTCGTACGCGGCGAAGTCGACGTCGAAGGATGGCGTGCGGCTAGCCGTGCCGAGCTGTCCGACGACGAACTCGAAGAGCGACTGCTCGAACTACCGGGCGTCGGCCCGTACGCCGCCGCTCATATCATGCTGCTGTTCGGTCGCTGCTCGCGCCTGGTGCTCGACTCCTGGACGCGGCCACGCTACGCCCAGCTGATGGGCAAGAAGAAGATTGCCGATCGCACGATCGCGCGGCGCTTCAAGCTCTACGGTGACTACGCCGGTCTTGCGTTCTGGCTATTGCTGTGGAAGGCGCGCCATCTCGGCGACGAAAAGCACGGTTAGCATGCTGCTTGCCTGGTCGCTTTTCGGCCATCGCCACGCGAACCCGACGTTCCTCGATCGCATCCTGGATCCGCTACGTGCGGTTCCCGTTCCGATTTGGGTGGCCATCATCGGCATCGTTGCGGCTGCGCTGACGCCGCTGCTCAGCCACTACCTCACGAGGCGGCGTGACAAAGCAACTGCGGAACGTGAAGACCGCTTGCGCACCGAACAGTACGAGCGGCGCGCCGCACGCGTGCGCGCCGACGTGCTGGTTCGCTTGCGCTCGCATTGCGCGAACTTGCAGCCGCTCGTGCAGCGCGGCTCGGTCGACGCCGACCTGTGGCAGGCGGCGCACGACGCGCTGCTGCGCCGGGCGCGCGACGCCGAAGTGATCGACGCGCTCGGTCCGACGTACCACGGATTCATGCAAGCGATCCACAACGAGTCGGTTGCCATCAACCTCCAACGCGCCAAGAATGCCGAAGCGGCGTCGCGCGGCGGGGGTAGCGAGCTGCACGATTTCAGTTCGGACAACGTGGCCGGCGTGCTCGCGGGTTACGCGACGATCGTGCGCGCGCTCGGCGACGATCCGACGGCAACCGTGCTCGACACGTCGCTCCCGCGCTCGCGCTCGCGGAGGTAGCGGCTAAAGACCGCTTGGCGGACGGCGCCCCATCCTAAGGAAGAGCGCGCGCAGACGTTCGCGCCGGAGCCGCCGCTGGGCGAACAGCCGCGGATTTACGTAGTGCGTCGCGTGCATGCGCCTCACGCCTTGCGTGCCGAGGCCCGTGCCGTGAGCGCCGTAGGCGACTCCGATCGGAAATTGAACGTTCGGCCCAAAGAAGATGGCAACCGGTGTGCTCGCAGTGTCGCTGATATGCGTGCCGGTTATTTCGGCGTTGTACGCATCGACCTCGCCTGATCCGCCCGGAGAAGACGCATCGAACTCGACGTTCTGACAGGCGGTGTCGCAGAGGAAACCCCAATTGGAATAAAACAGCAAGCCGTTCGCGACCGCAAGCGAATTGGTAGCGGGGAATTCACCCGTCGATTGCGACCAGGCTACCGTCTGAAAGCGCCCCGGCGTCTCACCGCCGAGCGTCGCGACGGGCTTGAGATCCTGGGGTCCCGTCTGATTCGCCAGCGACGACACGTTGAACGCGAAGAGTTCCTCGGTTTGCGCGCTCGAGTTCGGGAAAGCGTCCCGCACCCAGAGATTGTTCGCAATCGGATCGAACGCGAGCGCAACCGGCTGATTAATCGGTACGTCACTGCCTTCAATCCAGGCCGGATCGGCAATGAGAAAGGTGCCGCTCGTCTGATTTTGTGGTGAGATCCGTAGGATTGCCTCGTTGCCGCTGGCAGCGTCGAAGGCGACGACGTAAATGCCACCGTCCGGCGCGACCGCAAACGAATTGTCCACGACGGGATAGCTAAAGAAATTCGTCTCGCTCGGGTTGCACGGATCGCTCGTTGAAAGGTCGTACGGCAAGCCGGGGCTGACGATACAGCCGATTCCGTCGGTAAGGTCGGCGCCGAGAGCCGCCGTAGGGTTGCCCCCCGTTGCGGCGAGTTTGAAGAGAACGGCCGGGGTGGTCTGCGAAACCGTATCGGACGTGAGGTCGATGAGCGGGCTTTGAGCAACGTCGCCCAAGATGCCGAGGGGACTCATCCCTTGCAACGTCGTTGTGCCCACGGCGGCAGGCGGTGCGGTTCCGGTTGCAGCCGGCGAGAACTGGTAGAGCGTGATGCCCGCGAGGTTTGGTTGACACTGCTGTCCGTCGCTCCCGACGATCGTCGTATTTCCCTGTTGCGTGATGCCGGAAACACCAAACGCGGGGATACTGGGATTGGGTGGGCAACCGTAGGAAGCTCCGCCGAAGACACGGCGAGGTTGCGTGACGAATTGCGTCGATCCGGTTAGCGCCGGTACGCTGAATTCCGCGATCGTATTATCGTCGAAGTTCAACACGTAGATGCTGGATGGCGCCGGAGCCGGCGTCGGCGACATCGTCGGCGCGGGTGTTGCTGTCGATGTTGCGGTAGGCGCCGGTGTAGGCGCTGCACCGGACGGTCGCGGACTCGGAATTGGGGACGCGGTCGGCTTCGGCGTCGGACTCGCGGTCGGACTCGGCGTCGGGCTCGGTGTGGGGAGCGGCGGTAGTGTCGGAGGCGGCACCGTGGTCGGAGCCACTGTGGGCGCGGGCGTCGGCGACGGCGTTTGCCCCGGTTGCAACGTTGGTGCGGGCGATGGAGACGGTGAGGGTGTCTGACCGGGAGCGAGCGTCGGCGGTGGTGTGCTCGGGTTGAGGTTGAGGCTGGCCGTGATGGTAGCGCCGGCGCCGTTTTGGGTCGTAGCTTGGAGGGTTGCGCTCGCAATGCTCGTTCCGTCATAGGCAACGGTCAAGGCGGAGGTCTGCGGCTCGGTAAGCACCACGGTGCCGTTGCTCTGCAGTCCCGCACCCGCAAGCGAATAGGGCGCTTGATTTGGTGAGAGCGAGATCGTAATCGGCGTCGCGAAGAGCGTGTTGCCGATGATCGTCGCGCCGCCAGCATCTTTGGCGGTGACGACGACTCCGACTTCGGCCGGCGTGCCGGGCAGAAAGAATGACGGATCGATTGACAGGGTGACGCTTGAAACGAAGCCGCCCAGCGTCAATTGCGAGCTCGAACCGCCGATCGTCGTATCGGCAGCTCCGCTCGCCGTCACGTTGACGACGACGATGCCGCTCGAGATGATCGATCCGCCGCCGTCCGCCGCGGTAAACGTCGTCACCGTGAATTGGTCGGCTCCGACGGCGGCCGGGACGTTCGGAGCGGAAACGGTGCAACCGCTTCCTGCTTGACACGGCGCCGGCACATCCACGATCGTCGACGACGGCGGATCCGCTAGGGAGACGCCGTTCACCGAGACGAGCCGTAGCGCAATCGAGCCGGTGGCAGGCGAAAGATAGACGCCCGTGTCCTTGCGATGCCGCCTCACCGAAGCCGGATTCGGTGCCGCCGGTATCTCGATCGTGAACGCGATCAGCTGATTCAGCGGCGGAGCAACTCCTTGGCCGTTCGCCGCGGGCGTGTGCGTAGCGGGCCCCGGCGAGGAACCGCCGCTCGAGCAGGCCGCGATAACGACGGCGCTCAGGACAAAGCAAAGCCATCGCACGCGATACATTGCCCCTACGATGGCAGAGCGGGCTTAACCACGAGTTAAGCGTTGCCTATCGATTCCGCACGCCGTCCGCGAAAAAAAGAAACGGTGGTGCGAGCAAACGCACCACCATTTCTTTTCCCGCGGCTGATACGCAGTTCTTAGGTTCCGATGCAGCCCTTGAGGGTCGTGGCGGGAGAGGGGATGGCGATCTCGGCGTAACCGGTCTTACCGGTCACGGGGGCTGAGCTCGTCCCGAAGGGATCGACGCTCGTGATCTTTCCTGTCGCGAAATTCGTGCCGATGTGCGTGATATTCGCGAGCGATTGCAAGACCGCTGCTTTCGCGCCGTTGCCGGCCGACGCGAACTCGAGGTTGGTCACGGCGATGATCGGATAGCCGCTCGTTGGGAACTCATACGACGCGGGGTCGACGAGGATCAAGCAACCTGTCTTTGTGGTAGCGGTCACGGCGCTGAGTTCAGGGCTCGGGCGACCGTTTTCGACAGACGCGTTGACGACTTTGTCGGTGGTGGTGGTTTTAACGAGGCCGGCGGCGGCTGGGAGATCCTTGATGGGATCGACCGTCGTACTCGTGCTGCCCGAGGTGATCAAGAGGGTTGCAAAGTCGAGCGTGACGCCGGAGACGTCGTTGAGGGCGTTGGCCGCCTCAACATAGCCGATCGAACCGTCACCGCCGGTGGCGGTACCGCCGCCGCTGGGCTTGGTGCATTTGGCGCTGCCGACGATGCAAGCGGCGACGCCCGCGTTTCCGTTACCTCCGAGGAAGTTGGCATTCGACGCTCCGCTCGGAAGCGGCGAAGGCAGAACGCCGGTTGACGGAGCGGGGCTCACCGTCGTATTGCTGGGGTCAAACACCATGTTGAGCCCGTAGGTCTGGCCTGTGTGGCTGCATGCGTGCGGAGTACCGGTCGATGTCGTGGACGAGAGGAAGTTCGAGAAGGAGAAGGTCGTGCCGCTCGAGTCCGAGCGGTACACCCACTTCAGTGTTTTCCGCGCGAACTTCGTACCGGTGGGGTCCGCCGGATTGACCGGAATCTGGTTCCAGTTGGTGATCTGACCATCCGCGATCTCACAGAGGGTAAACACGGACAGGCTGAGCTGCGAAGTCACGCTACTGTTGTTGTAGAAGAGCGCGACGGCGCCGGCGATATAGGGGTCTTGCACGAACTCACCGCGGCCGAAGATCGGGCTGCTCGAGTTGCCGGCGTTGGTCGCGAAGGTCGAGTATTCGCTGGACGCGACCGGCGCGTCGGAACCGGAGAAGTCTGCGAACGCCTGGGTCGCGGGCGCGCCGAAACCGGTAGCGGTGGCGCCGAGCGCTGCGCACGCGTTGTTCGCCGCAACGGTTCCGTCGAGGACTTTCTTTCCAAAGCCGCTGCCGGTCTGGCAATACGAGATCGCGTCGCTCTTGTTATTGGCAAGGACGAAAGCGAACACCGTGCCCGTGGCCGGTGAGGTGGCCGGGTTCACCGTGGTTGCCTGTGTCGCCCCGACATACGCGATCGCCGGCAGGGTTGCGCCCCCGCCGATGAGGGTAGTGGTCGCGTCGGTCTTCACACCGGCTCGCGTCGTTGCGCTGCGTGTGATCGGGTGAGCCGCGGGGGGAGGGGTGAGCGCGCGGGTCGTCGACTCTGCGGCAAGCGTTGAGAGCAGGAGCGATGCGATGCCGACGCCCGAAATGAGCGTGGCGCGACCCAATAGACTCTTTTGAAGCACAAAAGACTCCTCGTATAGTAAGGTAGTTAAACGTTGGCGCGGTCGGGAGGGGTGTGGGAACGAACGTGCGCGGGCTCGCCCGTCGAGAAGATACGCTCAACTCAGCGGGTGGCGCAAGGCTATCTTGGCCTTATTTCGGGACCTCGTACCCACACGTTAAGCGTGCCAAGGGCTTCCATGAAGGGCGGGCCCGGCTTCTTTAAGCAACGCTTTATACTGAGACAAGCATTGCGATGCTATGGTAATCGGGCCGTGCAGACAGACACGACGCCGCAACTCTCCGCAGTAGAGGAACGGGTACTCGACCTATTCTCGGAAGGCTGGTCGCGCGACGAGATCGCGCGTAGCCTAGCAATCTCCGCCAATACGGTCGGTCACCATCTGACGCGTGCGAAGGAACGACTCTCCGCGCGTACGCTACCACACGCAGTCATGTTGCACGTTCTGCGCTCTCGCGAAGCTCGCTAACGCGGACGGCCCCCGGTCGTTTTTCATTGAGGTTCCGTTTACACCATGTCAAACAGTCTGCCGGAGTTCCGGCGTCCGTTCGTAGCGAGTTTGCTGGCGGCGCTCTTGATGTTGCAGGCGACGGCGAAGGCCGCGGAAACCGGGCAGATCGTCGGCAACGTCGCCGATGCCGTCAGCGGGCAACCGATCGCGAACGCCACGGTCTCGGCCGTCTCCCCTTCGAATACGTACCGTGCGACGAGCGACGCGAAGGGGCAGTTTTCCATCGCGGGCGTTGACACCGACACCTATACGGTCAGCATTCAAGCGCCGGGGCACGAAGCGTATCTCGAGCAGGGCGTCACGGTCACGGCCAACGAGTCGTACCGTATTACGGTGCACTTGACCGCGAGACTGCAGTCGATCGCTCACGTCCGGGCGCGCGGGATCGCCTCGCCTTTTCAGCCGCACCAAACGGTCGACACATACACGATCACAAGCGACGGTATCTCCCAATTCACGGGCAAAGACTTTAATACGAGCGGGCAAAAGTTGTTGCAGGCTCTCCCGAGCGTGACGGTCGATAAATTCGGCACGCCGTTGATCCGTGGCGGCGAAGCGTTTCAGACGCAGACGGAGATCGAGGGGATCAACTACACGAATCCCTCGCCGAACGTGGGCAACCGGTTCCAAAACATCGGCAACCAGTACGTCCTCAACGGGGTGGGATCCGTCTCCATCACGCCCGGCGGGGGAGACGCAACGCACGGTGACACGGGCACGGGACTCATATCCTTCGGCATCAAGCGCGGCACGTGGCCGCCGGAGACCGATCTGGACTACGAGCCCGGAATCGTCGGCAGCGTCAGTCAAGTTGCGTTCTCGGATAGCCGCACGTTCGGACCGCAAGGGCACCTTTCGAATTTTTTCAGCCTGATCAGCAACAACACCCAGTATCAGTATGGCACCTACGGGCTGCTGGCGTCATCGATCGGGGCCTCCGCAATCACCCCGGACCCGAACGCCAATAGCAATATCAACGCGCATACGGGGTCGCTCACGACGACGGCCTTCTATAATACCGACTCCGAGCAGTTGCGCGACGTGCTCGACAATCTGATCTACAAATTCGACAACGCGCGCTCCCTTCAAGTCTTCTACCAACATCAGGATATTCGCGAACCACAAAACTACGGTGGAATCACCGGGCTTACGTTCCCGAGCCTGACGCTCAGCGACTCGTCGATCGCGCAGATACTCGGTCCAAACGCCGCAAATCCGAGTACCTTGCTCTCGACGGTGAACGAGGTGTATCAACACTATCCGGGCGGCTCGCCCGGCGCGGCCATCGTCACGCCGGACACCTCGTACAGCCCGTTCACCGCGTTCAAGTTGCAGTTCAACGACTTGATCAGCGCAAGGGTGTCCGACAGCGCCCGCTTCTACCGCACCTTCAGCACGCAGCAGCAGTACCAGGCCTCGCAGGGGCTCTTCGTTCCGCAAAACGGCGGTACCCGGACGGGCTTCGCCGACGACCTTACGTTCCTGCCGAGCGATAAGCACTCGCTGCAACTCGGCGTGAAGTATGAGTTCGCCGTGCCCTATGGAACGACGTTCGACTACCTCGACTATTTGCCGGCATACGGCGGCGTCAACGCGCAGAATACGCAGATTGCCACCAAGAACCCGGTCAGCGTCATTCCCGACTTCATCACCCCCGGTCCCAACACTCCGGGCTGCTCGGGAACTCCATTTGCGCCGGCCGCGGGCGGAGGCACGCTGTGCGGCTACCTTTCGCACTTTTTCGGCGCGGCCGGCGTCCCGCCGCTGCCGCCCGAAGCCGAAGTGCCGACGGCCAAGCAGCAAAGTTACGCGCTCTACCTGCAGGACACGTATTCCCCGAACACCCGGCTGAAAGCGCTGCTCGGACTGCGTCTCGACGGGTACAACTTCTTGATCCCCGACGATCCGGAGAACCCGCCCGCGGTCGACGGCATTCGGCATCAGCGGCAGTACGAGCCGCACCTCGGCCTGGCGTACGAAATCGGAAGCCACGACGCCGTTCGCGCGAACTTCGGGCGGACACTCTCGATTCCGCTACCGACGTTCCTCGGCGACAACATTGACCGTTCCGTATTCGACGCTTATAACGGGATACCGTCGTACGACAACAGCAAAGGCCCGTTCGATCCGTCGCGTCCGCTCGCAACTGCCGCCACCTACTGCGGCCCCGGTAAGCCCCAAATCGTCAACGCGAACTTGGTGGACGTCGGGACGCAACTCTGTACGAGCTACGCCGACCAACTCTATTGGCTGATGCGAAACTATCGCTTCGGGCTGCAGTCCCTGATCACATATCCGCTACGCGGAGCAACCTTCACCAACTACGACTTTTCGTACTCGCACGAGTTTCGCGATGGAACCGCGCTGAAACTGACGCCCTTCTACCGGCGCGGCTACGATGTGGCCGAGCAAACGCGAACCCTGCTCGGCTTCGATTCGAGTTCCGAGGTAGCCGACCTCAGCCCGCCGATCTATGCGAACCTTGGCGTGCAGCGCGCGACCGGTGCCGAACTCTACGTTGCGAAGAACCGTCCCTTCGGCCTGTCCTATCAGCTGAGTGCCACCTACATCAATCAGATCGGCAACGATCCGCCCGGGACGTTTCTCCCGACCGCATCGCTGCAACTCGGCGAACTCTACCGGTCCCCCGAGCTTTCGCCGTTTCAAGGAACGGCAGGCTTGACGTACCGCACGCGCTTTGGCTTGCGTATCAATCCGATCCTTACCGTGCGTTCGGGCTATCCCTACGGTAACGGCCTGTTTTACGCGCTCGACTACAACGGCGTCCCCGTTTACATTCCGCTGACCGATGCGATCGTCGGCGGCAACAACGGCGCTTTCATTGCCAACGGTTTCGTGAACCCGCAAAACCCGGGTACGGTCTCGAATCCGAACATCGCCGTCAGCCGAGGGACCGAATCGCTCACCTCGGGCCCCGGCACGCTGCATTCGAGCCTGTCGATGCAGACGGATCTCACCATCGAGGAAACGCCGCCGGGCTCCGGTTTCACCTTCGGTATCGCGATTGCAAACCTGTTCGATCAAACCGCCGACATCCCGACGGTCAATCTTGCAAACGTCTTGTTGCCGGTGTCGACCGGCAACTACGTGTACGGGGGCACGCCAACCTCGAAATCGGTTTCGAACACCACCGCGACGGGCGTAGGAAGCGTCTTCTCGCCGTACATCATCTATCCGAATCAGCCTCCGTTCTCGCTCCGCGCCTACGTACAACTGAAGCTTTAGTGATGCGACAGCATTTCATCGCAGCGGCCTTACTCGCCGTCGCCGGCTGCACGACGAGCCAAGTCGGCGTGCTGCCGAGGCAAAGCACCGCTTCGAATTTTACCTTGGAGTTGGCCGTCGGGACAGCGACGGTGGGGAACATCGACGGCAGTTCGACCGTTGGGTTGAACGTCGTGACGACGTTTCGCCAGTCGAACGGGCAGAACGCGACGCTAGTCAATACCCCGACGCTCAGCGGTCCGGCAACGTTCAATGGGCAGGGCAGCATGACCGGAGTCACGCCTGCCCAGCTTGCTGCTCTTGCGCAAGGGCTGGCTTCTCCCGCACCAAACGCCGGATTCGGAGCATCGATCGGGGCCTACGGCGACGGCTTTGCGCCGCTCAACTTGGCCGACTCGCAGTTCTACACGGTGGCGGTGACCGATGCGGGAACCTGCGACGGCCTAACCGACGCGGGAGCAAACGACGGCATTCGCTACGACGCGCTCGCATTGCCGCTCGCATTTCCGGGCTGCCCGACGAGCCAGACGGGCGAGCCGTTCACGTACTTCCAATACTATGGGGGACCACCGGCGTGGCCCTCACCTCAGGGCTACGGATTGCCCACGATAACGGCCGACGGCGAATACTTTCGCGGATACCCGCTGGGCTTCACCGATTTCTACAACGTCACGCCGGTGCCGGGCACGTACTCGCTCGGGGTCGCGTACGCGGCGAATCCAACCGACACCAAGTACGTTACCGTCGCATCGAGCGCCATGCTCGCAAGCGTAGCGCCCCTCCCGGAATTCGAGCCGCCCGGCGTGCGCGTCCAGCCGGACGGAAGCGCTTTCGTCGATGTGAACGTTCCGGCGGGCGTCAGCGAAGCGATCGTTCTGATCTCGACGACGGCCTGTCAAACCGACGCGAACGGCAACGTGCTTCCGACCCGTTACTTCTCACTCCTGACTCGCCAAGACGGCCCGCAGACGCTTTTTCTTTCGAGCAGTCTCGGGCCGCCGAATGCCGCGGGCGTTCCGACCGATACCTTCTGCACGGCGGCCGACGACGCGTTGCCGAGCGCATCGGGTGTGCATTTCTATTCGGCCGGGGCGGTCGGATTCGATTATCCGGCCTTCGAAGCTTCCTATCCGCAAAGCACGACCGTGGCACCGGTGATTGCGAACGCGAACGGACAAGCCGATATCACGACGGCGAATCCGCTCGTGATGGTGCAGTACGCGCTGACCGCGCCGGGCAGCGCGCGGCACCGATTCGTACGGCGCCGATGATGAGGCGGGTTGCCGTCGCCGTGCTCACGGCGGCTCTCGGCACCGGCGGTTGCAGCAGCTCGGGCGGCGGCACAAGTACGCCGAGAACGAAGCCGACGGCGTCGGCTGCGTCCGCGAGCGCCACCCAAGCGATTGCCGCGCGGGGCGTCATGCAACTGGCGTTGCGCTCCGTAGCGACGGCCCTGTATTACGCGCAGTTTTTGCAGCCAGGCCGTGGAGGACCCGTGTTGGGCGCGGTTGCTGCGGCACCGACCCCGACGTGTTCCGCCCAGAGTGCGACCGCATTTGATGCGCTTCCCAATCAAACGGGTTCTCAGATCACGGTCACGACGGCCTTTTACCCTGCGGGTGACAGCGTTTGCGGGCAATCACCGCTGAGGATACTCGTGATGACCTACCCGGTCGGCACGACTCCGCAAACCGGAATCGGCTATCTCGTCACCTACGCCGTTGCGGGCGATCCACTTGGCCTCGCGCCGGGAACCCCCAGCGAATTTCAGCAAATTCAAACCACGATTTACGCAAGCGGCGACGGCACGGCGCAGATCGTTTCCCGTATCGAAAGCCTAAACGCGCAGCCGTTCCTCGGGCCCTCGCCGCCGAGTGCACCGGCACCCGGCACCTTCCCGGCGACCTTCCCGGCGCAGTTGCCGGCGCTCGGCGCCGCAAGCTTCGCGTCGAGCTCAGGCTTTTCTCCCAACGGTTACTACGCAACGAGTGAAAGCGGTACGCAATCGACCGCGGGAACGGCGACGGCATTCGGGGGTTTCGACGCGCCGTTCCAGCAAAGCCAGACGGGAAATATCGGCACGCTCGACACGCTTTCGCTGGCTTCAGCCGCCGGCCCAAGCGGTACGGCAACGCTTAGCGCAAGCAGTCGCAATTCGCTTTACGAAATCGACTACGGCAATAGCCAGGAGATCACGGTGCCCGTCTACCCGTTGCCCGAAGGGCAAACGGCGTGGGCGCTGTCGGCCGTCAGTTCCATCGGGTTGACGACGGGTCCCGGGAATTTCACGCAGCCGGGCACGCTTCAAGCCGCGATCACGCCGGACGGCCAATTGTCGTCGTGCAGCGCCGCGTACACCGACACGTTCAATCGCGTCATGGCGCAAGTCACCTGCAGCCCGAGCGGGACGATCTCGCTGACGGCGACCGACTTGATTTCGCAGAAAACCGTCACGAGTCCGAGTCCGGTCGTTCTCGATGCGGCCGGGAGCAGCGCTCCGTATACGATGACGTTCGACGGTTCGCAAGATGCAATCAACGCATTCGTTCTCAACTCCGCGGATCAATAGCTCGCATGCGCGCGCTTGGTGCCGTCGTCGTCAGCCTCTCGATCGCGACCTCCGCCGGGATTTCCGTGGGCGGCGGCAACGCTGCAGGCGCAACGGGAGTCGCGCGGGTCACGCTGTCGGTGACGAACGAGCCGCTCGCGTCCGTGCTGGCGCGAATCGGCCGGGCCTTCGGCGTCAATATCGGGGTCGCCGGCAGCTCGACGGCTCGGGTCACGACGACGCTCAACGATGCGACCTTGCCGGATGCGCTTGCGGCCGTACTCGGCCCGCTCGGTGCGAGCTACAAGCAATTCGGGCGGGTCGTCGTCGTTAACGCGCGCGCGCGGCCCGCTCCCGGGCCGAGCCCGGAAACGGGCGTGCTGCAGCCGAGTGTGTCGTCAGCGGCGGCGGACGCCGAGCTCCTGCACCGGCTTTTTCCGGCGGCGAAGTTTCGCGTGGACCGGGGCTCGAACTCGATTGCCGTGCGCGCGGCTCCAAATGATCTCGCGGCGATGCGCAGCGTTTTGGGCGATATCGATAAGAAGAGTCCAACACTGCCGCTCGGTCAGGCGATCGTCCTGCGCTACGCCGATCCGGTCGCGGTAGCGGCACGGTTACGCACGCTCTTTCCGGGCGCTCACATCAGCCCGGGGCCGAACCGGACGATCGTCGCGAGCGCCTCACCCGACCTCGCGGCCCAAATAAAGTCCATCGTCACAACGATCGACCGGCCCGCGGCGGGAATCGAACCGATCGCTTCCGATGTCGCGACGGTGAAGGCCTCGAACGCGGGCGACGTTGCTGCCGCACTGCGTCACGAGTTTCCGAGCGTGCGGGTCGCAGCGCTCGGAAATGACATCTTGTTGTCGGGTCCGAGCGGAGCCGTGGCCAAAGCCAAATCACTGGTCGCGCGAACGGATGCGCCTCCCGCCGACCAAACCGGAATACAAGTCTACCACCTGAATGCGCTCGACGCTCAATCCGTCGCGGCCCTTTTGACGCGCACGTTCCCAAGCGTGCGCGTCGACGCGGACAAGACGCTCAACGCGCTCGTCGTCAGCGCGACGCCGGAGCTGCAGCAACGGGTGAAGGACGCGATCGTTGAACTCGACGGGGCTCGCGTGTCGGGACCCGTCGCGAGCGGGCCGGACGTCGATCAGCCAGGCGCCGATCACGACGCCATCATCGCTCCGAACGGCACGAGTATCGAAGTCGTGCCGCTCAAAGCCGCCACGCCCGCAACCAACGGCGCGGCCTCGACGACGGCGAACGACATCGCAACCGTCGTCACCCAGTCGCTCGGAACGACGGCGCCCAATCTGCGCCTGACGGTGCCGCCAAACTCGACCGACATCGTCCTCACGGGGCCGCCCGCAGAGATTCGCCTCGCGAAGAACCTGATCGCGCAATTGGACGTGACGCAAAAACTCGTCGTGCTCGATACCGAGATACTCGAAATCGACGAGAATGCCGCGCGCAATCTGGGCCTGTCGTTGACGCAGCCGGTCGTGAGTACAACCTATTCGGAATACGTTCCGACGCCGAATCCCAACAACCCGAGCGGCAGCCCGCCACCGTTCCTCGGTTTGCTGCGTTTTACGCGATCGCCGCTCTCGCTCGGAGTTACGCTCAATCTCCTGGTGCAGAAAGGCGACGCCCGCATTCTTTCGAATCCGCGCATCGCAACACTGTCCGGCCGCACGGCCACAATCCGCTCGGGCGACAACATTTCGATCTTGACGACGAGCGGCGGTTCGGCGGGCACGGTCGCAACGACGCAACTGCAGACGTTCCAGACCGGTGTTTCGCTCGATATCACGCCGATCGTAAACGCGGGCGACTATATCAGCGTCAACCTGCATCCGACGGTCAACAGTCTTTCCGGGACGCAGAACGGGATCCCCCAAATCTCGACGCGCGACACACAAACGACGGTCGGCATGAAGGCGGGTCAGACGTTGATCATCGGCGGCCTGATTCAGGACGATACGAACACGACCGATCAAAAGATACCGGTCCTCGGTGACATCCCACTGATCGGCCGGATCTTTCACAACAAGACCTACAACCGCGATCGCAACGAGCTGGTGATCACCGTTACGCCGCACGTGATGGCGCCGGGCGAAGTTCCGACCCTGCCGAATTCGTACACGATCGGCGCGCTCCCGACGCCGCAACCGCTGCCGAGCGCGCCGAGCGACGAAACGCCCGCACCCGGATTGGAAACGGCGCCGCCGGTCCTGCCGAAGGGTAAACGACCTGCCGGCGGTCCCGGGCATGCCATCCTCACGACGCCGCCCCCGCAGCCTGTCACCCCGAACGCGACACCTTCGGCGTTCGCGCAGGCGAATAAGTTCACGCTCGGCCAGCCGCCGCCGAACACGTTCGCCAACCCGAACGATCCGGCTCAGATCTTTTACGTAAGCTTCTCGCCGACGACTTTGGCAAACGGAACGCCGGTTTCGGTGTCGGCGATTACGACCTCGAACGTCACGCGCGTCGAGCTGGGTAGTCGCGGAGCGATCGTCCCTCTCACGCAGGGGCAATCCGGCTTTTGGCAGTCCTCGTTCAACTTCAATCCGATTAGCCTTCCAATCGGTCAAGGCCGCACGAACCTCGTGATGACCGCCTACAAAGTCGACGGAACGAGCGTTCAGGTCCAGATACCGGTGAGTGTCGGACAGTGAAGCACCGGGCGATATTTTGGCTTCTGCTGATCCTCGCGTCCGCGTGCGCCGGCTGCGCGAACTACGCGGCAGTCTACGGAACCGGCGGCGGAGGCTCGAGTCAGCCCTCCCCGAGCGCGTTGCCGTCGGGTGCAGCAACGCCGGCGAGTTCGCCGCTCGATTGTAATACGGAGGTCACCGCGAGCAGGCTAATCGCGATGTCGATCGCGATCTCGCCATCCGTCGACTCCACCTATGGTGCCCTCAACGGGTACGGCGACGCGACCAGCGGTCAGGTGCCGGCGGTTTCGAGCCGCATCGAAGCAACTTCGGCCGACACCGTGCAATTCGCTAACGTCGATAGCTTCTCTCCCACGCCGATTTTGCATTCCGCGATCGGCTTTCCGGATGCGTCCGTTTTTCCCGCCGTTCCGTATGCGTTCCCGACGTCGGGTCCCGTGGGCAGCACGATCGGATCGTCGCTGTGGTCGACGGGTATCATCTCGCCCGGAAATTCGAGCAGCGTCTGCTATTCGGCCGCCTTCACGGTCGCACCGGGCACCTACCTGTTCGGCGATTTTGACTATTATAATCTTGCGCTCGTACGTGGCGTGTTGGTCGTGACGGCGAGCACGAACTCGCACCGTCGAGCCGCCATGCCTCTACAAAAAGGGCTCTCAAGGTGAACGACGCGGGGTGGAGCGCTTCCATGTCATCGCTGTCTTTAGAGAGAATTCAGCTGACGAACGATCTGGAAAGCCGGCGTCTGATGGCTTACCATCAGGCCGGGCACGCCTTCGCCGTGATGCGCTTACGTTTCTCGCTCGTGTCGGTTTCGATCGACGAAGCGTCGGGGGAAGGGATCGAGGGGAGCTCGATTTTTGGTAAGACCATCTATGGTGAGCCGGCCGGCCGGATAGGTCGTTTCGTGTACAACCGGGTCACGAAATCGCGCCGTGTGCGCCCCGAAGCGGAGGCCGAACACGTCGATCGGGGCCGCCGCGCCCGCGCGCGAGCCTTGATTGCGTACGCAGGTATCTTGGCCGAGGCGATGCACAACGATGGCCGGCGTGCCGTCGGTTTGATACGTAGCGGCGTTGACGAGGACGTGGCCGTGGCAATCGAGGCGCTGCGTTCCCTGCATCCGGCGGCAAAGCCCGAGGAGCTAGAGCGTCTGGTGCGGCAAGCCATACGCAAGATCGAGCAGCTTTTGCGCCGCCCGCGCTCGGCGAACATCGTGCGCGGTCTCGCGGAAGCGCTGCTCGCGAAATCGACGCTTTCTAGTGCCGACGCTCGGCGCATCTATCGCACCGGTGGTATCACCGGCTTCCTGCCGTGAACGCCCGCGCCGGCCGAACACGTTTGAAGGCCTAGGGGCGGCCATCGGGGTACAAGACAGGTCGTGCCCCGCCTCAGCGTCCTCGTGATTGGCTCGGGTCCGATCGTAATCGGGCAGGCCGCCGAGTTTGACTATGCCGGTGTTCAGGCATGCCGGGCGCTCCGCGAGGAAGGCCACCGCGTCATCCTCGTCAACTCGAATCCGGCGACGATCATGACCGATCCCGAGATCGCGGACGCCGTGTATCTCGAACCGCTAACCGTCGCCTCGCTCGAGGCGATCATCGAGCGCGAGCGCCCCGACGCGCTCTTGCCGACGCTCGGCGGTCAGACGGGCCTCAACCTCGCAGTCGAACTTGCGGAGAGCGGCGTCATCGCGCGCCACGGTTTGGAATTGCTCGGCACGCCGATCGAAACGATCGTCCTTGCCGAAGACCGCGCGCGTTTCAAAGAGGCGATGCTTGCGATCGGCGAGCCCGTACCGGCAAGCGCGATCGTGACCGACATCGAAGCCGGCGTCGCCTTCGCACAGACCTCGGGTTATCCGCTCGTCGTGCGTCCGGCGTACACGCTCGGGGGAACCGGCGGCGGAATCGTGCGCAGCGAAGCGGAGTTGCGCGAAACGCTCGCGGTCGGCCTTGAGGCGTCGCTGATCCATCAAGCCCTCGTCGAGACGAGCCTGCTCGGTTGGAAAGAGATCGAATATGAAGTGCTGCGCGATGGTGCCAACAACTGCATCATCGTCTGCAACATGGAAAACATCGATCCGGTCGGCGTGCACACGGGCGATTCGATCGTAGTCGCGCCGTCGCAGACGCTCTCGGATCTCGAGTACCAGATGCTGCGCACGGCGAGCATCAACGTGATTCGCGCGCTAAACGTGCAAGGCGGCTGCAACATCCAGTTCGCCTTGCACCCCGAGCGCAGCGAATACAATATCATCGAGGTCAATCCGCGCGTCTCGCGCAGTTCCGCGCTGGCCTCGAAAGCCACCGGGTACCCGATCGCGAAGATCTCGACGAAGATCGCGCTCGGCATGACGCTCGACCAGATCGAGAACCCGGTCACGGGCGTTACCAAAGCCGCCTACGAGCCGACGCTCGACTACGTCGTCGTCAAGATTCCGCGCTGGCCCTTCGACAAATTTCCGCGGGCCGACACGCGCCTCGGCACACAGATGAAATCGACCGGCGAAGCGATGGGAATCGGGCGCACCTTCGGTGCGGCCTTGATCAAGGCCGTGCGCGGGCTCGACCTCGGACGCGAAACGTTGACCGGCACCTTGCTCGAACGGTGGAGCGATGACGAGCTCGAGTCGATCGTGGTCACGCCGACCCACGAGCGCCTCTTTGCGCTCGCGGAATTGTTGCGACGCGGGACGAGCGTTGCCCATCTGGCCGCTCTCTCCGCAATCGATTCGTTTTGGTTGTGGGAGATCCACGAGCTGATTTCACTCGAAGGCCGGCTGCGCGAAGCGGCGACCCCGGTAGACCTGGAGCGCGCCCTCGAGCTCGGATATTCCGAGCGCAGCCTAGCGCTGCTGACGCCGGAAACCGGCGCGGTGAAGGTTCCGGCCGCGTTCCGCATGGTCGATACGGCTGCCGCCGAGTTTCCGGCCCGTTCGCCGTATTACTATCTCTCGCGCGGCGAGCAAGACGAGATGCGCCCCACGACGCGCGAAGCGGTCGTCGTTGTCGGCAGCGGGCCGATTCGCATCGGGCAGGGGATCGAATTCGACTACTCGTGCGTGCATGCGGCCTGGGCACTGCGCGACGCGGGCAGGGCTGCGGTGATCGTCAACAACAATCCCGAAACCGTTTCGACCGATTTCGACATCTCTGACACGCTGATCTTCGAACCGCCGGGCGCCGACGAAGTGCAAGCGGCCTACGATGCCACCGGCGCAAGCGGCGTGATGCTCGCCTTCGGCGGTCAGACTGCGATCAATCTAGCCGGGGAACTCGCACGCCGCGGCGTCACGATCGTCGGCAGCGATCAGAAGAGCCTCGACATGGCCGAGGACCGTGAAAAATTCGAGGCCGCCTTGCAGCGCCTGGGCGTCGCGCGACCCGAGGGCCGGGCGGCAACCTCGTTCCGGCAAGCGCGTACGATTGCCCGCGAACTCGGCTTCCCGGTGCTGGTGCGGCCGTCATACGTGCTCGGCGGCCGCGGCATGGAGATCGTGTACAACGAAGGCCAGCTCGTCAGCTACGTCGAGACCGCGCCCGCGATCACGCCGGGCGCGCCGCTCTTGGTCGACAAATATTTGCGCGGGCTCGAAGTCGAGGTCGACGCCGTGTACGACGGCACCGACATCTTGGTTCCCGGTATCTTCGAGCACGTCGAGCGGGCGGGGATTCACTCGGGTGACTCGATCTCCGTATACCCGCCCCAGACGATCGGCGCGGCCATGCAAGCGCGCATCGTCGAGGTCACGCGTTCGATCGCTCACGAGCTTTCGACCCGCGGGCTCATCAACATCCAGTTCGTCATCCACGCGGGCGAACTGTATATCATTGAAGCGAATCCGCGCGCGAGCCGCACGGTGCCGATCATCTCCAAAGCGACCGGGGTCAATCTGGTTGCGGCCGCAACGCGGGTTGCGCTCGGAGAAAAACTCGCGAACCTGCCCTACGGCACGGGCCTCTTGCCCGACGCGCCCTTTGTCGTGGTGAAAGTGCCGGTCTTTTCGTTTGCCAAGATGCGCGGCGTCGAGACGATTCTCGGCCCCGAAATGAAGTCGACGGGCGAAGTCCTCGGGATCGACGATCGTTTTGGCGGTGCGCTGCGCAAAGGGTTTGTGGCCGCGGGCATTCGCGTACCAACCGAAGCCGAGTCGGGCCGGCGTGCCCGCATTCTGGTTTCGATCTCGGACGACGAGAAAGACGATGCGGTCCCGATCATTCGCCGCTACGCCGAGCTTGGCTTTCCCCTGATTGCAACCGATGGCACCCACCGCTTTCTCGCCGAGCACGGGATCGCTTCGGAACGCGTCAACAAGATCGCCGAAGGTTCGCCACACGTGCTCGATGCGATCGTGTCGCGCTCGGTCGATCTCGTCATCAACGCGGCCGGGCCGCGCGAGCTCAACGATGGCTATCGCATCCGCCGGGCAGCGGTCGAGACGAGCGTCGCGTGCTTGACCAGCCTCGACACGGCCCGTGCACTGGCCGAAGCGCTCGCCTCGACCTCCGGGCCGCCTCGTTCGCTGCAAGAGTATCGCGCGGCGGCGGGCGAGCGACGAGAGCGTTTGACGGTAAGCGTCGCGCCATGATATGGTCGGCCCTGTGAACCGGCTAGGCATCCCTTGTTGTTGTTTGGCAGCGCCCGCGCGCAAGCGGCGGGATGCGTTCACGATCTAGTCCGCGCCTGCGGATTCGGAACCGTGAGCCATCGCCGCCGAGCGACGGCTCTTTTTCTTCTGCGCCTCTGCTGTGCAACGAAAGGAAACGCTCGACGTGAGCAACACCGATCGCTATCTCGAAAACAACGTAAACTATGCAACGAACGAGGGCAAGGGCGCTCTGCCGATGCCGCCGTCCGCCCACGTGGCCATCGTGGCCTGCATGGACGCGCGTCTCGACGTCTATCGAATTCTCGGTTTGCACGAAGGCGAAGCACACCTGATTCGTAATGCCGGCGGCGTCGTGACCGAAGATGCGCTCCGTTCGCTCATCATCTCGCAGCGTCTGCTCGGCACGACCGAGATCATTCTCATCCATCACACCGATTGCGGCATGCTGACCTTCAAAGACGATGACTTGCGCGAAAAGATCGCAGAAGAAGTCGGCGAGCGGCCGCTCTTCGCGTTTCAGGCCTTCAGCAGTCTGGAAGGCGACGTGCGCGAAGGCCTGCAGCGCATTGCACGAAATCCGTTTCTCGTCCATAAGGACCACGTGCGCGGCTTTGTTTTCGATGTCGCGAGCGGCAAATTGCACGAGGTGAACGCGGCACTCGCTCCGGCATAGACTGGCCGTCCGCGAAGGCGCTTTTGCTGCCGCGCCTAAGTTTGCGACCAGATGGAACGAGCGCAGCGCCCCCAAAGCGGTCCACGTGACGGCCGCGTTTACGTGCTCGGGGGCAACGCCAGCACGCTTGCGTTCGTGTCCTCGTTGCGTGCGGAAAAGGGCCAGGTTACGGCTTGGCTCGTTCCGCTCGCGTGGACACCCGCTGGGGTATCGCTCGGCGAGGGTTGGCAGCGCGTCAGCATTGCCGCCGACAATATCGGCGGCTGGGTCGACCAGACGTTTCCACCGGAGGACGAGCGCGCGTTCGTTACCCCGCTACGCGATCTCGAAATGCTGTTGCGGGTCGCCTGGCATGCCGAGGTACCGGAACGCCTCTCCGAGTCGATGTTGATCAATCCGGAAGAAGTTCCCGAAGACGTGCTCGACGGCATCGAGCATCCGCTCGAGCAGCTTACGCAATGCGCCGTCTGCCGGCGCATGTGCGTGCGCGATCAATTCGTGTGGAACGAGCGCCAGCTGTGCGCCTGGGACTTTCACGCCACGGTCTTCGGCAAGCGGGGTCCGTGGCGCGGCGAGCCGTACGAGGAGCGCTTCTTCGAGACGCTACCGCGCGCCGCATACGTTGCACCCGGACTGCTCGCGGAACTCGATGTCGATCCGGTTCTGGCCGTCGCCGGGCTGCCCGAGGCGCGCATGCGGGAGCTGATCAATATCGCGATCGGCGATACGAAAGACGCCGCCTTCCTGGGCGTGCGAACCGATGAAGGCATGACCCTCTTGCGAGAACGCCCGGCATAGCGCGCACTTGAACGTCAATCGTGCGATCGGCCGGCTCGCCATCGCGTTTATCGTGGCGTATGGCGTCTTGTTCGTTCGGCAGTTGTACGTGCAGATCGTCGCGGGGCCGGCCTTGGCGCAGAACGTGCACAACCCGCGCGTTGCGCTCTTGGCCGCGTATCGCGGCGAAATCGTGGCGCGCGATGGGACGGTTCTCGCCCGCTCGACCCCGCACGGTCGCGTCTATCCGCTCGGTCGCTCGCTCGCGCACGCGGTCGGCTACGCCTCGGCGCGCTACGGTGAGTCGGGGCTCGAGTCGGCCTTCGATGCGCAACTGTCCCCGCGTCCGGTTTCTAACGACCCCGCAGTGCAGATCGAGCAACTGCTCGGACGGCAGCCACGTGCTGTGGCCGTGCCCGGGTCGACGGTCATCACGACGATCGATCCGGCAACGCAGCAAGCGCTGTATTCCGCGCTAAGCGACTATCCGCGCGCTGCCGGCGTGGCGCTCGATCCGCGCACGGGAGAAGTTCTCGCAATCGCGAGCGTTCCTACATTCGACCCCGGCAAGATCGATAGTTCCTTCGCGTCGCTGGTTAGCGACGCTTCGAGCCCACTCTTGGATCGCTCGCTCGACGGCTTGTATCCGCCGGGTTCGACCTTCAAGATATTCACCGCGGCCACGGCGCTAAGCGACGGGACCGTCACCGAAGATTCGACCTTTGATGACGACGGGGGACTTACGGTCGGCAACTTCGTCGTACATGACGACGAAGGCGAGGCGACCGGCACCGAGGATCTCACGGGCGCCTTCGCTCTTTCAAGCAACGTGGATTTCGCGCAGATCGCCCTGAAGCTCGGAGTCGAGAACTGGTTTTCCGCCGCGGAGCAGTGGCGTTTTGGAGAGTCGCCCGATTTTACGTTGCCCGTAACGCGCGACCACCTGCCTGCCAAAGCCTCCGTGAGCCCGAGCATTCTCGCGCAGCTCGCCTTCGGGCAGGCGGATTTGCTGGTGACACCGATGCGCATGGCCTTGGTCGCGGCGACGATCGCCTCGGGAGGGACCCTGCCGCGGCCGTCGCTCGTGCGAGCCGTCCGCTCGAGCCGGGCTGACACGACGATTTCGCCCGCCGCGCTCGCCACGCCGGTCACGCCGCAGGTTGCCGCCGACGTTCGAGAGATGATGATCGCCGTCGTGACGCGCGGAACCGGAACCGCCGCAGCTCTCCCGGACGTGCAGGTGGCCGGCAAGACGGGGACCGCGACCAACCCGGCTGGAAGAGCGGATGCATGGTTCGTAGCGTTCGCCCCGGCGGAAGCTCCCCGGATCGCGGTGGCGATCGTCGTGGAGAACGCCGGGTACGGCGGGGCGGTCGCAGCACCGATCGCGCGACGCGTCATTGCAGCGGCCCTTGGGCACTGACGTGATCGAGCGCAATCTCTCGCAGCGCTACCGGTTGGAAGGCCGCATCGGCCAGGGCGGCATGGCCGTCGTTTACAGCGGAATGGATACCGTGCTGCGGCGGCGCGTTGCCATAAAAGTGCTGCGCCCGCATCTTGCCGCCGATGGCGACTTTGTGCAACGCTTCTATACCGAAGCGCAACACGCGGCAAAACTCTCGCATCCGAACATCGTGAACATCTACGACGTCGGGCGCGAAGGTGAGAACTACTTCATCGTGATGGAACTGATCGACGGCACGACGCTCGCCGAAATGATCGAAAGCGATGGACGCCTGCCGGAGCACGTAGCGGTCGATTTCGCCGCGCAGATATGCAATGGTCTCGGCTACGCGCACCGGCAAGGTTTGCTGCATCGCGACGTCAAGCCGGCGAACATCCTCGTTACGCGCGACGACGTCGTGAAGCTCTCCGACTTCGGCATCGCGCGCGCCGTGACGACCCAAACGATGACCGCGACCGCGCCCGGCATGGTGATGGGCAGCGTCTATTACCTTTCGCCGGAACAAGCACAGGGGCACGAACTGCACGAGACGAGCGACTTGTATAGTCTCGGCGTCGTGCTCTACCAGATGCTGGCCGGCAAATTGCCCTACACGGGCGAATCGCCGATCACGGTCGCGCTCAAGCACGTGTCGAGTCCGGTTCCCTCGCTCGAAGCCGAGGATATTTCGATCTCTCCCGCGCTCGCGGCGATCGTGCAGAAGTTGCTGCAAAAGGATCCGCGCGATCGCTTTCCCTCGGCCATGGAAGTGGCCAAAGCGCTACGCGAGGCGCGCGAACATCCGCACGAGACGACACCGTTTGAGTTCGTTTCGAACGGCGAGGTCAAGGCCGGAGCGGTGACGCGCACGATCCCCAACCCGAAGCCGCGTCCGTCGGCGCAGCCGGATCGCCCGGCTGCAGCAGCGAGCGACGTGTTCGAGGAATGGCGCGAGCGCAGGCCGCCGTCGCGTTTGGCGCTCGTGTTCGGAGCGCTCGTCGCGCTCTTTGCGGCGATTGCGGTCGGTTACTATGTGGCGAGTCGCGCGGGTGGTCCGCTCGGGCCGGCCACGGTCGCGCTCGCCAACTTCACGGGGCAAAATGCCGAGGATGCGGAGAAGAGACTCGATGCGCTCGGTTTGCGCTTCAACCTCGTGACCGTTCCGAGCGAGACGGTCCCGGCAGACCGTATCGTGCGCCAGGACCCTGCCCCGAGCGCAAGCGTTCCCGCGAAAACGATCGTGCAATTGTTCGTCAGCAACGGGCTGCCGCGGGTCGAGCTGATTGACGTTCGCCAGTATTCGAGCGACGATGCGCAGCGCTATCTGCGCAACGCGAAGCTCGTCCCGAAGATCGACGAGGTGTTCGATAAATCACCGCGCGGCACCGTGCTCGCGCAGCGTCCCGTGCCGGGGACGACCGTGCCGATTCACTCGGTCGTGGCGCTCGTCATTTCAAAGGGGGAGAAACCCGTCTACGTGCCGGAACTCGTATCGTTGTCGCTGGCGGATGCGCAAAAGGCGGTTGCGGACCGGCAGCTCAAGCTGATGGTTTCCGAGCGCGATCCAAACGATCAGATTCCGGCCGACAACGTGCTTTCGCAGAACCCGGCGTCGGGCAGCACGATGGATCCCGGTTCGACGGTGAGCGTCGTGCTCAGCAGCGGGGCGCCGAAGGTTTCGGTGCCGGCGGTTGAGGGCAAAGTGGTCGGCGATGCGCAGGACGCGCTGCGCCAGGCGGGTCTCGTGCCGACGATCGAATACGTCGTCGATTCGAGCGCGCCGCTCGGGACCGTGCTCAAAGAGACGCCCGATGAATCCGGTTCGGTGCTCAAGGGTTCGGGCGTCACCCTGGATGTCGCGGTGCCGGGCATCGTGCCCGACGTCTCGGGCAAATCGCTCGACGACGCGCAGACGACCTTGCAAGATGCCGGCTACCGCCTCGGCAACAAGGCCTACGTGCAAGAGGGCCCGGACGGAACGGTAGCGCGCACGGAACCGGCGGCCGGATCGCAGCTGCGCCCGGGCGAGACCGTGCTGCTTTTCGTGAACGGTACGTCGCTGGAGTCGCCGTAGTGCGCATCTTGGGCGTCGACCCGGGACTGCGTTCGACCGGCTATGGTGCGATCGACTTTTCCGTGGACGACGCACGCCTCGTGGAAGCCGGCGTGATCGCGCCCGATACGCGCGCTCCGCTCGAGCGCCGGCTCGGGCAACTGCATGCCGAACTCTGCGCGGTCATTGCCGCGACGCGTCCCGACGTGATGGTCGTGGAAGAACTTTGGAGCGCGTACAAGAACCCGACGACCGCGGTACTGATGGGTCACGCGCGCGGCGTGTTATGCCTCGCGGCCGACGTCCATGGCGTTCGCGTCCGGCATCTGGTGCATTCGCTCGTGAAACGCGTGTTGACGGGCTCGGGAGCAGCGCGCAAGGACCAAGTGCGGCGCATGGTCATGGTTCAGCTGCGTTTGCGCAAGACGCCCGAGCCGAACGACGTCTCGGATGCGCTTGCGCTGGCGCTTGCGCTCGCCAACATCGAACGCACCGAGGCGCGCTTCGCACGTCTCGGAATCGCGTAGTGAGCGACTGATGTTTTCGCGCATCAGCGGAGCGCTGCTCGAGCGCAGCGAGACGACCGCGCTGCTCGACGTTGGCGGCCTTGGTTATGAGATCGTGCTGCCCCCGTGCGTCGCCGAGAAACTCCCGACCGCGCCCGGGGAGCGCGTGACCCTCGAGATCCACCCGGCCTTCAATCTCGAAGGCAATAGCGGGCGCTTCACGTTTTTCGGTTTCACGAACGCGATCGAGCGCGAGTTCTTTGAGGCGTTGATCTCCGTGGCAAGCATCGGCCCCAAGACGGCGGCGCGCGCCTTCTCGCAACCGATGGCCCGGATCGCAAAAGCGATCGACGCCGGCGACTACGCCTTTCTCGTCAAGCTGCCGGGCATCGGCCAGCAGAAGGCACGCGACATCGTGGCCAAACTGCAAGGCAAGGTCACGCGGTTTTTATTGATTCAGGATGCGCAGCCGCGCACGACCGGGCCGATCCCCGATTTTGCGGAAGAAGCCCTGCTCGTTTTGCTGCAGCTCGAATACAAGCGCGGCGAAGCCGAAACGATGATCGCCGAGACGCTCGCTGCGTCGCCGGCAATCAAGGATGCGGAAACGTTGCTTGCCGAGGTGTATCGCGTGAAGAACCGGCGAGCTGAGGCGAGTTAGGGCTTGACCGCGGGATTCTTCTCGGCGAATGCGCCCAAGGGGTCCGGTCTCACCCAGACGATCAGATCCCAGACGCTTGGGAAATCGAAGATCCGCACAACGTCGCTTGTGGCCGGGACGAGGTGCATCTTGACGAGCGTTGCCGCCTGTGGGTTTTTTGGATTTCCACCGGCGGCGACGAACTTCGGCAGCAGCACGTACTTGTCGTAGATCGCTGCCCCCGTCTTGGGGTTTTTCGCGACATAGTGGATGTGCTCGTCGAACTCATACCAGCGTCCCGGCTGCACGCCGAACAGATGCGGGCGCGGCGTCCCGATGCTTGATACCGAAAAGTCCGCGCCGAGGAGCTTGCCGTTCTTGTCGTACCAAAGCTGGCTTGGGTGTTTGATGTCAACCGATGTCCAGTGCAGGTTCGCGTAGCTGATCGCTCCGGTATCATCGGCGTTCGTATAGCGAAGGTAGCCGGCTTTCTCGGCATCGGCGGCGGTCGGGAAGCGCTGCCCGAGATCGGCTTGGATCGACTTGACGAAGACCGTTTCGGACGCCGTCGGCGGCCCCGAGATCTTGGGACCTTGGTCGGCAAGCGCCGGGCCGAAACTGACGGCAAGGAGAGCAAGAATCAACGGCAGGGCACGAGTCGACATTAAAACTCCCTCTGTCACAAGCGGTAGTGGCGCTGCATATACGGCGACCGTCCGGCAACGTTTCATCTTCAAGCTGCAATTTCCGGCTCGGGCGCTTCGTCGACGCTCGTGTGATGCTCGCCGGCGCCTGGGCAATGGGTTGGGCCTGCCCACACGGCGTATGTAGTTTTCATGCGGGCTACCATTCAGATCCGAGAGTTTGTGGAAGGTGACTGGGCGGCTGTGTGGCCGATCGTGCGAGATGTCGTGGAAGCAGAAGAAACGTTTACGTACGAACCGTCCATGACCGCCGCACAGGCGCGCGATATCTGGGTCGAGCAACCGCCGGGGAAGACCGTGGTCGCGGTCGACGGCGATCGCGTTCTCGGCACGGCCAGGATGGGAGCAAACCGAGCGGGACCAGGATCGCATGTGTCGACCGCAAGCTTCATGGTCGCGGCCGGAACGCGCGGGCAAGGTGTGGGCACCGCGCTCTGCCGGTTCGCACTCGACTGGAGCCGGGAGCGCGGTTTCGCCGGAATGCAATTCAACGCCGTGGTTGAGTGCAATCACGCGGCCGTCGAGCTCTACAAGAGACTCGGCTTCGTCGTGATCGGAACCGTGCCAGGAGCCTTCGCGCATCGGACGCTCGGTCGTGTGGGGCTGCACATCATGTATTGCGCTTTCTGAGCGGAGTTCAGCCGGAAAGAAGCGGCTTGGCGTGCGAGGCGAGGGCGCAAATGATGTGCCTGCCGAAGGTCGGGTGTTGTGGAGACTGGCCCGGAGAGACGTAAGATCGTGCTTGGACCCGCGGACGCAGCGGAGCGTGTCGTGGCGGCCGAGTCCTCGGTTGAAGAAGAGTTCATCGGCGCGACGCTACGCCCGCGTTCGTTCGACGAGTACGTTGGGCAGACGAGCGTCGTTGAAAACCTGAAGATCGCGATCGATGCGGCCAAGCGCCGCGGTGAGCCGCTCGAACACGTTCTCTTCTACGGTCCACCCGGGCTTGGGAAAACGACGCTCGCGGCCTTGATTGCCAAGGACATGGCGCACGCGCTGCGCCCGACCTCGGGGCCGACGCTCGACAAACCGAAAGACCTTGTCGGCATCCTGACCTCGCTGCAGGCGGGCGACGTGCTCTTCATCGATGAGATTCATCGCCTCGGCGGCGTCGTCGAAGAGTTCCTGTATCCGGCGATGGAAGATTTTCGGGTCGATATCGTGATGGATAGCGGCGCCTACGCGAAGACCTACAAGATTCCCGTCGAGCGCTTCACGCTGGTCGGAGCGACTACGCGCGCGGGCATGCTGTCGGCTCCCCTGCGCGACCGCTTCGGATTGATGTATCACCTCGATTACTACAGCGACGAAGAATTGGAGCGCATCGTGACCCGCAGCGCGGGGGTGCTCGGCATACCAATCGACGAGCCCGGTGCCGCCACGATCGCGCACCGCAGTCGCGGAACGCCGCGCATCGCAAACCGGCTCTTGCGCCGCGTGCGCGACTACGCCGAAGTGCGCGCCGACGGCACGATCACGAAGGACGTCGCCGACGAAGCGCTGCGCCGCGAAGGGGTCGACGAACGGGGCCTCGACCGCCTGGACCGCGCGTTCTTGCGCACGATCGCCGAGCAATACCGCGGTGGCCCGGTCGGCATCTCCGCGATCGCCGCGACGCTCACCGAAGACGCCGAGACGCTCGAGGATGTGGTCGAGCCCTACCTGCTCAAGCTCGGCTTCGTCGTGCGCACCGCGAGCGGCCGAAAAGTCACGCCGTTAACCTACGAACATCTTCAACTGACCATGCCCGCCGAGGCCGGCATGCAGCCGCGGCTGCTTTAAGCGGACCCTCGGCCTGCGGGTTTCAAGAAGAAGCGTAGCTCACGGCTGTAGCGAACCTTTCAGGCAATGGATCGACGAGCGTTCATGGCCCTGACGGGGTCCGCGCTGGTCGCGTCTCCGCGTGTCGCTCGAGCGACCGGCGGCCTCGACGTTACAGCGACCCCCGAAGCCCAACACCAGGTGCGCGTGCTGCTGGCGAGCGGAGCGTTTCCCGAACCGCAAGCGCTCGATGCTTGGCATTTCGGCTGGAATGGCCGCACCTATCGCGGCACCTCCGAGGTCGTCGCGCTGCCGGACGGCCGGCGCGCGCTCCTAAACATGTTGCCGCTCGATGCGTATCTTTCGGGCGTGATCAGCAAAGAGATCTCGGCCTCGTGGGCGCCGAGCGCGCAGCAAGCACAGGCGATCGTTTCGCGGACGTATGCACTCTTGAAACTCCACCCCGAGAAAGCATACGACGTCGTAGCGAGCGAGAGCGATCAGGTCTACGGCGGCATCGAAGGCGAAACGGTTGAAGGCCGCGCGGCCGTCGACGCGACGGCCGGCGCGATTCTCGTCTACGCCGGGCGGCCCGCGCACGTCGTCTACAGCGCTTGTTGTGGTGGCCGCACCGCTGACGCAGCCGACGTTTGGGGCGCGTCCTATCCGTATTTGCCAAGCATCGTCGACCCGAATTGTCTCGGTACACCGGCTTTCAATTGGAACGCGACGGTCGCGCTCGATGCCGTGGCCGCGGCGTTCGGAAGCCCCTTCACGGATGTTGGCCCGCTGCGCTCCGTTCGCATCGAGAGCGACGATCCAAACGACCGTCCACGCAACATTGCTTTCGTCGGGAACGCTTCATCGTTCGAAACGTCACCGAAAGCGTTTCGAGCCTCCCTTGGTCCGAGCGTGGTGCGCAGTACATTTCTGCATGCGCTGACGATTGCGGATGGCGGCGCTTCGCTTGCCGTCTGGGGAACCGGTCGCGGTCACGGCGTGGGTATGTGTCAATGGGGCGCACGCGAGCTCGGCGAGCGTGGCGCGAGTGCGCAGGACATCGTGGGCTTCTATTTTCCAGGCACGACATTCGGAGTTGGATAGCCGCTCGACGCCGGATCTAGCTCGCGTCGATGCCTACCGGTATGCACTGCCTGAACGTTTGATCGCGCAGGTTCCCGCCGAACCGCCTGATGCTGCGCGTTTGATGGTGCTCGCGGGCCAGACGACACGGCACGAGCGGTTCGTCGATTTCCCATCGTTGTTGCGCGCTGGTGATCTGCTGGTCATCAACGAGACGCGCGTCGTGCGTGCGCGGCTGCACGGGACGCGCGAGCCCGGCGGGGGCCGTGCGGAAGTATTCTTGCTACGGCCGGCGGCGGGCGGGCGCTTCAGTCTCGAGGCGCGCGATTGGCACGTTCTCGTAAAGCCGGGACGCAAGCTCGAGCGCGGTGCGCTCGTGCGCTTTGGTGACGACGAGACGGCCGAAATCATCGAGGTTCGCGCCGACGGTTCGCGCGTCGTGCGCTTTGCCGGACGAATGGCGCTTGTAGACGTGCTCGATCGCCACGGCGAGATGCCGCTTCCACCTTACGTCGGCCCGGGAGACGAAACGCGTGCGCAACGCTACCAAACGATCTTCGCGCGTACCCCCGGCAGCGTCGCCGCTCCGACGGCTTCACTACACTTCACGCCGCGCGTCCTCGAAGCCCTAAGCGCTCGCGGCGTCAGCGTTGCGGCGCTGACGCTCGATGTCGGCCTCGGTACGTTCAAGCCGATGGAAGGCCCGACGCTCGACGAACACGCCATGCACGCCGAGCATTTCGCCATCCCGCCGGCAACCGCCGAAGCCGTCAACGCAGCAAAACGTGAGGGACGGCGCGTCGTCGTTGCCGGGACGACCGCCCTGCGCGCCCTCGAAGCCTCAGCTGCCGCGCACGGGGGCTTGGTGGCGGGCGGCGAGGATGAGACCGCGCTTTTCATCAGGCCCGGCTTCCGCTTTCTCGTTGCCGACGTACTCCTGACGAACTTTCATTTACCCGGCTCGACGCTGATGGTGCTCGTCAGTGCTTTTGGAGGATACGAACGGATCGCGCGCGCTTACGCAACCGCGATCACCGAAGAATATCGCTTCTATTCCTTCGGCGATGCCATGCTCATCGATCGCGCCGACAAGTGACGCAAGTGCACGTGGGCAACTCACGGGGAGCCGGTGGCCGGCTCGTCGACTACAAAGTAGGTGCGACCGCACGTCCGTCGGTCCAACCTTGAGCGAGGAGGCGTGAGCGCGATGCTGAGCTGGCAAGTCGGCCGGGTGAAGATCACCCGCATCGTCGAGATGGATTTGCCGGTTCCGCTCATAGCCATGCGGCAGGCTACGGCCGCGGAGCTGCGCAAGTCGGCCTGGCTGTATCCACACTTCGTCGGTGCGGACGGTACCCTGAAGCTCAGCATTCACGCGCTGCTGGTTGAGGCGCCGGGGCTGAAGCTGGTCGTCGACACCTGCATCGGCAACGACCGGCCGCGCGAGATCACCGGCGGCCGGCCATTGGCGACGCCGTTCCTCCAGCATCTTGGCGAGGCGGGTTGGTCTCGCGACGGAGTCGACGCCGTGGTGTGCACGCATCTGCACGTCGACCACGTCGGTTGGAACACGATGCTCGAGAACGGCAATTGGGTGCCGACCTTTCCGAAGGCGCGCTACCTCATCAGTCGACCCGAGTACGACTTCTGGAGCGCCGCGGATGACGAGGAGCAGCGGGCGATGCTCGGCGATAGCGTCAAGCCGGTCTTTGACGCCGGCCTCGTCCAGCTGGTGGACCTGGACCACGTGGTCTCGCCCGAGATCCGGCTCACGCCGTCAACCGGCCACACGCCGGGCCACGTCAGCGTGATGATCGAGTCCGAGGGCGAGCTGGCGGTGATCACCGGCGACATGACCCACCATCCATGCCAGCTGGCGCACCCCGACTGGTCGCTCGGCGACAACGACCCGAAGGCCGCCGCGCTCACCCGCTCGCGCCTCTTCGGCGAATGGGCCGATCAGGCGGTCCTCGTGATCGGCACCCACTTCGCCGCCCCCACCGCCGGCCATGTCGTCCGCGACGGCGGAGCGTTCCGGTTTGCGGTGTGAGGGTGGCGAGTGCCGCTCGCGCCGCGGGTCGACGTTGTGCGTGAGGCCTGAGTCAGGACTTCACCGCTTCCGCCTCGGCGCCGATCCCGTCCAGCTCCGCCAACGCATGTGGCGACAGCGTCAACTGACCCGCGTCCAGGTTTTCGCGGAAGTGGGCGACCGACGATGTGCCGGGGATCAACAGAATGTTGGGCGACCGGTGCAGCAGCCACGCCAGCGCGACTTGCATCGGCGTGGCCGATAGTCGGGCCGCGACGGAAGACAGCGTTGAGGATTGTAACGGCGAGAATCCGCCAAGCGGGAAGAACGGCACATACGCGATGCCCTGCCGTGCCAAGTCGTCAATCAAGGCGTCGTCGTCGCGGTGAGCTAGGTTGTAGTTGTTCTGCACGCACACGATGTCGGTGAGCGCTTGTGCCTCGGCCACTTGAGCGGCCGTGACGTTGCTGACGCCGATATGGCGAATCAACCCCTTGCGCCGGAGATCAGCCAGCACCGCAAGCTGCTCGGCGATGGAACGCTCTTCGGGCCCGTGGCCCGAGCCCATCACGCGGTAGTTGACGATGTCGAGTGCGTCCAGACCCAGATTGCGTAAGTTGTCGTAGACGCCGGCGGCGAGCTCTTCGGGCGAAGTAGCCGGCTGCCACGACTTGTCGGGCGGGCGGCGGCCACCGAGCTTCGTGACGATCACCATTCCGCTCGGGTAGGGGCTAAGGGCCTGACGGATGATTTGGTTGGTGACGTGCGGACCGTAATAGTCAGCCGTATCGATATGGTCCACGCCGGCCGCGACGGCCTCGCGGAGGACGGCGACGGCCGCGTCCGGATCGATTGGCGGCCCCCACACGCCGGGGCCGGCCAACTGCATCGCGCCGTAACCGATCCGGTGAACCGTCAATGACGTGCCGGGAAACGTGAACTGGCCGCCGAGCTGGGCTTTACTCATCTGCATTGTTCCTTATAAGAGAAACGGACACGAAAACTGTACCCGCCTGTTAGAGAATCAACTGTTGAAGGCGCGTCTGCCGAAGAACAGCACGGACAAATTCGCAATAGGAGGTGCAGCAGGCTTTCGCTTAGCGGCGAACGACGCGCGGGATACGCGTGGCTAACCGGCGGAACCCGGCAGCGCTGGTCGCGCTTGCAAAGAGAGCGACGTGCGGCAACGCAATTTGCATTCCGCGCGCGGACGGTTCGTAGCCGGGAGTCTGCGCGTGCGGATTGAGCCATACGACCGCTGCGGCGCGTCGTTGCAAGTCGTGCATGGCGCGTTCGAGTTTGGCGGGATCGCCTGCGTCGAGACCGTCGCTGAAGATGATGACGACCGTATCGTCGGAGATCGGGCGGCCGCTGCGCGAGCGCACGAACTCGAGCAGGCTTGCGCCGAGGCGCGTTCCGCCGCCCCATGCTTCGCCCAGGTCGTTGAGTGGCTTTCCGAAACGGTAACCGCGCAACTCCAACGTGATGTCACGCAGCGCCGTGCTGAAAACGTACGCGCGCGCCCGTCGCGTGCGCCGGCACAGAGCCGCGGCGAACTGTAGCATCGGCGTTGCGTGCTCGGCCATCGAACGGCTTCCGTCGATCAGCACGACGAAGCGCGGATTGCGATGGGGATGCCCCAGGCGGTGCAAGTCGACCGGATCGCCACCCGTGTGCAGACTCCCGCGCAGCGTGCGGCGTACATCAAAGCGCGGACCATGCGGGTCGGGCTTCCAACGGCGCGCGCGACCGAGGCGCACGCTCGACGTCAACGCATTTGCAGCCGAGCGCATCGCATCGAAACCCGCCTCGGGAATCTCGGGCGGCGCGCTGCGAGCGACCTCGGGACTGAAGCGCGCGCGCAGCGCTTGCCAAGCGAGTGCGTTGTCGTCGTCGATCGCGAGCGGTTGCTCTTCAACGAGCGCCGTCGTACCTTCCGACTCCGAGTCGTGTGGCGGCTCGTCGGCAGGCGGTCGCTTCGGCGCGCGCTTGTCGGTCGGCGGTTCTTTCCCCGGCCTCGTGTGGCGCGGAGCGTATGCTGGGCTTGCGACGCCGCGATTCGGGTCGAGGAAAAACGCATCGAACGCCTCCTCGAAGAGCTCGATTTCGTCCGGCGAGGTGCAACACGTCAAGCGCAGCGCGCAGCGCACGCGAGCGCCGTCCGTGACGTTCACGAACTCGATCGCCCGCAACGCGTCGAACGCTTCCCCTGTGCCGACCGGAAACCCATAGTCGCTGCGCAGACCGCCGACGAATTCAGCGATGTTGCTGGTGAGGTCGTTCACCCGCGCCGGGCGCGAACCGAACCGAGGCCGTAGTCGGGCTCGATGGGGGGCTCGGCCAACGGGCCACTGCCGTTCTCGAGCAGCGGCAAGAAGCGCGCGCGCTCGGCGCGCAGCAGTTCCCAATCTTCCTGCGTTTTGAGAATGCAGCCGATCGTCGCTGCGAGCGTCTGCGCATCGAGCGCGTCACGGTGCAAGCGCACGAGCGCGAGCGCCCAATCCAAGCTTTCAGCCACGCCGGGAACCTTTTGGAAGGGTTGCGCGCGCAAAAACTCCATGAAGCGCGCGATCTGCGCGGCCAGGCGTTCATCGATACCGGGCAGGCGCGCTTTGAGGATCTCGATCTCACGCTCGCGGCTTGGATAATCGATCCAGAGATACAGACAGCGCCGGCGCAACGCATCGGAAAGGTCGCGGCTACGGTTCGAAGTCAAGATGACGGCGGGCCGCTCGCGCGCGCGAATCGTACCGAGTTCGGGTATCGTCACTTGAAATTCGCCGAGCACTTCGAGCAGAAACGCTTCGAAGTTCTCGTCGGCGCGGTCGACTTCGTCGATCAAGAGCACGGGCGCACGCTCTTGCGTGATCGCTTCCAATAGGGGGCGCTTGAGAAGGAACGGCTCGCTGAAGATCTCCGCTTCACGCTGCTGCGACGAGGTTCCGTCGTTTTCGGTCATCCGGATACGCAGCAGCTGCTTGGGATAATTCCACTCGTAGAGCGCGCTTGCCGCGTCGAGACCTTCGTAGCATTGCAAGCGAATCAGGCGCGTGTCGAGCACACCGGCGAGGATCTTCGCGCTTTCGGTTTTTCCCACACCGGCCGGACCCTCGATCAGCAGCGGCTTTTGCAGCGCGAGCATCAGTTCGAGCGCCGTAGCGAAGTCTTCGTGCGCGATGTAGCCGCGTTCGGCGAAGCGCTCGCGAATGTTGCTCCCGGTCACGAGGGTTGGGCGGCGTGCACGTACTGCTCGGGGGCGGCGGCGAAGCGCGTCCGGCAGCCGGCGCAGCAAAAGACGTACGCTTGGCCGCCATAGGAAAAGCGAAAGCGAGCGCCTTCCACGTCGACTTCCATGCCGCAAACCGGATCGAGCGCGATTTCGTGAACGCTGGGCTGCATCTCCGCGACTTCGGTGCGGGCCGGCGTCTTCGAAATGATCTCGGCTAAGATGGAGACGGCAACTTCGCCCGGGCTGCGGGCGCCGATATCCAAGCCGACCGGGTTGCGCACGCGCTGCAAGCGGTCTTCGGCAAGCCCTTCCTGCCGCAGCGTCCCAAAGACGGATGCGGCGCGTTTACGGCTCGCAAGCAACCCGAGAAATGCGACGTCGAAAATGGCCAAACTTGCAAGCGCTGCTTCGTCGTAGTGGCCTTGCGAGGCGACGATCGCGACCAGGCGTGCCGTCTCATCGGGCGAGAGCGTGCCGAGATAGCCGTCGAGATCCTTGAGCGGCAGAAGACGGATGCCGGGTGACCCCGGCGTATCGCGCAGCTCGCTCTCGTCGAGAATGCGCACGACGTCGTAGTCGAGTGCGACCGCCATGCCGGCGAGCGCTTCGGCAACCGGCGTGAAGCCGACGATGACCAATCGTCGCAGCGGAATGCGCGGCTCAACGTAAACGTCGACCGCGCCCTCGGAAGCGCAGCCCATCGGTACGAACACACGCTCTCCCTCGGCCGTCGTAGCGCGTTCATCGTCCGTGCTCAACTGCGGCCGGATGTGCAGCAGGCGCGGCTTGCCGCTGTGGATCGCGATGAGGGCGTGACGTCGCACGATATCGCGCGAACACGAGCCGCCGACGAAGCCTTCCATCCGGCCGTCAGGGAAAATAAGAGCCCGGTCGCCCAGATGCGAGCTGACGGGCGACTCACGGCCCACGACGGTTGCCACGGCGAAGGTCGCGTGGAGACGCTCGAGTTCGGCCAGCCGATCGAAGAATTTCACGGGCGGCCGGCTACGGCTTCTTCCCCTATACGCGTCTTCACGTTGGCGAAGGTCGTTTCGATCACGCGCTTTGCCTGCGCGTCGAGCACGCGCCCACCGACGGTAGCGACTGGGCCACGCATGGTTGCCGTGCCGTTCCAGTCGAGCGTCGTCGTTGCGTTCCCGTCGTCTTTGATGTCGGCGCCGGCCAGCAGATCGACGACGCTGCCGAAGCCGCCCCCGCTGATCTTCAAGTTCATGTGATTCGCGGCCGGCTGCGGATCGAGCGCGACCTTGAACTTGAACTTCCCGCGCACGGGGCCCACCGCGACCTGTACGACCGCGTCAAAGTTGTTTGCGTCGTGCACGGTCGATTCGAGCACGTCGGGCAGGCACGACGCGATTTTCGCGGGGTCCGTGATGAACGCCCAGACCTCGGCAACCGGCGCCGCGATGATCTCTTGACCGTTCCAAGCGAGGTTCATGCGCGCGCTTCACGGATCGCGCGCCACACCTTTTCGCGGGTCAGCGGCATGTCGATGTTCTTGATGCCGAGCGGCGAAAGCGCGTCCATCACCGCGTTCACGAAGGCGGCCGGCGAGCCGACGTTGGGGCTCTCGCCGACGCCCTTTGCGCCGATCGGGTGATGCGGGCTCGGCGTTACCGTGCTGCCGGTTTCCCAGTGTGGGGTCTCAAGCGACGTCGGCACGAGGTAGTCGGTGAAGTTCGTGTTGAGATGGTTGCCGGCCGAATCGAAGGCGATCTCCTGCATGAAGGCGATCGCGAAGCCCTCGGTCAGACCGCCGTGGATCTGACCCTCGACGATCATCGGGTTGATGATCGTTCCGCAATCGTCGATGGCAAGGAAACGGCGCACCTTCGTTTCGCCTGTGTCACGATCGACGTCGACGACCGCGATATACGAGCCGTACGGGAACGTCAGGTTGGGCGGATCGTAGTAATAGGTCGCTTCGAGCCCGGGCTCGCTATCGGGCGCCGGATTCGTGTACGCGGCAAACGCGATCTCTTTCATCGTGACGCTCTTGCCGGGTACGCCTTTGACTTGGAACTTGTAGTCGATCCAATCGACGTCCGCCTCGGCCGCCTCCAGGACGTGCGCGGCGATTTTCTTCGCCTTGTCGCGGATGCGCCGCGCTGCCATGGCGATGGCGGCGCCGGCGACCGGCGTGCTGCGGCTGGCATAGGTTCCGAGGCCGTAGGGCGCGGTATCGGTGTCACCCTCTTCGACCATGATGTTTTGCGGATCGAGTCCGAGTTCTTCGGCGACGATCTGCGCCCACGTCGTCTCATGACCTTGGCCCTGATGGCGCGTACCGGCCCGCACGATGCCCGAACCCGTTGGGTGAATGCGGATTTCGGCACTGTCGAACATCTTGATGCCCATGATGTCGAAGTGTTTGCTCGGGCCCGCACCGACGACTTCGGTAAAGGTCGAGATGCCGATGCCCATCAACTCGCCGCGTTCACGTTTTTGCGCCTGCTCTTTACGCAGGTCGTCGTAGCCGATCCGGTCGAGCGCTTTCTGCAGCGTCATGTGATAGTCGCCGCTGTCGTACACGAACCCGAGCGGCGACGGATACGGAAATTGCTCTTTCTTGATAAAATTGAGCATGCGTAGCTCCGCGGGATCCATCCCGAGACGGCCGGCTAGCAGATCCATGCCGCGTTCGATCGCGTACGATGCTTCCGTGACGCGAAAGGAGCAACGGTACGCAACGCCACCGGGCGCTTTGTTCGTGAAGTAGGCGTCGAGCTCGGTAAAAGCGATCGGGAAATCGTACGAACCCGTGCAGATGCCGAACAAGCCCGCCGGATACTTCGTCGGATCGGCTGCCGCGTCGAACGCGCCATGGTCGGCGACGGTCGTCACCTTGAGGGCGGTGACTTTTCCGGCCTTGGTGGCGCCGATTTCGACATCCATGTGATAGTCGCGCGCAAAGCCGGTCGTCGTCAGATTCTCGGTGCGCGTTTCGATCCACTTGACCGGCACGCCGAGCACGACGCTTGCGACCGTCGCAACGACGTAGCCCGGATACACCGGCACCTTGTTACCGAAGCCGCCGCCAATGTCGGGCGAGATGATATGGATCTTGTCCTCGGGGATTCCGGTGACGAGCGACACGACCGTGCGGTGCGCGTGCGGCGCTTGCGAGGTCAGATAGATCGTCAGCCGTCCCGAAGCCGTATTCATGTCGGCGATGGCACCGCATGGTTCGAGCGGCGCGGGATGGCAGCGCTGGAACCACAAGCGCTCCTTCATGTGAACGTCGGAGGCCGCCAGCGCCGCATCGGTTTCGGCCCGCTTGCCGACTTCCCAATGATAGATGTGGTTGGTCTTGTTCTCGCGGTCCTCGCGAACCAGCGTCTTGTCTTCTTTGGCATCGAACGGATTGACGACGGGTTCGAGCGGTTCGTACTCGACTTCGACCAACTCCGCTGCGTCGTTTGCGGCTTCACGCGAGGTGGCGATCACGCCCGCAACTTCCTGGTATTGGTATAGCACCTTACCAACCGCAAGCACCATCTGCTTGTCGTACCCGTGGAAGGTCGGAATCCAAGCGAGTCCGGCCCCGGCCAAGTCGTCGGCCGTGAGCACGGCCTTCACGCCCGGCATGGCGAGCGCGGCGGTCTTGTCGATCTTGACGATCTTCGCATGCGGATACGGGCTGTGCACGAGCGCCAAATACAGCATGTGCGGCAGCACGATGTCGTCGATGTAACGGCCGCGGCCCTGGATCAGCTTGGGATCTTCCTTGCGCTTCATCGAGTGGCCCATCGAGTGGGTCAGCGGGGCGGCCGGTTCAGTGATTGCCATAGGTTCTCCGAGTGCTAAGCGACGGGTACGGGTTCGGGTTCGGGCGCGGCGGCAGGCGGGGCTGACATTTCAGCTGCGGCTTGCTGCACCGCCTTGACGATGTTCTGATAGCCCGTGCAGCGGCACAGATTACCGGAGATCGCGTCGCGGATCTCGTGTTCGCTCGGCTGCGGCTGGTTCTGCAGCAGTACCAGCGACGTCATCAGCATGCCGGGCGTGCAGTAGCCGCACTGCAGACCGTGCTGATCCCAGAAGGCCTGCTGCAGCGGATGCAACTTCCCGCCTTGCACGAGGCCCTCGACCGTCGTGATGTTGTGCCCGTCTGCTTGTACCGCAAACATCGTGCACGACTTGACGGCCTTCTCGCCGTCCAGCATGACCACGCAGACGCCGCAGCTGGACGAGTCGCAACCGACGTGCGTTCCCGTCAGGCCGAGGTCTTCTCGTAGGAAGTACGCGAGCAGGGTGCGCGGCTCGACGTCCCGTTCGTAGGGCGTCCCGTTGACCGTAACGGAAATCTTCACTTCAGTCCCTCCACGCCCAAGCGCTGCAGTGCCTTTCGCAGAGCGCGCTCGACGAGCACGCCTGCCATGTCCTTCTTAAATTCCGCCGAGCCGCGTCCGTCGGGCGTGGGATCGGAAAGTTTGCGTGCCTCTTCGGCTGCTGCGCGCACCACCGCGGCGCTCGGTGTCGCGCCGTTCAAGAGCTGCTCGGCCTGCGCGACGCGCATGGCCTTCGGGCCGGCGGCCCCGATCGCAACGCCGGCCGCGGCGATCTTGCCGTCGGCGCCGAGCGTCAACTGCACGGCGGCGGAGGCGGTCGCAAAATCGCCGACCTTCCGTTCGATCTTCTGGTACGCACCAGCCGTTGTTGCACCGGGCGTGGGAAAGCGGACTTCGATCGCCATCTCCCCGTCGGCGACCGCGGTCGTGAACGAGTCGACCAGAAAGTCGTCGATATCGATGACCCGGTCACCGCCTTTGCCGCGTACGACCATTTGCGCGCGCGAGGCGAGCGCCGCCACTCCCCAGTCGCCGGCGGGGTCGCTGTGGCACAAACTACCGACGACCGTGCCCATCTGCCGGACGACCGGATCGGCCACGATCGCCGATACGTCCTTGATCAGTCCGTAGCGCGAGCCGATCAGGGGTGACTTTTCGAGCGCGGCGTCGCGGGCCAGCGCCCCCATCCGCAGCTGCCCATCGCTCTCTTTTAGGTAGGCGAGCTCCTTGATCGGGTTGATATCGAGCAGTACGCCCGGCCGAGCGAGGCGGTAGCGCATCGCCGGAATCAGGCTTTGGCCACCCGCGAGCAGACGCGCGTCGGCGCCGAATTGTGCCAGCATGGCCAGGGCCTCGTCGGCCGATCCCACCCGGTGGTATTCAAAGGCAGCTGGAAACACGTTCGCACCCCCCACGTTCGACTAGGCTTTTTGCAAAGGCTTCCGCCGAAGGCGTATCGGTCCTGCGGTAAAAGTCTCAGCGACCGAGCGGACGCTCGTAGGGAGCTAGAATCCAACCCGACGCCGTCCCGCCGGCTTTCCGCTCCGTGGACGCAGCGTGATACGCTGGGTGTGGAGGCTAGGGTATGCGAACTCCCGCGAGCCTGGTCATCGTCCGCGAAACCAAGCCCGCGACCGAGTGGCTGCTAGGGCGACCGGTTCAAAAGGTGAGCCCGAAATTTGCGCACTCGGTGATGCAGGGCGCACTTTGCGCACGCTTGAGACCGTGGGCGCGGGGTCGGGGACGCATGGGACCGGAATGGCGCTTCTGGTTGCAGCCACCCGGCGAGGAGTCACGCTATCTCGTCCCGGACATCGCATACATCTCATACGCTCGCCTCGCTCGCGAGTCGCGCGCCGAAGCCGAGGAGCCGCACGTCGCACCCGACGCCGTGTTCGAGGTGCTCTCGCCCGGCGATCGACCGGCCTTGCTGGCACACAAAATCGACGTCCATCTCCGCGCCGGGACAACCCTCGTCGTCGTGGTCGACCCTGCCGGCCGTTCCTTGCGCGCGATCGATCGGGACGGCGAGCGCATCCTGAGCGCAGGCGATACGTTCGAGCATGACGCGCTTCCGGAATACCGGCTTGACCTAGCGGAGTTTTTCGCCGAACTCGACGCCTGAACGCAGTCTCCACATCGGGGGCTTCTGCGTGCCGCGGCTTCACCTTGGGGGTAGCGCCGCCGTTCCGAGCAGCGTCGTGATTTCGCGTTCGATCGATGGCGAGAGGCCACCGCGGCTCCAGTACACGCGACAGAGCCCGGCGTCGGTTTCGGTGGCCCTGACCACTCGCCATTGAAATGCGTCACGATGATGGAGATATGCGAACGCGGCCAGTGTGTTGAATTCCGAAAGTTCGCCCGGTTCCAGCGCGCAGGCGATCGCCCGGAAGTCGCCGCCGCGGCTCTCTGCGACGTGGCGCCGCAACGCGGCATATAACCATCTCGGAAAGACGATCGGTAGACGGCGCATGAAATCGAACGGTACGTCGACTCCGAGCAGGCGCTGCACGCCTTGTCGCCGCCCCGAGATCGGCGACAACTCCTCGAACGCCGTCATCCAGAGAACGGGCTTGCCGTCCGCGAAAAGATCCGGCGGCGACAGCGGTCGGGCGACAACGCAGTCGGAGTCGAAGTGACAAATGAAATCGGCGTCGCTAAGTTCGTCGGCGTAGAGCTTCGTCAGCTGCTGCCCGACGTAGTCGTCGCGCATGTCCGGGCATATCTGAAGTCCTTCGGGCCGAAGGTCATAAACGCTAAGCCAATCGACGCTCGATGCCGGCACGACCACGATCCGTCGCGAAAAACCTGAGGCGAAGAGGTCGAGCGAAGCTAGGCAAAACTTCAGCCAGCGAAAGTCGCGATAGTAACTTCGTATCAGAATGTCGCACGTCAACGGGAATGCGTCCCGCTAAAGCTTCGATCGTGCTCACGGCCCATCAAGAAGGCCGGAACGTTCGCTCGACGATCGAGGCAATCGCCGTCTCGACGGACGTCGACTACGAAATCATCCTCGTCGACGACGACTCGAGCGACGGAAGTTGCGATTTCGCCCTGGCGTGTGACGACCGGCGTATCCGCCTGATACGCGAAGGCCGTCACGGCGTCGCCGGAGCGCGCTCGCTCGGAGCAGCTCACGCCACCGGCGAGGTCTTGGTGTTTCTCGACGCGCACACGGCGCCTCGAGCCGGCTGGCTCGAGGTTCTGGTACGTGAGATCGGCTGCGACGGCAACCGGGTCCTCGCACCCGCGGTAGCCGACGCGCGCGATCCCGCAGCGTACGGATGCGGAGCGAAGCTTGTCGACCGCGATCTGCGCTATCGCTGGCTGCTTCCCGCGAATCAAGAGCCCTACGAAATCCCGATTGCTCCGGGCGGGGCACTCGTGATTGCGCGCGCGCTCTACGAAGACGTCGGCGGTTTCGACCGGATGCGCACCTACGGCGTAGAGGATGTCGAGTTTTCGCTGCGTTGCTGGTCGTACGGCATTCCCTGCGTCGGCGTGCCGGCAGCGGTCGTCGAGCACGTGTTCCGTTCCGAAACACCCTATCCGGTCGATAAAGCTGACTACGTTCACAACGTCCTGCGCTGCGCGACCGTGCATTTCAACGAGGCGCGGCTCGGCCGGATCGTCGAGCACGCCGCGACACATCCCCGGTTCGCACCGGCGGCTGCGCGCCTGCTCGCGTCGGATGTGTTCACGAAGCGAGAGCAAGTGCGCAGCCGCCGCATCAATGACGATGAATGGTTCTTCCGGAGATTCCCTACCGGCGTGTGATTAGATCGCGCTTTTCTTCACGCTCGGCCGGATTATCGATCAGAGGTCGCTCGACGATCTCGACTTCTTCGATCTCGAACTCCCGGACCGGATCCTTCGGACCGGACGTGCCGCCGATGCCGCCGGGCGGCGAATCGCCGAGCGGCGTTCCGCGGTTCGAGATCAACTCGGCGCCGGCGACGTTGTCCTGCCAATGGCCGCGCGCTGCTGTTTGGGTCGCGAGCGCGTAGAGTGCGTTGCGGAAGTAGAACGGCTCCTCCAAGCGTCCGGCAAGCAGGTCGGGCGCAAGGACGGCGTCGAGGCCGAGCGTCTCTAGGAGATCGGCGAGGCGGCCCCGGTAGAGCCGGTATTTCGCGTTTCGCGTCAGATAGTATTCGTCGCTAGCCGCGAATTTTAGCGATGCTAGCAGTCTTGGGATCAACACGCCGTCTTCGTGAACGAGATAGGAGATGCTGTCGATGTCTCGTGAGACGAGATGCTTTAAGGTCGCGCGCAGCAGGGCAGCGCTCAACCCAACATTCGTTGCGTTCTCGTCGCCGACGATGATTGGGTTGATGCTCGCCTCCGTCCGCCCAATCGGGTGAACGACGACGGCGCCGACGACTTCGGCCGCATCGATTCCCCACGGCGGCCACGGGCGATCGACCACGGCCGTCACCACGAGCCCCGAGCCTTGTGATAGGACGGGCGTAACCAGTTCGTCGTACACGTGTCTGAGCTGCGCTTTGCGGAAGAACGTGAGCATCGGAACGGCGAGATCCGAACCGACGCTCTCGACCACTTCAAATCTCACGTTGGCATTGGTCGTCGCATACATGTCTTCGAAGGTCTTCATGCTAGGTGCTCTCCTCGATAGAACCAGGTGACGGCAGTGTATCGGCTGCCGGCGCTCACCTCGCGTACCTCGTGCAGCGTTTTCGAGCGAAAGGCCAGTAACGTTCCCGTTGCAGGCGCGATCGGCACGCGAGCGGTCGCCCACGTCGATAGAGCTGGATCACGATAGAAAACGAGTTCGCCGCCGGCATATGAGGGGGCGTTGTCGCTCGGGATTTGATCGTTGAAGAAGATGATGACGGATATTTCGCGCCGGCGAACTTCGCTCGGAACGCTGTCGTTTTCGACGGTGTCGCTGTGCGGTCGAAAGCGATCGCCGGGAACGTACTTTAGAAACTCCGGACCCGCGCAAGTGGAAAGCGTGACGCCGAAATGCACTTCAAGGAGTGGCCGCACCGCGGAAAGCTTTTCGGTAATCGCCGCGGCCACGCTGGGCTCCACGTCGGCGAGCAACGTACGGCGGTGCCGTTCGCGCACCACGTAGGCTTCACGCTCGAATACGTATGCGGGGCCGCTCTTCGCGGCATCGATGTGCCGGCGCACCGCTGCGCACTCGTCAGCGCTTAAAAAGCACTCCCGCTCTAACAACTCGAGCCCTGGAGATTCGACGAGACACCTTGTCACGGTTGCCCCCCGCGCATGATCAAGGAACCTCCCGGCCCCTTCGACCAACGTCGATGGGGGCCTGGATGTGTTTTCTGAGAGTTTGGCGCTCACGGCTCACGACGGTCGGTCGTTGCATGGGGGGTACCCGAAAGGGGGCGGTGCAGGCAAGCGATAATGGGCCGGCATCCGCATTTTTCTTCTGCGGCCGCGTTTTGTTTTACGCGGTTCGTCACGAGGGAGATCGTCGTGAGCCGAAGCGATCGAGGCCTGCATAATCATGGTGCTCTATTTGCGTTGTGCCTCGTTACCGCAACGCTCGTAGCGTGCAATAGCGGTAGCACCGCGGTCGCACCGATCCGGACCGGCCCGACCCTCCCCACGCCTGCGCCGACCAGCACGCCGGCAGCGAGCCCGAAACCCAGCGCGACCCCGGTCGGCCCTCCCACGGCAACGCCGGCGCCCGCGAATTGCACGACGCCGACGACGCCCGTTTCAGCGGCCGGCGGTACCGTCACCGCGAACACGGGGAACTTCTTTGAGGCATTCGGCTCCGGCGCGTTCTCGAGTACGGCAAACGTCGTCCTCAACGACATCCCGCAAGCGAGCCTGCCCGCGCCGCTCGTGCGTGCGCGCTTCCTCCACCGCGACACACGGCGGCCGCTGTTCACGCAGGGTGCCGGCAACACGTACGTCGTCGCCTTGTGCACGAGCTTTGGCGGAGTCACGCTGAACAGTTCGGCTTCACTCAGCGGTGCAGCGGGAATCGTTCCGTCCTCAATTCCGGTGGGCACGCAGCTCAACATCGCGATCAACCAGGGTTCGACGTGGGTCGATGTCGGCACGGCGACCGTCGGCGCCGGCGGCACGTTTAGCTCGTCGCTTCCCACATCGGGGTTGCCGGGAATCGCACAAGCGGGCACCTATCTCGTCTACGAGCCCGCGGCCGGCAGCAGTACGATTTCCGTGAATCTCGGTTTCGCGTTGATCGCCGACGACGGCACCGCGCCGACCGTCAATGGCTTGCAGTTCGTGCAGATCGAGGACCCGGCCACGGGCCTCGCCGAGCCGACGCCGACGACGACCTACTTCCCGATCCCGAATGCGGGCGATCTCGACGGAGAAGGGCTAACACCGGACGCTCAGCACGGCTCAGTGGTCGACGGCAGCAACCTTGTATACTTCTATTCGGGCATTCCGCAGCACGCATTCGTGCTCTCGCCGAACACAGTCGACATCACAGCCTACGGCGGCGACGGCGACTCGATCGCGAGTTTGCCCGGAGGCGATCAGGTGGTGGCCTCGGGGAACGGTACCCAACTTGCCGTCATCTCCGGAATCCTTTCCGGCAGTCCGGTGGTCTCTGACACGATCAACAACCCCGGCGGCACGAGCGATCGCGACGGCATGGTGATCTCGAACGACGGCAAGACGATGCTCTCGCGCGGCGAAAGCGGGCTCGACGTTTGGGGCGTTGCACCGGTTGCGGCGCACGCGGGTTCGACCGGAACCGGAACGACCAGCTTCAGCTTCACGCTGGAAGCGACCCTCACGACGACGATCCCAACCCCGTATGGTGAGGACGGACGCGACGAGATGGCGATAAGTCCCGCCGATTCCTCGCGAGCGGTGGTTGCGGGCTTCGATGCGAGCGGCAATCCCGAGATCGTGCTGCTGAGCGGACTTCCGAATGCGCCGGCCGTTTCCATACTACATCCTCGATTGCCGCCGGTCGCGTACCGCAAGCGGCAACGCCTCAACCGCGAGCCCTCGACGCATCGCGCACCGCTCTTCTCGCTGGCCCCGACGGGAGCGTCGATCCTCTACGGAGTCGCAATCACGCCGGACGGAACCACCGCATACGTGTCGTCCGATGTCGGCGTTATCACGATAACCGGCGTCAATACCGGGACGCTCGCCCAAAGCGGCAGCCTGTACGCGCCGACGGTTTACGCGACCGCCGGCACGAGCGTACCGTTTGTTTTCGAAGGCGCGCCCTCGCTCGGCGTTCTGCCCGATGGCAAGTATCTGGTCGAGGTGGTCGACTCCGACGGCGACGTCGGTCCAACCGGGTCGACGAACTCCACCCAGGGTGACGGCATCCTCATCACGGTTCCGATCGCATCAGACCACTCGCTCGGGCCGCCGGCCGGCCAACTCAACCAAGTGGTCACGACCTTCAACGATCAAATCATCTTCCACTAAGCGCCGGTAGCGGGTGCTCCGGCGGTCGACGCGATTTATTTTCTTCGCGATCGTGTGCGGTTTTGCACTCGAATGTTGGAGCTTCGCAACCGCGCCGCAGAGTGTGTTTCCGGCGATCTCGCTCGCGCGCGTCGAGGTCTTCGCGGACGCGGGCGATCTCGCGCCCGAGCAAATCCGCGCGAGCGTCGCAGACCCGCTCGAAGCCGCTTTCGCGTCGGTCCCCGGCGTCATCGCAACGCGAGCGTATTGCGATCAAGGGAAGCTCGAGATCGAGCTCGACTTCCAGGTGCACAGCGATGTCCGGGAAGACCTGCACAACGTTCAGGCTCGGATCGCAGAAGTTCGCGAGGGGCTGCCGGTCGAGCACGTGACGACCTTGATCGAAGGCCCGAACATGGAACCGGTCGTGAGCTACGCGTTGCGCGCGCCAGCGGTCAGTCAGTCTGAACTGCGTAAGCTGGTCGAGGCAGCCGTGCTGCCGGTCTTCAGCGGCACGCCGGGCCTTGGACGCATCACCGTCTTCGGCGGACCGCGCGTCGCCTTCGACGTTGATCTCGATCCGTCGAAACTGCGTGCCATCGGATCGTCGGCGGGCAACGTCGCTGATGCGATCGCAGCCGCCGAAAGACCGCGCGCAGCGGGGACAATCGTTCGCGGCCAAGAGCGGCTGCTCGTGCTTCCACCGGACGCGCCCCACGATTTCGGCACGCTGGCCGCGCTAGCGATCGCCAATCATCGCGGATCCGGAAGTGTCGACCTCGCGTCGCTCGGACTCGTGCGCGTGCGTGATCGCTCGACGAACCAGCAGGCCTCGTTCGATGCGAGCCACGCGATCATCCTCAACGCGTATCCCGACATTTCGGCCGACGTGGTCAGCCTCAAACGTGCTGTCGAAGAGCGGCTACCGGCCTTGCTGCGGTCGCTGCCGCCGGATACGGACGTTTCGATCGCCTGGGATCAGACTCGTCTGATCCGAGCCTCTCAGAACGGGCTGCGTGACGAGATGATCGCGGGTGCGCTGATCGCCCTTGGGATCATCTATCTCTTTTTGCGCAATCGGGCCCTGACGTTGGTTGCCGCTGTGGTCCTGCCGCTGGCGATAGCGTTGACGGCGCTTACTCTGCGGGCGGCGGGTCTCTCCCTCAACCTGATGACGCTCGGCGGCCTTGCGATCGCCGTTGGCCTTGTCATCGACGAGGCAATCGTCGTCGTGGAGGCGGTCGCGCGAGAGGTCACGGACGAGGGCCCAGGCGATGCCGGTCAATCGATCGACCGGGCCGTGCGCGGGATTGCGCGGCCGCTCATCAGCGCAACCGCGGCAAACCTCGTCGTGTTTCTGCCGCTCGGCTTCCTCTCCGGGATCCCCGGTTTCTTTTTCCGCGCGCTGTCGATAACGCTCGCGCTCGCGCTCGTCGTGTCGATCGCGCTGTCGCTTTTCGTCGCGCCGCTCCTGGCTACGACGTTCGGTGCCGGCGCCACACGTTCGCGGCCGCGACGGCTCGCGATCGAAAATGCGTACGTGCGCGTTCTGCAAGGGGCTGTGCGGCGCGCGTGGCTCGTCTACGTGTCGGCGGCCGGTCTTTTCGCGCTCACGGCCGTGATGCTCGCGCACTTGCCGACAGACTTTCTGCCGGCCGTCGACGAAGGCCAATTCGAAATCAAGTATGCGCTCCCGCCCGGAATGTCGCTCGCCGCTGCCGACCAAATTGCGACCCAAATCGAACGGGCCGTTCTAGCCGATCCCGCGGTCGCGCACGAAGCGCGGCTCACCGGAGTCGATACGAACGGCTACCTCGCGACGCCGCCCGACGCCGGCACGATCCGCGTAACACTGCGACCGGGCGCGCCGCCGTTCGACGTCGTCGCCGACCGGCTTCGGATCGCGATCGGAAACGTCAACGCCTACGCCGCGCTCGAAGTGCACCAACTCCTCGAGGATCAAATCAACGATCTCTCGGGCGCACCCGAGCCGATCCAATTGACGGTGCGCGGGCCAAACCAGCGCGTGTTAACGGACATCGCAACCCGGATCGCCGACCACATCAGTGATTTGCAGGGCGTCGTCGATGCGTTCGACGGCGTCATTTACGAAGCGCGCACGATTACGGCGTTCCCCCGACCGGGCAACCCCCAAACGCCGGATGCGTTCGCGAGCGACCTCCAGGCCCGCACGAGCGGCATCGTCGCGACGGAGCTGACCGTCGCCGGCGCCTCCGTTCCGGTCGTGGTGCACCTTTCGGACCGCGCGCCGCTCGACCGGACGGCGCATCTCGCGCCGCCGCAACTGGTCACTCAAGTGCAAGAAGAAAACGGCGCGCGCATCGTGCGAGTAACGGCTGGTATCGAAAACGCGGACCTTTCGACGGTCATAGCGCGCATCCAGCATCAAATCACCTACGACGTCCGGCATCTCTCAGCGGGCTACTCGATAAAGATTGGAGGAGCTGCCGAAGCGCAGAGCGCGGCCTTCCGGGAGTTTGCGCTTGTGTTCGGAGTGGCCGTGACGCTCGTGTTTGCCGTGCTCGTGTTGACCTTCGATTCATTCCGCCTCCCGCTGATCATCCTCGCCGCGATTCCGCTTTCACCGATCGGCGTCGCCTGCGCCCTCTACCTCACCCGCACGCCGATCAACGTCTCGTCGTTCATGGGCATGCTTTTGCTCGTCGGCATCGTCGTGCGCAACGGCATCCTTTTGATCGACGGCGCAAATCGCCGTCGCCTGGCAGGCCTCGACGCGAGCGAAGCGCTGGAGCAGTCGGCACGCGAGCGTTTGCGGCCGATTCTCATGACGACCTTCGCCGCGCTTGGAGCACTTTTGCCGCTCGCGATCGGCATCGGCGCGGGTTCGGAAATGGCGCGCCCGCTGGCGGTCGCTGTGACGGGCGGTCTCCTCACCGCAACGGCCTTCACGCTGATCCTCATTCCGGTGCTATACGCCGCGACGACGGGCAAAAAAAACTCAAAGGTGCGTGCGGGTTGATGACGCTGAGTATCCTGTTAACAGCTCCGTGGGATTCGAAGGCCGAGGATGCGCCGTCGCGCCTTGAAGTCCCGAAGGTTCACCCGCATCGATTTGCTTGGAAGAACGCGGGCGCGGTCGGAATACCGAAAGACCCTTGGAACGTCGTGCCGCAGCGTTGGGTCGAGGGCGATGAGGCCGGAACGTCGGAAGAGGCCGAGGTCGTTACCTCTGCGAGCGATGAAGCGATCTTCCAAACGCTGCACGGCGTCATTGCGAAGGACGCGAACTACGGCGCACTCGCCGAAAGGATACCCGAAGCCGACTACGCGGGGATGGTGGAGACTCTCCAAGAGATGGGCTCGCAGCACCCCGCTGCGATGTGGTTCGTCAAAAGCTGGATCGTCGAGACCGGCGCGTACGACTGACTAAACCTCGTCTACGAAACCGCCCTCTTGCGCTTTATGCGGAAGAGACCAGCCAAAATAGACCTCCGCCTCGACCACCTTTCCATACCGGACCGTCAGCAAGTCAGTGTTTCGGAACCCGCCGCGCGTGCTGAAAGCCTCGTACGTTACAAAGACTTGATCACCGTTTGGAACGATGCGTATAAACTCGTACCCCGCGATCGTTTCGCTATTCGGCCAACACCGCGCGAAATAGGTCGCCCGGTCAATCCCGTTATCGAGCGGGCTCGTGAAATGGAAGTCGTCGGCAATCAGGGCCTCTATCGCCGCCCGATCCTTATTAGCGTAGGCGACATGCGTGGCGCGCCGCGACAGGGGGTCAAAGCCCGAAACAACTGAGGGTCAGCACCAGCCATTCGGTCGGCGGATCAGGCCTGTTTGGCGAGTGCTGCCTTGACCTTGTCCACGTCAACGGCGCGACCGCCGACACCGTAGCCGCCATCCGGAACCTCTTCGATCAGGACATGGACGCTGGGCCGGACGGCCGGAAATCCTTCGGCCTCTACGACGGCGTCTGTCACGAGCTGGATCATCTTCGCCTTCTGCGCTGTGTCGAGGGCGCGGGCGGGAACTTGGACGGTCACGAGAGGCATCTAAGGAGCTCCTACGTTGTATGGCGATTGACATAATATAGTGACCGCCATAGATTGGTGTCAATACCTTTTAACCGGTGGATTGAAGATGCCGAGACCGAGCAGTGGACGACGGCGGGCGCTGGAGACGGCGGAACGTCTGTTTCGAACCCAGGGCTATGCCGCAACCGGGCTGACCCAGATCCTACAGGAGAGCGGTGCCCCGAAAGGCTCGTTCTATTTCTACTTCCCGGACGGCAAACTGCAGGTCGCAAGGGAGGTACTCGAGGCGTATGGCGCGCGAGTCGCGGCCGGCATGGCCACCTTGGCGCAACGGTTCGCGGACGATCCCGGGAAGTTTGTTACAGCCCTCTGCGCCGGGGCCGCGCGGGAGATGGAGAACGGCGGTTGGGGGCTCGGCTGCGCGGCCCAGAATCTCGCCAACGAACTTGCGCCGTTGGACGCCGACATGGTCGAGCGGATCGGAGCCGTCTTCGAAGCTTGGTCTGAGATTGCCGGGAGAGCTCTTGGCAACGGGGCGCGGGGCGTAGCCTTCGTCGCAGCGCTGGAAGGCGCACGCACGCTCGCTCGCGCCTCACGTTCGCGCGCGCCTTTCGACGCGGTCGCCCAGCAGTTCGGCTAAGGCGAAAACGTCACTACGTGCTGGTCAGTCCGCCGTCGACGATCAGGGTCGTGCCGGTGACGTAGCCGCCGGCGGGGCTCGCCAGAAAGATGAGCGCGGCCGCTAGCTCTTGGGGATCGCCGATACGGCCGGCCGGCACGCGTGGCAACAGGCTCTCCATGTAACCGGCTTTGAATTGGTCGGTCATTTCTGAGGGGAAAAACCCCGGGGCGAGGGCGTTCACCCGGATGCCCTTTCGCCCGGTCCACTGTACGGCGAGGTCGCGGGTTAGTCCGATCAGTCCGGCCTTGGTTGCCGAGTAGGCCGCCTGGGGCAGCGGGCCGCTAACGAAGGCTGCCACGCTCGACACGTTGATGATCGCGCTTCCCGGCTGCATGACGCGACCGCAGGCCTGGGCCATCCAGTAGCACCCGTTTAGGTTGATGTCGACGACTTCACGGAACTGTTGTGGAGTTTCCCGAGTGGCGGGGACCGCGGTGCCCTTTCCAGCGTTGTTGACCAAGAGGTCGACGCGCCCGAACTCGGCGATCGCAGCATCGACGACAGCCTGAGCATCCTCGGGCCGCGAGACGTCTGCGGAGACGGCGAGCGCGCGGCGACCACGCTGCTCGACTAGAGCCTTGGTCTGGTCGAGGCGATCGGCCCGGCGCGCGGCGAGTACCACGTCGGCGCCCGCCTCGGCGAGCGCCGTGGCGAACGCAACGCCGAGGCCGGAGGAGGCCCCGGTGACGATCGCGACCCGGTCATCGAGGCGGAAGCGGTCCATGACGGTCGACGACAACATTGATGATCCTCTCGTAGCAAAAGCGGCTAAATGCAGGCTGCAAACTTGGCGTTTCTTACTACCGGGCGTAAGAATCCGGCCAGTCGTTGGAAAACCCAACGGGAGCCGGCAGTTTTGGGCCATCCGACTCGTCCACCCCTCCGGGCGAAGCGTTTGACATCTCTTGCGGCAGTTGGTATCCTACGCGGGTTGTGGTCCTCGCCGCGAACGCATTTTTGTGCGCCGCGGCGGGAAAAACAAGATGAACGCCAGGCTACGTGGAGTTGAGATGAAAAACATCATCGGCCGGAAGGTCGGGATGACGAGCGTGTTTACCGCCGACGGGCGGTACGTCCCGGTGACCGTCATCGAGGCGGGACCGTGCGTCGTGCTGCAGCGCAAGACGGCGGCTACCGACGGCTATGATTCCGTTGCGCTCGCCTTTGCCGACGCTCGTAAGAACGGCCTCAACAAGCCGCAGGCCGGCCGCTTTAAGCAAGCGGGCATCGAGCAAGGCAAGAAGTACGTGCGCGAGTTCCGGCGCGAGATCGAGGGCGCCCCGGAAGTGGGCGGCTTCGTCTTAGTGGACGTCTTCCAAGAGGGCGACCGAGTCGACGTGGTCGGCGTTTCCAAGGGCCACGGCTTTGCCGGCGGCATGAAGCGCCACAATTTCCACGGCGGCAACCGGACCCACGGGTCGATGATCCACCGCCAGCCGGCCTCGAACGGCGACACCAATGCCGGCCACACGCACCGCGGCTCGCGGCGCCCTGGCCACTACGGCGTCGATCGTACGACCACCCAAAATCTTGAAGTCGTCCGCGCGGACACCGAGCGCAACCTCCTCTTAGTGCGTGGTCCCGTCCCCGGTGCCAAGAACGCGGTCGTGCTCGTTTCAGCCGCCGTTCGGCCACCCAAGGCGAAGGCCGCCGCGGCGGGAGCCAAATAATGCCGGCCGTTATCGATAGCAAGGGCGCAAGCGTCCGCGACGCCGAGATTCCCGAGGCGTTCGCCAAGCGCGACGCGGGCAAGAAGAACGCGATGTTCCGGGCGGTTTTCCGCGAGTTGAGCAATCCGCGCGCCGGCACCGCTTCGACCAAGCGCCGCGACGAAGTCTCGGGCGGTGGCCGCAAGCCGTGGCGCCAAAAGGGCACCGGCCGCGCACGTCAGGGCTCGATTCGTTCACCGCAATGGCGTCACGGCGGCGTCGTCTTCGGACCGAAGCCCCGCAAATACATCGTCTCCCTCAATAAGAAGGAACGCAAAGCCGCCATGCGCGCGGCGCTTGCCGACCGCTTCGCGAGCGACTGCGTGACCGTGCTCGACACGGCCGGCTTCGATCTGGCCAAGACGCGCGACCTCGCGACGCTGCTGTTCGGTTCGGCGAAGGCCGCCAAGAACGGCCCGCGGACGCTCGTCGTGTACGCGCAGAGCGAAGGCGAGAGCGTCGGCAACACGCTCGTGCGCATCGGGCGCAACCTCCAGCACGCGGCCGTCACCAATACGGGCGCGCTCGATATCAAGGACGTGCTCGGCTACGCGCGGCTCGTTCTCACGACCGCCGCGCTCGAGCAGCTCTCCAATGCCTTCCCCGTCAAAAAAGAGAGTGCAGCGTAATGGAAGCGCGCGACGTGATCATCGCACCGCTCGTCACGGAAAAATCCATGACCGGGACGGCCGTCAACCAGTACACCTTTGAAGTTCATTCGCGCGCGACCAAGACCCAGATCCGCCATGCGGTTCAGGAGATCTTCAAGGTCGACGTGCTCAAAGTGAACACGACCAACATCAGCGGCAAGCAAAAGAATTTTGCGCGCAAAGGTGCGCGCACGTCGGGCAAGCAGGCCGACTGGAAAAAGGCCATCGTCACCCTCAAGCCGGGTCAAAAGATCGAACTCGGCGGCGTCAACCCGTTCGAACAGTGAAGGTACGTTAAGTTACATGGCAGTCAAACGATATCGTCCCACCTCGGCCGGGCAACGCTTCATCACCACGATCGATTTCCGGGACCTGACCAAGAAAGATCCCGAGAAGTCGCTGCTCGAGGTCAAGAAGAAGCATTCGGGCCGCAACAACAACGGCCACATCACGGTGCGGCACAAAGGCGGCGGCACGCGGCGTCAGTACCGCATCATCGACTTCAAGCGCACCAAAGACAAGATCCCGGCCAAAGTTGCGTCGATCGAATACGATCCCAACCGTTCGGCTCGCATTGCGCTGTTGCACTACCGCGACGGCGAGAAGCGCTATATCCTCGCGCCCGCCGGTCTGACGATCGGGCAGATTCTCGAGTCGGGCGAAGGCGCCGACATCAAGATCGGCAACTGCCTGCCGATCAAGAACATCCCGCTCGGTACGGTCATCCACAACATCGAGTTGCGGCCCGGCGAGGGCGGCAAGCTCGTGCGTAGCGCCGGGTCCTCCGCGCAGCTGATGGCCAAAGAAGGCGAGTACGCCCAGGTGCGTATGCCGTCAGGCGAAGTGCGGCGCATTCAAGTCGTTTGCCGGGCCACGATCGGTCAGCTCGGCAACCTCGATCACGAGAACGTCGTGATCGGTAAAGCCGGCCGCATGCGCCACATGGGCAAACGCCCGTCGGTGCGCGGTATCGCGATGAACCCGGTCGACCATCCGCATGGCGGCGGTGAAGCACGTTCCACCTCGGGACGCCCGCCGACGACGCCCTGGGGTCAGATGACGATGGGCAAAAAGACGCGCCGCAACAAGCGCACCTCGAAGATGATCGTCCGTAAGCGGAGCAGCAAGTAATGGGTCGTTCCTTAAAAAAGGGTCCGTTCGTGGCGGATCATCTGCTCGCCAAAGTCGAGAAGATGAACAGCACGCGTGAGAAGCGCGTGATCAAGACGTGGTCGCGTTCGAGCACCGTCGTGCCGCAGATGGTCGGTCACACGATCTCCGTGCACAACGGCAAGACCCACGTGCCGGTGTTCGTCACCGAAAACATGGTCGGCCACAAGCTCGGCGAGTTCTCGCCGACTCGTCTCTTCAAAGGTCACTCGGGCCAAGAAAAGAGCGCGGTGAAATAGTCATGGCCGAAGCACAGACGCAGACCGAAGAGCGCACCCAAGCGCTCGCGCACCTGAAGTTCGCCCGCGTCGGCCCGCGCAAATTGCGCCGGGTTGCCGACGCAATCCGCGGCAAGACCGTGCGCGAAGCGCTCGTGCTGCTGCAATTCTCGGGCGTGTTCGCGAGCGAGCCGATCGAGAAGCTGCTGCGCAGCGCCGTCGCTAACGCCGAGAACAACCACAACATGGCAACCGACGACCTCTACGTCACGAAGATCACGGTCGACGGCGGTCCCGGCGGCTCCTACACGCGCCGTTTGGATCCTCGTGCGCAAGGCCGTGCGGCTTTCAAGCGCAAGCGGATGTCGCACGTGACGATTGCCGTCAGCAATACGCCACCCAAACACACGCCCAAGAAACGGCCGGGTGCTTCGATTGCGCTCTCGACCGTCGAGAAGCGCCGCCGCAACGTTGCGACCGCCGCGCCCGCGAAGCGCACCCGCAAGCCGAAAGCCGCAGCCGCCGCTGCCGGAGCCACAGAGTAATGGGTCAGAAAATACATCCGGTCGGCCTGCGTCTCGGGATCACCCGCACGTGGGAGAGCCGCTGGTTCGAAAAAAAGAACTACAAGGCGTGGCTGCATGAAGATCAGGCGATCCGCAAGTACTTCGGGCGTTTGACGCGGGCGGCTGCGATTTCGAAAGTCGAGATCGAGCGGCGTGCCAATCAGGCGCGCATCATCGTGCACACCGCCAAGCCCGGTATCATCATCGGCAAGCGCGGCGTCGGCATCGAAGACATCCGCAAGAGCCTCGAACATCTGACCCAGAAGAACGTTCAGGTCAACGTGGTCGAGATCAAGCACCCCGAACTCGACGCACGTTTGGTCGGTCAGAACATTGTCGATCAGCTCGAGAAGCGCATCGCGTTTCGCCGCGCTATGAAGCAGGCGATCATGCGTACGATGAAGGCCGGCGCGCGCGGCGTGAAGGTTATGGTTTCCGGCCGTCTCGGCGGCGCAGAAATTGCGCGCACCGAACAGAATCACGACGGCAAGGTGCCCTTGCACACGCTGCGCGCCGACATCGACTACGCGCACGTCGAAGCGTTCACGACCTTCGGCCGCATCGGCTGCAAAGTTTGGATCTACAAGGGCGAAGTTTTGCCGGATCAGCCGCGCCAAGAAGCACGGCCCCAGGTTCCACAGGGCGAGCGCGCACAGTTTCGCGACCGTCGCGGCGAGCGCCGCGGTGGACGTGGTCGCGGCCCGGCTACGGGCGGCGCAGCGCGCCCGGCAAGCGACGGCGTACAGACCGACGACGTGCAAGTGGACGGCGTGCAAGGCGACATCGCGCCATCGAACGGCCCGCAAGCCGAAGTCGACCATCTCACCTTGCCGACCGTTCGCGAGATCGAGCACGACAACACGTCGCTTGCAAGCGAAACCGACGGCGCGCTCGCGCAGCCCGGTCATCCGACGCACACGGGCCCGCACGGCGGCGCAGCCGTTCATGACGTTGCGGCCGAGCACGGTCACGGTGTGACGGCAGAAACCTCGGTCGTCGATCCCGCTTCGCAAAGCACGACCGACGACGCCGAGCGGCCGGGTGCACTCTCGACCGCGCCCACCGCGCATCACCCCGAACCTGCTCCGGGCGGCGGCACGCACGACCGGCCCGAGCTCGACACGTCCACCGACAACGCGACGTCCAGCGGTAACGCGGGCGAGACGACCGGCGAGGTAACCGAGTAGCATGCTGACACCAAAGCGCGTCAAGTGGCGCAAGCAGCACCGCGGACGCATGACGGGCAAAGCACTCGTCGGCAACACGTTGACCTTCGGCGACTACGGTCTGCAAGCGCTCGAACCCGTCTGGATGACGAGCCGCCAGATCGAAGCGGCCCGTATCGCGATGACCCGTCACATCAAGCGTGGCGGTAAGGTCTGGATCAAGATTTTCCCGGACAAATCCGTCACGAAGAAACCGGCCGAAGTTCGCATGGGCTCCGGTAAAGGTAATCCCGAGTTCTGGGTGGCTGTCGTGCGCCCCGGCCGCGTTCTGTTCGAGCTCGCGGGCGTACCGGAATCGGTTGCGCGTGAAGCCCTCAAGCTCGCGTCGGCCAAGCTTCCGATCGCGACCAAGTTCGTGACACGCGCTTCCGAAGTGGAGGCCGTATCGTGAAGCACGTCGAGCTCAAAGACCTCCGCGAACTCACCGTAGAGGAACTGTCGCAGAAGGCGCGCGAGACGAAGGAGCAGCTCTTCAACTTGCGTTTTCAACTGCGCACGGGACATCTCTCCGACTTCAGCCGCGTCAAAGCGGTCAAGCGCGAGTACGCCCAAATTCAAACCGTCATCAGCGAGAAGCGTCTCGCGGCCGCCAAGCAACATGGAGCAGCTTAACGTGGAAGAGTCGAACGCGCCAACCGTCGAGCAGCGCGGGCGCCGTCGCGTCAAGCAGGGCCGCGTGCAGAGCGACAAGATGAACAAGACGATCGTCGTCGTGACCGAGACGCGCGTGCCGCATCCGGTCTACAAGAAGATCGTGCGCAAGTCGGTGCGCTTCAAGGCACACGACGAGAACAATGACGCCAAGACCGGCGACATCGTGCGGATCACCGAAACGCGTCCGCTCTCGCGTGAGAAGCGCTGGCGCTTGCTCGAAATCGTCGAACGGGCCAAGTAAGCAAGGATCATGATTCAACAAGAAACCCGGCTGAAGGTAGCCGACAACTCCGGTGCTCGCGAACTCCTCTGCATCCACGTGCAGGGCGGGTCGCGTCACCCCTATGCCTTCGTCGGCGACATCATCGTCGGCACGGTCAAAAGCGCGATTCCGGGCGCCGCGGTCAAGAAGGGGCAAGTCGTCAAGGCCGTCGTCGTGCGCTGCTCGCAACCGATGAAGCGCCCCGACGGCTCGGTCATCAAGTTCGATGAGAACGCCTGCGTGATCATCAAAGGCGAAAAAGACAATCTCGACCCGCGCGGCACGCGCGTCTTCGGTCCCGTCTGTCGCGAACTACGCGACCGCGGCTTCCTAAAGATCGCCTCGCTCGCGCCGGAGGTGCTCTAAGATGCCGACCGCAGTAGAGCGTCCCAAGATCATCAAGGGCGACACCGTCGTGCTTCGTCGCGGACGCGAGAAGGGCAAGCGCGGCACGGTCAAGGCCGTGTTCCCGAAAGACGGTATGGCGACCGTTGAAGGCCTCAACGTCGTCAAGCGCCACACCAAGCAAGGCGTCGGCGGCGCGAAGACCGCCGGCATCTACGAAAAAGAGGCGCCGATTCCGCTCAGCGCTTTGCAGTTGATCGATCCCAAGAGCGATCTGCCGACCCGCGTGCGTCGCGTGCACAAGGAAAATCGCGGCAGCGTTCGCGTGGCCGTGCGCTCGGGTGAGGAACTGCTCGTGACCTCCAAGGGGAAGAGCTGATGGCAACGACGCGCTTACGGGAAAAATACGAAGGCGACGTGCGCCAGAAACTGGTCGAGAAGTTCGGTTACACGAACGTGCACCAAGTTCCCAAGCTCGACAAGGTCGTCATCAACATGTCGGTCGGTGAGGCGATCACCAATTCTAAGGTGCTCGACGTGGCGGCCAAAGAGCTCGAAACGATTTCGGGTCAAAAGCCCGTTATCACCAAGGCCAAGAAATCGATCGCGGCATTCAAGCTGCGCGAAGGCATGTCGATCGGCGCCAAGGTCACCTTGCGCGGCGAGCGGATGTACGTCTTTCTCGACAAGCTCTTCAACATCGTCCTGCCGCGTATTCGCGACTTTCGCGGGCTCAACCGCAAATCGTTCGACGGCCGCGGCAACTACAATCTGGGGCTGCGCGAGCAGACCGTCTTCCCGGAGATCAACTACGACCGGGTCGACAAGATGCGGGGCATGGACATCGTGATCGTGACGACCGCTAAGAACGACGAAGAAGCGACCGAATTTCTCACGCAGATGGGCCTCCCGCTGCAAAAGGAGCGCAGCTAAATGGCGAAGACCTCGATGATCGAACGGGCGAAGCGCACGCCGAAGTTTAGCGTGCGGGCGCACAACCGGTGCCTCTCGTGCGGACGGCCGCGCGGGTATTATCGCAAGTTCGGTCTGTGCCGCATCTGCTTCCGTGAGAACGCGCACCGCGGTTTCATTCCGGGCATCACGAAGGCGAGCTGGTAAGCGATGGGCGTAATCACCGATCCGATTGCCGACATGCTGACGCGCATTCGTAACGCGAACACCGCGAACCACGAAGTCGTCGACATTCCGGTCTCGAAGATGAAGACGGCCGTTGCGGAGATCCTCAAGGAAGAGGGTTTCATCCGCAGCTATGAGGTCGTCCCGCAGCAGCCTCAGGGCGTCCTGCGCGTGACGCTCAAATACGGTCCCGAAAAAGAGAAAGTCATCACCGGGCTGCGCCGCATCAGCCGCCCGGGCCTACGCGTCTACACTTCGCGTACGGAAATTCCGCGCGTCCTCGGCGGCCTCGGCCTCGTCATCATCTCGACGAGCAGCGGCATCATGTCGGGTAAACGCGCCAAACGGGAAGGCTTCGGCGGCGAAGTCCTTGCCTACGTGTGGTAACCAAATATGTCACGAATCGGTAAGCTCCCCGTCGCCATTCCAGATAAGGTCACCGTTGAGGTGGCTGACTCGGTCGTGCACGTCAAAGGCCCCAAGGGCGAGCTCTCGCAGCACATTCTCCCGGTCGTCGGCGTCAAGATCGACGGCGGTCAGGTCATCGTCGATCGCAAGGGTGACGCGAAAGAACACCGTTCCGCGCACGGCCTCACCCGCACGCTCGTTTCGAACATGATCGAAGGCGTCTCAAAGGGCTTTCGCAAGAGCCTCGAGATTCAGGGCGTCGGCTACCGCGCTTCCAAGTCCGGCAACGGGCTAAACTTGACGCTCGGTTATTCGCACCCGGTTTCGGTCGCGGCTCCGGACGGGATCAGTTTCCTCGTCGAAGGCACGAACAAGATCCACGTCGAGGGCATCGACAAGCAGCGCGTCGGCCAAGTGGCGGCAGAAATTCGCGACCTGCGGCCGCCGGAGCCCTACAAGGGCAAAGGCATCCGCTACGACGGCGAAGTCGTGCGCAAGAAACTCGGTAAAGCCGGAAAGGCCGGTAAGAAGTAATGGCCGACGTCAGCAAAAATCTGCGTCGCGTCAAGCGGCACGCGCGGCTACGACGCAAAGTCGTCGGTACGACGGAGCGCCCGCGCTTGCAGATCCACCGCACGCTGCACCATCTGTATGCGGCCGTGATCGACGACGCGAACGGTCATACGCTCGTGGCAGCCTCGACGCGCGCCAAGGACCTCACGGGTCTGGATTCGCGCACGAACCTCGAGGCGGCTCGCAAAGTCGGCGAAGCGATCGGCAAGAAAGCCAAAGCCGCGGGTATCAACTCCGTCGTGTTCGACACGAGCGGCCTCAAATATCACGGGCGCGTCGCAGCGCTCGCGGAAGCGGCTCGTGAAGCCGGGTTGGAGTTCTAAATGAATTATCGTGGTGGTCGCGATCGCGACAACTCTGGAATCGAAGAGACCGTCGTTCGCGTCAACCGCGTGGCGAAGGTCGTCAAGGGCGGCAAGCGCTTCAGCTTTTCGGCGCTCGTCGTCGTCGGCGACCGCAAGGGCCGGGTCGGCTTTGCAATCGGCAAGGCCGGCGAGGTTCCCGAAGCGATTCGCAAGGGCGTCGAGCACGCGCGTAAGGCGATGATCACGGTGCCGATGGTCGAGCGCACGATTCCGCACGAAGTGACGATGCAGGTCGGTGCCGGCCGTGTGTTCATGAAGCCGGCTGCGCCTGGGACCGGCGTTATCGCCGGCGGTCCGATGCGTGCCGTGCTGGAACTCGCCGGCATTCACGACATCCTGACGAAGTCGCTCGGCAGCTCGAACCCGATCAACGTCGTCCTGGCAACCTACGAAGCATTGCGTTCGCTCAAGACCGCCGAGACGGTCGCCAAACTGCGCGACAAGACGGTCGCCGAGCTGTACGCGTAGAGGACATCATGGCAGAGAAGAAAGCGCCCCGAAAGAAATCAGCTCCGGCGGCCTCGCGTAAGAAGTCGGCCGCCGCCGCACCGGCCAAAAAGGCTCCGGTTGTGGTCGTCGCGCGCGGCGCCGGTTTGGCTCCCGCGACGCCGGGCGTTACCCTTGCGCTGCTGCGCGAGAACGCAGGCGCGCGCCCGAAGCGCACCCGCGTGGGACGCGGTCACGGCTCCGGCATGGTCAAGACCGGCGGCGAAGGCGGTAAGGGTCAGACGGTGCGTTCCGGCGGCGGCAAGGGCCCCGCTTTCGAAGGCGGTCAGACGCCCTGGGCTCGGCGCCTGCCGCACAAGCGCGGCTACTCGCAGAAGGCGCGCGACATCGGTCACTTCCGCACGACCTTCGCGGTGGTCAACCTCTCGGCGCTGGCGGATTGGGATGCGGGCCTCGAGGTTTCGCCGCAGTCGCTCGTCCAAAAGAAGCTCGTGACCAAAGAGCTCGACGGCATAAAGATTCTGGGCGGCAACAAGGCGGGCAAGACGCTGCCGCAAGGGCTGCGTTTTCGCGACGTCGTGTTTTCGCAGAGCGCTCGTGAAGCGCTGGCCGCGGCCGGCGCCGACCTAGGAGCCGACGAGAGCGGTACCGCGGAAGCATAACCTTGCTCGACAACCTTCGCGCCGCGCTTCTGGTCCCCGACATTCGCAAACGCGTCGGCTTCGTGCTGGCCATGTTTGCCGCGTTCGTGTTCATGATTCACGTGCAGCTGCCCGACGTCGATCAGGCGAAGTGGCAGCAACTGCTGGCGCAAGGCACGTTCTACAACTTCCTGGGCTTCCTTTCCGGCGGCGCGCTGCAAAAACTCTCGATCATCGCGATGGGGATCACGCCGTACATCAACGCTTCGATCATCATGCAGTTGATGCAGGTCGTCGTCCCGCAGCTCGAAGAGATGATCAAGAAAGGCGGCGAGGAAGGCCGCAAAAAGGTCAGCCAGTACACGCGCTGGTTGACGATCGTGCTGGCGCTCGTTCAGGCAACCACGATGTCCGTAAACATGAGCCGTGCGGGCGTCTTTCTCGACCCGTCGTGGCAGTTTATCGTGTACGCCGTGATCGCGTTCGTGTCGGGCACGCTCTTTCTGATGTGGCTCGGCGAACAGATCACCGACAAGGGCATCGGCAACGGCGTTTCGCTGATCATCTTCATCGGCATCGTCTTGCGTTATCCGACCTACGTGGCGCAGACCGTCCAAGCCGGCCAAAAGGAAGGCCTCAATGTGCTGGGCCTTGTGCTCTTCCTTGCGATCGCGCTCTTTACGATCATCTCGATCATCTTCATGAACCAAGGGCAACGCCGGATTCCGGTCCAGCAGGCCCGCCGGGTGGTCGGCCGCAAGATGTACGCCGGGCGCGCTTCCTATATTCCGCTGCGGCTCAACAACTCGGGCGTCATCTCGATCATCTTCGCGATTTCGATCTTGCTCTTGCCGCAGCAAGCGCTTTCGTGGTTCCAGCATTCCGGCGTCGCGCCGACGTACGCCCACCTCGGATTCATTTCTCTGCCGACCAACACGACCGCGTTTTCGCTCGCGATGCAGACCTACTTCAGCCCGAACAGCTTCCTCTACAACCTGGTCTACTTCGTGCTCGTCGTGATCTTCACGTTCTTCTATAGCTCGATCGTCGTCAACGTGAAAGACATCGCCGACAATTTGAAAAAGAGCGGGTCGTTCATTCCCGGCATTCGGCCGGGGATTCCGACCGAAGAATACATCCGCCGCATCCTGCTGCGCATCACGACCGTTGCGGCCGTGTACCTCGGCTTGCTGGCCGTGCTGCCTTCGACGCTGCAGCGGGGTCTGGGCGTCACGACCTTCTACCTCGGCTCGACGTCGCTCTTGATCGTGGTCGGCGTGGCGCTCGACACGATGACGCAGATCGAAGCGCGCCTCGCGATGCGCGACTACAAAGGCTTCATCAAACGGTGAGAACCGCGGTGCGGACCATGCGGCTCGTCTTCTTGGGTCCTCCGGGCGCAGGCAAGGGAACACAGGCAAAGGTACTCGAGAACCGCTTTGGCGTGCAGCAGATTTCGACCGGCGACATCCTGCGCCGCAACGTCGACGAAGGCACGCCGCTTGGCCTCAAGGCGAAATCGTTCATGGACGCGGGCGATCTCGTACCGGACGACGTGATCATCGCGATGATGGAAGGCGAGCTGCACGGGCGCGAGTCGTTCACCCTCGACGGTTTTCCGCGCACGGTCGCGCAGGCCGAAGCGCTCGATGCATTGCTGGCCCGGCTCGACCTTCCGCTGACCGCCGTGCTGCTGTTCGACGCCAAACGCGAAGCGCTGGTCGAGCGCCTGGCCGGGCGGTGGACCAATCCGCGCTCGGGCCGCACCTACCACACGCTTTTCAATCCGCCCAAGGTCGCCGGCATCGACGACGAAGACGGCGGCCCGCTCGTGCAGCGGCCCGATGACCGGCGCGAGGTCGTGAGCGACCGGCTGGCAACCTACGATGCGAAGACGGCACCGCTCGTCGAGTACTACACGCGCAAAGGGCTGCTCGTGCCGATCGACGGGCTCAAGGCGATCGACGACGTGACGAGCGACGTGCTCGCCGCGTTGGAAACGCGCAAGGCCGGGCACTCCTCGTGATCACGATGAAGTCGGCCCGCGAGATCGAGATCATGCGGCGCAGCGGAAAAATCACCTCGAGCGTCCTCGCCGATCTCTTGCGGACAGCTCGGGCCGGCATGACGCTGCGCGAGCTGGACCGGCTTGCGGAAAAAGGCATTCGCGAGCGCGGCGGTCTCCCGACCTTCAAAGGTTATCACGGTTTCCCGGCCTCGATCTGCGCCTCGGTCAACGAGGTCGTGGTGCACGGCATCCCGGGCGACTACACGCTCAAAGACGGCGACATTCTCTCGATCGACATCGGCACGACCTTTGAAAAGTACGTCTCCGACTCGGCCGCAACGGTCGGCATCGGCGCGATTTCCGAAGAAGCCAAGCGCTTGATGCGGGTCACCCAGGAGAGCCTGATGCACGGCATCGCGCAGATGCAGAAGGGCAACCGGCTCACCGACATCAGCCACGCGGTCCAGGCCCATGCCGAGGAAAACGGCTACGGGGTCGTGCGCGTGCTGGTCGGGCACGGCGTGGGCACCCAGATGCACGAAGAGCCCCAGGTGCCTAACTACGGCGAGCCCGGCAAGGGCGTGATCCTGCGTCCGGGCCTCGTGCTCGCGATCGAGCCGATGATCACCGAGGGGACGTTCGAAGTTGAAACCCTGAAGGACGGCTGGACGGTCGTAACGGCGGATGGTAAGCTAGCTGCGCACTTCGAGCACACGATCGCCCTCACCGAGGACGGTCCTCGGATCCTCACCCTACGCGAAAACGACTTCATGGAACTCGACGTTGGGCGCTACCGGCCCAAAGAGGAGCTTGCCGCGTGATGAGGCCCCGGTAGGACATGGCCCGGAAACGTCGCGGTGGGCAGCGGCCGGAATACCGGAACTCGGGCAGCGACCGAGCCGCCCGGAACGAGACACCAAAAGAAGAGGCGATCGAAGTCGAGGGTACGATCGTCGAGCCGTTGCCGAACGCAATGTTCCGGGTGGAGCTTACGAACGGACACCGGGTTCTGGCCCACGTCAGCGGCAAGATCCGCACCAACTACATCCGGATTCTTCCCGGCGACCGGGTCCTCATCGAACTCTCGCCCTACGACCTCACTCACGGGCGCATCACGTACAGGTACAAGTAATCATGAAAGTCAGACCGTCGGTCAAACGCATTTGCGAAAAGTGCATCATCATCCGCCGCGAGGGTAAGGTTCGCGTTATTTGCGAAGCCAATCCCAAGCACAAGCAGGTACAAGGTTAATGGCTCGAATTTCCGGCATCGATCTTCCGCGCGAAAAACGCATCGAGATCGGCCTCACGTACATCTACGGCATCGGTCTTCCGACCGCCCAGAAACTGCTCGCGAAGACGGGTATCGATCCGAATACGCGCGTCAAGAATCTGACCGAAGAAGACGAGAAGAAGCTGCGTGAAGCGATCGACGGCCAGATCAAGGTCGAGGGCGACCTGCGCCGCGACGTCTCAGCGCACATCAAGCGGCTGGTCGACATCGGTTCGTATCGCGGACTGCGCCATCGGCGCGGCCTGCCCGTTCGCGGACAGCGCACGAAGACGAACGCCCGGACACGCAAGGGTCCCAAGAAGACGGTCGGCGCGAAGAAGAAAGCCGTCGCTCCCAAGAAGTAGGCGGCTCCGACGTTTTGCCATGAAAGGACCGGCGTTATGCCGGTCCTTTAACTATCTAAAATCGTAGCCGTATCCTGAGGAAGGCATGCGGCAGCAGGAGCGTCCCGGCCCAGGCTTTCATAGTCGTAGATACTTATCAATGACGACGTCAAATCGAGCTGACCTGAAGGCCGAACTGCGCGCGCCCATGCTGGTCCTGCTATTCGTCGTCCCTTTGCTCGCGATCGCGGGGTGGCGCGTCGAAGCTGCGGTCGCCGATGCAGGCAGCTATCAGCACGATATTCGCATCGCTCAGATCGCGCGAGCTCGCTGCCTGCGTTTTCAGCTCGACGAAGAAACGGGTCTGCGCGGCTACTTAGCGACGAACGAGAAACTCTATCTTGAGCCCTACACGACGGCTGCCGCCGCTTTGCCGGCAGCCTTTGCTCACCTTAAGGAGTCGCTCGGGCCCTTGTCCTTAGGCGACGTGCAAGAGGTGGCGCACAGCGAGCAGCGCATCAATGCTGCCTGGATCGCGTCGATCGTTCGGCCGTTGCTCGCGCATCCCGGCCGTTCGGCCGCGAGCCTCGAACTGCAGCGCCGCGGCAAGTACTTAGTCGATCAATTTCGCAATGACGACCAGCAGCTTCTGATCATTCTCGATGGTGCGGCCGCCGCAGCCGACCAGCGCTCGGGACGGGCGATCGCGAACACGTTATTCTATGTCATCGGTGCCGTGATCGCGCTCACCCTCGCCGCCGGTTTCCTCGGTTTCCAGCAAGCGCAAGCGTCGCGCTCGGCTTTCGAAAACCGTGTTCTCTACGAAAATCAAAAGCGGATTGCCGACTTGCTGCAGACGGCATTTCTGAACAACGGGCTTCCGATGTCACCGCACGTCGGCTTACACGCGACCTACGTGCCCGCTACGACCGAAGAGAAGGTGGGCGGCGACTGGTACGATGCTTTCGAGCTGCCCGACAAGCGCATTCTCTTTTCGATCGGTGACGTTGCGGGTCACGGGATCGAGGCGGCGGTCGTGATGAGCCGGGCACGACAGGCGATCGTTGCCGCTGCCTTGCACGAGGACGATCCGGCAAAGGTACTCGAACGAGCCAACGCCTCGATCATTTTGCAAAGCGCTCACATGGTGACGGCGATTTGCGGATACATCGATACCAAGACGCTCGAGGTCGTCTACGCGACGGCCGGCCACCCGCCGCCGGTCCTTGCGCGGCCCGATCACGCCTCGCAATTCTTACCGCACGCCGGTATACCACTTGGTATTATGCAGGGCGCAACCTACCGAACGTTCGTCGCGCGCGTGTTCGACGGTGCAATGATCGTCCTCTACACGGACGGTGTCACCGAGCACAAGCGCAACCTGCTTCAAGGTGAGGCTCGCCTTCTTGAAGCTGCGCGGCTCGCGGTGCTCGAAGAGAATCCGGCGCTGGCAATACGAAATCACATCTTCGCGTCGGCCGCCCCGATCGATGACGTCGCCATCCTCACACTGAGTTTCAAAGACCTCCGGGTGCAACCAACCTCGTTACCTCGGTCGACGGTTTGCAGTTGAACCGCCTCGAGTTTTCCGCCGATCGTGGCCTCGCCGCAACCTCGCCGCAACCTCGCCGCAGGCGAAGCCGCCGGAGCAGGAGAGCGCCGGGTCCGGGGAAGCGAGAAAATTCGCCGGATCCTATAGTACGCGCATAATTCATCCGAACTAGATCTAAGAGGCTTTGCCGGCCCGGCGTGAAGCGGGACGGCGCTCCAGCCCGGATAGGTGTCCGCCGTCGCCATTCCCCCGACTCGGGAAGATGAAAAGGCTCGCCTCGTCTCACTGCTGAGTTACGGTGTACTCGACACGTTCGCCGAGGCGCAGTTCGATGCGCTGGCGGAACTTGCTTCAGGCGCATGCGGAACGCCGATCGCACTCGTGAGTTTCGTCGACGAGGGCCGCGAATGGTACAAGTCCACGCTCGGCATCTCGGAAACGGAAACATCTCGCGAAAGCTCGTTTGGCGCTTTTGCCATCGCTGAGCCTTCGCAGCTCTTGCAGGTGCGGGACGCTCGCAGCGACGTCCGTTTCGCTCAAAATCTGCTCGTTACCGGTGACGCGGGCGTGCGCTTCTACGCGGCGCTGCCGCTGATTTCGCCCAACGGCTTCGCGCTCGGAACGCTGAGCGTCGCCGACCGCGTTCCGCGCTCGCTCGACGCGCAACAAGAAAAGGCGCTGCGGGTAGCCGCCGGGGCGATCGTAAGCCTGCTCGAACAGCGGCGCTCGATCGAACTTTTGCAATACAGCCGGGAGGTTCAACGGCTCACGGAGGCGCGCTTGCGGATCGTCGAGGCGAGCGCCGTCGACGCCCCGGAGGCCGTGCTCGTGCTCGAAACGGCTGAGCGCGAAGGTGAACCCTCATGCATAACCTACCTCAACGCAGCCTTTACCGCCCTGACCGGCTACGAGCCGCAGGACGTTCTCGGAAGTACCACGCGCATGCTGCTGAGCGCCTCGCGCAATCTCGAGGAGAACACCCGGCAAGTGCGGGTCGCGATGCACCGCACGGAGCCGATCGCCGCCACCTTGATCATCACGTGCAAGAACGAGCGGGAACTCTCGGTCGACGTACGCTTCTCCCCGGTCTCGCGCAAAGAAACGACGTCCCATCCGACGCACTGGCTCGTGCGCTTCACGCCGAGCACGAGCGGGCCGGCGGCGCATTCCGATTTGCCCCCCGAACAGAAATTGGACCAAAAGACGCTGGCCGTTGCCAACGAAGCCTTGCAGTGGGAAATCGATCAGCGCCACCGCGTCGAGGCGGAACTCGCCTTCGCGGCCGTCCACGATGCTTTGACCAGGCTACCGAATCGCGCAATGTTCGTGCGGCGCTTGCGCGCTGCGGTGAAAACCTCGAGCGCTTTGGACGGCAAGAAACGCCGCTGCGCGGTGCTCTTGATCGACGTCGATCGTTTCAAGGCCGTCAACGACGGCTACGGCTATTTCGTCGGCGATCAGTTGCTCGTTGAGATTGCCAAGCGCTTAGGTGGCGCGATCGGTTCGCGCCACTTCCTTGCCTCGTTCGGCGGCGACGAGTTTGCCGTACTGATCGAAGATATTGCCAATGATAGCGAGCCGCAAGTATTCGCTGACGCAATGCTGGGTGCTCTCTCCGAGTCTTGCCGTCTCGGCGTGGTGGAAATCTACCTGACCGCGAGCATCGGCATCGCGCTTTCGCTGCCCGACGAAGGCCTTCCCGAAGAGATGTTGCGGGATGCGCACGTCGCGATGCTGCATGCAAAGGGCAGCGGTCGCGCACGCTTCATGCTGTACAACCGGGAATTGGGAGCGCGTGTCGTCGAGAAGGCCCGGCTCGAGAGCGCCTTGCGCCGTGGCCTGCCGCAAGGAGAGTTCCGGGTCGCCTATCAACCGATCGTGTCGTTGCGCGATCCGGATGCACCGGTCGAGGGTCTCGAAGCGTTGCTGCGTTGGGACCGCCCGAAGCACGACAAGGTCAATGCCGCAACGTTCATTCCGATGGCCGAGGAAAGCGGATTCATGATCGAACTCGGCGCTTGGGCACTCCGCGAGGCCTGCCGTCAGTGGTCCCTCTGGAAGGTTCAGTTCGGTGCCGAGCAGCTGCCGGTCATGAGCGTCAACGTATGTGCGCAGCAAATCGGCGAAGCGCAGTTCGTTGAACAGGTTGAGACCGTGCTGCAGGAGACGGGCATCGACCCGCGCTTTCTGGCGCTCGAACTGACCGAAAGCGCGATCATGCAAGATCCCGAAGGGGCCCGCATCGTCGTGGCTCGTCTGAGAGCGCTCGGAGCGCAGATCCACCTCGACGATTTCGGCACCGGCTATTCGTCGCTCAGCTACCTGCGCCGCTTCGCCGTCGACCGGCTAAAGATCGATCGTTCGTTCGTCAGCGGCATGGGCGATCAACTGGCGGACCCGGAGATCGTCGATTCGGTCATCTCTCTCGCCCACCGGCTGGGCATTCGCACCGTCGCCGAAGGCGTCGAAACCGAGGCGCAGCGCCGGGCACTTTTGGACCTCGGCTGCGACGCGGCGCAGGGTTACCTATTCAGCGCAGCCGTTGAAGCCGCTACGGCGACGCGAGAGTTCTTCGGCAAGCGACGCCGTCCGCGACGGCTTCGCGTCGCTTCAGACTAAGGCGTGCCGCAACGGCGGCACGGCGGGTTAGCGACGGGCGCCGGCGGCGCTTTGCGGCGGAGTCTGGCTGCTCGTTGCACCATGATGCGTTGCGGTCGTGGCTGGCGATGAGGGAGTGCCGCGACCGTTCAGCACGAAATTGCCGCCGCTCGTGAACGCGGGGACCACAGTCGAACCGGATGCAGTCTGCGGCAGCCATTGCGAGCGCTCGAACGCGGGAATCTCTTCCGCCGGACGCGGTCCCTCGCGCACGGTCAGCCGCCGTTCGATGGTCAGACCGGCCGGCGCGATTCCCGGCGCAAAGTAGTGGCACTCGGCCACTGGCGCCGGCCCCGCGTAATCTTGCGGGACGATGAAGGTGACGAACGCGTACCCAGGCCCGAGCGGCCGCAGCGCAAAGCGTCCGGGAAATCCCCGGAAGGTAACGTAGCCGTGGCCTCCCGGCCGCGCCGCGAACACCAAACGGATGCGGTCGCCTGCGTAGTAGACGGCGTCCCCGCCGCCTCCCGCGTCGAATTGCCACGAGTTTGCAGCGACGCCCGTCGCGCCGACATCGACCGCGACCGCGACAAGATGAGTACCGGCTTCGAGCGGCTGCGCCGGCACGTAGATGAGGTGGGTTCCGTCGATCTGTAAGCGGCTCGTCTCATCGATCCCGTCGACCGTAAAGCGAATGTCGCTCAGGTCGACCGACACGTCCGCGCTCGAACGGATCTCGAAGACGATGGCAGGCCGGCTTCCGTCAGCGCTCGTTTCAGGAAGAGGTGAAAGCGGCACGATTCGTAGATCCGCGCCGAGCACCGCCGCGGGAGCACAGCAGAGAACGGCGGACACGAGCGCCGCCGCGAAAGCCTTTTGTCGTTGTCTCATCGGCTGCCCCATGATACCTTGCGAACCACATGACCTACTCCGGCTGCTGTTGGTGTCGTATCCAGGTCCCTGGCGCTAGGTTTTCGCCGGGGTGGGATTTGGTCGCGTAACGCATACCCTCGAACGGTGCGAACGGGCCGCCCCTCCGGGCGGTTTTTCTTTTCGCATGATGGAGTATCAACCGGAACGTGTCGCAACCTTCTAAAGTCGAACGGATCAAGGCGGAGAGCGACGGGCTGCGCGGCTCGATCGCGGCGGAGCTTGCCGAACCAACGGAGCGTTTCGTTGAAGACAACATTCAGCTCCTAAAGTTTCACGGCATCTACCAGCAGGAAGACCGTGACCAGCGTAAAGCAGCTCGCGGAACCGATCTTCCGAAGGCGTATTCGTTCATGGTGCGCACGAAGAACCCGGGCGGCTACGCACCCGGCCCGTTTTTCTTGGCGCTCTCAGAGCTAGCCGAAGCGCACGCGAACGGCACGTTGCGGGTGACGACCCGCCAAGGCTTTCAACTTCACGGCGTTCACAAGAGCGAACTGAAGGACGTGGTCGCGACGATCAACGAGAGCTTGGGGTCGACCCTCGGTGCCTGCGGCGACGTCAACCGCAACGTGATGGCGCCGGCTGCACCCTTCGCCGCAAAGCCATACCAGATCGCACGCGAAGCAGCGCACGCCGTGGCGGAACTCCTGACGCCGCGGACCGGCGGATACTATGAGATCTGGCTCGACGGCGAACTCGCGCACACGACCGAGACGAGCGAAGACCCGCTCTATCGCGACGTCTATCTGCCGCGCAAGTTCAAAGTCGCCGTTGCCGTGCCCGGCGACAACTCGGTCGACATCTACACGAACGATATTGGAATCGTCCCGGTGCTGAGCGAAGTCGACGTGCTGCTCGGTTACGATCTGTACGTGGGCGGCGGCCTCGGCATGACGCATCGGAAACCCGACACCTTCCCACGCTTGGCCGACGAGCTTGGTTTCGTCGAGCCGGCCGATTTGCTTCCGTTCGTGCGCGCGATCGTCGAAGTCCAGCGCGATAACGGCGACCGGACCAATCGCAAACATGCGCGCTTGAAGTACACGATAGCAGATCGTGGCCTCGATTGGTTCCGCGCGGAAGTCGAGCGCTACGCCGGCAAGAGTCTGGCTGCGTTTCGCCCGTTGCCGGCGTGGGAGCTGAAGGACTATCTCGGCTGGCACGAGCAGGGCGACGGCCGTCTGTTCGTCGGGATCTCCGTCGAGAATGGGCGCATTGCCGATGGGGCAACACTGCGTCTGAAGACGGCGCTGCGCGACATCGTCGCTCGTTACGACGTCGATCTGGTGCTGACGCCGCAACAGAACGTGTTGCTGGTCGACGTGCCGCGTAGCGCACGCGCGTCGATCGATGCCATTTTAGGCGAGCACGGCGTACGTCAAATCGAATCGATCAGCTTGCTCGAACGCTATTCGATGGCGTGCCCGGCTCTGCCGACCTGCGGGCTTGCACTCGCGGAAGCGGAGCGGACCCTGCCCGCTATGATCGACGCGCTCGAAACAAAAATCGCTGAACTCGGGTTGCGGGACGAGGCGATTTCGATTCGCATGACGGGCTGCCCGAACGGTTGCGCGCGTCCCTACATGGGTGAGATCGGCATCGTCGGCGTCAGCGCCGATCGCTACAACGTGTATGCCGGCGGCAACTTGGAGCAGACGCGCCTCAACCGGGTTTACCGCGAAGCGCTTTCCGGTGCGGAGGTGGTCGTCGCGATCGAAGGGCTGCTGGTCTCGTTCGCGAGCGATCGTCGCGAAGGCGAGTCCTTCGGCGACTTCTGCAACCGTTCGGCCTTGACGCAAGCCGTTGCCTGACCCGTTCGAAACATTCGATCACGTTCAACTCGCCATGCCGCCCGGTAACGAAGACGAAGCGCGCGCATTTTACTCAGGCATACTCGGCATGACCGAGATTCCGAAACCGCAGGAGCTTCGCGCACGCGGCGGCGCTTGGTTTACAAGCGGTGCGGTGCAGTTGCATCTCGGCGTCGAAACCGAGTTCGTGCCGGCACGCAAGGCGCACCCGGCACTGCGCTGCGCCGACTTGGATGCGCTGCTGGCGCGCATTGAAGGTGCTGCTTGCCCCGTCGTGCATGCCGGCACGTTCGAAGACGGCGCTCGGCACGCCTACGTCGACGACCCGTTCGGCAACCGGATCGAACTGATCGGCTAAGACCGGTTCGCGCGGCTAGCGGAAGCTCTTGTCGATCGTCTTGTACATCGCGTCGAGTCCCGCGCCGGGCGGCCCGATCGCCATTTGCAGGTAGATCGAGGTGGGCGGTGTCGGAATACACACGACGAGGCCCGTGTAGCTCCCTTGGTGCCCATAGATGCCCGTGTCATGCTTGTCCGGCAATGTGTTCACTCCATCGAAACCGGCCTTGGCCAGGCCGACGGTCGCACTGGTAACGCAGGTAGCCGCGGAGCTGCGTCCGGTCCCGGTGCTGTACTCAAAGGTGGCGCGTGAGGTCGCGGCGTTCGCAATCAGCAGCGTGGAACAGAAAGCGCAGCCGATAAGAAACCCAAGCAAGAGCGTAAGAAAGCGCCGCATCGCACCAGCAGCAAAGAGAAGCTTCATTGGCAAAGATCCCCTTGAAGACACGGTCCGCCCACGTCGTGCGCGGTGCGGCGGCCTTCGCTGGCTAGGTCCGCCGGCCCCCGTGCGCGGGAGCGCGCACGTTCGCTAGTCCGTAACCGGTTCGAGCCGGCCCGCGGCTGGAAGTTCGCGCAAACAGGCAGCGCAGAGGCACGTCGCCTCGGGGAATTGCGCTCGCACGGCAGCGAGCGAACTCGAGCCCAATTCGAACCCAAAACACCAGCACGTTCCCGACGCGGCGCCGCACTCGACGGGGCCGCCGCACCCGGGACAGGCGGCGTTCGATGCGCTCATGGCGGCTGTCTCATTCGAGCACGACCGTATCTTGGGCCGTCGCCTTCTTCGGTTTGGTCAGCAAGAAGACGGTTGGAATCGACAGGACGAAAACGATCGCGCAAACCCGGAAAACGTAGTCGTACGAGATGACGGTCGAATTTTGCACGACCATGCGCGCGATCGACGAAAGCGCCGCCGTCCGATCGTGCGCGCCGTTCAACATCGCCGCGACGGGGGAACTCGAGAGCGTAACGTTTGCTGCGAGCATCGCCTGCGCAAAATCCTCACGCCGCTCTTGAATCACTTCGAGCAGCGCGATGCCCAAGCTTCCGCCGAGTTGACGCACAAGCGTATAGAGACCGGTCGCGTTAGACATCGCCGCCCGTGAAATGCCCGCAAGCGAAGCGGTCGTCAGCGGAACGAAAAGGAAGCCGAGAGCGAAGCCCTGCAGGGTGCGAGGCCCGAAGATATCCCAGAAGCCCGCGTACTGGTTGAGATCGCCCATCCACCAGGAGCCGACCGCGAACATACCGAGACCAAGCGCGATCTCGAGCCGCGCGTCCATGATGCTCGTAAGCCGTCCGGCAATCGGCATGCTGATGGCCGTCGCGATCGCTCCGGGCAGCAGCGCGTAACCCGTTTGCAGTGCGTTGAAGCCGAGCACGTTTTGAAAGAACAGCGGCAGAACCAAGTTGAGCCCGTAGAGACCGAAGCCGCTGACGATGCCGATCACGGTGCCGGCCGCGAACGAGCGCGTCCCGAACACCCGCAGGTCGACGAAGGGCTCGGGATCGCGCAACTCGCGAATGATGAAGAAGGCCAGCGCCCCGATCGAAACGATCGTCAAGATCACGATCGACGGCGAATCGAACCAATCTTCGCGCTGTCCGCGCTCGAGCACGTATTGCAGCGCGGCGATGCCGACCGTCATCGCGCCGATGCCGGTCCAGTCGGCACCACGCGCAGGTTTGGTGATGTACACGGGGTCCCGAATGAAGAGGAACGTCATCACGAGCGCAGCGATGCCGATCGGAATGTTGATATAGAAAATCAACGGCCACGAGTAGTTGTCGACGATCGCGCCGCCGAGTGATGGACCGATCGCGGGTCCTACCATTGCGCCCAAACCAAAGATCGCCATCGCCCCACCACGCTTCTCGAGCGGGTAGGACTCGAACAGGATCGCTTGCGCGGTCGGCTGTAGCGCGCCGCCCCCGAGGCCCTGGATGATACGCCAGAAGACGAGGGTGACGGTGTCGTGCGCGGTGCCGCACATGAACGAACTGACGGTGAAGATCAAGAGCGAAGCCGCGTAAAAGCGCTTGCGGCCGAGCACCGCCGTCAGCCAGCCGTTGAGCGGCATGATGACGACGTTGGCAAGGATGTAACCGGTCGCGACCCAGGTGATTTCGTCGGTCGCCGCCCCCAAGTTGCCGGCCATGTTCGGCAGCGCGACGTTGACGATCGAGGTGTCGATGATCGCCATGATCACGCCCAGCATCACCGTCAGCGTGACCAGCGCAACCGGAGGCTCCTTGTGGCGCGCCGCGCTCATGCGCGAGCGCAAGCCGTTGGTCCGCACCCGAGCGGGCGCCGAAAGGACGGAGGACGGGGGAGGAGGTGACGCGGTCGCTATCTGCTGTCTCATGTAGAAGGTATAT